>WUUC01217335.1_pt1 | contig 11210 bp, 10 predicted proteins | sample 6278441 | NCBI WGS metagenome assembly WUUC01 (sample SAMN13675441, study PRJNA597444) | soil metagenome | isolation source: soil | place: USA: Washington | collected 2017-10 | reverse complement strand
CTCGGCCTGGCGATCAACCCCAACTTCCCCGCCGACCCCTACGTGCACGTGCTGTACGCCTACGACGCTCAGATCGGTGGCGCGGCGCCGGCCTGGAACGACACCTGCGGTCCCACGGGAGAGTCCTGTCCGGCGAGCGCGAGGCTGTCTCGACTGCGCGCGGAGGGCAACAAGACGGTAGCCGAAGAGGTGCTGATCGAGGACTGGTGCAGTACGGGCAAGTTCCACACCGTCGCGGGGCTGGCCTTCGGATCCGACGGTGCCCTATACGCCAGCGCTGGGGACGGATCCCACGTCGGTGACTACGGCCAGCTCGGTGATCCGCCGAACGCCTGCGCCGATCCTCCCGTGGCCGCCGGTGAGCTGCCAAGCCCACCTAGCGCGGAGGGCGGCGCGATGCGGGCCCAGGACCTACGGACCGCGGGAGACCCCCTTACGCTCGACGGGACCGTCATCCGCGTCGACCCCGCCACGGGCGCGGGGCTGCCGGACAACCCCTCCGCCCCGGGCCCGGAGGCCAACGCCAGCCGCATCATCGCGTACGGGTTCCGCGAACCCTTCCGCTTCACCTTTCGTCCCGGCACGAATGAGCTGTGGCTGGGGGACGTCGGCACCCCGAGTACGAGGAGCTGAACCGCATCCCTGCCGCGCAGCCTGGTGTCGTGCCGAACTACGGCTGGCCCTGCTATGAGGGCGCGGCGCACCAGCCGGACTGGGAGGCATTGGGCCTGACCGTCTGTGCGGACCTCTACAACCAGGCTGGCGCGGTCACTCCGCCGACACTGGCGTTCCGGTTGACCACGCCAGAAGGATGTGCCATCAGCGTCCAGCGCGAGGCCGAAGCACCGCTGGGTCGTGACGCGGTGGCAAGCCCGGCTCGCACTGGAGAAGGAACACAGTCCCTCAGCGCCCTCGCCTTCTATCAGGGAGGCGCCTATCCGGACACCTACGACGGAGTGCTGTTCCTGGGCGACTACGCCCGCCAGTGCATGTGGGTGATGCGCTCAGGCGCGGGCGGCGAGCCAGATCCGGGCACGCTGGAGCCCTTCGCCACCGACGTGGGCTCCATCGTCAATCTCCAGCTCGGCCCGGACGGGGACCTGTTCTACGTCCACATCGGTGATCCCGGCACGTGGCGCGCTGGCCCCACGGGTGAGATCCGCCGCCTTTCCTTCACCGGGTAAGGGGGCCGTGGCGTCTACGGCCCGGAAGGGCCGGCCAAGCGGTACAGGCGGGTAGCGTTGCCGCGGAGCACCGCGTTCGCGGTGGCGGTGGCGTCGGCCGGGGTGAGCTCCCCCTCGGCGACGGCCTCGGCGAGGATCTTGGCGAGGACGCTGCGGGCGTCGTGCGCGCTCATCCAGTGCAGTTCCGGTACCCGCAGGCCGTCGGAGCTGTAGACGACCCTTGACGCCGGCGCGGCGGCCAGCGCCGCCCGGGTCACCGCACGCAGCTCCGCGAGCGACAGGAAGGGGATGCCGTACGAGAGGTCGAGCACGACGTTGCCGTAGATGGCGGTGAGCACCGCACCCTCGCGGGTGAACGGATAGCAGCCGTGCAGGAGCACCACGGTCATCCCCCGCCAGGACGGCGTTTCCAGCACGCGCCGCAGGTGCAAGGGGTTAGCAAGTCGCAGGTCCGCGTCGTGGTCGCCGTATCCGACGTGGAACTGCACCGGCAGCTCCTGCTCCGCCGCCTCGCTGAAGGACAGGGCCAGCAGCGTGTCGAGCAGCGGCTTCCACCCCAGCCTCACGCCACCCCGTTGATGCGCCTCGAGCCTGGCCGCGATGAACGACGCGGCGACCGCGTCGTCGTCCCAGTGTTCGATGTCGAGGCCGGTGCGGTACGCGACGATGCTCTTCAGCCCCGCGAACCCGCGAGCACGGACGTCCGCCAGCTCATGCCGCAGCGCCTCAGCGACGTCCGACAGGCTGCCATGGCGGGCGACGAGCCCCTCGAGCAGCGGCTCCAGCCGCAACAACGGCCGGACGCGGCAGGCCGCGGCCGCCTCCACGTCGGCGTCCGGCAGGAGGTCCCCCGTGGGGTACCCGCGGTCGACGAGCAACGTCTCGACGCGCGCGTCGCGCAGGAGCGCCCCCACCAGGTCGATGGTCTCCCGGCGGCCCCGTTCTCGCAGGACCGTGGTCTCGGTTGGCTCGCAGCCGAGGAAGGCCGCCAGCCGACGCAGCAGGCGCCGGTAGAACGCCGTCGTCGGCACGGCGTCGGCGGCCTCCGGGTCGCTGGACTCGGTGAACAGCCGTCGCCAGGCGAGGAGATCGACGGTGGCGACCGAGCGGCACAGTCCGTGGCAGTGCTGGTCCATGACCGGCACGGCCGCGAGCTCCCGCGCGAGCTCGGACTCGAGGCGGCCTTCAGAACCGGTCAATGTGGTGGGCCATCTCGAAGTCGAGGTCCTCCGCGGCGAACGCCGCCTCCTCCGAGCGGCGCACGGCCAGGTAGGCCCGGCGCATGAATCCGCCGAGGGCGTCGCCGAGCAGGTCGTCTTTCTCGAGCTCATCGAGGGCGGCCGCCAGCGACGAGGGCAGGGCGCGGATCCCGCGTTCGGTTCGCTCCCGCTCAGACAGCCTCGCAGGGTCATGCTCGCAGGGCTCGCCGGGATCGAGCCGGCGATCGATCCCATCCAGCGCCGCGAGGATCACGGCGCCAAGCGCCAGGTACGGGTTTGCGCTGGGGTCGCAGGGCTTGTACTCGAGGTTCGCCGACTCCTCCTCCCGGCCCCAGAACGGGGAGACGACCCGCACCGTCGCCTCCCGGTTGTCGAACCCCCAGGCGGTGAACGCCGAGCTCCATGCCCCGGGCTGCAGGCGCCGGTACGAGTTGTAGCTCGGTGCGGTGAGCGCGACGACCGCCGGCAGGTGGTCGAGGATCCCACCGACAACGTGACGGCCCGCGTCACTCAGGCCGTAGGCGTCTTCACGGAGGTGCAGGAGGTTGCGCTCACCGGTGGCGTCCCACACGCTCAGATGGATGTGGGCACCGCTGCCAACCGTGTCCGGGAATGGCTTGGGCGCGAAGCTGGCGAGCAGGCCGTGGCGCTGCGCCACCCCCCGGACGGTGTCGCGAAAGGTTAGCTGGTTGTCCGCCGCCCGCAGGGCGTCAGCGTAGCCGATCGCGATCTCCTGCTGCCCCCGCCCATACTCGTTCATCGCCGTCTCCACCTGCAGGCCCTGCGCCTCGAGGGCCGCCACGATGTCGTCCGCAAGCCCGGCGACGAGATCCATGCCGATCGTCGTGTACACCGGTGCGTCGTCGATCGGCTCGAACCGCCCGTCCTCGCGACGGCGCGCAAGGAAGAACTCGTTCTCGAACGCGGCTCGGACGGTCACCCCCCGCTCGGCGGCGCGGGCAATAGCGCACTTCAGGAAGGTCCGCGGGCAGGCGCCCCAGTCGCGGTGGTCGTGGTCCAGCTGATCACAGCGGAGGCTGGCGTTGGCGGCGGCCCACGGCAGGACGGTGAACGTCTCGGGATCGGCGACGAGGCGAACCTCGCCGACCGGCTCCATGCCCTCGATGTCCACGAGCTGCTCGAGCAGGTTCATCGCCATCTGCGCGCGCGTGATCCCAACTCCCTCCCGCAGCCGCCGGGCGAGCCGCGAGGCGTGCACCGCCTTGCAGCGGATCACGCCGCTGAAGTCGCAGTACGTGAACCGCACGAGCCGAACGCCAGCCGCCTCCGCCGCCGCGACGACATCCATGCCGGGTCCTCCTTCCACGGTCAAGATCGCCGACGCAACGGTAGGGGATCACGGCGTGAGGTGTAGCGTCCCACCGCATTGGGCCCCCCAAGTCGGCCCGCGGCCGGGGGGAGCGGCTGGGGGAGCGGAAGGAGCGGAGGTGGTGCTGCTGTGACCACCCCCCGAGTGTTGGGCCGTCGGGGCTGGTCGGGCCACGGGCGGGTTCAGGCCGCCACAGGAGCCGGAAGCGGACTGGGAGGCGCGACGGCCGGCGCCGGCTCGCGACGGCCGCGGAGGGCGGGGAGCAGCACCTGGGGGTGGAACAGCGTCGACGGCGGGGCGAGCATGCTCAGGACCTGGAAGAACCGCTGGTTCACGACGGGGTGGTGGGTGGCCGCCGCGAGGACCCGGTCCAGGTAGCGATGCATCACCCGGGTCTGCAGGTCCGGACGGGCGCCCTCCGTGGTCGGGTAGCGCAGATCCTCCCCGGTGGCCATCATCCACGCCGGCGCGTTCGCCTTGGCGACGAGCCGCTGGACGCGGCGGGACAGGCCAGCGAGACCGCCGCCGGGTTGTCGGCCGGCCTGCTCGTGGAGGCAGCGGTCGAGCACCATCGCCGCTCGCGCCGCGACCGTCATCCCCTGCCCGTACACCGGGTTGAAGGCGCAGACGGCGTCGCCCAGCGCGACGAGTCCGTCCGGCCAGCGCGGCATCCGCTCGAAGTGCCACTGACGGTTGTCGGTCCCGCGGTGCCCGTAGATGGGCGACAGCGGCTCGGCGTCGCGCATGACCTCGTGCAGGATGGGGCTGCGCAACCCGCGAGCCCACGCCATGAAGCCGGCCTCGTCCGTCGGCGGGTAGTCGCCGCCCGCACCCATGAGGCTGACCATCCAGCGGTCGCCCTCGACCGGGAACAGGTAGCCCGTGCGCGGGATGCCGGGCGGCTGGGATTGCAGGAGCAGGAGCCGCCAGTCCGCACGGAAGCCGTGGGGGATGGCGTACGCGCGGCTGGCGTAGCCGAGGGAGGCGTTGATGCGGGTCAGCGCGGGCGTGGGGTAGCCAAGCGCCGCCAGCCACTCCGGCGTCTTGGACGACCTGCCACTGGCGTCGACGACGAGGTCGGCCGCCACCGTCTCCTCAGCGCTGTCGCTCGATCCGTCCCGCCCGTCCCGCCGCCGCAGCCGCACGCCGGTCACCGCCGACCCGTCCGGGGTGGCGACGACACCACTCACGGCCGACCCGTCCCGGACCTGCATGCGGTCCGAAGCCGTGACGCGCTGGCGGACGGTGTGCTCAATGAGCTCGCGGCTGGCGGTCACGCCCTCGACGCCGGGGAAGCGCTCGAACCAGCCGGCGGCGCTCAGCCAGAGGGCGTCGCGGGGCATGGCGAACCGCGGCGCGCCGGCCGCCTCGAGCTCGGACTGGTAGCCGGGGAAGAGTTGCTCGAGCACGGCGAGGCCGCCGGGCAGCAGCCCGTGCAGGTGGCGGGATTGGGGGACCCCGGCGCGGAACGCGGGCCGGTCGGGCAGCCGGTCGCGCTCCACCAGCGTCACGCGGTCGAAGTGGTCGGTCAGCACCCGCGCCGCCACCAGCCCGGCCATGCTGCCGCCGATGACGACCGCGTGGCCGAAGCCGCGGTGGTGAGGGACGCCGCCACCATGGCTGGTGACATGGGCGGGGCTGGGCAGGACGTTGATCACGCGGGCCTCCGGATGCCTCGGTCGTGGGTCGGTCGCGAACATGACTTCGACACCCAGAGGCTGTCGGCTTGGCCCTTGATACCGGCGTGGGCTTACCGGGTGACCGCCTGCTCGCCGCGGGCCGCGGCGACGCCGTCGCGAACCTGAGGCGCGACCTCGCCGGCGAAGCGGCGGAGCTGCTCGGACGGGTCGCTGGAAGGCCAGAACACATACCCGTCCATGCCCTGCTCGACGGTCAACCGGGTGAGCTCCTCGACCCAGTGGTCGACGGGTCCCTGGAGCCATCCGTCTTGCTCGCCGCCGGTGATCACCCCGGAGAGGTTGTACAGCCGGCGCACGGCCGCCGGGTCGCGGCCGGCGCCGGCGGCGGCGTCGTCGATGCGGGCCTGCATGCGTGCGAGCTGCTCGGGGGGCGCGTACGAGGACGAGGGGATCCAGCCATCGGCGAGGCGGCCGGTCAAGGTGAGCATGCGGGGCCCGTACGCGCCCAGCCAGATGCCGATGTCGTGCGCCGGGACCGGACCCGCATGCACCCCCCGGAGGCTGTAGTGGCGGCCATCGACACGCACGCCACGCCCACCGCTCCACAAGGCCCGGATGACGGCGATCGCCTCCTCGAGCGACTCGACCGCCTCACCAGGGTCGCGCCTCGGCCCGCCCATTGCCCAGATCGCATCCCACAAGGCGCCGGCGCCCAGGCCGAGCTCGAAGCGGCCGCCGCTGATGATGTCCAGGGAAGCCGATGCCTTCGCCAGCACCGCCGGGTGGCGCAACGGCAGGTTCGCGACGTCGGGGAAGATCCGCACCCGCGTGGTCTGGGCAGCCAAGGCCGCCATGAGCATCCAGGTATCGAGGTGCCGTCGCTGGTAGGGGTGATCCTGGATGCCGACGAGGTCGAGGCCGAGCTCGTCGCCGAGCCGGACCTGGTCGACGACCTCGGCGTAGTCGTCCGCGTTGGGGATTGGGAAGAAGCCGAACTCCACCGGCCTGCCGTAGTCCATCACGCCTCCCTGATCTGGCGGGTCCGCGCCGCGGACAGCTCGTCGGCGGCCCGAAAGGCCTCGCGTGCGAGGAGGTGACGGTACAGGTCGTCGCCCAGGTGCGCGCGCAGCACGTCGGTCTGGCTCGGCTGCGCGGCGAGGGCCGCCAGCTTCCGCTCAAGCAGCGCCGGAGGCAGGACGAAATCCACGGCCAGCTGGGAGGGATCGAGCCCGGGCACGACGTCGGGGTCGAAGACCCTCAGCTCGAGCATCCGCCGTTCCAGCTCACCGTCGACGTGCCCCTTGGGCGCCGCGGCGTAGAGCAGGCGGGCGCCCGGCCTTGCCGCGCGCGGAAAGGCCGCCGTGGTCCACGCCGACACGCTGCGGTGGTCGCTGTGGCCAGTCATCCCCTCCGGGCCGAAGGTCATCACGGTGTCCGGCTCAATCTCCCACAGGATGCGGGCGACGCGGTCGATGGCCTCCTCGGGGGGGACCCGATCGCAGCCACCGTCGGGGTATCCAAGCCAGCGGTGCTCGCGGACACCGAGGATGCCGAGTGCCGCGCGCAGCTCCGCCTCCCGCACCGAGGCCAGCGTCGCCGCCGGCCAGCGCTGCTCGTCCTGCGAGCCGGCCTCGCCGCGTGTGGCGGTGACGCACACGACCCGCCGGCTGGCGCCCGTGGCCGCAGCCATGAGTCCAGCGGACAGGTAGGTCTCGTCGTCGGGGTGGGCCCACACGCCCACCAGGGTTCCGAGGTCGTCCATCCAAACCCCCTTTGGCGTAAACGCCTTTTGGCCATGGACTTCCGCCAACCGCTGCACGATAGTCCGGCCTGCGGGCGCCCCGCCGAAATGCTCGGCTCGGCGCGTGGCGTCCTTCTTATGGGGTCGGATTCGCTCCCCACGAGCTGAGTAGGAGGCGCCCCACATGAGCACCACCGTCGCCCCGCCGCAGGATCTCACGAAGGACCGTGTCCTCGACTTCTACCGCACGATGCGAACGATCCGGGAGTTCGAGGAGCGACTGCACCTCGAGTTCGCGACCGGCGAGATCCCTGGCTTCGTGCACCTGTACGCCGGCGAGGAGGCGATCGCGGCCGGGGTCTGCGCCCACCTCGGCCCCGACGACTACATCGCGAGCACTCATCGCGGTCACGGCCACGCGATCGCGAAGGGCTGCGACGTGAAGGGGATGATGAAGGAGATCTACGGCAAGGCCGACGGGCTGTGCCACGGCAAGGGCGGGTCGATGCACATCGCCGACGTCGATCGCGGCATGCTCGGCGCGAACGGCATCGTCGGCGGGGGGCCGCCGATGATCTGCGGGGTCGGGCTGTCCGCGAAGGTGCGCGGCACCCGACAGGTCGGCATCGCGTTCGTGGGCGACGGGGGCTCGAACCAGGGGACGTTCCTGGAGAGCCTGAACCTATCGGCCGCGTGGCATCTGCCGTGCATCTTCGTCGTCGAGAACAACGGCTACGCCGAGGCCACCTCGTCGAGCTTCCACCAGAGCGGCATCGACGTCGCGAAGCGCGCCGACGGCTTTGGGCTGCCGGGCGTGGTGGTCGACGGCCACGACTTCTTCGCGGTCTACGAGGCTGCCGGGGAGGCGATCGCTCGCGCCCGCGAGGGCGGCGGCCCCTCCCTGCTCGAATGCAAGGTCAACCGCTACTTCGGCCACTTCGAGGGCGACCAGCAGAAGTACCGTGCGCCGGGCGAGGTGGAGGAGATCCGCGCCACGCGCGACTGCCTCGACCAGTTCGCGCGCCGGGTGACGGCCGCCGACCTCGTGTCCGAGAGCGACCTTGCCGCCATCGACGAGGAGGTCCGCGCGCTCATCGACGAGTCGGTCCGGGAGGCCAAGGCCGCCGCCGAGCCGTCCGGGTCCGACCTGTTCACCGACGTCTACGTGTCCTACTAGAGGTCGACCAGAGGCCGAGCAGAAAGGCGAGAGCATGGCTCGGACGATCACGTTCCAGCAGGCGATCAACGAGGCCCTCGAGCAGGAGATGCGCCGCGACCCTACGGTTGTCGTGTTCGGCGAAGACGTCGTGGGCGGGTCCGGCGCACCGGGCGAGATGGACGCCTGGGGCGGGGTCCTCGGCGTCACGAAGGGGCTGTACGCCCACTTCCCCGACCGGATCCTCGACACCCCGATCAGCGAGTCGGCGTTCATCGGCGCGGCCGTGGGGGCCGCCGCCTCCGGCCTTCGACCCGTCGCCGAGCTCATGTTCGTCGACTTCCTTGGCGTCTGCTTCGACCAGATCTACAACCAGGCGGCGAAGCTGCGGTACATGTTCGGCGGCAAGGCGCGGATCCCGATGGTCATCCGCACGATGTGGGGGGCGGGGATCCGCGCGGCGTCGCAGCACTCGCAGAGCCTGTACCCGATCTTCACCCACATCCCGGGGCTGAAGGTCGCGATCCCATCGAACCCATACGACGCGAAGGGCCTGCTCATCCAGGCGATCCGCGACGACGACCCGGTGATCTTCTTCGAGAACAAGGTGCTGTACACGGTCGAGGGTGAAGTGCCCGAGGAGCCGTACACCGTGCCGTTCGGCGAGGCCAACTTCGTCCGCGAGGGCGACGACGTCACGATCGTCGCACTGGGACGGATGGTGAACATGGCCGAGCAAGCCGCGCAGGAGCTGGCGGAGGACGGCATCGAATGCGAGATCGTCGACCCGCGCACGACCTCGCCGCTGGACGAGGAGTCGATCTACGAGAGCGTCGAGAACACCGGCCGACTGGTGGTGGTCGACGAGGCGAACCCGCGCTGCAGCATGGCCAGCGACATCGCCGCGCTCGTGGCCCAGAACTGCTTCGACAAGCTGCGCGGGCCGGTGAAGATGGTGACGGCGCCGCACACGCCGCCGCCGTTCTCCCCGGTGCTCGAGGACCTGTACGTCCCCAGCGCCGAGCGGATCGCCGCGGCCGTACGTGACGCCGTCCGCGGCAAGGTGGGAGCGCCGGCGTGAGCGCCATCACGAAGCTCGGCATGCCCAAGTGGGGCCTGTCGATGACTCAAGGCAGGCTGATCGACTGGCTGGTGGAGGAGGGCGCGAAGGTCACCACCGGCGACGGGCTCGCCGAGGTCGAGACTGAGAAGATCAACGGCGAGATCGAGGCGCCGGCGCCGGGCGTGCTGCGCCGACGGGTGGCCCAGGCCGGCGAAGTCATCCCCGTCGGCGGCCTGGTCGGGGTGATCGCGGAGCCGGACGTGTCCGACGAGGACATCGACGCCTTCATCGCCGAGTTCCAGGCGACGTTCGTGCCCGGGGAGGAGGCCGAGGCCGGCCCCCAGCCGGAGACCGCTGAGGTCGGCGGCCGCCGGCTGCGCTATCTGCGACTGGGCGAGGAAGCCGACGCCGTGCCGGCGTTGCTGCTCCACGGCTTCGGGGGGGACCTCGACAACTGGCTGTTCAACCAGCAGGCGCTGGCGGAGGGACGCCGAGTGTACGCCCTCGACCTGCCGGGCCACGGCCAGTCCTCGAAGCACGTCGGCGCGGGGGACCTCGACGGCCTCGTCGCGGTGGTCGAGGGCTTCCTCGAGGCCGTCGGTGTGGAGCGCGTGCACCTCGCCGGGCACTCCCTGGGCGGGGCGATCGCCATCGCATACGCGTCCGCCCACCCTGAGCGGGTTGCCTCGGTCACGCTGCTCGCCAGCGCGGGCCTTGGCGAGGAGATCAACCCCGCGTACATCGAAGGGTTCATTGCCGAGGACCGCCGCCGCGGCCTCAAACCGGTGCTCGGCCTGCTGTTCGCCGACGAGTCGCTGGTGAGCCGGCAGATGGTCGACGACGTGCTGCGTTACAAGCGGCTCGACGGCGTGCCCGAGGCCCTGCGCACGCTCGCCGAGCGCCTGTTCCCCGCCGGCCGGCAGACGACCGTGCTGCGGCCCAGGCTCGCCGAGCTTGACGTGCCCGTGCTCGTCATCTGGGGCCGGGAGGACCGGATCGTGCCGCTCGAGCACACCGAGCGGCTGCCCGACAACGTGCGTCTGGAGGTGCTGGACGCCACCGGCCACTCACCGCACATGGAGCGGGCCGGTGACGTGAACCGGCTGCTCATGGACTTCTGGAGGCAGCGATGAACATCCCGAGGGAACTCATCGTCGAGCGGGTCCGCGCCCGCGGCGACGCCGACGCCGCCGCCCGCGCGGGTGGCGAGCTGCCGGAGAAGGTCGACCCCGACCGCGACGCCGAGCTGCTCCGATCCTTCGGCGTCGACCCAGCGGCGCTGAGCGCGGAGTTCCATGGCCAGTCCCCCGAGGTCGGATAGAAGGTGAGGCAGCGATGAAGGCCGCCGTCTTCCACGGTCGCGAGGACGTCCGAGTCGACGATGTGCCCGAGCCGAAGCCCGGGCCTGGACAGGTGAAGATCAAGGTCGACTGGTGCGGGATCTGCGGCACGGATCTGCACGAGTTCCTCGAGGGGCCGATCTTCATTCCGCCGCCGGGCAGCCCCCACCCGCTCACCGGCGAGACCCTCCCGGTGGTGATCGGCCACGAGTTCGCCGGGGAGGTGACCGAGGTCGCCGAGGGCGTCACGCGCGTCGCCACGGGCGACACGGTCACGGTCGAACCCATCCTGAACTGCGGGGAGTGTGCGGAGTGCCGCCGCGGCGACTACAACCTGTGCCGCAAGCTCGGCTTCCACGGGCTGTCTGGCGGCGGCGGTGGGCTCTCCGAGTTCACCGTCGTCTCCGAGGGGACCGTCCACCGGCTCGACGACCTGCCGACCGACCTGGGGGCGCTCGTGGAGCCCATCGCGGTCGGCTTCCACGCCGTCCGCCTGTCGGGGATCAGGCCCGGCGGGACGGCGGTCGTCTTCGGTG
>WUUC01197376.1_pt1 | contig 11210 bp, 13 predicted proteins | sample 6278441 | NCBI WGS metagenome assembly WUUC01 (sample SAMN13675441, study PRJNA597444) | soil metagenome | isolation source: soil | place: USA: Washington | collected 2017-10 | reverse complement strand
CGTCGACCGGGCCCTTCCCCGCACCCCCGACAGCAACCCAGCTTGGGGTGACGATTCCACCTCTCGTTCCAGCCGTCTGTCCCAGCCCGCAACCGAAGACGAACTCCAAACCGTCTCCCAGTGCACCACCTTCTTCCAGCGTGCCCGGGAACATCGGCGTCCTCTAGTCGCACAGTGGAACAAGAACTATCGGGTGCTGTGCAACCGGACCTGGCTTGATGGTCGAGCTGCCTGGCTCCCTCGCCCCGAGGTCCCCGAGATCTACCCCATCCTCGCCAGCATGGTTGGTTGGATGACCGACCAGCGTCCCACCCTTGACGTATCTCCCACATCCGAACCCCACTCCTCATACCACGAGTTCTTCTCGACCATCGCCCACGACTTGCAGACAGCCATGCAGGCCAGTCTCCGAGACCAGCAGTTCGAAGCCCAAGCTGAGTTGTCGATGTGGGATTCGATGATCTATGGGACTGGCATCCTCAAGACCTGCTGGGATGGCACGAGGGTTGGAGGGTTGGGTGATGCGATTATCCGACGCATCGACCCCTACACCTTCTACCCCGACCCGTTCGCCACCGACATGGACGATGCCGGGTACTTCATCGAAGCCCGCAACATGTCGCTCCAGGAGTTGGATAGGCGTTGGCCGGGATCGTCGGACCACATCTCTGCCGGCATCCAGCATGACATCGACAAGGCCCCTGACAACATGGATGGCCACACCACGCAGGCCCGTGCCCAACCCGGCGCCATGCACGGTTCTACCCGGTCCTCATATGGCGCCCCTGGTGGCGGTCGAGCCCATGCCGTAGAAGACCAGGGCGTCACGGTGTTGGAATGCTGGCTCCGGGACCACGAGTACATCGACCTCCCCCATTCCGGTGAGCAGTCCGTGAAGGACTGTTGGAGGGTTGTGGTGATCGCCGGTAACAGGGTCATCATGGATGAGAAGGCCGATGACATCTGGGGGCATGGCACCCACCCTTACGACAAGCACACACCCCATGCCAACGGGCAGTTCTGGGGATTCAGCATGGTCGAATGGTTGGTCCCATCCCAGATCGCCATCAACTCCCTTCTCGCCAGTGCCATGCACAACATCAACCTCACTGGCAACCCTGTCTTCATGGAGAGTCAGAGGGCGGGTATCAGTAGGACCAAGATCACCAACAAGCCCGGGCAACGCATCGCCACCAACGATCCCGACCGGTCCAAGTGGATGGATGTCCCCACACTCCCCGGGCATGTCATGACGCTGATCGAGTTCTTTGTCAACGAGATGGAGCGCATCTCAGGGTTGTCGGCTATTACCCGGGGGATGATGTCGGGTGGTCGGCCTGCGGCTGGGGTTGTGGAGTCGATGCAGGAGGCCAGCTTTGTTCGGGTCCGGCAGGCTGTCCGAGGGTTCGAGCGGGCATTGGGGTCGGCGGGGAACAAGATGGCCTCACTCATGGTCGAGAACTACACCGAGTCCCGGGTGGTTCAGGTGACTGGTCCACAGGCCCAGAAGTCGGCGTTGGCGTTGCGGGGATATCACTTCTACACGCCCACCCCTGAGGGTCGGTTGCCGATGAAGTTCAACCTCAACATCGAAGCTGGCTCCACGTTGGCCACCAGTCGATCGGCTCGTATCGCTGAGGCTGACACCCTGTTCGCTATGGGGGCCTTGGATCATGAAGCCGTCCTGGAGGCCCACAATTACCCGAACCGTGCGGTCATCGCTAAGCGCATCCAGGACGCCATGGCTGCGGGCACGTTCCAGCCTCCTGGCGCCCGTGAGCGTTCGGGCCGTTCCTCCTAACCCATGTTCCTCACCGTCTTTCTCGCTATAACTCCACCACCAGAAAGCCGTTTCACCATGCCCATGACCCCTCCCAATCACCTCGGTACATCCAAGCGCACCGCTGCCGATCCCCGAGGTGGGTTCAAGTCCAAGCCCGACTTCACTGTCATCCGCCAGGTCGATGGCGAGGCTGTCAACGACTCCGATCAGGACGGCATCGACCGCAACGAGTACGACCCTTACGCCTGACCCGACCCGCCTGCTACACTCTTCCCCGATACCCCTCACCACCAGCGAAAGGGGCCCGACATGGCCCGAGGTTCCAAGCCCGCCGTCACCCAGCCCATCGGGCGTACCGGTTCGGCCCCCATCGTCAAGCAGGGTCACACCGCCTCCGGGCGGTTCGGTGACGACCCCAACCTCAAGGGCAACGTCGTCCGTGAGCCCCGGGACCTGTCGGTCAAGTGACCACCGGCTCGACCAAGGGGGGTAAGGCTGCCGCCCCCAAGAGCCAGGCAGCCCCCAAGGACGAGTTGAAGGATGACGTCGAGACCAAGGTCGAGGAGGTCCCCAAGGCCGAAGCCCCGACCGAAGGAGTCAAGGAGACCACGGCTGACGATGGCGAGGTGAAGGATGGGGGCAACACCTCGGATGAGAGTCCCGAGGACTACGACAACTCTCTTGGTGTGGAGCATTCCTCGGATACCGGTACCGGCTTCCAGGTCCCCGCCAACGTCGACCCCACCGCCGCCAAGGTCTTCACCGGCAACCCCGACATCAAGGACCCGATCGTCGAGGAGGGCAACGGCTACGAGGCTCAGGGCAATAACTATGCCGAGGGACCCAAGGCCAAGGTCAACAAGGCCAGGACGGCCATCGCCAACCTCAACGAGGCCAAGGCGGCCTACAACCAGGCTGTGGACGACGCCCAGGAGCTGGTCGACCGGGCCCTCGATGATGACGGCGTGGAGGACGTGGACGATCTCCAGTCGTTCAGCCCCGAGCACGTCGAGTAGATCACCCAAGTAGTACCTGACAAGGGGTCGGTCTCCATCTGGGGTCCGACCCCTTGTTGGTTCCGTACATAGATCGCATATCGCATACACCCACCATGAAAGTCAGGCCACCATGCAGCGTGGACAGAACACCATGGCAGAGGGTCTGACAGCAATCCTGTCTGACCTGGCTGGCCTCAAGCCCCTTCCCGATGCTGATCTCCAGTTCTTGACCGAGATGGAGACGATGATCCTTGGGAAGCTCCAGGCACCTGTTAACGCCATGGCCGGGGCTAACAGTGGTGGGATGCCTGGCCCCCCTGGCGTGGATATGTCGCAGGGTCCTGTGCCTGGGATGGGACCTGGCTCGACGCCCCCCATGCCGCCCCCTGGTCTGCCGATGGGTGGTCCCGGTGGTCCCCCTCCCGGTGTTGCCCCTCGACCGAACATGGCAGGCGCACCCGATGAGCTTCGGCGAATGCTGTCCAACCCCGGCGCTGCCGGCTAGTCCTCCAACCTCTCCCACCAACCCACTACAGGAACCTGGGGCACCAACATGTCAGACCTTTCTTCTCTCGGCATCTCCGCAGATAACAACGATGCGGACGCCGACCAGAACGCCGCCCTCCTCGCCCACTATGAGGCTCGTGAGAAGTCCAAGGAGGTGGAGGACCCGGAAGCCGGTAACGGAGTCGATGCTGGAACTGGCGATGAGGGTTCGACCGCCACCGAGGATGGAGCTGGAACCGGGGATGAAGCCTCGACCAGCGACACCGGGTCTCAGGTGGGCGAGGAGGGCGGTACCAGCAGTGGCACCCCCCAGACACCTCCCAATGCCCCTGGGGGGGATACGGGGGGTGCCACCTCAACCGACGACGAGCCTACCGAAGTTGGGACCCAGGCTCAGGTCGAGGATGAGACCCAGACCCCGACCGAGATCGAGTGGCAGGGTCAGAAGCTTGATGATGCCGCCATGTCGGAACTCATCGAGCTTCGCCAGTGGAGGGACAGCCTCACCCCCCAGGCGGGACAGGCCATCAATGCTGTCTTGGCCGAGACCCATGTGGTGGTGCCGAGGGAAGTGGCCCAGCGGTGGGCACAGGCGGAGCAAGCCCAGCAGGCCCCAACCCCTGGGGCCTCTCCTGTTACCCCAGCCTCAACCCAGACCCCAATCAACACCCCTCCCCCTGGCACCCCCACCATCGACTATGACGCCATGGAGCCCGAGGTCGCCGCTGCCATCCGGGCCCAGGAGGCTGCCACCCAAGCCCAAATCCAGGCCATGCAGCAGCAGGTGGCCCAGATCCAGCAGGCCAACCAGCAGGTCGTTCAGCAGGCCCTTAGCGCCCAGCAGCAGCAGCAGTGGCAGTTGGTCGAGCAGGCCCGCAACGAGTTTGCTACCGAGGTGGGTGTGGATGGGCCCCGTGTCCAGACCCTCCTCCAGCAGGTGGCTGAGATGCAGATGTTGCCCCGTCTGATCCAGCAGCATGGCGGGGATGTGGGGAAGGCCACCAAGGCTGCGCTGGAACAGGTGGCGTGGATGGATCCGGAGATGCGGGGGCAGATGGCGGTCAAGGCGGGGTTGGTGGCGACTGGGGAGGCTGCGAAGGTGGAGCAGCGGAAGACCAAGGCTGCAGCACTGTCTGGTGGGGGTGGGTCGGTGGAGCGTCCGACGGTTGGTGGGAATGGGACCAAGGCGCCTGTCAAGATGACTCGGACACAGGCGATGGCTGCGGAGATCGCTGCGGCACAGAACGATGGAGCACCGTCGTGAGTGATACCAGTGGTGTGAAGCTGGAGAAGACCCGTACCGTCCTCAACAACACCAACTCTACCCCCGACACGGGCCCCCGGTTCTGCTACATGGATGATGAGGGTGTGGGTCGGGTGTACGTTCTCTACATGGACTTAGACGTGTGGGACGACATGGGCAAGCCGGACACCATCACCGTGACCATCGAGCCTGGCGACCTTCTCAACACCTAGACCCTCCACCTTGTTGCGACAGTGGATAGGGCCGGCGTCTACGGGCGCCGGCCCTTGTCGTACCTCTCGCCCGGCCATCGCCCCATCGGCTACACTCCTCCCCCATCACCGGGGTCTGCCCCGAGTGGTCCACCGGGGCATGGTGGCTTCGCCGCTTACCACCGTCCCGAAAGGACCCTCCCATGGCGACCCCCCTGGGCACGAATACGGTCACGTCCATCGCACGTCGGTGGATCATGCCGACGATCACGGACAACGTGTACAACTCCAACCCGGTCTTCTTCCGGCTCAACGCCGCCAACAAGAAGGTCATCCGAGGTGGGACCCAGCTTGAGGTTCCGCTCATGTACGCCCGGTTCGCTGCCGGTGGTCCGTACAGCGGGTACGACAAGCTCAACACGACCCCATCCGATACGGTCAAGAATGCCGCCTTCGATTGGCGTCAGCATCACGTGCCGGTCACGGTCGACGGTCTGACCCTCATCAAGACCGACAGCCCCGACGCCATCGCCAACTTCCTCGACCAGTACTTCGCCCAAGCGGAGATGGAGATGGTCGAGAACCTCGCTGTGGGCCTGTGGTCTGATGGCACCAACCCGAAGGACATCGACGGCCTGGAAGCTGCGGTGGACGACGCCACGGTTGCCGCCACGTACGGGGGTCTTCTCCGGTCGGCCAACCCGTTCTGGAACGCCCAGCATGACTCCAGCACCGCCACCCTCACCATGGCGGCCCTCAACAGCATGCATGGTGCGTGCTCCAACGGTGGTCGTCATCCCACCCTCATCTGCTCCCGGCAGATGCAGTACAACCGGTTCTGGAACCTGAACGTCGCCCAGCAGCGGTACCCGTCTGGTCCCGGTGCCGTCGATGAGCAGCTCGCTCAGGCAGGGTTCACCAACCTCCTGTTCAACGGTGTTCCCTGGGTGGTTGACTCCCATGTGTTCGACGGCCCCAACGCCTCCAACTCGGCCATCGTGTTCCTCACCGAGTCGTACATGTGGCTGGCGGTCAGCCCTCGTGCTGACTTCTACCTGGAGGACTTCCAGGTGCCCACCGACCAGGACGCCATGACGGCGAAGATGCTGTGGGCCGGCAACCTGCTGATGTCCAACGTCCAGCGCCAGGGCAAGATGACGGCCGTCACGGCCTGAGTCCACTCCCCTACTCCACCCTACTCCATCCACCTTCGACCCCCCTTCCTTCCTCCGGCTGAAAGGCCAAGCGCATGTCTGCTCCTCTGTCCAACCCCAATGGCGCACATCGCCATGGGACCCCCAACCCCGAAGGTGATCAGTGGAACCAGGTCACCTCCTTCTTCGCCAACAGTGCCGCCATCGCCAAGGGTGATGCTGTCGCCCTGGTGTGGGATGCCACCAACTCTGTGATGAAGGTCGAGGGTTGGGACACCGACGCTTCTGGCCAGTCCATCTTGGGGGGTAAGGGTGTCGCCATCGACCCCATCACCACGACCAAGTCTGGTCGGGTGGTCTTGGAGGGATTCGCTCTCGTTCAGGTCGGTGCTGGCACTGCTGCCGAGGGGGCCATTGCCACCGGTGGTACCACGGCTGGTGAGGTGGTTGTCACCACGGCTGATGCTGCCGACTTCATTGGGTCGGCCCTCGGGACGTTCCTCGGGGTCAAGGACGCTGCCAACCTCGCACCCATCTGGGTGTCGGCTGTCTGATCCCAGACCGGAGGGTTGGTCGTAGGCCAGTCCGGGGTTCGATCCCCCACCCTCCACTACCACCAACATCGGTGGCCATCACCCCTTACCCCAACCAGGAGTCCACGTGCCCACCCCCGCCCTCTCCGAGACGGTCCGAGTCCGCAACACCGGTACCGAGGTCTTCACCGGCCGGTACGACGGTCAGGTCTTCCCGATCCATCCTGGCTCTGAGCATTTCGTCCCGTTCGTTGCTGCCTGCCTGTGGTTCGGGCATCCAGACGCCATGGATGTCGACGCCCGCAACAAGTACCGGACCGATGAGGTCGAGCGGCTGCGCACCAAGTATGGCATCTATGAGGCCACGGCCATGATGAACGTCCCGGGCATCGCAGACACCCCCGGTCACCCCTGGGCCAACGACACCCGGGACGCCTTCCTGGTCCTCACCCCTGATGTTGAGGTCTACACGCTCGCCGGTCAGAAGCTCATCATGGTCATCGATGACCCTGAGGGTACGACCATCAACCCGGACACCATCACCCAGGCTGAGCGGGCCCAGGATCAGGACCTCATCGCCAACATGAAGGCCCAGATGGCTCAGATGCAGACCATGCTCGACAAGCTCATGTCGGGTGAGGTTGCCATGGCCAATGCCGGCCCGATCGGTGAGGACGTCGACCCCAACGCCCCCGAGTCCAACCCTGAGCCCCAGGCCAACATCAGCAAGGTCGCTGCCTCCACTGCCACTCCCGGTGTGAAGACCACGACCGGTCGGACCCGTGTCAAGCCCCCCGTCTCCACCGAGGTCACCGAGGACACCCCTGAGCGGGTCAAGGTGTCTCAGTAGCCATACCCCCCCCTTCATCTAGGCAGTACAGCAACACCCCCACATCCCACAACCCTGGTAGGTAGTCCATGTCCGGTTTCTTCAAGCGACTGTGGCAGGACAATCCTGCCAGGGTTGTGTCGTCCACTCTCGCCCTCATCCCCCTCACCTTCGCCTTCCTCACATCCTTCGGCGTCATCTTCACCGAGGAGCAGCAGACGTCCATCGCTGGGCTTCTGTTTGGGATTGCGGCCCTACTCGGGTTCGGCGGTGAGGTGATCAGGTCGCAGGTGTCTCCGGTCGGCAAGGTTCAGCCTCTTCTCAACGGTCATGACCGACTCCAGACCAACATCGACAACATCGACGTCAACGCCACCAAGCAAGCCATCGTGCGTCGCATCCGTCAACTCCAGTCCAGTCGTGACCGTGGTGCACTCACCGTGTCAGATGTGGCGGTCGTCCTGGCCATTGCCGCTATTGCCCTGGTTGTTGTCGTCCTGATCGTCTGACGTCACCCTTCCTCTATGACCACCCCGGCACTCACCCAGCTCTGTACTCGTCTCAACGACATCACCGACGAACTCGTCGGTCTTCATGTCGAGCTGGGTGAGTGCCTCAAGGTCGAGCACACCAACCGCACCACCACATGGATAGAAGCGGAAGGTTCGGACCAGACCCGAACCCGTCTTGCCGCCTTCCACACCCTCGACCTCACCTCCGACATCTTCACCATCAAGGCTCAGATCGCAGGTCTGGAAGCCGACCGTCTCAGGGTGTTGACCCTGATCGACGTCGAGCACACCAACCTCAAGCTCCAATCCCATCTCGATAGCTAGGACCACCGTGGCCCGTCAGGATCTCCAGTACATCAACCTGATCGACTTCACGGCCGGTATCCGTAGCCGTCGAGGCGTGGGGGGTGGGGCGGGGAATCGCCCTGGGCTGGTGGCTGACGGCAACCATGATGGGTCCGCTCAGGAGTCAGGCACGTACCAGTGCTTCGGCGACCCTAACGGCGGCCTCCGTCCCCTTCCCCGGCGCCAGCTCGCCCTCTCCCAGGACATCTACGAGACTTGGCCCGAGACCGGCTGGCCTGATCCCGACACCCCCCTCATCGCCATTCTCGACATTGCCCTCATGTCTCCGGTCATCGACAAGGCCCGTCTCGGCTACCCGGACCCCACCGAACCGGCTGATGCTTTGTTCGTGTCGTATTTCTGGTGCCGGGACGATGATGATGCCACCGCCTATGACCGTCGAGCCATCGGCCGGCAACACAAGCTCTATCTCGACACGGAGCCTCCACCCACCTATGACCTGTGGGATTACGCCGAAACCCTCTCCGTCGATGACCTGGCTGTAGACGCCCATCTCTTCCTCGCCTACTCCATGTGGTTCACGTCCCGGGCTGCCTATGGCATTGAGGACATGGAAGACCCGAACATCAATCTCATCGGCCTCCCCCAGATGCGAGGCATGATCAGCGTCCTCCCTGACAACGAGACTTCCATCATGCATCGGGCCTTCGCTTACCCGGCCAATGTCGTGGGGATCGACCCTGCCGCCGATGCCGTCAACGCCGTGTCGGAGGAGACTCAAGACGAGAAGGGGGAGATGGGATGGTACGTCGGACATCAGGGTCGGTCGGTGTTTGGGATGCGGCGGACCGGAAGCGAGTCCGACCAGTTCCTTGAGCCGTTCGGGTTGAATGGTGTCATGCCGGTCGCTGAGGCTGTGTCATGGTCGGATGTCAACTTCGCCTTCGCCAAGTTCGAAAGTAACATCTTCCTCGACCGGACGGCATTCGTGGAGGAGAACCCATCGGGTTATGGGACCTTTGCATCGGTTAACGCCAACGAACTCTTTCTCGTCAAGCATAAGGGTGGGGGGGTTGTCATCCGTGGCAGCCTCAACAACCCGACTGTTGTGAAGTTGGCTGGGGTCGAGTCGATCCGAGGGATGATGAACATCCCGGCCGTCACCCCTGAAGGTTGCTTCTATGGGACGGCCACTGGGGTATGGGTGTGGACCGGGGGGGATTCATCGGAGTGCATGTCCCCGAACCTTGACGGACGGTTCTGGGAGACAGGGCCTTATCTGCGTGAGTATCGGCCAGGGCTTAAGGGTCGGTTCTCGTACAGCTACCCATTTGTCTACGCCCCGAATGATTGGGTCATGGACGTCCGCACTAAGGAACGGGCAGGAGGATCGGGTTGGTTCAAACTGACTAATCGCATCGACGAATCCTACCCGTACATGTTCTACGACACGTCCTGGGATGATCGGGTCTACGCCGCTCCTGGTGCCATCGACGACACCCATTCCACCGTTGCCGATGTCTACGACCCTGACGTCCTGGCCCTTGACTACCAGTGGCGGTCCCAGCCGTTCATCGCCACCATGAACAAGGACGTTGAGTTCAAGACGGTGGTTCTGGTGGCACAGGGGGTGGGGGTCGTCACGGTCACCGTTGAGGGGTTGGATGGTCACGACCCGGCCGTTGAACAGTTCACCATCGACTCCCCCGACACACCCGTCCGGTTCCAGAAGCCCACTTCCATCCGGGCCACCGATCCCATCGTCACCCTTCATTCCTCCGTCCCCGATGGCGAGACATCCCTTACTGCCTCGGCCCCCCTGATCCACGCCGTCCACTTGGGCTGGTCCTCCAACGACACCTACACCATCCCTGAGGACAACAATGCCTAGGCAGGATGATGAGACGACGGTCATCGGCCAGACCAAGTATCGGTTCCAGGTCCCTCACGAGAAGCCGGAAACGGTCAAGCATCACGCCGAGAACTTGCGGGCCATCGACCGGGTGATTAACGGTCTCCCCCTTCCTCTTGAACCTGAGATCCCCGAGCCTCCCCCCACAACTATCCCCTGGTTCATCATCTCTGGAGTGTCTGTTGATGGGACATTCGACATAGACAATGGTATTGAGGAAGGGTCATTTCTGTTGGGGGATGGAAGCGGGGATAGCATCATACCTGAATTGTATGGGGCATGGCAGGTGACCTGTACGCTATCTGCCTTCAGTTCGGATGTTGGGGCGCCAGCCGATGTGGAGTTCACCTACCCATCCTTGCGTCGAGTGTTGGGGTGGACTGGGGTGTCTGAGGATTGGGACTTCCAGAACCAGGTCACCGGTATTGTGATAGCCGGCCCGGAAGATCCGTTCACCATCGGCGTGTCAGAGCCCGGACCTTCTGGCGTTTACGCTCACCTCATCTATGAGCTAACGCCCCCGATCGAAGCATAGAACGTAGGCATCATGGCAACAGGCACCATCACCAACGTCCTCCTCGACCCAGACAACGACCCCCTCGTCGGTATCCAAGTCGACGCCCGTCTCACCCGTACCCCCGCTTCCCGCATCGACAACTCCACTGCCGTCATCCCCCCCGAGTCCGTCACCACCAACGAGGACGGCGAGTGGACCATCGACCTAGAACAGTCAGCCAACCTCTCCCCCGTCAACACGACCTGGGTCATCCACGAGCGCATCCCCTATGCGCAGGGTGGTGCCCGGTTCACGATGGTCGATGTTATCGCTGGTACCCGTACTCTCGTCGCCGCCACCGTCACGTCTTACACCCCTCCAGCCGCAGACACCTACTACACGTCAGCACAGATCAACGCCATTATCGGTGAACTGGTTGCCGAGGCTATCGATGAGGAAATCGGGACGGTCATCGATGATGCGGTGACAGAGGCGTTGGTTCCGTTCGATGGCCGGTTGGACGATGTTGAGTCCGATGTTGATGCGCTCTATGCCGAGAACGATGTTCAGGATGCCACCCTTACATCCCTTGACGGTCGAATGGATGCGGCCGAGGCAGACATCACTGGTAAGCTCGATATCGTCGATGTGCGGGTGCTTCCCAGTCCAGTAGGAGCCACTGACGGTCACGTCCCTATCATCGATTCTGGTTCATATGTCCTTGG
>WUUC01130911.1_pt1 | contig 11210 bp, 6 predicted proteins | sample 6278441 | NCBI WGS metagenome assembly WUUC01 (sample SAMN13675441, study PRJNA597444) | soil metagenome | isolation source: soil | place: USA: Washington | collected 2017-10 | reverse complement strand
CAGCTGAAGCGCAGGAAGTAAAAGCGGTCCTGCTCCAGAGCGACGACAATTACCGCCAGCTGGCCAATCGGCACCACGAGCTGGACTCCCGCCTGCACGAACTCTCCGAAAAGCACTACCTGAGCACTACCGAACAAATGGAAGAAGTCACGCTGAAGAAGCGGAAGCTCGCGTGTAAAGACCAGATGGAGGAGATCGCTCGACACTTCCTCACGCACGGCCGCGCTTAGCACGATCGGCGCAACGCGAAGGGGTCAGGCACCGGTTCCATAACCGGGAAATGGTGCCTGACCCCTTTTCCGTACACAATACCGACTGTGAGGATCGATCCTGCGGGATACCCGTTCATCGGCGGCGCACTGGCGGCCGCCATCCTGGTCGGAACGCTCGCCAGCTGGACCTATTCGGCGCCGCTGTTCATCCTGGCGGCTTTCTTCCTGTTCTTTTTCAGGGATCCCGACCGTGCGGTGAACGACTCGCCTGCGGTCGTGCTTTCGCCAGCCGACGGGCGCGTCATGGTCGCCGGTCCGGTGACGCAGCAAACGGTTCCGCCCGGCGCCTGGCAACAGATCAGCATTTTCCTGTCGCCCATGGACGTGCACGTCAACCGCATCCCGATTGGCGGACGCGTCACGAAGGTGCAGTACCATCCGGGCCGTTTCCTGCCCGCCTACAAGGCCGAAGCGGGCGACATGAATGAATATACCGAGGTCGCCATCGATCACTTCGGGCAGACAATTGTCTTTCGCCAGATCGTCGGGATCCTCGCCAGACGCATCGTCTGCCGCGCCCGCGAAGGGGACGTCGTCAAGGCGGGAGATCGGTTCGGCGTGATGAAGTTCGGATCCCGCATGGACATTTTTCTTCCCGCCACGGCCACGATTCTCGTCAAACCTGGCGAAAAGGTGGTGGCTGGAATGACCGTCATCGCGAGGCTCGCGGGCTTCGAGGACGTGACGAGCCGCGCCCCCGCGACCGCACCATGACCGAACGGCCACGCCCGCGCCAACGGCTGCGAATGCTGTCACCGTTGCGGCGGCGCACGGACGTGCAGGCGCGCAAGCTTCGCCGCGGCGTCTACCTGCTGCCGAGCCTGTTCACGATGGCGAACATGTTCTGCGGCTATGCGTGCATCGTGTTCGCGATGCGCGGAGAGTTCGCCACGGCGGCGCCCTTCATCGGCTTCGCCATCGTGCTCGACATGCTCGATGGCCGTATCGCGCGGCTCACCGGGGCCACGAGCGATTTCGGAATCGAGTTCGACTCCCTGGCGGACGTGATTTCATTCGGCGTCGCGCCGTCTATCCTGGCGTTTGCGTGGGGGCTGCACCCGCTGGGGCGCCTTGGCTGGGCCGCGGCGTTCATCTTCGCGGCAGCCGCGGCGGTGCGCCTCGCGCGCTTCAACATCCAGACCGGCTCGGTGGACAAGCGCTACTTCGTTGGAATGCCGAGTCCGGCCGCGGCCGCGATTCCCGCCGCGACGGTATTTGCGTACCCGATCGGGTTCCATACGTACACCGAGGCGCTGCCGGCGCTCGCGATGGTGATTGTTCCGGCACTCCTCATGGTGAGCACGATACGGTTCCGCAGCTTCAAGACGTTCGATCTGCAGAGCCGCCGCAGCTACGCCGTGCTGATGGTGTTCGCCATCGCGCTGGCGCTGCTCGCGTCGCACCCTGAAATCGTGCTCGCCTCGGTCGCGTATCTGTACCTGTTGTCCGCGTTCATCGGGATGGCCTTGCATCGCTTTCAGAAGCGGCCGCACGAGGCAACAGTCGTCGCCATTCCTGAACCCGAACCGCAGGACCCGGAGCCCCAGGAGAAGGACCGGCGGCCGGACATGCCGCAGCTCCCCGACCTTCCGGGTTAGGTTTCCATCGCACTGCCCGCGACCGGCAGCGCGATCTCCACGGTGGTGCCTCGGTCGCGCTCACTGCTCACCGCTATCCTCCCTCCGTTCAGCTCCACGTTCCGCTTCGCTATCGGCAACCCCAGGCCGGTGCCCGTTGCCTTGGTGGAGAAATACGGCTCGAAGGCGCGCGCGAGCGCTTCCTGATCCATCCCGACGCCCGTGTCCGAGACGTGCACGTGCACCAGGCCGTCGGAGTGACGCGCCACCACGGTCAACCCCCCTTCACCGGGCATTGCGTGCAGCGCATTTTCCACGATGTTGGTGAGCGCCCGGGAGATGAGCGTGCGATCGACATGCACGGGAGGAATGCCAGGAGGAAGGTGTACGTCGAAGCGGATGCGGTCGCCAACACCGAGGCGGTACGGCGCCACGATTTCGCGGAGCAGAGCCGTCAGGTCGACGTCGGTCCGCCTGGCCGTCGGCGAGGAAGCAAAGCTGGAGAACTCCGATGCAATCTGCCGCAGCAGCTTCACCTGCTCGAGGATCGTCGCGACGCAGTCCTCGAGCACAGGGTTGAGCGGCCTGCCCCTGTCGGCATGGACACGGCGAAGGTGCTCGGCGTTCAGCTGAATCGGCGTCAGCGGGTTTTTGATCTCGTGCGCCACCTGGCGAGCCATTTCCGCCCAGGCTTCGAGCCGATGCGTACGTTCCAGCTCGCGCTGCTGGCGTTGCAGCTCGCCAGCCATCCGGTTGAAGTCTTCGACGAGCCGCCGCAACTCGTCGGACGACGTTGCGGCGATGCGCGCATCGAGATCACCGCGGGCAATGCGTCGCGTGGCGCGCGTCAAGCGGTTCACCGGGTCGGCGATACGTTCGGCCATCGAATAGCCGATCCCGGCTCCAGTGAGGATGAACAGCAGCGCCGCGAGCAGGACTCGACGGTCCAGCGTGTCGATCTCGCGCTCGATCTCCTGTTGTCGCGATGTCAGCGGCACCGTCACCATTGCTTCGAGCTGCCGGGCGGTCACCGGCGTGGCCGCCACCAGGTACTCGACCTCGCCGAGTCGCTCCCGCATCACGGTAGCGGCGTCGCTGCCGAGCACGAGCGCGCGATAGACCTCGCTCGGCGTCCGTGTGGGGAGCAGACCCGACGCGAACAGGTTGCGCTCGCTCGTGGCGAGCAGCCGTGGTCCGGCAAAGATGTTCACGTCCTGGTCGATCAACCGACTGACCCACACCATGAGGTTGTCGTCGACCGTGACGCCCTGCGCATCGGCTCGCGGCGCCGCAAGATCTTCGACGACCCGCCTGGCGGCGGATGCGGTGCGGACCGCCTCGGATTCGATCGTTGACCGCATCTGGGTGGCCACGTAGGCGCGCGTCAGCACTGCAAGCAAAATGACCGGCACCACGGCGGCGAGGACAAACGCGAGAAACAGTTTTCGATAGAAGCTCGCGCGCACCTCACGGAGCAGCGCCCGGGCGGTCGTCCCACGGCGGCTCACCGGTCCGAACAGCATGCTGACCGTGAGCAGCAGCAGATAGGTCAGCCCGGCGAGCACGGTCATCTCCGCCAGGTTCACGAGGTGACCGAGTGGGCCGATGATGGGGAAGCCAAGCGCGTGGATCCCACCCCTGTCGTTCAGGAGGTAGACGTCATACCGCTCGCCTCCGCGCTCCATCTCCGCCCACCGCGGTTCTCGCGATTGCAGGACCTGCTGGAACACGTCGTCGTCGAGCGCCCAGGCGGTGTCGCGCGAGGTGTAGAGCGGCGTACGGCTCCAGCCGTAGAACGCATACTCGACGTCGCGTCCGGAGATGTCTTCGCTGCGCAACGCATCTCCCGCACGCAGAAGCTCGACGTAAGGACTCTGTGAGGAGATGAACGGCAGGTTCTCGTAATCGAGCATCGCGTGCGCGACAATCGACCCCGCTTTACGGCCGTCGGGCAGGCATGCCGCGCGTCCTGCATGCAGCACGCGCCGCTCCTCGGCAAAGAATGGCGACACCTCTTCGTAGATCTCCCACTCGCAGGTTGGCTCCTGCCACTTCCCGGTGGCGCTGAGATCTTCGGGCATGTTGAACGCAAAGCGGCTGACGAGGGAGCCGTCCGGGCCATGCAGCTCGATCGACGAGGTGAGCGGATAGGTCGCGAGGCTGGTGACGCGCCAGACCTGGAACGCACGATCGATCGGCGCAGATTCGCTCGCGCCGGGATCGTCAGCCTGGAGCAGATCGGCAAGGTTGGGGAAGTTGTCGATTTGCGAGAGGCTGTCGTCGAGCAGGAGCTGTACGGTCTTCCGCTGGTTGACCGCCTGCGGCGCGAATCGTGTTTCGACCATCTGCACCTTCGCTCGCCACGCCATCTGGTACATGGCGGGGTAGAACGCGAGAGCCGGCACGATCAACCCAAGCGTCAAGGTCGTCAGACGGAAGCCCTGCGACCCGTGGCGATACCGCGCCTTCACCCGTGTCGTCAGGAGCGCTGCAACGATCACCGCGGCCGCAGCGACGAGCGATGGCAGGCGTCGCGGACCTACGCCGGGACGCCCGAGCTCCCAGAGGAGCAGCGGCGCGGCCCAGAGAGCGGCCGTCAGAAGACGCACGGTCCATGTACGTCGCGGCACGCACCAGGGGACCAGGGCGGCGCGCAGCAGCAGCACGGCCAGGCCAAGGACGGACGCGTGCCAGACCACCAGCCCTACCTGCAACGCGAGCCGCGCGGTATTCCAAGGGTGAATAGAGAGGTGGAGCAGGTCCAGCGAGGTGTTCCCGATGGTATCGGTCAGGAAGCGTTCGTAGCCGACGAGGAGCAGCGCGACAAGAATGCCCGCGGCCAACTGCATGAACGCATAGACAGCGAACCTCGCGGGCGTGCGAAGACCGGCGCGGCGCCGGCGCCACGCGATGCGCCACGCTTCGACAGCAAAGAAGGCCAGGGCCACGAGCGCGCCTGCGGCCACCGCGGTGACGAGGAAGTCGAACGGTGAGGTCAGTAACAGCCGAACCCGTGCCGACGCGTACGTGAACGCCGAGAACACGGGCGCGTCCGCCCAGTCGGCTGGCGACGCGAGCCGCAAGATGAAGCGGCCTGCGACGACGGCCGCCGCGATCAGGATCGTCGCCGTCATGTAGCCGGCCGACGTACGCGCAGTGTTGCGCCAGTCGAGCAGCGGTCCCGTCGCGAGCACCACCGCAAGGGCAAGCACGATCAATGCGACCGAAGCCGTGGCGCTCCGCCACTGCTGGCGTGCGTACGCGAGGTCCGAGGGCGCAACCGACGCGGTCAGCAAGGGAGCGCCGTTCGGGGCCTGCACTTCGAAAGCGCGGACATCGGGCGACGTTCGGCCGCCTTGTGACGTCGGGTCGATGGACACCGGCGCCCATGCGTCCTCGAACTCGAACGGTGCCGCGCCTCCAGGCGTCACGCCGGCCGGAGCGAGCGCGCGCTCGGCGGCTATCGTGCCGATGCGGTGCGCTTCCGCATCCAGGACCGGCGCCACGTAAACAAGCCGCAGGCCCAGAGCACCCTGCGCAAAAAACCACGCCTCGGGACCCTGCAGGCGATCGCTCGGCAACTCCGACGGACGTCCGCTCCACGCGACCGGACCGCTCCCGTCGCCATACGCGGTTACCGCCACATCCGTGCCGGCATGTTGCCGGACCGATGCATCGGCCGCTTCGAACAACCGGCGAGCGGCGGTCGTGTCCCCGCCCGCTGCATGGCGCAGCCCATCGGCCTCCGCGAGCGGCGCGGCCATGTCGCGCAGCGACCGGGCCATTTCGGTGAACGCGTCCCGTACCTGCCGCTCGATCCGCGCCCGCGTGGCCGCCTCGTCGGGGCCCAGGACGAGCCGCTCCAGCAGCCGTCCGGCCCCCCATGCGGCCGCCGCCGCCAGCAGGCCGACGGCGAGAATGCGCGCGATTCGCGGCGCCGAATTGTCAGGAAGACGCACGAATCAAGAATACCGTTACTATGGAGTTGGTTCGATGTCAGGCCTGAAGCCGACGCTGAAGCGCGGCGCCCTCATTGCCGCGGCCAACTGGCAGATCACGCTCATTCAGGCGGTGGCCGACTCGCTGTTCAAGCTCCTGCTGGCCGTGCCGATCATCGGCGGCGTGTTCCTGGTGGGCCTTGTACTCGGGGCCGAGCCGACAGGGCTCATGACGCTCGAGTGGCGCGAGTTGATCACCACGATTGTCGCCACGCTGCTGTCGCATCCCGTGGTGCTGACAACCTTTCTCCTCTCGCTCGGCGTCGTGATCGTTGGCGGATCGGTGCTCGTCTTCCTGGTAAAGGGGGGGACTGTCGCCACGCTCGTCGAGGGCGACGAACAGGCGGGTCCCATCGAACAGCCGCCGTTGCAGTTTGCCGCGGTGGCGCGTGCGGGTCGGTTTACCGCCGAAGGGTTCATCGAGGCCTGTTCGCGGCTGTTCCCGAGGTTCGCGCGTCTCGGCTTCGGCTTGATGGCGGTGTACCTGATGTCCGGCGCGACGTACCTCTTCGTGGTGCTTGCAAGCCGCGCGACAGGGGAGGGCTGGGGCTTGACCGCGCTCTTCACGGCACTCTTTGTCTGCTGGATCGCCCTCGTCAACCTGCTCTATCTCTTGCTGCAGATTGTGATCGCGGCCGACGACTGCGGCGTCATCGGCGCGATGCGGCGCGTTGTTGCGTTCGTGCGAGCGGAGACGAAGCGCATCGCAGCCGTCTTCGGTGTGGTGCTTGCGCTCGTGGTGTGCGCCACGGGAGCCTCGATCCTCGCGACGGCAGCCCTTGGCCTCATCGGGTTTATTCCGCTCCTCGGGATTGCCGTCCTGCCGCTGCAGCTTGCCGCATGGCTGCTGCGCGGCATCGTCTTCCAGTTTCTAGGGCTCACGGCCATCGGCGCGTACCTGCAGCTGTATCGCGGGTACGTGCGCGAGACAGTTCCGGGCCGCTTGAAGACAGCGGCCACGTATTCGTAAATGAGACCCCACGCAATTCGAGAACCGCGCAACGACATGATCAACTACGACACGTTCCTTTCGACCACTGGACGCCAGTTGCACGAATCGGCCATCCGCAAGATGGGCACGCTGGGTGTCCGGATACCGGGCCTCGTGTCATTTGCCGCGGGCTTTCCGGACCCGGTGACGTTCCCGTGGGACGACCTTCGCGAGATTTCCAGCGAGCTGTTGGACGGAAGGGACGGGACGGTCCTCCAGTACGGCGCCACGCGCGGGTACGCGCCCCTCCTCGAGTCGATCGTGGAGGTCATGGCAAAACGCAACGTTCGCACCACGCCCGAAGAACTCATCATCACCACCGGCTCGCAGCAGGGCCTGGATCTCGTCGGGCGAGTCCTGCTCGATCCCGGCGATGTGGTGCTGGTGGAGCTGCCGACCTACACGGGGGCAATCTCGGCGTTCACGAACGTGCAGGCTCACCTGGTGGGCGTCGCGCAGGACGCGGACGGCATCGACCTCGACGATCTCGATCGCGTCTGTCAGCGGGAACGGACGGCAGGGCGGCGCGTCAAGCTGCTGTATCTCGTGCCGAACTTCCAGAACCCCACGGGGTCGCTCCTGAGCCTCGCGAAGCGGCTCCAACTAATCGAATGGGCGGAGCGACGGAACGTCCTCATCGTCGAAGACGACCCGTATGGCGTGCTGTACTTCGACGACGTGGCGACTGAGGCTGAAACACGCCCCCTGAAGGCGGACGATGCGGGTGGGCGCGTCGTGTATCTGAGCACCTTTTCCAAGACGCTCGCGCCCGGTTACCGCATGGCGTGGGTGACGGCGCCGGCACCGCTCACCGCACGGTTCGAGCTCGCCAAGCAGTCCATGGACCTGAGCTCGGGTATCTTCGACCAGCGCGTGGTCCATCAAGCGCTCCGCCGGGGCGTGCTGGAGCGAATCGCGCCACGGTTGAGGGAGCTGTATCGGTCGAAGCGCGACGTAATGGAAACAGCGCTCCGGGGCGAACTTGGCTCGGTGCTCACCTGGCCCGATCCCAAGGGAGGTTTTTTCCTGTGGGCGGAGCTGCCCTCCGGGCTCGATGGCGACGCGCTACTCGCTCGCGCCATCGAGGAGAGAGTAATCTTCGTCGCCGGGTCGGCGTTCTACGTGGACGGCACCGGTCAGAGGCGCATCCGACTGTCGTTCTCCCATCCGTCTCCGGAACGATTGCAGGAGGGCGTGCGGCGGCTGGCCGCGGCCTTGAAGCCCGCGCTGACGCCAAGCCGCTGACGCGCTACTCCTTCTTCGGCGGCAAAGGCGGGACAGGCAAGACGACGTGCGCGGCGGCCGCGGCCATCGCCTCGGCGGAACGCGGCGCTCGCGTCCTCGTGGTATCGACTGATCCCGCGCATTCCCTCGGTGATGTCCTTCGCCACAAGTTGACCGGCCGTCCGTCCCGCGTCGTGGTGCGTCAGGGTTGGCTACACGCCTGCGAGCTCGACGCTGACGCCGCGCTGAGCCGCTGGTTGCTGGCTCGCCGTCCCGCCCTCGCGCAGATCGTCGAACGCGGCACATGGCTCGATCGCGCCGAGGTGGAGTCCTTCCTGAACCTCGCATTGCCGGGCGTCGATGAACTGGTCGGCCTGCTCGAAATCGAGCGGCTCGGCGGCAGCGGCTACGACGAGGTCGTGGTTGATACGGCACCGACCGGACACACCCTGCGGCTCCTCGCCATGCCGGCCACTTTCACGCGCATCGCCGGCGTGCTGGACCTCATGCAGCAGAAACACCGCGCCCTCGCCGCGGCTCTCGGGCACAGCGCACGCCACGACCCCTCGGAGGCACTGATCGATGAACTGCGTGCAGAGGGGAAACACCTCGCTGCGCTGTTGCGCGATGCGAGGACGACGCGGCTTTTCTGGGTCATGCTGCCGGAGACGCTGTCCATCGCCGAATCGGGGCGCGCTCTGGACAGCCTGGAGGCCGACGGCATTCGGGTCGGCGATATTCTCGTCAACCGCCTGACACCACCGCCGCGAACGCGATGCGTCTTGTGCGACGGTCGCCGTAGCGCCGAGGCACGTGCCCTGCGCGACCTGGCGCGCCGTATGGGAGGCCGCGCGCGGAAGCTGTGGGCAATTCCGGCCCGCGACGAGCCGGCACAAGGTGTCGCGCCGCTGCGTGCACTGACTCGCTCGATGCGGCCATTCGAGAAATGGAGTGTGGACGCGCCTCGGCGGGCGACCCGTTCGCACGTGCGCCGGGCTGTCGCGTCGCCCCTTCTCGCGTCTGTTGCGGGTCCCGCATCCACCCAGTTGCTCATCGTCGGCGGCAAGGGCGGCGTCGGCAAGAGCACCTGCGCGGCGACGCTGGGAGTTGCGCTCGCGCGCCAGGAACCAGCCCGCCGCGTCCTCCTGCTGTCTACGGATCCGGCGCATTCCATTGGCGACGTACTCGGCGAGCCGGTCGGCGACACCGAGCGGCGTGTCCGAAATGGGCCCGGGAATCTCGCTGCGCGTGAACTGGACGCCGCCCAAGGCTGGCAGCAGCGCCTGGAGCGATATCGCGCGTCCATCCGCAGTTTGCTCCAGAGCCACGACACTGGTCCACACGTAGATCTCGCGTTCGATCGCGCCGTCCTCGAGGAGCTCTTCGAGCTCGCGCCGCCGGGCATGGACGAGATCGCGGGCATGTTGACCATCATCGACACGTTGGGACTGGAGGGAACGCGACGGTTCGATCTCGTAGTCCTCGACACGGCCCCGACGGGACATGCGTTGCGTCTGCTTGCGGTACCTGATCAGGCGCGAGCGTGGGTTCAGCAGTTCATGAAGGTGCTGCTCGCGTTCGAGGGGATACGCGGCTTTGCGGAGCTCGCCGGCGAGTTGTTGGCGCTGTCGCGTGGGCTGGATCATCTGCGGCAACTGCTCGTGTCCAGGCGCTCCTGCGGGTTCGTGATTGTGATGCGTCCGGAACGACTGCCCGTCGCCGAGACCCTGCGGCTGATCGAATGGCTTCGCCGGCAGAAGATCGCCCGTCGCGCCATGATCGTGAACGGGATGACCGCCGGAGAGTGCCTGCGTTGCCGGCGTGCCGCGGCGCGCGAGCGCCGCGAAATGGGCACCATGGCGCGCCGTTCGGCGTGGAGCCGCAGAGATGGCGTCATCGTGGAGACCGACGCGATTGCCCCTCCCCCACGGGGGGCCCGAGAATTGGAAACGTGGGCAGCAACATGGCGTGTCCAGGCGCGGAGCGCGTCTTGACCCGAGGTGGCAGGGGCCAGGGCTCGGCTACGGGCCCGTAGGCAGCGGCGGCTTTGGTGCGACGGGCAGACGGTCGAGCGGCAGCTCGCGACCGGGCAGGGTCAACAGCGGCACGACCGGCGGATCGGGCAGCATCATGCGCGTGGGGCGCAAGCCCGTGATGCGGCCATCGCGCGTGACCGCTACGAGCGCCACGGTGAAGGGCCGCAGGTTCACGTCAACCGCTGGCGCCCCCTGGAGTTCCGCAGGCGCCATATAGTTGCCCAGCACCTCGCCCGTCTTGCCGACGAAGCCATCCAGCCGAGGGGCAACCCCCGTCAGCATGACGACGTCGCCAACTGGAATGGGCGGTACGGCAGGACGTGTCGGTACTTCGGCCTTCCACTGCTGGTTGCCGTTGTCACGGTTCACGGCGCGCAAAATGTTGTCGAGCGACACGAAGTAAACGCGATCGCCTGCAGCGGCGGCGCCGACCACATCACCACCCGTACGCCAGCGCCACACCTCGCGTCCTGAATCCGCATCGAGCGCGTAGAAGAAGTTGTTCGTAGACCCGACGAAGACGCGGTCCCGTCCGGTCGCAGGCGCACTCAGCGTCCCGGGTAGCGCGCGTTCCCAGACGGGCCGGCCGGTCGCGAGCTCCAGGACGATGACGCGGCCGTCAGAGAGTGTCAGGACGAGCCGCGATCCCTCGAGAGCCGCCGGAGGATGCTGCGACGTGGCGTCTACGCCCCGGCGCCAAGCCACCGCACGCGCGTTTGTGTCCACGGCCACCACCTCGCCGGATTCGGTGGCCACGACGAGAAGGGCACCGGCGTGCAGCATCGCGGCGGTTGGGGGAGAGGGAATGGCGACGGACCAGCGTTCGATCCCAGTACTTGCCTCGAGCGCACGCACCGCATCGGCGCCGACGACGTACACCGTCGCATCCGCGGTTGGTACGGGAAGCCAGGAGGTCTGGGCGACCGCCGTCCAGAGGAGGGCGCCGGTGGCTCGGTCGAACGCCTGCACGGTGCCGTCCTGCAGCGGAAGGTAGACGCGGAACGCGTCCATCGCACCGCCGGAGGCGGCCGGCGCGACGAGCGGAACCGTCCACGCGACTTCGGCGGGAAGAACGGGGGTCGGCTCCGGAGGCAGAGGCTTGTCTTTGGGTG
>WUUC01047220.1_pt1 | contig 11212 bp, 15 predicted proteins | sample 6278441 | NCBI WGS metagenome assembly WUUC01 (sample SAMN13675441, study PRJNA597444) | soil metagenome | isolation source: soil | place: USA: Washington | collected 2017-10 | reverse complement strand
TCCCTGTGTAGCTCAGCATGTAACAAGAAAGCCTTTCACAGTTTTGCGCCTGACTGTAACCGGTTTTTCATAGGGTAGGAAAAACGCCGCCCTCGATTCTCTCTCCTCCGTGTCGATTCATAAGGGGTAGCACTTTTGATGCCCTGAACCGTAAAGATTTCAAGTTTTGCTCCCGCCTTCCTCATTGCGCAGCCAGAGGCTTTGATTTGAAGGTCAGGCGGGGAACGAGCGCACAGGAGTATTTAGCCCGGTCTGAAAGGTGGTCGGGCTATTTTGTGAGAGAGTGTGCCAGGGTTTTGCGTCACAGATTGTGAAGGGGGTAAGATGTGGGTTGTGGCGCGGTCAACTCCGCCATCGGGCGTCACTGCCCGCCACCAGGAGGTCAGAGAATGCGCAAAGTTCGTCCGGTGATCGCAAAGGTCAACATCGTCGCCAAACACTTCGACGAGACGTTGAAGTTTTATCGTCTGCTTGGCCTCGACATCCCTGACCCAACGGATCAGCCGCCAGGGTCTCTGCACGCGGAAGCCGACAACGCCGAGGGAAGTGAGTTCGCGCTCGACAACGAAGCACTCGCCCGCATCTACAACGCGGGGCGGAGAAACGACGCTGGCTGCAGCTCGATCGTACTGACCGCCTTTGTTCCCTCCCGCGATGAGGTCGATTCAACCTATGCAAAGCTGGTCGCCGCCGGGTATCGCGGACAGCAGCCACCCTATGATGCCTTTTGGGGTGCGCGCTTTGCCATCGTCTGTGATCCGGAAGGCAACGACGTGGGCCTGATGAGTCCGGTGGACGAGGCGCTCAGGTCCTGGCCACCGCAGGACTCCCCAGACCCGTAGGTTGTCCCGACAATGACGCCCAGCCGTCGTTCCGGCGTTAGACCGACGAACACGCTGGAACTCGAAAGTGGCTCACGTTGCCAGTTTCACGCCATCACTCGAAATGAATCAACGGCGAGAGGCTTCGCCCCACAACTCGGAAAGAGCTGGTAGCGAGGACTTCGCACCGGGACTCGCAACGAACCACAGGCGCAAGCCCTCCGGCGGAATGAGTCCACCGCGAAAGCCAATCCCCTAACCTGGCGTTGCGGGCGCGATTCCGTCCTTTCATATGACGTTAGCTGGCGAGGTTCACTCGTTTCCATGTGCTGCCTGAACTTGCTGGTCAGGCAAATATTGGTGACGCTGTTTTGATAAGGCGATGAACAAGAATGCAAGAAGAAGCCAATAGTAAACTAAAAAAAGTATTGATCGAACACTCCCTCGATATAGTTCCTTATAACGATTGGTTGACTTGTGGAGGTGGGTTACCTGGTTTTCGCGCATCCGTTCATAACGTGCGGCAAGCGGGTCAATACATCACCTTGCAACTTGATGTAGAAGTAGTCGTAGAGGCTGACATCATCGTTGTAGAGTCGTTTGCAGGCTGGGGAGAGTCAGCCGAGGAAGCCTTGGTAACTGCATTCTCTAATTTTATCTACAACTCGCTCCATGTATTCCTTAACGGGTTTTGTGGAAAGATTGATGATCAAGTGACTGTTGAAGAATGGAAGATAGGTCAACAGGAATGGAAAGTAATCATCGGGAATTATGGGGTTCGGAGTTTTGAGGATCAACCCGTTCCCCTGCCTGAGTCATTATTTGAAATGATTGAACAACTACTTCGGCAAAAAGGGTTAGAGCCAGGGATTCATTGGCTGCGTGTGTTCTGTTGTAATGTTGGTGATGGCAGTCTCATTTGTGAATGTTTGTTGGATAATGAGACCTGGGAGTATGCGCAAGATCAACTGCAAACCTTAGATTGGCAGAAGCGGGAATCATTTTATAGTGTCAGGAATTTTCTGGTAATGCTACCAAAGGAAAAGAACGCTTAATGATGAATGAGCCTGACTCCGCGTTCGACCGCAGCCGCACCTCACAGGTTGCTGACTTTTAAAGCCTGTATGCACTTTGCGCCTTGATAAGCTCAGGGACTGAGCCGCTTCGTCGCGTCAATGATGTCAGCGACGAAGCATAGGTCTTTGTCACCCTTTGTCTGACCTTGAGGACTGATGATGCGCCGCAACGCGAAGATATTTTTCCACCTACTGCCAACCGAAATCTGTTTAACGTGTCTATAGCTGTGAGATTCGGAATAAATAATATCTGACGTACAGTTATGAAGAACGTATCTAAGCTAACGGCTGTCTTCTCAATCGTTTGGTTGATTTTGTCCTTTCAGTCAATTGGTGTCTTCTCTCAAACTCAATCGAACCATTCAAGCCGTAAAATCTACGAGTTCATCAACGGGCAATGGTTCGATGGCAAGAACTTTCAACGCCAAACTTTTTACGCGGTTGACGGCGTGTTGACAAAGAAAAAGCCGTCCGGGATTGATGAGACGATTAACCTTGCAGACGGCTTCGTCATACCGCCATTTGCCGAAGCGCATAATCACAATTTGGGCAGCGCTGTTTATTTGAATCGTGAATTTACCCGACAAATGATTCAGCGTTATCTCGCCGCTGGAGTCTTCTATGTCAAGATTCCGGGTAATCCCGTAGACAATGGGGCGATTCTCCGCCGCGAACTTGTCAACCGCCCCGATTCGGTTGATGTCGCGTTCTCGAACGGCGTTTTGACCAGCCGTGACGGACACCCGATAGGAATGTTGCTGGATTCATTCAAACAAGCAGGCGCCACTCTCCCAAGTGTCGCGGAACTCGACGGTCCAGTTTTCTTCATTATTGAGAATGAAACGGATTTGCTCGCCAAGTGGCCGCGAATCACGGCGGGCAAGCCGGACTTCATCAAGACGATCCTTTATCACAGCGAGGACTTCGCCCGAAGGCGCGAGACTCCGGCTCTCTTCGGTTACAACGGGCTTAACCCGCAACTCTTGCCGCGCATCGTAAAACAGGCACATGCGGCCGGTTTGCGGGTCTCGACTCACATCAACACTGCCGCAGATTTCGCCACCGCCGTGCGCGCGGGCGTGGACGAAATCAATCACCTGCCCGGCCTCAACTTCGAGACCGGCACAAGTGAAGCTGATTATTTGATCGCGCCTGAGGACGCGAAACGCGCCGCCAGACAAGGTATAGTCGTTGTGACAACTGCTGTTGTGGCAACGTATTTTGCCAAAGATAAGGCACTAGAAACTGTGCAAACCGCGCAGCGAAAAAATTTGCGATTGTTAAAACAGAGCGGCGTTCGATTGGCCGTCGGCAGCGACATTTACACTAGCACTTCAGTTGAAGAGGCAATGTATTTGAAGTCGCTTGCCGTCTTTGATAATGCCGAATTGCTCAGGATGTGGAGCGTAACGGCGGCGCAAACCATTTTCCCGCGTCGAAAAATCGGGCACTTGCGCGAAGGTTATGAAGCCAGTTTTATTGTCTTGCGCGGCAATCCACTTGAAAACTTCGAGCGCGTCGGGGACATTCAACTACGGTTCAAGCAAGGCTTTCTCATCAACGCGGTTCAATGACGCGCAAGCCGCGACACAACAGGTCATTCGAGCGGACTCCCCCCAGCTTGCCTCTCATCCATATTGATAAGCCGCAGGTTTGTAAATATGCAAACGTTGAATTTGCCAATCTTCAACGATCAAAGAACTTAGCTCACCATTTTGCTCTTCTGGGGAACAACTAGGGAACAGTTTTCAAAAAACTGCTCTAACAGGCTGCCCTCCAAAACCTCACTTGTGAGAATCTCTGGCCCTTCATCGAGCACCACGTCATCCAGATGCACATAGATGTCTGATGTAGTCGAGATGTCGGCATGGCGCTGCGTCCCTTGGACTAACTTCAGATCGCGCGACTTGGCATAAAGCAAGGTCCCTGCCGAGTGTCTGAAGATGTGAAACCCGTATTGTCCTTTGACGCGCGTAATCTCGGCTGCCTCCATCGCGTCGTATAGATTCTTTCGGATCACACATGGGTTCATCGGGGAGCCATCCGGACGACAGAAAATAAAATCCTCGCCGGCTTGAAATGCCGATTGCTCTTTGTACCACGAAAGCAAGGCGGCAATGTGAATATTGAGCCTGAGAGTATTCTTACTGCTTTCGGTCTTGGGCTGCTTCAACTTCTGCCGGAAGAGTGTGTGATTGATCGACAACTCACTTTTCATGGCGTTGAAATCCATCCAGCGCAAGGCCAGCGCTTCCCCCATCCTCATACCGGTGACGGCAAGCAGTAGGACAAACAAGCGTTCTCTCTCGGTTGCCAGATGCTTGAGGATCAAACGGATTTGCGAAGCCGAAAGCGTAGGCTTTTCAACCCGCTCAAACTCCGGCTTGTGGAGCTTCGAGCGGACCGGACTTTTCTCTATCAGATCGAACTGTTCCGCAATTTCAAACATCAGGCGCAGCATCCCGTAGAGATTCTGCATGGTGTTGCCGGACAGTTCTTCATCAGCCTTCTTCTGGAGAAACTTACTGACATCTGACGGCTGCACCTGACGCAATTTCTTCTCTCCGAAGAACGGCATCACATGATTTTTCGTCAAACTATCGTTTTGCGCCACCGTCGAAGGCTGATGCCTGGCTGTCTTCCTGTAGGACTCCCAGCGAGTTTCTATGAACTCTTTGAAAGTGATATTTTCATAGAGCTTTTGCGGCTCCGAGTTGTTGCGCTCATTGATCCGTGCCATAATCGGCTCGGCTGCTTTGAACGCAGCTTTCTTGTTTTTGAACTTGCCCAGTACAACGCGCCGATTTGTCCAATTGCCGGTTGTATGGATAAGTTCCCGGTAGCGGAGAGTCCACTGCTCATTGTGGAAGATCACCGCTCCCTTCTGGTAACTTCGTTTTCGGGTCATTATCAATCTCCTTTCGATTGGTCTTGACCCGCATTCTATTTGCGCCGCTACTCTATCCATCACCACCCTCCACGTCAACGTAACCGCAGCCGAGTTGCCTTCGCATCCAGTCTTGAAACATGGGAGATTGAGTATCAAAGCGGAGCCGCCCGATGCCTTGAATCCGAGGAATTGGATCATCCGAAGACGAATTTCTTTTGTATATCCACGACGCCGACACCCCCAGAAATTCACTCAATTGCTTCTTATCCCAGATGCGCGGACCGGGAAGATTAAGCGCTGGCTTTGCGTTTTGCTGGCCTGGCATTTTCAAAAGATTGTTTGCTGCTATCGACATAAGCTTTCGCCTCCTTACTTTGGTTTACAACCCACTCAATTTGGTAACCTTCCAACTCGAACTCCTCTTCGAGCTCCTCGATCGACTCATCCAGGATGTCGAGGTAGTTATTGACGATCAAATCGCGAACTTCATCTGGCTTGTAAATGCGACCGTCAACAACGACAGTCGGAACCCGCAGAAATATTTCAGTGTCGTCGCGACTCAGGGCTTCAATCGGCTTGAACCAGGTGTCGAAGGAGTCGGAATTCATTCGTTTACCAATCTCAAGCAAAAGCTTTTCAAGTAACTCCGGAGCCGGCTCGCCCGGCAGCGGCCTGTCAAATGCCGCCGTCGTGGGAGGCGCTTTCGATTCCTGCCACTCGCGAATCCGCCCGTCATCTTCGCCCGAAAGCCAGATCGCTTTCCCATAGGCGAACGGCTCGATGATCCCGGCACCGGAGGCTTTCAGATGGGCCGCAAATTCGCGACATATTTCGAGGGGAAATTCCGACAGCGATTCTTCGCGCGCACGCGCGGTGCGCGTCTTATCTGAAGAGTTAGAATCATGGTATACATGATGGAAATCGGCATGTCCCACATGCCCATGTTGGCTTTTCCCACCTGGCAGGTTGCCATTGCCAATATGCCCATGTTGGCTTTTCCCATCTGGTCGCCGGTTTCATTCTTCAAGTTTCCGGTCCACTAATTCGTGGTTGCGATAGTAGAAAGTGAGCCCTTCCACCCGGTCGTAATAGCTGCAATAGAGCATCTCGGTCTTCACCTCTTTGCCGTCCTTGTTGGTCTCGGTTTTGACGAATTTCTCTTGCGCCTCCTTGTAGTCTCCATAGGATGAATAGCAGATGCCGAGGGCTTTAAACGCCGAGCGGAATTCGTTTTTTGAAAACCCCAGCTCCTCGGTCCAGCTATCGCCGTGGTTGTACCTCATATGATTGGGCGCGGGTTCTAAAAACTTGTAGATTCCATCTGGGTACTTATCGAGCCAGTATTCGAGACGCTGAAAAAGAATCGTCGCGGTCACCGATCCCGCGATTTCCCGATAGGCCTTCGTGTAGAGAAGAAATTTCTGACCTAATGCTACCGAACGGTTTGCCATCCCATGCCTCCCTCCTGGCTCTTTTTGCTTTTGACAAAAAATATGGCTTGTCTGATTCGTCGTTCATTGGGTGTGAACCTCGCGTAATAGAAAAAGCCGACGCCAGGTTGTATCACTCAACCTGTCATCGGCTTGGTTTGTTTTCGCCTACGAAGCGAAAACTCAACTCCTTATCTGTTCGGGTGATAACCCCGACTGTAGCACCAGGTACCCCATTGACTCATCTGATAGAATGAGGTACACAATATGCTACGGTCTAAGGACCGTGAACAGGCGGGTTTAGTTTGCGAACTTTAGAGAGAGCAACTGGACCCGCTTACTATTTTACAAATACTTAAAACGTGAAAGGTATAGCACAGAAGTGCTGACACAAACTGTGTCATTTGTGTCAAAAATAGATTTTGTATAAATTCCTAGACCTTCCAATTCTGGCTTGTGCGTTCTGAAAAGGCAGGGAATTAAACGGCTATGGAATAATCGCTAAAGCCTTGAACCTCGACCAATCCAGTTTGCGGTTGGGAGCGCCAAGATATCTGTACAGTGTCTTACGCGAGATCCCCAGCAGTTCGGCAAAACGCTCAGCGCCAAGTTGGGTCCCGGTTTTATTGAAGTGATCTCGATATACTTTGATAGCCCGATCAAGCCATTCATCCGTGTCATCATTCTTAAGTACTCCGCGCGGGCGACCTGGTAGAAACCTCTTGCCCGTGATTGGCGTTCCCAGGTCTAATCTACAGGTGAGTCCTCCTTCTACTATCTGCGGTTTAAAAACTAATGAAAATTTGAGATCAATACCATATCGAGAAAAAAATTTATCACCACTCACATAACGAGTAGAGTTAGGCTTACCCCCTTTGCCCGAATGCTTTCGGACAGGGTAAGCGTCACTGTCGGTTGGCGCCGCAGGCCAGATCCCAACAGCGTTATAGCGCGCGCTATAGTTGAGAGTTACCTTTTCCGGGCTGCCGAGGTCTTTATAAGCATCTTTGTTAAAAGTGATATCCCCACCTTTGCACAGAGTTACTCTCGATATTGTAGGGCTTTCGTGCCCACCTTTATTAAAGTAGATAGAAAAAAGTTCTTTGACAAACAAATCATTTGGCTAACCAGAAATTGCCAGAGAAGATGCCGGCTTTCTGAAGTCGCTCTCGCCGACTCATCTCCAAAAGGTACCGGCAGGCCGTGTCGGCTGACTCATCAATGGAAACCGTCGGCCGATCTGCCAAGGCCTTGCCTTTAACGAATCGCCACAGATGATCCATCGCATTTAGTTCTGGAGTCGCTCGTGGCAACAGTCTTATTTCTATGTTCAGGCCTGCCGCTAACTCCAGACTGTCTTCCGCTTTGTGCGGCGAGCCTCGGTCTTCAAACAGCACGATGTTCCATCCTCGCCAATGCGAGCGGATCATTTCCAGAAAGTGTTGATGAGTTTCTTGCACCCATTCCCAGGTGATCAACATCAACACCTCTCCGCTTTCAATATTGATCGCTCCGTGTAAGATGCGTTTGCCCCGATTGCCGGTAATCGGTATGCCGGCTTGTTCCCCTTTGCGACAGTAACAGTTGTAAAGCGGCGGGGTCTCGGTAATGATCGTTTCGTCAAGCATCAAAATGATGCTTCGCGGACGAGTAAAAAGCCCACGTTTTGGCCCCCTTTTGCTTGTCGCCAAGTTTCGCTTCGCAAAGCCAGAAGGTGGCGCGGACGCTTCCACATAACATCGAGTCGTTCTATGGCTAAGCGGACGCTCTTATCACAAACCTCAATGTGATGGGTTTTAGCGAGGTATTGCTGCAAGAGCGCTGCCGTCCAAACCGTTGAACGATAACCGAATTGACGCGGATCGAGATCAATAACGGCGTCAATGAGCGAATCGATGATGGTTAGGGCAGTGCGTGGGCGACCACTTCGCAAAGCATCCGCCACACGCAACTCCAGACTCACATCCGCACGTTCCAGAAATCGAGCCACCCAGTTATAGACGGTTTGACGAGAGACACACAGACGTTGAGCGACTTCTTCAACATTGTCGCCTTCAGCCAGCCATAAGATAGCTTGAGCACGTTTGAGTTGCCGTACATCTTTGATGGTTGTCAGCAAGATTTCTAACGAGGCAATCTCTTTGGAGTTGGGATCGATCAATGCCATTGCTTTTCTCCGTTACCTCTGGAGTGTAGCTATGATTTTGTCTTGTCAAAGAACTTTTTTCCACCTACTTAGTAAAATGGAGACTGTGTCGTTATTCCGGTTCGCCGTCGCCAGATCGAGCTTGCCATCCCCATTGAAATCCCCCACCGCTAGTAAGTATGGAAAGCTGCCCGCGCCGTAGTCGGTCTTCGGTCCAAATATGCCTGTGCCTGTGCCCAACAGAATCGAGACACTGTTGCTAACTGTGTTCGCTACAGCTAAGTCCTGCTTGCCGTCGCTATTGAAATCTCCCGCCTCCACAGATAGTGGTTCGACGCCTGTAGCAAAGTCGGTCTTCGGACCAAATGAAATGGTTTGGACTGCCGCTTTTGGTTCAATCTGCCCGCAAAACAGAATCACCAACAGGCTAAACCACAGAAGGCGCGAAGGATGGGTGAGGTTGACGAAGTTTTGTCGTTGCATTGTCTCGGTTTCCTTTAACTTACAGATCAGGTGCTAAGGAGTATGTGCAATATGAAGAAAAAGATTTTGCCAATTACACCTGAACTGCTCGATCAATTGCGGAAAGGTAACAGCGAAGAAAGGCGCAATCTTACGCTTGAGTAAATCAAAGGGCAACTCAATTAAAAAAGCTTAGAATTTGCTTGGATCACAGGATTATAAACTCTTCCAGCCTATACAATACAAATCATCTCCTGAAGCGTATTGCCGCCTCCTTCAATCGTTCAACCATTGCGCCAGGTCGTACCACCCCCGAACTATCACAAGGCAAATAAACGCTTGATTGATGTGGTATGCTCACTCCAAATGAAACCACCGAAAGACTCAGGGCCGTCGAAGAGAGCCACCGTCGAACAGCAGGTCGAGGGCTTGGTAGTATTCAAGCAGGGGGGCCGGGAAGCCCTCAGCGAACTGATACAGAAAAACAAGGAAGCCTACGACAAGGGGAAAGCGGAACACGAAAAGAAGAACCCCTCGAAGACCGAGTAAAATGATTTTAACGAAGTGCGCCACCTGAAACGATCACATCAAATTAGTAGTTCCATCTTGGTAAACCTTGAGCGCCGTGTTGCGCATCTCGCAGACGAGCTCTCTTGTGCCTGGCTCGACTTCGTTTTGATGGTCACAGATGCAGCAGGCGGCAATCATTTTGTTGTATGGTCATCTTGAGGCCGGGGCCCAGTGGCCTCCGCCTCTTTTTTTTCCCCGTCGCTTTCCTGGGCAGCGAGATGCTGATTCTCGAAATCAAGCTGCGCAAAAACTGCGCCGCCCAGCACAAGTAAATTCAACATGGTAGAAACCTCCTTTAGGTAAGTCGCCCCGCGCGGCGGGCAATCTCTTTGGCCTGCGCCTACACATTATTGACGGCACGCAATGAATCGTCCACTTCGATTACTATCTCTTCGCGCGTCTTGGGCTGGTCCGAAGTATTGTAGATGATATAGAGCGCTTCAACGAGAATCTCGCGGTTGTTTAGTTTGTCGCGTTCATTTTCGCGCTTCTCCTGATAGGCGCCGGTGAGCTTGGCAAGCCGATCAATCGCGCCGTTCAGGGTGTTGGCTGAATCCAGGACGAGTTTGCGCGGGTCCGAATACTTCGACTCGGCCAGCAGGATCTTGCGCCCTGTGGGTGTGACGCAATCGAGCAGGGTAGAGAGCTTGTCGCGTTTCCTGGTGGACTTCGGAGCGCCTGAAGGATACTCGCCATCGAAGTCCTCATAAATCACCTCAATGTCGCCGCTGCGGGCATCGAGCGTATATTTGCTTGGGTCGTCCGAGTCCGTCAGCCAGGCATCACAGGCATCAGAGATTTTATTGACGCGCGCGAAACAGCGCTTCAGATCGTCTTCTATGGTCAGGGCATATTCAAGGGCTTTCGCCTTCTGCGACTCCTGCAAAAGCTCTGCAATACACTCTTGATGGCGCTGGACAGCCATCAATCCAACCTCAAAGCGTAACGCTATGTTACGCAATGGCTGAATTTTGATGAGCGCAGTATCTATCTTCACACGCTCATTATGTCTGCAAATTGTACAAGTATTAGCCATGGACTCGCTCCCTTGGTAGAGCGAAGTACCCTCTCTCAGCAATCTCCTGCATCATCTCTCCTTTAGCTTGTTCTGTGTTATCCTGTATTCGTTGAACCAAGTCCACCCTGCCATTTTTTCGTTACCTTAAAAATCAAATAAAAATGTTGAACCTTTGCTTGCCCCTATAAAGTTTACAAGGAATCGAGGAATACGGTGTCTTTAAATGACAAATGAAAAGCTCTATACCATCGAGGAACTTTCCGTCTGGCTCAAGTGCAGTCGCGACGTTTTGGAGAAAGCCATAAAGAATGGCCATTTGCTTGCCCTTCGTCCGCGAGGCGCTCGCTTCATCCGAATTCGACAAAGCGCCGTAAAAAGTTGGCTCCATTTCGAAGCCTCGGTTTAGTAAAGAGATACCCAACTGTCTGTATTTTTGATGAGGTGTATTGCTAAGTTATCTATTTCTGTTTTGTTCATCGCTCCGCTGTTTGCATCAATGCCCTCAAACTGGCGTGAACGAATTCACCGCGATAGCCTTAATGTTGTAGAAAACTCAAAAGTGTTGATTATCTGTTTTAGAAGAGGAAAAACATCGCCTTTTGCATTATCCTTTGCAAAAGCATCAAGCGAATCGTCTTTATCATATCACAATTCTGTGCATGAATTCATTACCACAAAACCTGAATGTTCACAGCGACAGCGCCCCAGCGTTTGCCAAGTGCTACGGCAGGTCACCATGCAACGCCTATAAGAATTGTCGCTACTGTAAACATTGCAATGAAGTATTTTATCAAGATTT
>WUUC01154001.1_pt1 | contig 11215 bp, 11 predicted proteins | sample 6278441 | NCBI WGS metagenome assembly WUUC01 (sample SAMN13675441, study PRJNA597444) | soil metagenome | isolation source: soil | place: USA: Washington | collected 2017-10 | reverse complement strand
CGTCCCCTCCTTTCCAAGGACGGGAGGCACGAAGTGACGGGGTGGTTTGCTAGCTTTTGAAGGATCTCGTAATCACCCCGGCGCAACGCACCACCCCTCCTTGCCAAGGAGGGGAGAACTCCACCCAACAGGCTTCCCGGGTTCGCAGTATTACTTCGCACGTTACAGAAGTAACCGCTTCACGCCGTTCGGAAATCGCTCCGAAACCCGCACATCTCAATATCTCTCGCAACGAACGGCCACGCATTGGCCGATCAGATCGACGCCTGACTGGGTTCCGTAGAAGGAGCGATTCGGGTGTAAACGTCAACTGCAATTGTTAACTGAAGGAGACTCATCATGACGACGCAATTTGTTAAGAAACGCAGGTTAATCATTCCGGCGATCGTAGCCGCGGCGCTTTTCACCACGTCCGCGCAAGCCACAAACACCACGCGCGCGCAAGCTACAAACAATTTTGAAAGCGTTCGCGCCATCAGCGACGGCTCGCCCTATCCATTGACTTCGGATGGCGCAGCGGGTCGACGCGGCGACGCTGAAGTCAAGCAGCGCGATAAGCGATCCGATGCGTGGCTCGAGCGGCAACGTCGCATCACCGACGGCGTCACCGGTTAATTTTCTTTTGAATCCCCATCAACAGGAGACTTTGAAATGAGCAGATTCATCAAACTTGCAATAAGCGCGGCGCTTCTGACCGTTACTTCGGTCAACGCTGCGCACGAAAGCCCGTGGATCTTCCCCGGCTACGGTAGCGGCGTCGCAAGCACCGACCACTCCGACGGAGCGAAAGGGCGTCGCGGTGCCGTGACGGTGCAGCGACCGCAATCGTGGATAGACAACAATGGATTTCCGCGCGCAAACGGTTCACCCGTGGGCGTGGAAAAGAGGATCCTCGCGCAACCTCAGTCCTGGATCCAAGGCTAAGCTTTATCTCTATCGCCCTCGGCGAAATCGCCGAGGGCGATATTTTTTCACGTTCGTGGAGTTCATATGGCTGCACAAACTCAACGCTATGACTTCGGCGTTGGCGTCTTAAAGCAAGTTGGGGGAGACGACTACGATGTCCCCTAACAGCGTTGGCTTACGGCGACATCTTGTCTCGTCACCACTGGATCTGGAGACGAGACAGATCATCACCGTCGCTGCTCTCGCTGCAATGGGCAATGCGCAGCGTCAGCTCGAGTACCACATAAAGGGCGCAATCAATGTCGGGTGGGCGCCATCGGAAATCGTCGAGACGATCTTCTCAGCGCCGTATATGCGACTTCCCGGCAGCGCTCAACGGTGTGCTCGCCGCGAAAGAAGTGTTCGAAAGCCAGGCGCGTTAGTCGTACATGTCCATGGCGAGGCCGCAGGGCCACGCGTTAGAGAGAACACGAGATTGCTTCGTTGCGTTGCGCCTCGCAATGACACCTAATTTCACTACCGTTGGCTAGTAGTACATGCCATCGCGAGGCCACTTTGGCTGCGCTCAGTGCAGGCTCCGGGCCGCGGCGATCTCGACGTGGGGGTTCAACACGAGATTGCTTCGTTGCGTTGCGCCTCGCAATGACGGTGCTAGTGTGTCATCGCGAGGCCACTTCGGCTGTGCTCAGTGCAGGCTCCGGCCGTGGCCATCTCGCCCGTTAGAGTCCACTAATGGGAACATCACGGCTGCGCGCCTAAGCAGATCCTCGCCTTTTTTTCCGCCACACTCGCATCAGTGCATTCAGCTTGTCTTTGCCTGGCAGGCGCTCGTCGGACAGGGCATCGAGAAACTCGGACAAGCGTTTGGACTTGATGATCGTGTACAGCGTAAGGAGAAAAACGGGAATAAACACGATGGCAAAGTAGAGAGCTTTGATCGGCAGCGGGTTGTCGGCTGCGGCGATCAGATTCATTCCCAGGAACCCCGTCACTACGGTTCCGACGAGACCAAACGTGGTCACCACCGTGAGTCGCACCACCGTTTCGGCCTGCCGGCGCAACCCGTCGCTGTCCAGGTAGCGGCTCATGTCTTGGATTTCGTCGCGTACTTCGACGTAGAGCTGATCCGTGTCCAGATGACGTGTCAGCATGCAAAACATGTCGTGCGCCGGCACCTGGTTGGATAACTCGTGGAACCAGTAGCGATGCGTGAAGCGGAGAAAGATCTCCAGAATCTGCCGGATGCTTCGTTTGAATTCCTTGATCGACTCCACACTGTTGATGTTCAGCCGCGTAATCGCGACGACGAGCCGATCCGACAGCATGAGCAGCGCAGCTTTTTGGAAGTGGCCGATCAGAAACAGCAGGAAATACTGGTGGCGGAACTGGCCGAGCAGCCCGACCTCGAGGTTGGTGTAAAAAGGGTCGTCGGCGCTGCCTACCACAGTGAACGCATAGCCGCAGCACATGAAGCGCGTGCGCATTGCGTCGTTGCTGGCCGATTCCCAGTAACGGTCGTAGCAATAGCGGTGCTCAAAGTCCTGCAAATGCCGGGACGAATAGGGGAGGGTAAGCGAATCCCCCGGCGCCGACGCCAGTGCGAGACGAACGTAATCGCCGCGCGTGAGTTCCTGCGGATCCTCCAGCGCGAGGTAGTTCATCACCGGCATACGGTAGTATTCAAGCTGCCGGTACCGAATCAGGCCTCGTTCACCAGAGTGGTGCAGCACCATGGGCTTTAGCAGGAACTCCCAGTGTGAGGCAATGCACGGCGAGCGATGCCGGCATGCGAAAGAAAGGTATTTCTCCCGCTTTTCATAGTCTGACGCCGCCAGCACCGCGCCCGTGGGAGAAAGCCATTCCACCCGCTTCAGGCAGTGTCCCCCCTGGCCATTTTCTTCCCAGTAGGGAGGATACGCGCGTCCGAAGCGGAAGAGCGTGTCCTGAGCCCGTTCAAGGCTCAAGTCTTGCGCGAAGATTTCGACTACCGGAATGACGATGTCAAGGTCATAGAGGAAGTACAAGTCTACGTGGGCGATGTGAAAGTCAGTCGGCTCATCGCTATCCGCGTAGGTGGCGCGTACCCCTGCCACGTCGCACCGGCGGAAGACGTGGATCGGTGATTCGCCGTAGCCTGCCTTGCCGCTGACCCCGACGCCTTCCCCATAGAGGAACCGCTGCACATGCGGAAGAAAGGTGACGAACTCAGCGTAATGCCTCTCTTTGAATTCGAAGGGGTCGCCGGTGAACTCGTCGGCCACTTCGTACCAGGGGTTGTCTTTTCCTTCCTGGCTGAGATATTCCCAATGCCTGTGAATCTGGACTCCTTCGCGAAGCGGCATCAACTGCAGAGGCCAGAGCAGAATTTGTCTGAATTTCTTGACTCGCTTTCGCTGCTCGCTCGTTGTTCGATTGCGGACCTCGCCCTGTTCAACAGGCTGCCCCAGGTTGGTATAAGCCGATTTCATCTGCGCACTCTTCGCTCCCGCGCGCTAGCCCGGCGATCGGGGAGCAGACGCGGCTTTCAACTGCGCTTCCAAGTCCGCGTGCTTGCGTAGTGCCGTCTCGGACAGGTAGTGCTCGGTAGCATCGCGGGCGACTGCAACCGCTCGCACTACTTCCCCGGTGCGGTCTTTCACTATGGCGAACCTTCCACGTATAACTTTTCTACGGTCTTGTGAACCGAGCGGGTAACCATTACTTGCCTACCGTATTTGGTGCTTTAGTCCACTTCGCCCAATCGAGTCTATTACGTTGCAGGGCAGCGAGGAAGTTGCAAAACCGGCAACAAATCCACCGCGTGGAAAGCCGTCATTCGCACACCTCGATCTGTGGCAAGGGCTAATCTTCCATATCACCCCGCCGACCGCGGGGGCGATTTTCGGCTATCCAAACTTACTTCCGTGCGCCGAATACCTGCGTCCAGTAGATCGTTCCGTCGCTTTTCTCATTGACCGCGTAGGCGGCGCCCATCTCTTCGAACTCGGGGTTCATGATGTTGGCGCAATGTCCGGGACTCGCCAGCCAGCCTCGGACGACTTGCTGCGGAGAGCCTTGACCGGTTGCGACGTTTTCGCCGATCCGTTGCCATTCATACGACTGGCGGTTGGCGCGCTCGTCAGCTTCTGCGCCGTCGGGCGAGGCATGGCTGAAATAGTTCTTCTTTGCCATATCGCTGCTGTGAGCGAGCGCCGCAGCGGCAAGCTGCGCGTTCCAATCCAACGGCGCTGCCGCGCTGAAATGGTCATTGCCGCAAGACCTCGGCTTCGAACGCGCGTCGTTCACTAACTTCAGCACTCGCATCCCCGCGGACTTCCAGTCTCCCAGATTGGGCGACAGCAAAGGCTGCGCAAGCAGGATGCGCCACGAGTTGCCTTCGCGCGCAACACCGATTTCCGCGACGCGGGGAGTCAGGAGCGCTTTGCAATATTGCTTTTGAAGAAACGTCATCACCCCGCGCGCGGTCGTTGGACCGGTCACCGTGATGGTCTGGACGTGTGCTGCGTGATAGCCCGCTCCGCGCAGCGCTTCCTCGAGCGGCTCACCGCGCTTCGGGTTGACGCGTGCGAGTGCCGCGTCAGGCGCAAGCGTTCCTGCCGCCGAAAACTTTTTTCCTTCGCAAGTCTGCGGTTTGCTGCGGTACGCGTTGATAAGCGTTACCAACTCGTCATCTTCGGCGCTCGCGCTCGAGAGGGTCAGCGAAAAGATTGCAGCGGATCTCACCGCGTACTCAGTTATCTTGTGGAGCGGGCAACCCATATCGTCTCGTTCAAAGTTGTGAGCGGAAGAATCAAGAGGATCGAACGCTGGCCACGATGGTAGCAGGCGGGATGTTCGCACAGCGAGTGCTAGAATCAGCTAGCGCGCCCGAGTGGTGAAATCGGTAGACACAAGGGACTTAAAATCCCTCGGCCCTTATCCGGCCGTGCCGGTTCGATTCCGGCCTCGGGCACCACGTGACACAACCATGATTGAACGTGCGAAACACGATAAAGCTTACAAGTCGCCGGGAGCACGCCTGCGGGCAGCGCTCGTTGCTGAACGGCCGTTGCAAATCGTCGGCGCAATCACCGCGTACGCGGCCCGGATGGCCGAAGCAACGGGTTTCAGAGCGCTCTACCTCTCCGGTGGCGGAGTGGCTGCGAACTCGCTCGGCGTTCCGGATCTTGGCATCACCAGCATGGAAGAGGTGCTCGTCGACATCCGGCGCATCACCGACGCATCGACCCTGCCGCTTCTGGTCGACGCCGACACCGGCTGGGGCGGTGCGCTCAACATCGCACGCACGGTAAAGTCTTTTATCAAAGCGGGCGCCGCAGGGATGCACATCGAGGATCAAGTGCAGGCGAAGCGGTGCGGACATTTGCCGGGGAAGGAAATCGTCGGTCAGTCCGAAATGGTCGATCGCATCAAGGCAGCAGTCGACGCGCGCACCGACGATGCATTCGTGGTGATGGCGCGTACCGACGCGCTCGCCGTGGAAGGAATCGACAACGCGATCGACCGCGCCGTTGCGTGTGTCGAAGCGGGCGCGGACATGGTATTCCCGGAAGCGATGCTCGAGCTTTCGATGTACCGGAAGTTCAAAGAAGCCGTACGCGTACCGATCCTAGCGAACATCACTGAGTTCGGCCAGACGCCGCTTTACACGCGGGATGAACTCTCGAGCGCGGGAGTCGATATCATCCTGTACTGCTGCTCGGCGTATCGCGCGATGAACGCCGCGGCGCTCAAGACATACCAAGCGATCCGTCGCGACGGCACGCAGAAGAATGTTCTTGAACTCATGCAGACGCGTGCTGAGCTTTACGAGTATCTCGACTATGACGCGTACGACCGCAGACTGAGCGCACTTTTCAACGAATCGAAGGAGTGAGTGAGGTGCCGAGGAACAAGCTGGTGATTTCGCGAATTGCTGGATTTGTTCTCCGGCAGCATGGCCCGGGACACTGCACGCTGCGCTGATGCGAATTCGCGTCCGTATTCCATCACAAAGGCTCGACTTGCTCAGCGATAGCGGCGCGGTTGTGCGCAGCTACACGATCTCGACTGGCCACGCTGGAGAAGGCTGCGCGCCTGATTCGCTCAAGACGCCGACGGGACGTTTCTGCATAGCCGAGAAGATCGGCGATGGCGCGCCGCCTGGAACCATCTTCGAGTCGCGCGTTTCGACCGGAAACATCGCAACCCAGGGCGATGCAGGCGATCTGATCCTGACGCGGATTCTATGGCTGGATGGACTCGATGCCGAGAATAGGAATACGCGCGATCGCTACATTTATATCCACGGCACCAATCACGAGGCTATGCTTGGCACAAAGGCGAGCCATGGTTGCATACGCATGTCGAATCGCGACGTGATCGATCTGTTCGACCGCGTTGCAGTTGGCACTCAGCTCACGATCGAAGTGTAGGGCGGGGACGGGAATGCGTATCATCTGCGGGTAATCTCAAGGCGTCTGGGGGAGGGCGCGATGCTTCTTTACTGGAGTCCGGATTACGTCGTAGCGAAGGAAAACTTCGACACGACGCGAAAGTCGCAGTGGATCGTCGAGTCGTTGCAGGTCGACGCTGTTGATGGTCTGGAAATCACTGCGCCGCCGTTGATTTCGTCTGCGGAAATATCGCAGACGCACAGCTCCGAATATGTCGAGGCGGTGCGCTGGGGCACGCCGCGCCGGCTTGCCGAGTCGCAGGGATTTCGTTGGGATGGCGGCGTATGGACGATGGCGCGCGCCCACGTAAGCGGACTCGTGGCTGCAGCATTGCACGCGCTCAAGACCCGCGAAAACGCCGGCTCGCTTTCGAGCGGCCAGCATCACGCAACGTACGATCAGGGAGCGGGTTTCTGCACGTTCAACGGAATCGCGATCGCCGCCAAGCACGCGCTTGACGCCGGAGCCGGTTCCGTATTGGTCATTGATCTCGATGCCCACGGCGCGGGTGGAACGCACTCGTTTATTGCCGGAAACGACCGCATCCGGCAGCTAGATATCGCCGTCGATCCTTACGAGAGCTACCGCGTGCGGCGGCCCAACACGCATGACTTTATACGGTCTGCTGGCAGCTATCTTCCCGCGCTGGAGCTTCGCCTCGATGCGCTGGCGAGGGCAGGCGCGAATTTTGATTTATGCCTGTATTACGCCGGAATGGACCCCTACGAACGATGCGAGATCGGAGGCTTGCCCGGGATTACCGGTGATGTTCTCGCCAAGCGGGAGCGCATCGTCTTCGCGTGGTGCGGGGCCCGCGGAATCCCGGTCGCGTTCGGCATCGGTGGTGGCTACGTCAGCGACGGCTGTACGCGCGAAAAACTCGTCGAGCTGCATAGGTTCACGTTGACCGAGGCGCCACAGAGAAAATCCGCTCCAACGACTGCGGCGAGCGCAAGCTCTTAAGCGAGACGTCAGCATGAACGCTTTGCGCCGGCCGGAGTCTCATTTTTTCATCTCGGTTCTCTAAGCGAAAAAATGAAAAATCGAATCCGGTACGCGGTCGTTGCTCAAGGCTACATTTCGCAGATCGCCGTCCTTCCCGCGTTTGCACATGCCAAGGAAAATTCCGAGCTGGTTGCGCTCGTTTCCGGCGATCCCGTCAAGCTTACCGAGCTTTCCAAAAAGTATGGCGTCGATCGTTGCTACGGCTACGAGCAATACGAGGAATGTTTGAAGAACGTCGACGCAGTGTATATATCGCTTCCCAATCACATGCACCGCGAATACACCGAACGCGCAGCGCGCGCGGGGGTGCACATCCTGTGCGAGAAACCGATGGCGCTCACGGCTCACGATTGCGAAGCGATGATCGCAGCCGCGGAACAGCACAATGTCAAGCTGATGATCGCGTATCGCCTGCACTTCGAAGAAGCGAATTTGAAAGCGATCGAATGCGTGAAGTCGGGCAAGATTGGCGAGCCCCGCATCTTCAGCTCGGATTTCACGATGCAAGTCACCGACGAAGATAATATTCGCTTGAAAAAGGAATACGGCGGCGGCCCCGTGTACGACCTCGGCGTGTATTGCATGAACGCTGCGCGCTATCTGTTCCGGGAAGAGCCGGTCGAGGTATTCGCGTACCACGCGAATAATAGCGAAGCGCGTTTTCGCGAGGTCGAAGAAATGGCAAGCGTCATTCTGCGATTCCCCGGAGAGCGTCTCGCGACTTTTACCTGCAGCTTCGGCGCCGCGGACACGGCGACGTACCGCATCATCGGCACCAAAGGCGACTTGCGAGTCGATGACGGTTATGAGTACGTCAAGGAAATCAAACACCGTCTCACCGTCGATGGCAAAACGAAGCAATCGAAGTTCGGGAAACGCGACCAGTTCGCACCCGAGCTCATCTACTTTTCCGACTGCGTCCTTAACAACAAGACGCCGGAACCGTCCGGCTGGGAAGGGCTCGCTGATGTGCGAGTAATCGAGGCGATACACGAATCCGCGAAAAGCGGGATGCCGGTCAAACTCGGTACGTTTGATCGCGACGCCCGGCCATCGATGCGGCAGGAGATACAGCAGCCGCCAGTCGACAAACCGGATCTCGTCCATGCCTCGCCGCCCTCGGGTTAGCGAATCCGGCTTGCTGCCGTTACCGTATTTCGAGCAGGGTAATTCTTTGCCAGACCCGGGAACCTCTGCATAAGTCCCACATGAACCGCGTTTCGACGAGAATAGGTTGGCTACTAGACGAACGATTAAGGATCAGTAGCCGGACTACGGCCTTAAGCGTTCGGCGACGTAGACGGCCCATTATCGTCGAAACCCAAAGGGACGGGGCTTGGCGGGCGACGCGGTTTGTCGGATGCGAGTTCAGGGGTTGAACGATTAACCGCGCGTTGCTTCGCTACGTGACGGTGGCAAAGCCTGGCTTTGGCCCGTCTTCAGCAAAGGTCGGCTGATGAGAGTCGTCGCCTTGTTTGCATCTCCTCCCGCCAAGCCGCCGACGCGGCCATGCGGGACTTATGCAGAGGTTCCTTAGTGCACGCCACTCTTCCGCTGCTCGAAAAAACGACTTTCCCCCCGATCTCGCGCAAACGGCTCGAGACGCTGCAGGTGAACGTCGGCTATCGCTGCAATCAGTCATGCGTTCATTGCCACGTCAATGCCGGGCCAACGCGGACCGAAACGATGGCGCAGGAAACGATTCGCGAAGTCATCGCGTATCTGCGCGTTTCGCGCGTCCCCGTGCTCGACATCACCGGAGGAGCGCCTGAGCTCAACCGGCATTTTCGCGAGCTCGTGAGCGCTGCACGCGCGCTCGGCGCGCACGTCATCGATCGCTGTAATCTGACGATCGCCGAGCAGCCGGGCTACGAAGATCTCCCGGAGTTCCTTGCCGAAAATTGCGTCGAAGTGATCGCGTCGCTGCCGTGCTATCTGGAAGATAACGTCGATCGGCAGCGCGGCAGCGGAGTTTTCCAGGCAAGTCTGCGCGTGCTGCGCACGCTCAACGCATTGGGCTACGGCAAAGACCGGACGGGACTCAAGCTCAATCTGGTTTATAACCCGCAGGGACCTGTCCTTCCCCCCGCGCAGGCCGAGCTCGAACACGCGTATCGAACGCATCTGGGCGAGCGTTTCGGCGTCGTTTTCAATCGCCTGTTCACGCTCGCCAACATGCCGATCCAGCGCTTCGGCAGCATGCTCGTTTCGAAAGGCCAGTTCTCAGCGTACCTGGAGCTTTTGCGCTCGGCGCATCTCGATGCGAATCTGGAGGCGGTGATGTGCCGCTCGCTTATCAGCGTCGACTGGCAGGGATATGTGTACGACTGCGACTTCAACCAGATGCTGGCGTTGCCACTTGTCATCGACAAGAGAAAGCGAACGCATCTCCGCGATCTTCTCCGCCGCGACCTTGCCGGCAATTCGATCGTCGTGCGTGAGCATTGCTACGCGTGTACGGCGGGGCAGGGCAGCAGTTGCGGGGGAGCGCTCGCCGGCGCGTGACGCTTTCGATCATCATCCCGGTTCTCGATGAGGCCGCTCTCATCGGCGAGACTTTGTGCGCCCTGCAAGCCCTGCGTGGCCGCGGTGCACAAGTCATCGTCGTGGACGGCGGGAGCACTGACGAAACCAGGGCAATCGCTGCGCCGCTCGCGGACCACGTCATCTCCGCTCCGCGTGGACGGGCAAGACAAATGAATGCTGGCGCCGCGCTTGCGAACGGCGATGCGCTGCTTTTTCTCCACGCCGATTCGCGCCTGCCGCGGGATGCCGACACGCTGATTTCCCAGGCGCTGGAGTCGAGGATCTGGGGGCGTTTCGACGTACGGCTTTCCGGCCAGCATTGGCTTCTTCGTGCGGTTGAATCGCTCATGAATCTGAGATCACGGTTCACCGGAATCGCAACCGGGGATCAGGGAATTTTTGTCCGGCGCCGGGAGTTCTGGAGGCACGGCGGCTACCCGGAGATCGACCTCATGGAAGACATCGCACTCAGCCGTAAGCTCAAGCGGGCAGGCAAGCCAGCTTGTCTTCGACAAAAAATCGTCGCGTCGAGCCGGCGCTGGGAAAGAGAAGGTGTGCTCCGAACGATCGTGGAAATGTGGCTGATTCGGCTGGGATACTTCATCGGAGCGCGTCCTGCGCAACTTGCGCGGCGTTATGAGCGCCGGCGGATTGCCTGAAGCACGCATCCTCATCTTCGCCAAGGCACCCGTCGCCGGTGAAGTAAAAACTCGCCTCATCGAGCTGTTGGGCGCAGAAGGTGCGAAAGAGCTTTATGAAAAGCTGCTTCTGCGAACCGTCGAGACCGCGTGCGCAACCGGCGCAAAGGTGCAGCTCTGGTGCGCACCAAACAAAAAGCATACATTCTTTGCGGCGATGGCCCGCACTAACTCCATCGAACTGCGTGAACAGCCAGCCGGCGATCTGGGCGACAAGATGTTGTACGCCGCGCGGGACGCTCTTCGAGCCGGCGCACATCCCATTATTGTGGGTGCGGATTGCCCGGAGCTTCAGCCAGCAGACCTGCATCAGGCAATTACCGCGCTATCGGCGGGATACGATGCTGTGCTTGGCCCTGCGCGCGATGGCGGCTTCTACCTATTGGGCTTGAGGACCACCGAGGCTTGGCTTTTCAGAGGCATAGCTTGGGGAACCGATACTGTACTCGAGGAAGCGCGGAGCCGTTTTCGCGAACTCTCCTGGCGATGGAAGGAGTTGCCGACGCGCTTTGACATCGATCGGGCCGAGGATTACGCAGAGTGGATAGCGGCAGGGAGGAGCCAGGATACGAGCAGCTCGGCGGTGCGTTAGGCGCTATAGCCTTTATTTAACATAATATCAATTATACGCAGTTGGACTTTCAG
>WUUC01206961.1_pt1 | contig 11216 bp, 8 predicted proteins | sample 6278441 | NCBI WGS metagenome assembly WUUC01 (sample SAMN13675441, study PRJNA597444) | soil metagenome | isolation source: soil | place: USA: Washington | collected 2017-10 | reverse complement strand
TCGCCTGCGAGCACCTGACCGCCCTCGAGCGTGCGGCGCTGGCCGGGCTCGTCGCGAGGCCGATGCGCGAGGACCGCGAGCTCGACGTCATCCGAGAGCGCGGATTCCAGCACGAGGCCCGCTACCTCGAGGAGCTGCGCGCCGGCGGCCGTCAGGTCGCGAGCATCGAGCGCCATGACGAAGAGGAGCGCGGAGAGCAGCTGCGGCGCCAGGCGGCCGAGACGATCGAGGCCATGGCGTCCGGCGTCGACGTCGTCTTCCAGGCCACCTTCTTCGACGGCCGCTGGCTCGGCTACGCCGACTTCCTGCTGCGGGTCGAGTCGCCGGAGCGTCCATCGGTCTGGGGTTCGTACCACTACGAGGTGGCCGACACGAAGCTGGCCCGCCACGTCAAGGCCGGCGCCGTGCTCCAGGTGTGCAGCTACGTCGAGCAGCTGACGCAGCTCCAGGGAGTGCAGCCGGAGCTCATGAAGATCGTCCTCGGCGGCAGTGCTCGCGAGACGGCCGAGCTGCGCGTGGACGACTACATGGCCTACTACCGCGCCGCCAAGCTGCGATTCACGGAGGCGGTGCTCGGGACCGACGTCGCGCCCGCTCCGGCTGCGGCGTACCCGCCCGCGGCGACCTACCCGGAGCCGGTCGAGCACTGCGACGTGTGCCGATGGGCGGAGCTGTGCGTTCAGCGCCGGCGCGACGACGACCATCTGTCGCTGGTGGCCGGTATCACTGCCCGGCAGCGAAAGGCGCTGGCCGCCCGCGAGCTCGACACGGTCGTGCGGCTGGCCGCGGCACCGATCCCGTTCGATCCCCCGCTCGACGGGACGAGCGCCGCGAGCATCGAGCGCGTGCGCGAGCAGGCGCGCATCCAGGTCGCCGGGCGTGGGCTGCCGAACCCCATTCACGAACTGCTCCTCCCTCGCCCGGGCGAGCTGGTCGAGGCCGAGCGCGGGCTGGCCATCCTGCCCGTGCCGGATCCGGGCGACCTGTTCCTGGACCTCGAGGGCGACCCATACGCGTTCGACGACGGGATCGACTACCTGTTCGGCGTCATGGACACCGATCGTGCGTTTCGTGCCTTCTGGTCGTTCGATCCGGAGGCGCCCGACGAGGTCACCCTGGCCGGCGAGCAGCGGGCCTTCGAACAGTTGCTGGACTTCCTGACGGAGCGCCTTGAGCGCCATCCGGGGATGCACGTCTACCACTACGCGTCGTACGAGCCGACCGCCCTGAAGCGCCTGATGGGCCGGCATGGCACGCGAGAGGAGCAGGTCGACCGACTCCTGCGCGGCGGCGTCCTGGTCGACCTCTTTCGGGCGGTGCGCCAGGGCCTGCGGGCATCGGTCGAGAGCTACAGCATCAAGACGATCGAGGCGCTCTACGACTTCACCCGCCAGGAGGGCCTGCGGGATGCCGGCTCGAGCATCGCCGAGTTCGAGGAGTGGCTCCAGCTCGGCGAGGGCGACCGCCCGTCATCGACCATCCTCGCGTCGATCGAGACCTACAACCGCGACGACGTGCTCAGCACCCTGCGCCTTCGAGACTGGCTCGAGCTCCAGCGGCTCGCGTTGGCCGAGGCGACAGGCAAGGAGGTTCCGCGGCCGGCACCTCGTTCACCCGACGCGCCGGAGCAGCTCCGCGAGGCCGATGCGCACGTGCAGGAGGTTGCCGCACGCCTGACCGACGGCGTCCCCGACGACCCGAACGAGCGAGCGCCGGACCAGCAGGCGGCCTGGCTCCTGGCACAGCTGCTGTCGTGGCACCGACGCGAGGCGAAGGTCGCGTTCTGGGACTTCTTCAACCGGCTCGGGATGGACGTGGCGGAGCTTGCTGCCGACAAGCAGGCGCTCGGTCCGCTCGAGGTGGTGGGGCCGATCGGCGAGCCGTGGAAGCCATCGGCCAAGGCCAAGTACTGGCGCCAGACGTGGCGCTACCGCTACGCGCCGCAGGACTACGACATCGGCTCCGAGCTGTATGACCCGGCGCTCTACCGCCGGCAGCCCGATGCGAAGTGGAGCGAATGGAAGGTTCGGGCGGAGGTGCAGGCCGTCGACGACGCTCATTCGACCGTCGACCTTGCCTGGCCGGCAGAGGGGAACCCGACCCACCCGGAGGCATTGGTGCCGCTGAACATCTATGGCGACAAGGAGCAGCGAGCAGCGCTCCTCCGCCTCGGCGAGTGGGTCGCCGAGCATGGTGTTGATGCTCCCGGACCGTGGCGCGCAGCGCGCGATGTGCTCCTGCGTCGGCCGCCGTCGGTGGGCCAGGTCCGTGGTGCCTCACTGCAGGAACCCGGGGAGTCCGGAGTCGATGCCGCATGCCGCCTCATCCGGGCGATCGACCATGGCGCCCTCGCCATCCAGGGACCGCCGGGGTCGGGAAAGACCTACACCGGCGCGCGCATGGTCGTACGACTCGTCGCGCGCGGGAAGAAGGTGGGCGTCAGCGCCAACAGTCACCGGGTGATCGGCAACTTCCTGCGCCACATCGAGGACGCCGCTGCCGAAGCCGGTATCCCGATGCGATCCATCCAGAAGATCACCGAGGACGACCAGGCGGTCGACGACCCCAGGGTGACGATCACGAAGGACAACGCCATGACGCGGGATGGCATCGCAAACGACGAGTTCGACGTTGCCGCCGGCACGGTATGGCTGTGGGCGCCGAGCAGCAGCGCTGGACTGCTCGACGTCCTGTTCGTCGACGAGGCGGGTCAGATGTCACTCGCCAACATGCTTGCCATGGCGGGCGCCGCTCGCTCGATCATCCTGCTGGGCGACCCGCAGCAGCTTGACCAGCCGCTCCAGGGCTCGCATCCGCCCGGCGCCGACCGGTCGGCGCTGGCGCACCTGCTGGGCGAGCACGACGCCATGCCCGAAGACCTCGGGCTCTTCCTCGAGCACACCTGGCGGCTCCACCCCGACGTCACCGAGTTCACGTCGAGCGCGTTCTACGAGGGAAAGCTCCGGTCGCGCGAGAACCTCGGCCGCCAGTTCCTGCACGGTCCGGCGCCGTTGGTGGGAGCCGGCGTCCGGCTGCTGGCGGTCGAGCACGTCGGGAGCGAGGCCGAGTCCCCCGAGGAGGCGCGGCAGGTCGCGGCCGTCGTGCGCACACTCCTAGCCAGCGGGTCCAGTTGGACCGACAAGCACGGCGTCGGGCATCCCCTTCGATACGAGGACGTCCTCGTCGTGGCGCCGTACAACGCCCAGGTCGGCGCCATCCAGCGCGAACTGCCCGAGGCGCGCGTGGGAACGGTCGACAAGTTCCAGGGCCAGGAGGCGCCGGTGAGCATCTACTCGATGACCTCGTCCTCCCCGGAGGACGCGCCACGGGGCATGAGCTTCCTGTACTCGCGCAACCGGCTCAACGTCGCGACCTCGCGGGCCCGATGCATCGCGGTCGTCGTTGCCGAGCCGGCGCTCCTGCGCGTCCGGGCGCGAACACCGGAGCAGATGCGGCTGGCGAACGCCCTGTGCCAGTTCGCCGAGCTGGCGACCGGGACGGTCCCCTAACCTGCGTTATCGGTCGGCATTGCGCAGGGACTCGGTCAGGTCGGAGTCGGCGGGATCGGCGAGCGCGCACTGGACGGCCCGGCCTCCAGCGCCCCAGCTCGCCTCGACGGGCATGAACGGGAGGATGGCGAGCACCGAGGTCTCGTAGCTGCGCCCGACGTAGTCCTCGAAGGCCGGCACGCAGGCTTCCGCGAAGAAGGCGTCCCAGGCTGCATCCGTCGGATACGCGCCGCCGCCGTCGGTCCAGGTGGCGATGTGGAAGATCTCGTACCGATGCGCCTCCGTGCATGGACGGGCCTCGACCGCCTCGAACTCCTCCTCGGTCTCCTCGAAGACGAAGCAGTCGCCGACGCGGAGGTCCTGCACCTGGAGCGTGCCGCCCTCGCTGATGCCGCCGTCGTCGCCGCGGCGCGCATTTGTGAAGTAGCCGACCGCCAGGGCGATCACGATCGCCGGGATCCACCAGAAGCGCAGCCAGCTGTGCCAGCCGCCAGCTCTCGCCGGCTGTGCGCTGGGTTGGGCGGCCCAACCGGCCTGGTCGGCATCGGTCGCTTCGGCGCCGCGGATCAGGCCGCAGCGCGCGCAGGCGGCATCGGTCTCGGTGTTGTCCGCGAAGCAGCGCTTGCAGACCCATCGCTCAGTCACGGCGCAACCCTACCCGCCGCTTCGCGGTTCACAACGTGACGTTCGTAGCCCTGTACGAAGCCGATCTGCTCGTGCGTTTCGACGGCGGTCGGATGACGCAGCGCCCGCACCCGGGCGATCGCCGCCGCGGCGCTCCAGCCGGCGGCGACGAGCGCGCAGGCAGCAACCATCCCGGTCCGGCCCACGCCGCCCATGCACGCCACGGCCGCATTCCCGCCGTCGCGGGCACGCTCCAGCAGCGCCAGCAGCTCGTCCATCTCCTCGACGTGGCGGGGCGCCGTGCCGTCGGCGACCGGACGGCGCTCGACGCTGACGCCGGCTTCCCACGCCTGCGCCACGATGGTCGGGTCGCCCCAACGGGCGAGCTCCTCGTCCTCGACGAGGAGGACGAGGACGGTGACGCCCGCGGCCCGCAGGGTGGCAAGGTCGGCAGCAAGGTCGCGGCGGTAGACGCGACCGGGGTAGCGGAGCGACGCACCGCGCTTGCCGGGGAGGATGGTCAGCCCGAGATGGCCCGGGCGGCCGTCGCGCAGGTCGGCGGTGTCCAGCCAGTCGATGTGGAGCGGCGGGTCAAGCGGCCGCTGGCCCACCCCTAGTTGAGCGGCTCGCCGCCGCGCGCGCAGAAGTGCCCCTGCGGATCGAGGGGCTCTCCGCAGTACGGGCATGCCGGCCGACCAGCACCCAAGAGGGCCTCGGCCCGTCGGACGAACCCGCGCGCGTCGAGGGGATCGAGCCGCACGCGGAACAGGTCGGGGCCATCGTCCTCGTCGTCGGGAAGCTCGACGTAGTCGCCGTCCTCGGACGGGGTCTGTGCCTCGATGACGATCGCCTCGCTGCCGGCGTCCCAGGCGAGAGCCATGGCCCCGACCCGGAACAGCTCGACCACCGGCTCCTCGAGGTCCTGCTGGTCGCCACCACCCCCATCCGCCGGGGCATCGACCGCGTCGAGCAGGTCATCGAGGCGCGCGGCGAGCGCCGCAACCTGCACCTTCTCGAGGCCGACGCTGACCAGCGCGCTCCCCTGGCGCGCCTGGAGGTAGAAGGCACGCTCGCCCGCCTCGCCGACGGTGCCGGCGACGAAGCGATCCGGGTCGTCAAAGATGAACAGTCGTCGCGTCATGGGTACCCATCGTACCTGCTCCGACGCGGTTAGAGTGATGGTGCAGATGAGCACCGCGGCACCCGAGCAGGCCTAGGCCCCATGCGACAGCGATTCGGCTCGCTCCGCCGGCGCTCGATGGCGCGGCGACCAGGCGAGCAGGGACGACTGACGCTCTCACCCCGCGCGCGGCTGCTCGGCGGCTGGCTGGCCGCCCTGCTCCTCGTGCTCGGCATCGCCGTCGCGGTGCGCCTGCTCGGCGGCACCGGCGACGGCGCGGCACTCCTGCCCAGCCCTTCCGTGGCCGGTGAGCCAGTCCATGCGATCGTCTTCGGCACCGCGCTCGACGCAGAGCGGCTGGTCCCCGCGGACGCGATGACCGACCGCTTCGTGCGCGAGGACACGTTCGCCTATGCGGTCCCCGATGCGGAGCCCGCGTCGACTGTCTACGTCGAGGTGCGTCGCGTTGCGGGCGGCCAGGCCGAGGTCGTCCAGGAGGCGGTGGACCCGCAGGGCATCCCCGGCGCGCCGGCGAACATCGGCTTCACCGTGCCTGCCGCCAACCTGCTCGACGCCTTCGGGTCGGGATCGTTCGAGATGCGGATCTACCTCGACCCCGAGTCGACGCCGATCGCGGAGGGCACCTTCGAGCTCGTGGAGCCCCTGAGCAGTCCGTAGACAACGAAAAGGGATCGGAGACGTGCCCCATCTCCGATCCCGGTAGGCAAGTCGGCGTGCCCATCCGACTCGTCGTGCGTCAGCCTACGGCCCCCGACCGCACCTGTCAACACTCAATTGACCGAGAGCGCCTCGCTGGTCAGCTCATACGCGCCCCGATGGTCACCGGCCTCGGCCCGCAGGTCGGCCCACTCGCGCAGGACGTCGCGCAGGCGGCTTGGCGCGCGGCTGGCGCGGGCGACGGTGGCGGCCTCGCCGAACCGCGCCTCGGCATCATCGCTGCGCCCGGCGCGGCGGAGCGCGCGCGCCTCGGTCAGCATAGCCATCAACCCGCCGAACTCGTTGCCGCTGCGCTCGGCGTAGCCGCGCGCGTCGACCGCCAGTCGCAGCGCCGCGTCGATGTCGCCGCTGGCGAGGGCGACCTGCGCTTCGGTGTCGACCACGGCGGCCATCCAGCGCTCGTCGCCAGTCTCTTCGATCTGGTGGCGCGCGTCGCTGGCCAGCTCACGCGCCCGCTCGACCTGGCCACTGGCGAGGTAGGCAAGGGCGAGGTCGTTCTCGATTCGTGCTGACTCGAAGATCGCACCGGCGGCTCGGTACAGGGCCATCCCCTGCGTCCCGGCGCGGATCGCCGCCTCGAAGTCGCCGACCTCGCGGTAGTTGATCGCGAGGTTGAACAGGAACGCGGCGCGGCGCCGGTCGTCGAGGTCCGCCGCCAGCCCCCGCGCCTCCTCGAGGTACGTCAGGGCGCGCGAAGCCTGCCCGGCGCGTGACTCGACGGCGGCGAGCGAGGTGAGCAGGCGCATCTCGAAGTCCGGCTCAACCTGGAGCCCGCCGCGCACCTGCTCGAGCAGGGCGGCGAGGATGCTCCGAGCATCGAGCTCGTTGTCGCTCTGGTAGAGGCCATAGGCGAGCCAGTAGCGGGCCAGGGCGGCATCGGTCTCGCGTCTGGCGGCGCCGTAGATGCGGGCCGCCTCGGAAGCCGCGGCGACCGCCTCCTTGCCGAGATCCAGCCGTGCCGACGCCTCGGCAAGGCCGCGCAGGAGGTCGGCGCGCACCGCGTCGTCGGTCGCATCGGCCAGGAGCGTCTGGTAGCCGTCCGCCGCTGCCTGCCAGTCCCCCGCCGCCAGGCGCATGTCGACCTCGATCCGGGTCCATGCCGGATGCCCCTCGTCGATGAAATGGCTGGCCGGCAGGCCGAGACGCTCGGACAGGAATCGCAGGGCAACCATGGAGGGTCGCGCAATGCCGGTCTCGAGGGCGCTGACGTAGGCCTTCGTGTAGCGCTCCCCGGCGAGCTGCTGCTGGGTCAGGCCGGCGCGGTGCCTTGCCTCGCGGATGCGGAGGCCGATGCGTTGCGCCAGGGCGTGGTCCTGCTCGGAGGCTCGGGCACCGGTCCTCGTGCGTGGCATGGCGGCAGTCTACACGGCCTGGCAAGCCCCACTTGACCCGATCGCTGCCGAAAGTACCTCCCTGCGGGCGCGCATCAGGACGACCGGGTCATTGTCCGGTGGTCCCATCGGCGCCACGGTCTAGCTGCGGCCCGACGAGCAAGCAATCGGCCGCAACACCAATGGAGCCTGGACCGATGCGCAACAGCCGATTCATCCGAACGCTCGTGGTTGCCGGATCGACGGCGGCGCTGAGCATTCTCAGCCTCGTCTCGACCGTCATGGCTGCCACCGGCGGCGGCGACTTCCCCCGGCTCCGCTAGTCGGAGCGAGGACGGGCCCTCGAGGGGTCGGGCCCGTCCTTTTCCACGTCCCCTAATGCCCGTGCTGGTAGTACGGGCTGGTGCCGGCGTCGTGGTCCGTCGCGTCCACGATCGCCGAGATGGCGGGCACGGCGGCCCGGATGGCCGTCTCAACGCCCCGCTTCAGCGTGACGTCCACCGCCGCGCAGCCCTGGCAGCCGCCACCGAACCGCAGGTAGGCGGTTCCTTCCCGGACCTCCACCAGGCTCACGATCCCGCCATGTGACCCGACGCCCGGGTTGATCTGGCGGTCGATGACCTCCTGCACCGCCTGCGCCACGGGGTCCTGCCAGCCCTCGTTCGGGTTGTCGATGCGCAGGCCACCGCCGGTGATCGCGGCGTCGAGATCGATGATCGCGCCGGCGAGATCGGCAGCGCTGAGCGGGTCGACCGCCACGTTCAGCCCGTCGAGCTCGAGAACCAGGTCCTCCTCGGCTCGCTCGCGAGGGTCCTCGAGCGCAATTTCGTAGCGGAATCGCGGGCCCTCCCTGGCGAGCACGCGCACACGCAGCACGCCCTCGGGGAAGTTGTTGAAGGTGCGGACGCCATCGATCTTCTCGCGCGCCGCGGGGGTCACGCTCAGCAGCTGCTCAATCACCCGGCCATGGTAGCCCACCCGGCGCATGACGCGCGTCGGCGATGAGGCCGCCTCCGGACCATCCCTATCGGCCGGCTCTGCCATCCATTCGCCCGCCGAGTGAGCGGGGGCGTCGCCGGCGTCGGCTCTGCCAATTCGAGCCGTCTCACCCGCCCGTGATGTGACATGGCAGAGTCGTGCGGTCGTGGCGCCGCACCCACTCGCTGGGCGGGGTACACGGCAGACGCGATTCACCGATAGGAGCCGCGCCGGCGATCGGCACTCAGCCGAGCGGCGGGAGCTTCTGCTGATCCTCGAGGACGCCTCGGAAGAGGTCGCCCCGCTCGGCGAGACGGCCGGCCACCTCGCGGATCGTCCATCGGTCCGGGCGCAGCTGCGGGTCGTCCAGCTCCTCCCAGTCGATCGGCATGCTCACCGGCGCGCCCGGCGCGGGCCGGGTGCTGTACGGCGCGACGAGGGTCTTGTTGATCGCGTTCTGGGTGTAGTCGAGTCGGGCCTTGCCCTTGCGCGCGCGCTTGGCCCACTCCCAGCTGACGAGGTCCGGCACGGTCGCGCCGATCGCTCGCGACAGGCCCTCGACCCACTCGCGGGTGTCGTCGAAGGTCGGCCCGCGCGCGATGCCGATCCAGACCTGCAGGCCGCGCTTGCCGGTCACCTTCGGGTGCGCCTTCGCGCCGAGATGATCGAGCGCCGTGCGGTACAGGCGCGCCAGCACGAGCAGCTCCTCCCAGGTCGTGTCCGGGCCGGGATCGATGTCGATCAGCGCGTAGCTGGGCCGGTCGGGCGCATCGGTCCTGCTCGTCCAGGGGTGGAGCTCGATGGCGGCCTCCTGCGCCAGCCAGGCCAGGGTGGCCGCCGAGTCGACGACCGGGTAGGACTTCGGCCCCTCCTCGCGATGGTGGTAGGTCCAGCGCGTGACCCAGGAAGGCGTGTGGCTGGGCAGGTCCTTCTGCCAGAACCCCTTCTGCTCGATCCCGTTCGGGTAGCGCTGCACGGTCAGGCCATGCCCGTCGAGGTACGGGATGAGCGTCGGGGCGACCTGGACGTGATAGCGCAGCAGGTCGCGCTTCGTGACCGGCTCGCCTCCGTCCCGCGCGGTGAAGAGCACCTTATCGAGGTTCGTGACCCGGATCTCGTGGCCGTCCACGACCCAGGTGCCCTCGCGCTCGAGGGCATCGAGGGCGGCGATGGTGTCGGTGGTGTCCGTGCTGTTGGATGCGGTGGCCATCGGACCCGGAGTATGTGCGCGCTCGGCCTCGGCGGTGGCCTTCGCCGTGGACACCGCCCGCTCGCGCCGCACCGTGCGCGGATCGCGGTCGAGCTCGAAACCCTTGAACGCCGCCTGGCGCAGGAGGTCGTCGGCGGTCCACTCGGCAAACTCGACGCGGATGACGATCTGCGGCTCGACCCAGCGGGCGCCCCTCAGCCGCGGCACCGGGTCGAGCACCGAGTCGGGGCGCTCGATCGACTCGAGCCGGGCGTGGAGCTCGCGCCGGGTGCGGGTGTCGAGGCCGCTGCCGACCTGCCCGGCGTGGACCCAGCGGTCGCCGGAGCGGACGGCCAGGATGACGGAGCCGATGTCGGTGTGCGTCCCCTGCCCCGGCAGCCAGCCGACCACCACCACCTCCTGCTCGTGGCGCGCTTTGAGCTTGAGCCACGAGCGGCTGCGCCGATCGGGCTCGTACGGCGATCGGCGCAGCTTGGCGACGATGCCCTCGAGCTCCTGCGCGCGCGCCGCCTGGAAGAAGGCCTTGCCGTCGCCATCCACGTGGCCCGCATACCGCACCAGTGGGTGCGGCCGCAGCCTGCTCCGGAGGAGGCGCTTGCGCTCCTCGAGCGGCACGTCGAGCAGCGAACGACCATCGAGGTGGAGCAGGTCGAAGGCCTGGTAGACCAGCTGCGCGGGCTTCCCGAGGCGCTTTCCACCCGGCACGCGTCCGGTTCGCACGCCGGTGTGGTCCTGCAGCAGGCTGAAGCGCGGTCGTCCTGCTTCGTCGAGCGCGACGACCTCGCCGTCCACGATCGCCTCGCGGGCCGCGATCCAGCCGGACGCGTCGGCCAGGTCGGGGAAGTAGACCCTCGCGTCCTGGCGCCTCCGCGTCCAGAGGCGCACGCCGCTCTCCGAGACGACCGCCTCGACCCGGTAGCCATCCCACTTCACCTCGAAGACCCAGTCCGGGTCGTCGAATGGGTCGGTCGCCAGGGTCGCGCGCATCGGAGCGATGAAATCGGGCATCCGCGCCTCGCGCGCAGCCGAGAGGTCGACCTCGCCGGGTGGTCGCGGCGGATCGGCCATGAATCGTGGCCCGACGCCGTCGCGCACCTCGTCGTTCGTGCGACCGCTCTTCACGCTGGTCGGGTGATCCTCGGCGCCCCAGCCGTCCACCGCCGCCTCGTCGCGCTTCTTGAGCAACAGCCAGCGCTCGCGTCCGTCGTCGTCATCGGTTCGCACGATCGTGTAGCGCCCGCGCAGGCGCTGGCCGTGCAGCACGAACTTGATCTCGCCCGTGTACAGCGCCGCCTTCGGATTCGCCGTCTCGGCCTCGGGCTCGAAGATCCCCCAGTCCCAGACGATCACGTCGCCAGCGCCGTACTGCTTCGCGGGGATGACGCCCTCGAAGTCCAGGTACTCGATCGGGTGGTCCTCGGTGCGCATCGCCAGGCGCCGGTCCTTCGGATCGAGGGTCGGCCCCTTGGGCACGGCCCAGCTGACGAGGACGCCGCCGATCTCGAGCCGGAAGTCGTAGTGGAGTGCCGTGGCGCGGTGGCGCTGCACGGTGAAGCGGCCGCTGCGCTCGACGACGTCGCTCGGCGCCGGCTCCGGCGTGGCACCGAAGTCGCGCTTGCGTCGATACTCCTCGAGCGGCATGGCTAGGCCGGCACCCGCAGCTCGTCCAGCGTGCCGAGCACGATCTCGGCGCCCGCCTCGCGCAG
>WUUC01070435.1_pt1 | contig 11216 bp, 11 predicted proteins | sample 6278441 | NCBI WGS metagenome assembly WUUC01 (sample SAMN13675441, study PRJNA597444) | soil metagenome | isolation source: soil | place: USA: Washington | collected 2017-10 | reverse complement strand
CGATCTGCGCACCCTCGACCTGGTTGCCGCAGCGCGCGGTCTGGACATCATCGAGGATGCCTGCCAGGCTCACGGGGCAACCCGCGAGGGCGTCCGGGCCGGCGCTGGAGGGCGAGCTGCCGCCTTCAGCTTCTATCCGGGCAAGAATCTCGGCGCGATGGGCGATGCCGGCGCCCTCGTCACGAACGATCGCGAGCTGGCTGCGCGCTCCTGTGCGCTCCGCGAGCACGGCCAGCGCGCGAAGTACGAGCACGAGCTCGAGGGCTACACGGCGCGCCTCGACACCATCCAGGCCCTCGTCCTTCGGCACAAGCTCCCGCTGCTCGAGACGTGGAACGCCGAGCGTCGTCGGGCGGCCGCGATCTACGCCGACGCCTTGGTAGACGTCGGCGACCTTCGTCCTCCGCCGGTCGCGCCGGGGAGCGAGCCGGTCTGGCACCTGTACGTCGTTCGCACTGCAGAGCCCGAGGCGCTCGCGGCCTTCCTGGCGGAGCGGGGGATCTCGACGGCTCGCCACTATCCGGAGCCGCCCCATCTGACAGCCGCCTACGCGCCGCTCGGCTACGCGAGAGGGGCATTCCCCGTCGCCGAGGCGCTCGCCCGCGAAGGGCTGTCGTTGCCCATCTATCCCGGAATCTCGGACGAGCAGTTGGAAGCTGTCGTCGGGGCCGTGAAGCGCTACTTCGACCATGGGTGACCGGCCGGCGAACGACGCGCCCTACCGCTTGATCGACGATGTCGCCTTCGGAGAGCGAGTCGTCGTCCAGTCGTTCACGAACCTCTACGGCTGCCGGATCGGCGATGAGTGCCGGGTCGGGCCGTTCGTCGAGATCCAGCGCGGGGTCGTGGTGGGCGCCCGGTGCAAGATCCAGAGCCATACGTTCATCTGTGACGGCGTCGAGCTCGGCGAGGAGGTGTTCGTCGGGCACGGCGTCATGTTCATCAACGACAAGCGTCCCCGAGCGACGGCCGAGGACGGGCGGCTCCAGGTCGAGGCCGACTGGTCGCTCTTGCGAACGATCGTCGAGCGGCGGGCCTCGATCGGGACCGGCGCAGTCGTCATGGGCGGCGTCCGGATCGGAGAGGCGGCCGTAGTGGGTGCGGGGGCCGTCGTGACTCGTGACGTAGGTCCTGGCGAGACGGTGGTCGGCTCTCCCGCCCGGGCGCTCGCTCGCTCCGAAGTCGCCGGCTCCCCCTCCAACGGCTAGGTGCCCGCTCGCCCGTCTGGTCTTTCAAATCTGGCCTGGTAAGGCGATCCCTCGCTTACCTAGGCTTGATCTCACGCCCTTTCCACACTCATGTGGATAGGGACCGACTGACTCGAGCGGGAGGCTCCATGGGCGAGAGAGCGCTGGGTAGAGGCACCGCGTGAGCTCCGTCGACCACGGGGCGATGTTCGGCGGGGAGATCCCGGATCTGGGCTCCCTTGACCGCCGTACTCGGGACATCCTCGAGCGCCGGCGCCGGACGGCAGCCGCCCCGGGCCGGGGCTGGCTGATCCGGCGGGCTCTCCTCGCAGCGGATGTCGTGGGGCTTACCGCCTCGTTCGTGCTCGCCCTTGCCGTCTTCGGCGGAAGCGCGCTCCATCCCGACCCCGTTCGCCCCAGCGTCGAGTTCCTCGTCTTCCTCGGCATGCTTCCTGTCTGGGTCGTGGTCGGCAAGCTGTGCGGCCTCTACGACCAGGACGAAGAGCGCGCCGATCACTCGACCATCGACGAGCTCGCCGGTGTTCTCAACTTGGTCACTCTCGGCGCCTGGCTCGTGTTCGCCGGCTCGTGGCTCACCGGCGCCGCGAGCCCGAACGCGCCGCGAATCATCGCGTTCTGGGTGCTGGCGATCGCTCTCGTATCGGTCGCCCGCGCGGTCGCGCGCTCGCTGTGCCGGCACAGCGTCGCATATCTACAGAACACGGTCATCGTCGGCGCAGGCGATGTCGGCCAGCTCATCGGGCGAAAGCTCGTGCAGCACCCGGAGTACGGGATCAACCTGGTCGGCTTCGTCGACAGCCGGCCAAAGATCCGCCGTGTCGAGCTTGATCACGTCTCGTTGCTCGGTCCACCGGGGAAGCTGCCGGAGATCATCCGCACTTTCGACATTGAGCGCGTGATAATCGCGTTCTCAAACGAGTCGCACGCGAAGACCCTCGAACTCGTCCATTCGCTGCGGAAGTTCGACATCCAGCTCGACGTCGTGCCGCGCCTCTTCGAGATCGTCGGGCCGCGCGTCGGCATCCACACCGTTGAAGGCCTACCGCTCGTAGGGCTTCCCCCGGCGAGGCCGCGCCGCTCTTCCAGGGTGCTCAAGCGCTGGCTCGACGTCGTCGGGGCTTTGCTCGGGCTCGTGCTGACCGCGCCGCTGTTCCTTTACATCGCCTGGCGGGTGAAGCGTGACTCCCCGGGGCCCGTCTTGTTTCGCCAGAAGCGACTCGGAATCGACATGCGGGAGTTCACCGCGCTCAAGTTCCGCACCATGCGCGTCGACACCGACACCGGCGCGCACCGCGCCTATATCAAGGCGACGATGACGACCGGCGCCGCCCCCGAGCAGAACGGGCTCTACAAGCTCGAGCGCGACGACGCGGTCACGAAGGCAGGACGCTGGCTTCGGAAGACGAGCCTCGACGAGCTCCCGCAGCTGATCAATGTGCTTCGCGGTGACATGTCCCTCGTGGGCCCGCGGCCCTGCCTCGACTACGAGACCGAGGAGTTCGAGCCCCAGCACTTCGAGCGCTTCCTCGTTGCCCCTGGCCTGACGGGGCTCTGGCAGGTGACGGCGCGCGCGCACTCGACGTTCCGGGAAGCGCTCGACATGGATGTCGCCTACGTGCGCGGCTGGTCGCTCGGCCTCGACCTGCGTCTCCTCTTCCGTACACCCGTGCAGCTCGCCCGGCAGAAGGGAACCGCCTGATGCCTGGGACGAACGGCTGGAGCGTGACTCCGAACGGGCGGCCCTCCGCGCTTCGGGTCGCCGTCGTCGGTCTCGGCTACTGGGGGCCCAACCTTGTCCGCAACCTCCACGAGGTGGAGGAAGCGGAGCTGGCGTGGGTCTGTGACCTCCGACCCGAGCTCCTGGCGGGCATCCGCCGCCGGTATCCCGCCATCCGGGCGACGACATCGTATGACGAGCTCCTGAACGATGTCTCGCTCGACGCCGTCGCCATTGCTACTCCGGTCTCCTCCCACTTCGAGCTGGCGGCGGCAGCCTTGCGCGCCGGCAAGCACGTCTTCGTCGAGAAGCCGCTCGCGGCTTCGTCCGCCGAGGCTCTCGAGCTCATCCGGATGGCCGATGAGCACGGACTTGTCCTGATGCCCGGCCACACGTTCCTGTACAGCCCGCCGGTAAATGCGATCGGCTCCTTGATCGAGGCGGGCGAGCTTGGCGACATCTATTTCGTCTCCACCAGCCGGGTCAACCTCGGCCTGCACCAGTCGGACGTCAGCGTCGCGTGGGATCTTGGACCCCACGACTTCTCGATCCTGCGCTACTGGCTCGGAGAGACGCCGACGCACGTGTCCGCCCTCTGCCGCACTTGCGTCATCCCGGGGACTCCGGACGTCGCATTCATCAACCTCGAGTTCCCGTCGGGCACGATCGCGCACGTCGAGCTGTCGTGGCTCGCTCCCAGCAAGCTGCGCCGGACGACCGTTGTGGGCTCGGAGAAGATGATCGTCTACGACGATACGAGCAACGAGCCCGTCCGCGTCTTCGACTCGGGGGTGAGCCTCCCGAACCCAGAGTCCTTCGGCGAGTACAAGCTGAGCTACCGCACCGGCGACATCGTCTCGCCGCACGTGCGGGCAGCCGAGCCCCTCTATCTCGAGATGCAGGACTTCTGCGAGGCGATCCGGACCGGTGGGACGCCTCGCTCCAGCTGTGAGATCGGACTCGAGGTCGTGCGGATGGTCGAGGCGGTCGACGCCTCACTGGATGCGGGGGGAGCGCGGGTGGCAATTGCGGAGGTCGCCGGTGCGCTCTGAGCCGAAGGCAGCGGTCACGCGCGAGCGTGTTCGTGCGCGCCTGGCTGTGGCGGTTATCTGCGAAGACGAGATCACTCGGCGGCGCCTCTCGTCGATCGCGGCCCTGCAGGGCCTCGCCGTCTCGAGTGAGGCACGGCCGGCCGAGGCGCTCGCGGCGGAACGCGCCGAGCCTCTAGACGCGATGATCCTCGCCTGCGAGCGCCTGGGAGCTGAGGAGACCGCCTCCATCCGGATGCTCCGCCGGGAGTTCCCTGAACAGCGGATCGTGGTCGTGGTTGGCGAGGCGAGCCGTCGAGCGCTTCGGGACGCGCTCGACGACGGGGCGGACGGGCTCGTCGCCGAGCGCGAGGCGGAGGCCCTCTTGGCGCTCACGGTGCGCACCGTCTGCGCCGGGAGTCTCGTCATTCCGGCGAACCTGCGCCGGCACATGAGCAGACCGGCGCTCTCGGTGCGCGAAAAGCAGGTATTAGGGATGGTCGTGATGGGCCTTATGAACCGGGAGATCGCGGCAAAGCTGCATCTCACGGAGAGCACCGTCAAGAGCCATCTCTCGTCGGCGTTCTCGAAGCTCGACGTGCGTTCACGCAACGAAGCGGCCGCGCTCATCCTTGACCCGGAGCGCGGCCTCGGCACGGGCGTTCTCGCCATCTCCGGGGCCGCGGGCACGCGAACGTCGGAGAGCGGATGAGCGGGCGCAGGCTGCCCGACGGGTTTCCACTGCTGACGGCCAAGGCCGAGGTGCCGAGCCACGTCGTCTATCGAGCGTTCGTCCACGAGACCGTCATTCTCAACCTGCAGACGGGCAGGTACCACGGCCTCAATCCGACCGCGGGCAGGATCCTCGCAGCTCTCGAGTGTGAGCAGAGCGTCAACGACGCAGTCGTACGACTTGCCGAGGAGTACGCAGCGCCGGCGGACGAGGTTGAGCGCGACGTCCGTGAGTTCTGCGGCGACCTCTTCGAGCGCGGGCTCATCGAGATCAGCACCAATGGTCTTCACTGAGCCTTCCCGATCGCCCGTCGTCGGGCGCGGGAGACGGCCGTGGAGGGGCCGGGCGTTCGGAATCGAGCTGCAGGCGCCCTCTGTGCTGCCGGGGCTGGCGGAGAGCACCAACCGTGCTGCGCCGCGGTGCGCGTCGCTCGAGCTCGTTCCGCCCGGGATCATCGAGCGAGCGTGGCCGTCTGGCGAGGCAAGAACCCTGGTCGACCGCAGGTTCCCGGACGGCCGCCTGATGATGAGAATCGAATCTCACCCGGAGCTCGGGTACCGGATCTGGGCCCCGCGCCACGGCCGGCACCTCGTCTCGGCCGACGGGCGAGAGGTCCGCTCGGCCTTGCCTCGGGCGGCCCCCTGGCGCTGGCAGAGACTCTTCTTCGCTCAGGTCGTCCCCTTGGCGTCGGCGCTTCAGGGGCTCGAGCTCTTCCATGCGAGCGCCGTATCCGTCGATGATCGCGTCATCGCCTTCGCCGGGATCTCAGGAGTTGGAAAGACGTCGCTGGCCGCCCACCTCGTCGCCCGCGGCGCGACGTTCGCCACGGACGACGTGCTCGCGCTCGAGCCTGCGAACGGCGGAGTGCTCGCGCATCCCGGGGCGGCGACGGCGAGCGTGGATGAGGACGAGCTCGTCGCCATGGGGCTCGAGGGACGAGCCGCGCTGGGAACGGAGGTGGGGCGCAGCGACAAGGTCCATCTCGAGCTTCCCGTCGTCGACCAGGAGCAGCCGCTTTCGCTCCTGTACTTCCCCCGCCGGAGCCCCAGCTCCAGCGGAGTCGAGATCGTCAAGCTCGAGCCGCCCGACACGCGGCTGCTTCTCACGGCGAGCTTCCTCCTCTATCTGCAATCGCCGGAGCGGCTCGTCACGCACCTGGACACCTGCGCCCGGATCGCGCACTCGGTGATGACGTACCGCCTCCTCCTGCCGCCCCACGTTGCGGCGCGGGACGTCGCGGCGGCCGTGGAGGCTCACGCCAACGACGCCCTCGGACGGGACTGACGGATGGCGGTCACGCGCGCTGTGGAGGTCCGCGAAGCTCCGCTCTCCCCCGGCCAGAAGCTCGTGCTCGGAGCCGAGATCGTCGCTACCTACGTGCGGGTCCGCTGGCTGCTCAAGCGGCTGGACCTGCCCGCCACGGTGCGGGCCCTCAGATCCGTTTCGTCGGTTCAACGCACGCGGGGGCGGGCCGGCAGCGATGACGAGGTCGTCGGCGTGCGGCTGGGCGGGGCGGTCGTCCGCGTACTCGGCCTCCTTCCATCCGACTCGCGCTGCCTCGTGAGCTCGCTTGTTCTCACGCGCCTGCTCGCCAGGCGCGGCATTTCCGTGGCCGTCGTGATCGGCGTCGCGGCGGAGCCGACATTCGCCGCGCATGCGTGGGTCGAGAGGGGAGACGTACCGCTTCTCCCGCCACGCGAGCCGAACTTCTCCCGCCTCGTGCGCTTGTGACACACGTGACTCGTACTTTTTTCAGCCTTGACCGGAAGAGACGCCCGGCCTAGCTTTTGTTCTATCCACTGCCAGACAGGGGGGTCGAAGTGCAACACGAAGCTCCAGACACCGGATACGAAAAGCCTCGCATCGTCGACTACGGTGACCTGGTCGAGTTGACGGCGCAGAGCGGCGACGGGAACTTCCTCGACGCCGACTTCACGGCGCTCACCATGAGAAGCGACCTAACCTTCTCGACGCCGTAGAGCGGGCGGCGCTGTTGGGGCGCCCTGGCGACGCATTCACCCTGTGACCGGCCCGCTTGCGGGCGTCTTCGGCCCTCTCGCTGCGGGCGACGGTGATCTCGACCTCGCGGGCCCACCTCGGGAGCACGCGTCTCCGGGCGTCGTCGTCGCGGTCGAAGGCTGTATCGAAAACACGGCGGACCTCGCCGGGGAGCTTGCGCTCCCCGATGACGAGCCGCCCAAGGGTGTACTCGCCGCCGCGTTTGGCCGCTGGGAGCACGGGGCGCTCGAGCGCCTTCAGGGTCGTTTCGCCCTCGCTCTCTGGGATCGCGAGCGAAAACGCGGCATCCTCGCGGTCGATCGGCTTGGAGTTCGCTCGAACTTCTTCTGCGAGCAAGGCGGCCGCCTCGTCTTTGCGTCCGAGCTCGGTCCGCTCTTCGAGCTGCTCGCCCGGCGACCGTCACCGGATCACGCCGCCGTAGCGCACTGGATCGCAAGCGGGGTTCTCGAACGCGGTCAGACGCTCTACGAGGGCGTCCGCCGGCTCGAAGGGGGCCACTTTCTCGCCCTGAACCGTGACGGCTGGACGAACCGCGTCTACTGGCGTCCGCGTTACGCGTCGCCGCCCCGTGTCGCGGCGCCGGTGGCCGCCGCGGAGGTGAAGCGCGCCGTCAGGCGAGCCGTTGCATCGCGCCTGGAGCCCGAGGGAGTCGGCGTCCTTCTGAGTGGAGGAATCGATTCCGCGAGCGTCGCCGCGTTAGCGGCGGGGGAGAGCGCGACCGGGCCGATCCGCGCATACTCTGCCCTCTTCCCGGAGCACCCGTCGGTCGACGAGAGCGCGCTCATCGACACGGTCACCGACGATCTCGGGATCGCGAGCGTCAGGCTGCTCTTCAGGGGTGGAAGCATGCTCGCCCCGTCGCTCGAGTTCCTCCGCGCATGGGAAGTGCCGAGCACTTCCCCGAACCTTCACTTCCAACGGCCGCTGATCCGGGCGGCGGCCGACGACGGAGTCAGGACCCTGCTCGACGGCCAGGGGGGAGACGAGCTCTTCGGCTGCGCTCCGTACCTGCTCGCGGACAGCCTTCGTCACGGGCAGCTCTCCGCCTCGCTGACTCTCGCTCGCTCACTCCCCGAAGCCGGACGGTGCCCGTCGGGCCGGCTCCTTTTCCTGCTGATGCGCGACTACGCGTTGAAGGGCGTCGTTCCTCGCAGCGTGCACCGGCTGGCGCCGCGCGTCCGAGGGGTCGAGCGGTATGCGCCCCCCTGGCTGCGCGCCGAGAGTGCGCGCGTGCACGTCGAGAGAAGCGGCCGGTGGGCGTGGAAACTCTTGACGGGCCCTCGCTGGTGGCGGCATCTCGCGTACACCCTCACCGTTGAGCGCGAGCGAATGGGGGTCTACGACTTCCTCCGCCGCAAATGCGCCCTCGCGGGGATCCAGGGCGCTCATCCCTTTCTCGACGACGCAGACCTCGTCGAGCTCGTGCTCGGGCTGCCGCCGGAAGCGGCCTTCGACCCCGAACTCGACCGCCCACTCCTGCGCGAGGCGATGGCCGGGCTCGTCCCCGACCAGGTACGCCTCGGGCGGGATAAGAGCTACTTCAACGAGCTCTTCGTCGACTCCGTCGAGACGGATCGGCCTGCACTCGAGCGGCTCCTCACGGACCGGGCCGCCGAGGTCAACGCCTACGTGCACCCGGAGGTCGTCCGCGAGACGCTCCTGAACGCCCCGCCGCGGCGCCGAGGGCCTGTCTGGGCTTGGGCCGTCTGGCGGCTGGCCACCGCGGAATGCTGGCTTCGCTTCCAGGCCGACCCGGCCTTCCCCGGTCGTGCGCTCGAGAACTGGGGGTTCGAGGAAGCCCGGTATGCCCTCAAGCCGGCCGTGCGGTGACCGTCAGCCGTCACGGCGGCGGGCGAGCGACTCATCATGCTCGGAGCGGCGCAGGAGCGCGTTGCGAACGGCCCGTGCGCTCCGCGAGAGCTTCGCGCTCCAGCTCTCGCCCGGCGCGGGTCGGATCTCGCGGCCGAAGGTCGAGGCAAGCGATCTGACGGCATCACGAACGGGGAGCGCCCAGAAGTTGCTGAGCCAGCGCGCCAAGTGATTTTCGAGGACGGTGCGCTCGCGCACCTTGACGAGGTTGCGCGCCCAGATGCGCACCGCCGGCGGCGGAGTCGCGTCGAGCAGGAGGGCATCGGCGGCGCTCACGGTGGTCCTCCAGGCACGCTCCATCCCCCAGGCGGCGGCGAGCCGGTGCAGCTCCTCCCGGTCGAGGCCTTCCGCCATTGCGGCGACGTCTACGAGGTCGCGGAGACGCCGGAGCGGCTCGTGCCCCCAGGAGTGGGCCGCAAGTACGAGCGCGTGGTGCGCCGGGCGTAGGGTGAGGATCCCGTCGAGACCCATTTCGCTTTCAGTCGCGACGGCGAACAGATCCGCGGCCCGCGGAGGGGTCAGGCCGTCGATCCACTTCGGCCGCGAGTGCAGCTCCATCGTGAGGGGAAGCCCCGGGAACGCGAGCGGGCGGAGATGGTGGATCTCCACGTAGAGACCTGGATCACCGACAACTTGGAACCCGGCGGCGAGAAGGGCCCGTTGCGCGGCTTCGGCGCTGTCAACGAGCAGGTCGATGTCCTTGAAGAAGCGCGCCGCCGGGTTCGGGTAACGCGCCGCCACCTCTGGGCCCTTCATCAGCAGCATCCGCCCGTCGTAGGCCGCCCGGGCGCGCTCGAGCAAGATCGGCGCGCTCAGCACGGCAAGCGCTGCGAGGCGTTCCTCCGCGGCGAGTTCCTCGGGCACGGGCAACCCAAGGGAACGCCAGCGTTGGGCCGCGAGGAGCTCCAGCCGGTGGCTACGGAGGTCGGCCAGGTGTGGGGCCCTGTCGATGAGGCGGTCGACGCCCTCCCACAAGCGGTCGGCCGTCAATGCCGGCGAGCCCGCCGGGTCCGGCTTCATCACGTAAAGCGTGACAACGCTTCGTGGTTGCTGCGGCCGGGGGCGGCCCTGACGTCCCTCCCGTCGAGGTTGACCGAGGCATGGGCGCCCCGCTTACGGGCGTCCATCACGGTTCACAGTGAGGAGACGAGGGGGCGGGTCAGTACAGTCCAAGACTGCCCCGCTTCCGCTCGCGGCGCAAGGAGGCGCGAAACGCGAGGAGACCCGCGGTAAGCGAGACCGCGGAGAGCGGCGCGATCACGAGTAGCGCCCTTCCCGTCTGAGACCACCCGGCGCCGCCAAGGAGGCTCTCCCGCATTCCCTCGATGGCGATGGCGATCGGGTTCAGTTCCGCGAGCGTGGTCCCCCAGCCGGGGAGCAGGTCGAGCGGGAAGTATGCCCCCGAGAAGAGCGTCAGGGCGGTGACCCCGAGGCCGATACCGCCGGAGCCGCGCTTGAACGTCAGCGTCGCGGCGGCGCTCGCAACGCCCAGGCCCCAGACGAATGGGATGAACAGCAGCAGGATCGCGAGAGCGGGGAGGAGGCCGCCGGGCTCGAACGAGAGCCCGAATGCGATCGCGACGACAGCGAAGAAGACCGCGGTCCGCACAGGAATGTAGATCAGCTCGTAGACGACCGAGCCGAGTTGGATCGTCGCCGGGTGGGTCGGGGTCATGAGGAGCGACTCGAGCGTCCCCATGAGCTGCTCGTTGCGGATCGCCGCGGCCACCCGGCCGAGGCCGAGCTGCACGAACACGCCGAGGGCGATGCCGACGACGACGAACTCCATGTACGTCGCCCGAGTGTCGCCGTAGGTGGGGAGGACTCCCGGGTCGACCATCAGGCCGATGAAGTAGAACGACAGCGCCTGGAAGGCGAGTGCGGCGACGTCCGAGACGAACAGCATCCGGTAGCTCCAGGCGACGAGGAAGTCCCGGCGGAGGAACGCGGGGAGCTTGGCGAGCTCGCCGCCGACGAGCCCGATGCCGCCCCGCTCCGTGTGCTCGACCGCGATCACGATGGCCGCCCCTCCGTGTCGGCCGTGAGGGAGAGGAACGCCTCCTCGATCTCGGAGCGCTCTTCCCGGCAGGAGAGGACCTGCACCTTCGAGGCGAGGGAGGCAAGCGCGTCGCCGAGGACCGCGTTCTCGGCGAGCACGAGCAAGTAGTCGGGCGAATCCCCGTCAGCCGTCGCCGTGAGCATGCCGAGCCCCTCGACCGCCTGCTGGAGGAGCGGCTCGAGGCTCTCACCGGTGAGACGCCCGTTCTGGAGCCGGAGAACGTAGCGGCGTGGCAACGAGTGCGCCATAAACTCGGGAACGGTGCCGGTGAAGCGGACGGAACCGTTTGAGAGGACGGTGACGACGTCCGCAAAACCGCGAAGCTCGTCGAGGTGTTGCGTCGTCCAGACGACGGCCGTGCCTCCGCGGGCGACGGCGCGCACAAGCTCCCGTACACGCCGCGCGCCCTGGGGGTCGAGGTCGTGCGTCGCCTCATCCACGAGCAGCACGTCGAGATCGGTGAGAAGAGCGCGCGCGATGGATAGGCGCTTCTGCATCCCGTGCGAGTACGCGCCGACGCGGAGCCGGGCCGCGTCGGCGAGATCGACCTTCTCGAGCGCCCGCCTGGCGCGGGCGAGAGCTT
>WUUC01148898.1_pt1 | contig 11217 bp, 6 predicted proteins | sample 6278441 | NCBI WGS metagenome assembly WUUC01 (sample SAMN13675441, study PRJNA597444) | soil metagenome | isolation source: soil | place: USA: Washington | collected 2017-10 | reverse complement strand
TCCAGTATCATACTCGCAGAATGGAATTGTTAACTTTTTTGGCCCGCTTTTGTCATAAAAGAGGGTAAAATTAATCACGATGCCATGGTGCAGCGTATGGAGACAATTCTAAGTTTGATGATTCCAGTTCTGCACCGCTTTATAAGGCTTTTGATGCAGTCAACTCTTCTCAACCCTCTAAATCTATTTCAAAAAATAGTGAAGGTGTTAATAGAATTTTTGCTCGATAAACAACCTGTGTTGCAACATCTATACAAGAACCAGATGAAAGTGGATATCCTTTGGGCGGCGTTCTTGAGTTAAAAGTAAAATCTTAACTCATCTAATTTCTTATAAGATGCTCATTCATTGCATAGAATGGCTCTTTTAAGATTTGTACGATGGCATCGAGCCAGTCTTTTCTGAGATTCATAGCGGGGCATCGGAAGGCTTCCAGGCCTTGGGCACGGATAGCTGGCAAGTATTGATATTCAATTTCAAAAAGTGTCTCAATATGATCAGAAGTGAACGAAAGAGGGATGAAGACGACATTTCTTTTACCATGGTTCCAAGTCTGCGGTATTTCGCAAAGTTCACTGGTATAAGGCCTCAGCCACTCACCTGGTCCAAATTTAGATTGAAAAGCTAAGAGAGAATGCGCCTTAGGAAACGCCTTCCGGATCGCATCGAAAGAGCGGTGGCATTCCCGTTCATAAGGATCTCCTTCATCGACAAACTCCTGCGGAAGTCCATGAGCAGAAAAAAATAGGGCCACATCCTTTTCTTCTAATCTTTCTTTTTTTAGAAAATCCGCAATGACATTTTGCATTGCCGAAATATAATTCGTATGGATCGGATATGATCGGATCCACCGCATTCTCGAAAGCGTTTTTTCATCAAAATTATCTTCAAAAAAACGGGCGATGCTCCCTGTTGTTGCATAGCTGAATTGGGGGAAAAGAGGAAAAACAATGAATTCTGCCGAAGAACTTTCTTGGATTAGACGTATAGTTTCGGCATGTGTCTCTGTCAAATACCGATGGAAAGTAATCACGGGTAGATTTAAACGGGATCTAATTTCTTGTGCAATAGATTCAGTATCTTCAAAAATCGGAGATTTTCCTCCAATTAGCTTGTAGTCATGCGCGATAATTTGTGCACGTTGTCTAGCTACTCTTTTGAAAAACCATTTTTCAAAAAAACGAGGAAAAGATGTTCTGATCACATCACCGTCAGTCAAAAGCGAGGTGAGAAAAGAGGGAATCTCTTCCATAGAACGAGGACCGCCGAAATTCACAAGTATGATACTTGACATAATTTATATCTTATCAGCATCGTAAAAATTATGGGTGTTCTTTTTCGAGCCTACAGATTTCTAATTGCCTTAATAGGTTGCATCTTTTTCTTAAGCTGCTGCGGGAAAAAAACTGCTGACTTTGATTATATTATTGCTATAGATCCCACATGGTATGCTCTGGAAGCGCCAGGTAGAGAAACCGATTTGACAGCTTTTACCACTGAATTAATCTTAGAGATTGGCAAAATCGAAAGAATTTCCATCGGCGTTTATCAACGAAGCTGGAGCAATTTAATGTATTCTCTTCAAGAAGGCGAATGTGATGCGATCTGCTCCACTATGCAGCCTTATCTTTTCTATGATAAGCTTTATCGTTTTTCCAACTTATATTTGATGACAGGCCCCGTCTTAGTGAGTTCTGTTAAAAGCTCTTTCAAATCTCTAGAGAAAATGGATGGAGAGATCATTGGAATTGAGCGAGATTCTAATGTGGCTATAATTTTGGAAAAATATCCCAACATCATTCAGAGGACCTACGAATCGATCCAACAAGCGTTAACTGATATTACAAAAGGTGAAATCGATGGGGCTCTTGTCGATATTTTATCAGCAGAAGCGTTCACTCGTGATCTGTTTCATGATCAGTTGAAAATCGTTACTCATCCTCTGACGCAAGAAGGTGTCCGCATCCTAGCCATGAAAGATCATACGCCGGAGCTGATTAAAATCTTCGACCGAGGTCTTGCCCGTTTAAAGATGAATGGAAAGTATAGCGCTTTGGTTAAGAAGTGGAGATTAGCAGAACCGATTAATAAGTGATTATTTATTCAAAATGCGGCACTTATCATGCTCGCTATATTCATTACGGACCCGAGAAAGTTCTCTAGGATCGACGGGACACTGTTTGATGTTCCAAACTAACTTGGCATAGTTGTGGACCGATTCATCTGAGGAAAAACGCCCCATCCCTGCAATATTATGAAGCGCATATTCAGCCCATTTCGCAGGCTGAGCATACAGCTCTTCGACTTTCTTCTGTGTGTCGTAATAACTTTGGAGATCGCTAACAATAAAATATTTATCAACCGGATCGGAATTGACAGGTTCTAAAAGAGCATGATAAATGCTGGAAAATGCTTGATGCTGCTGATCGTTCTCTGCTAATGAATGATCCCTTAAAGCATCGACAGCCTGGCGGATCGGCAGTTGATGCATATAGATGTCCCAAGGGTTATAATTAGGTCTAAGCACTGAAATTTCTTCGGCTGTTTTTCCAAAGGCAAAGGGCCACCAGGCATCTCCGACCGCCTGTCTCATCTCAATGGTCGCCCCATCTTGTGTACCGATAGTCAAAGCTCCATTCATTGCCAATTTTATATTTCCCGTTCCTGAAGCCTCGGTTCCTGCTGTTGAAATTTGCTGAGAGAGATCTGAGGCCGGGATGATAACTTCGGCACGGCTTACATTATAGTTTTCAATAAAAGCAATCTTAAGCATCTTGCTCACCATAGGATCGGTATTAACTTTCTTAGCTACTGCAAAAATAAGCTGGATGATTTTCTTTGCCATGTCATAACCAGGGGCTGCTTTCCCAGAAAAGATCACCATCCGTTTAATCTTTCGGCTGCTGGGATTGGCTTTCAGTTCATGGTAGAGCATGATCAGATGAAGCACATTCATAAGCTGACGCTTATATTCATGGATCCGCTTGATCTGAACATCAAAGAGCGCTTCTTCATCGAGAGGAGAGAAGTGGCCGATGATTTTGCCTTGGAAATCACAGATTGGATTCTTTTCCATCAGATAGATAATGAGGTCTTTCTTGTTTTGCTTTTTGATCTCTAAAAACTCTTTTTGAGATTCGGGATCGGATGCAAATTTTGTTAACTGTTGAATCTCGTTAAAATCGGTGATCCATTTTGTACCAATTTTTTTAGTGATAAAAGCCGACAAGCGTGGGTTGGAATGGAGAAGAAATCTTCGTTGCGTCACTCCATTGGTGATATTGATAAATTTTTCAGTGTCCATTTCGTAAAAATCTTTAAAAATTACTTTTTTTAAGATTTCGGTGTGTAGAGCAGAGACTCCATTGACTTTATGCGATCCATAAATTGCCAGATGGGCCATCCGAACCTGGCCATCTTGGATGATCGACATTCGCCGGACCCGTTCCTCATCTCCCGGGAATTTTTTTCTCACGGAATTGCAAAGTTCTAAATTGAGCCTTTCGATGATATGATATTGCCGAGGAAGAAGATGTTGCATCCTTCCTTCATTCCATTCTTCCAATGACTCTTTCAAGACCGTGTGATTGGTATAACTACAGCAAGTTTTGACAACTTCCCATGCCTCTGCCCAAGAATAATGATGATCTAAGAGCAGAAGTCGCATCAGTTCCGAGATGACTAAAGCCGGATGGGTGTCATTGATCTGAATTCTCACTTTGTCTGGAAAAAACATCAAATCGGGATTATGCATCAAATGCCGCTGTATAATATCTTGGATCGAGGCAGATGCCAGCAAAAACTCTTGTTTAAGCCGGATTCTTTTTCCTACTTCATTATTATCATTTGGATACAGGACATCTGTCAGCAATGTATTTTCCGAGGCCTGATCTAATAGTCCGGCATTAAATCTTTGCAGCGCAAAGTTCCGAGGAGATTCTTTTGTTGTCCAAACTCGTAAGGTACATACATTGAAATCATCTGCCACGCTATATCCGATGATCGGCAAGTCATAGGCAATCGCACGGACTTCTTCATAATCTAAGATGTCGACCATCTCGACGCCTTTTTTATTCACAATCTGGACAGGGCGGCCTGCGAATTTCACTGCTGCAGCGTGATGATCCCGCCGAAATTCCCAAGGATTTTCATGTAAAAGCCAAGCTTCAGGACGCTCCACTTGGACCCCATCCCAAATCTCCTGCTCAAAAATTCCATATTGATATCTAAGACCATAAGCGACGGCTGGATATTGCTGAGTGGCCAGCGAATCGAGAAGGCATGAGGCTAATCGTCCTAAACCGCCATTACCGAGAGCAGGATCTCTCTCCTGCTTAACCAGCTGCCCCAAATTGCGGCCGAGTCTCTTCAATGCTGCATTCACCAACTCTGAAGCGTGCATATTAGCGATGTTATTGCCTAACATTTTGCCCGGCATGTATTCCATACAAAGATAATAGAGCATGCAGGCCTGGGAATTGCGGATCGTATGGAACGTCGCCGTCCAGTTGATCATGATTTCTTCCCTAAGCGTCATGGCAAGCGCGCGGTAGACCGCTTCCTCATGGGCCTCGTCCACTGTGATCCCCATCATCGTGATCAAATAGTGTTTGATTTTGCTGGCCAGCCTCTCGGCTTGCATGTTGAAAATGTCTTGATCCATTAAAAATGATCTTTAACAGAAAGAAGGAATATCAGGGAAGGAAAGTAAGACATAACTCTAAGGTTATTGAGCAACTTGCAAGATCGAAGCTTTAAAATAAATAATCAGAAACAAGTCTATTACTTATCTATACATTAAAAGAGAGAATGAGAAAGGAACTGCAAGCATAGATTTAATTTTTGTCTTAAAATCCTATTTATGGTTAAAATTTTCCTAACGAACGGGGCCAAGAATGAATTTTGATCGTTCTTCTTCTATCAGACCCTCTTACTCACATTTAAGCATTTATTCTTCTCTAAGTTCTATTAATGAATCCGAAGAGTTGACAAAGCATGTCCAAGTAATGAATCAGCTTTTAGAGCAGTTAATCCCAGAAAGAGAATTTTTTGAAGATAAAAATGATTTACTCACATGGCTGAATGAACAGTTACCCCTTGTAAAATGGAAGGAGCCCACGTCTCCACCTGATTGCCTGAATGTCTATCTTCTCTGCCGATCTTCTAAAGAAATACCTGTAGAAGCATTCTTTCGACATGCTCTAATCCGAGGCTTAAGCTCTGAAAAAAGCATCTGTTTTCTTTCTTTGCATCATCTTGATTTTTATATGCAGGAAGCAAAAGGAGAGATGCTATTCATTGCTGAAGCAAAAGTTTTGATTGAAACTGACCAACAATATTCTTATATTAAAAAAATACTTCCCTCTTTGGCTAAAGAGATTGCATTTGGTGTTTGTTCTTCAAAATATGCTTCTAATATCTTGGATAGTAAACCTTTTCTGTACGATCTAAAGATAGCTTTAATGCATGAAAAAATTCTTGAGAAAATACGAAAATATCCACGCATCTTTGACGAAGAACTACTTGAAGAAATGAGCCGTTTCTTAGCCCTCTCCGATAAAGAATTTAGACTTCAAAGGTCAGCTTACCATCTTTCAGAACTCATTTGTGCTCAATATTTAGTAAAAAACAATTTAATTAAAGCTCTTCGATTTTCCACTGATAAACGCCATTTGTTTGTCCGCTTTTTGCGAACGCGCTTACATTTCACTTTTGGCAGCAAGTCTGTCTTAGGAGTAATAATCAGTTTAAACCTACAAGACATGCAAGAAATTTTCGGAGAAAAGCATATCCTTCAGGCCGTGCAAAAATTTCTTCCCTCAGCACAAAGCGTTAAAAGTTCTCTTTACATTTATCAAAAGCATGAAGAAATGATGCAGATCATTTATTTAGAGTTAGAGAAAAAAGAAGGAGGAAAATTTTCCTCTCAGGAACTGCGACTTTTCAAACGAAACATAGGAGAAGAGTTTAAGGAAAGAATAGAGAAATTAAGTTCCTCTGTCTTCATGGTAGGTAATGAAGAAGAAATCATGAAAAATATTGTGACATTAGGCAAAGAGCTGAAGTCGCCTTCCGACCTTCCTCAAGTCATTGTACGCTTCGAAGAACAAACAACTGCAGATTTAATTTTTTCAGCAATAATCGTTCATGCGATTAGAAAAAACTCCTTATCACAATTCTTTTCTTCATTAGCCTGTGTTCACTTTTCAGTAGAACGTTGTCAAATTATAGGGAATTTAGATGAGCAGCATTTGAAAGAAGCAAACGTTTTACGTTTTTATGTTCCTAAGGGGCCAGACCTTTTAAGAAGCGATTTCTCAGTAAATTTGCACCTTGCCCGGCAAAAGGTATTAGCGATGATCATCGAACTAATAGGAGAAGTTCGTGATTATACAGGAGGTATGATCTCTGAGCAGGAAAAACAATATTACAGATTTCAACAACTCTTTCCTGAGATTGCTAAAGATCAAGTTAAATTACTGGAAGATTTCTTCTATTCCTTAACCCCCATTGAAGCTCAATGTATTCTTCCCTTGGCATCTTTGCAATTTCTCTTTTCTGAATTCTTAGTAGCTCTACAAGCTCTTTTATCTGACAAGAAAAGTTATTACCTAAAAATCAAGGATTTAGAAAACCAAATTTATATTGTCTTAAAGGCGGACCCTTCACTTCAGCAAATCATTCAACAGTGTTTAGAGAAATGCCGACTCTCAGCCGGCTCTTTTGCGAGTTCTTTTGTCATTTATAAAGAGTCGCTTTACCTCAGTTTTATTTATTTTGTTTATGACAAGAAAGAACAAGAGGCGTTTATTACAAACATTCAAGAAGCGATCCAAATTTGGCAAACAAAACTTCAATCTCAAAAAGTCCTTCGATTGAGCTCTCATGACTTACGAACAATTTTAGATCCACGACTAGGAGGTGGCGATAGAGAATTTTCAGTTATCCTAAGAATGCTATACGATGGCCTTACAAGAATAGATCCCAATGGAAAGCCTCAACTTTCAATCGCAAAGGCTATTGAAATTTCGGATGATAAAAAGCGATATTTATTTAAATTACGCAACTGCCTATGGTCAAATGGATCAGCAGTCGTTGCTTACGATTTTGAATATACATGGAAAAGAATTTTACACCCACACTTTAAGAGCCCCTTTTCTTCTCTGCTCTATCCCATTAAAAATGCTAAAGCAATCAAAGAAGGCTCAATATCTATGGATAATCTAGGTGTTAGATCACTGGACGAGAAAACATTATTAGTGGATCTTGAGTTCCCAACTCCTTACTTTTTAGAGTTAACAGCAAATGCGTTTTACTCTCCTGTGAACCATATGATCGATCAGCTTCATCCGAACTGGACAAGCCAATTTGGACAAAGCTACGTCTGTAACGGTCCATTTCTGCTAAAGAAGCGATCTTCTAAACAATATGAATTAGAAAAAAATCCTTACTATTGGGATGCTGAGTCTGTTCATCTGGATCAAATTATTATCTACAAAACAGATCCTTATGATGCCTTAGCAATGTTTACTTCAGGTAAAATTGATTGGCTAGGCCGTCCTTTACGTCCATGGGAACCTTTTTACTCTAAAACACTTAAAAATTCCTATCACCCTGCCACTTCAATGGTCCATTGGTGTGTCTTCAATGTTGAAATTTTTCCTTTTAATCACCTCAAGATTAGACAGGCTCTTGCCAGCGCCATTTGTCGCCAAGAGATTATTCAAGCTATATCGACTGATTTAATTTCTGCACATTCTCCATTACCTCAAGAGCACTCTCAGTTTAAAGAGAAAGAAAACTATGAAGAAAATAAAGTTAAAGCAATCACTCTTTTTAATAAGGCTCTTGAGGAGCTCGGTATAAAGAAGGAAAATTTTCCGATTTTGACCCTTATCTGTTTAAAGGGAAATATTCGAGAGAACACAGCCTTGATGCTGAAGAAGCAATGGGAAGAATTGTTGGGTATTTATTGTCGTATTGAAGCGCACGATTGGCATACACTTTTTGATAAAATGACCCAAGGAGACTATCAAATCGGTGGAATGACTTGGAAGTCTCTCTTTAATGATCCCATTTATACGTTTAACGCTTTCAAATATCGCAATGATCAAATCAATTTTTCCAAATGGGAAAATCAGGAGTACAAAAGCTTATTAGACATGATTGAAAGAGAGAGTTGTATTGATAAACGTAATGAATACTTTGCTCAAGCAGAGGCTATACTGATGAAAGAGTTGCCTTTGATTCCTATCTATTATGAAATTGAGAAATTCACAAAGAGGAATGATTTACAAGTCCCTTTAAATTCAGCACAGATTGATTTTAAATGGGTCCATATAAAAGACAAATCTAAAAAAGAGGATTTACCTTATTTATGACTAAAAAAACATTAAAAATCTCGGATTTTCAGAGACTACTGGCACATGAACACTTATTAGACCCTATGCTAAGAACGATCAAATCGCATCCAGCCTGGAAAGATGGGTTCGATTTAACCAAAAGCGATAATCTACTTCAAGATTGCCCTCCCTTTTGCTATATTTTGCGACAAGGAGAAAGCTCCTATCAATTTTTTCTATCATATAAAGAAGAAACTCAGAAGGTTAAACACGTATCCTTTAAAATAGAATTAACAATCAGAAAATGGTCCTATCGTAATGGAACAGGGATTATAGGAGATGATTTAGATGAATTCATCCCTCTTGTTATGCATTGTAAGAAGAGTCAATGCCATCCAATGGTTTAGTTGAAAAATCCTTATTTGCACGATTTTTCTCTATCTTTGATTTTTTGCTTACTGCTCTTTTGGCCCAGAGAATATTGATAATTCCTGCTAACAAGGTATCACAAGCCATGAGTAGCCACAATCTATCTGCTGGCCAGTTTAAATAGTTCATTCCGTAAAAGTTAATGAGATATGTCACCCAACTCAAATTACAAATAACCATATAAAATTTAGTTTGTTGAGTAGCTGTCAGCAATCCTACTCCAAGAAAACTGATACCATTCGTAAAAGCATAAATCCAAATCCATAGAAAGGCCTGCAGAAGCACTTCAAGCTCTTCTTTTGCTGATAAAGCAGGAAAGAACAAAGATAAAGCTCTATGGGGGTAGAGAACAAAAGGCACCATCAAAATGACAGATAAAATCCCTAAAAAAATCAAGGTGGATTGACATAATTTCCAGCTCTTAGAAACCCACAGCTTGGCTCCAATTAGGTAAGAAGCAATGGTAGTAATAGCTCTACCTAATCCTTCATTGATATATAAAAAAAGAAGAGCAAACGTGCTTCCAATGGTTAAAACACTTAAATAAGCCCCTCCTTTAGCCACCATTATTTTTGCTGTTGCTGTCCAAGCTAAAAGTACGCTTAATTTTCCTAAAGCTGATGGTAGCCCAACTTTAAGCAATTGCCAAAGAAGACCCCATTTTAACCGATAGTTTGCCGTGCCATACTCTTCACGATAATTTTTTTTAAGAAATATCGTAAAAAGAACCAAGCAAAATAATACTTGAGAAATGATGTTTGCAATGATGGCTCCTAGAATTCCCAAAGAGGGTAATAAGTTTTGGATACCAAAGATGAGCAGAAAATCGAGAAGAAGGTGTGCTCCTTGGCTAAGAAGCATGGCGCAAACAACAAATCTCGTTTTTCCCAATCCAATAAAAAAGGAAGAAAGAGTTGCACCTAATGGAAAAAGAAAATTGATAAACATCATTCCCTGAAAATATATCATCGTAGAGCCATGAACAGAAGACTCAGACAAATAGAAAGGAGCAATCCAAATACTTAAAGGCAAAGTGAGAGCAAAACTGAGAAAAGAAAACCATATCATCTGCCAAACATAGGAACCAATCTCAAAGCACGATCCTTTTCCTTGTTGCTGTCCTACAAACACCTGTACAATTGAGACAAGACGAATACATGATACCTGGAAAATTAGGCACAAGAAAGAAGCACTTACACATCCTTCAAAAGCTATTAATGAATAATGCGATAAAAAGATACGATCGCAAAAACTCGTTAAGTTAGTAGAAATCAAGGTGAAAATGATTGGTAGAGATAGGACAATCACCTCTCTTAAGCTGGCAGTAGGATATTTTGTAAGGCCTTTAGACATAGAATTCTTGATCGACAAGACAGTCATATGTGCATTAAGCTTGACACAGGTCTATAAAATGAGTCTATGGGAAAAATGGAAATAGATGGGGTTCTAAGTAATAAATTTTTTGAATAATCGACTTCTAGGCACCTGTCAATTTAACCACCTTTTCAAGATGTTGATGGTTTGCTTGCAGCCGCTTGAGCCTCTCGATTTAACCGCCACCGGTCAGGCAGTAGCTCGTGTAGCTTTTGAGTATTGTGGCCCATGATCCTTCACATGATATCTTCCAGATACTCCATCGGGTTAATGCCAATGTCTTTTATTGTTTTTGACTGTTTCACAGATTTTCTATCTCTATCTATGTATCTGCTAACAAGGGGATTGTTGCATAACCCCCTAAAGAAAATAGGATCTTGATAAAAGAAAAAGCATGGGTTTACGCTTCCTTACAACTAAACTTAGGAGCGGCCTCTGCATCACGATCGTGACTAAAGTAAGTATAACAAAGAGCTTATCAATCGAGGCAAGATAAATTTTTGGATCAAGTCTAATATTCTATGAAAAGCTCCAAAACGCAAAAAGAACGGCTATCCCTTTGTCTGCAGATGAGGCGATTAAAGCGATGCTTTATATCCTGCTTAAGGACCATCTATCCTTAAGAAAACTCGAAAGTTTTTTATCTCATTAAAGGCCACTGTCTTCCTGACAAGACGACTAATGCGTTGTCGTAAAATAAAGTTTACTCCTTCGATAAGGCTTGTTTTCCCAGACTTTTTTACTGCAGAGTGTACTTCTGGAGGGATCGCTACTTTATATGCTTCCCACTCATCTGTTTAAACATCGCAGCTTGAAGCGATAAGGCTCCGGAACTTCAGCCCAAAAAGCTTTTGCGTCTTGTTCCGAATGCCCTCCAGCATGCACAGCTACAACCTGACGAGTTGCCGCACCTAAGGCCAACAGATCTATACTGGGTTTTTCTTCTTACCGGCAAAAGACCAAAGCTTATCTGCTTCAAGACGCCCTAGAACAAGCCCCGTCGATTCAGGGGGCACTTGCACGTTTAAGTCACAAGAAAGCGTACTCATCTTTAATGAAATTTAGCAACCAT
>WUUC01098112.1_pt1 | contig 11217 bp, 9 predicted proteins | sample 6278441 | NCBI WGS metagenome assembly WUUC01 (sample SAMN13675441, study PRJNA597444) | soil metagenome | isolation source: soil | place: USA: Washington | collected 2017-10 | reverse complement strand
GAGCCGGCGTGGCGAAAAAGGAGGCACTCATGAATAGCGACATCTTCAAAGGCAAGTGGGGTCAGTTCAAGGGCGAACTGAAGCGGCAATGGGGACAATTTACCGACGATGACTTAACACAGATCGAGGGCAACTACGATAAATTCATCGGTAAGGTGCAGGAGCGCTATGGCGCCCAGAAGGACGATATCACGGGCTGGGCAGACAAATGGTTTCAAGGCAACAAGCCGGAGCAAGTCGAACGCGAACCAGTCCGGTAATCTAATCCTGACGGAGGTCACGTGATGTTGAGACTCACCATGGCCGCCATGATGGTCGTATGTTTAACGGCGGGATCAGCGTGGGCCCTCTTCGAGACGAACAAGGACCTCGTGGCCAGCGCTCAGATTACGATGGAAGAAGCGATCAAGAGTGCAACGAAAGCCGTTCCAGGGAAAGCCGCCGAAGCCGATCTCGGAAAGGACGACGGCCGAACGATTTGGAAAATCGAAATTATCGACAACAACAATAAGAGTCGCACCGTGTATGTCGATGCACAGACGGGCGTGGCCAGGATGAACAAGTAACCGATTCCAGAGCGGAACAGCGGACCGAGGCAACTCTTTCGGTCCGCTTTTTTGTGTCTAGTTTCCGGACACGACGCGCAAAACCGGTCCTGCTTTCACGCGGCGGGCTGCAAGCCTTTCCTAATTCGTCACTGATGGCGCGTATCGCAGTATCTGGCCTTGAGAAAGTCGAATCCCAGGACCAACGCGCAGGTAAGAAGATCGGCGACAATGGCCGTAAGGTCCGCGTCGGATTGAATTTTCCTTCTGAATGACAACAAGGAACCGGTGCCTGCAACCATCGCAGCGCCGTCGGGGCGGACAGTTCTGCCCGGGAGGAGTGAGAGAGCATGCGGGCGGAACGTGTGGGGGCACTGCTGCTGGCATCGATGCTTGGGATGGCCAACCCGACGGCGGCCGCTTCAGACGAATTCATCGCCGGCTACGCCTCGGGCATTCTTCAACACGAATTCGACGTGACCGATGCCACGATCGAGGTACATGACGGCGTCATTACCCTCACCACCAGGACACTGGCCAATATCGACCGCGGCAAACTCACATCAGCGCTTGAGCAAGTACCCGGCGTCAGTCGCGTTGACATCCGAACGCCCGATCCTTCACGTCCACCGGCCCTTGAGGAAGCCGTCCACACGTCTATCCCTAAACTGGAGGCCAAGTGGCTTCCGCATGGCACCTTGTTCGCTCCCTTGCATGCGGACCCTCGTTGGCCCCAGTTCGGGGCAAGCTATAGAGGATTCACGCAAGGTCTAAACTTGAACGGCGCCTTCGCGGCGAATTTCGGCGAGACGTTCGCCATCTATCGGAACAAAGCGTTCCTTGATGGCGAATGGGAGTTTGGCGTACAGGCGGGAGTCTTCAGCATCTTCGATGTGAGCGCCGCATCGATCGATCTGGTCAACGCCGACTACCGGGTCGCATTCTTGAGCAGCTATCGGAACGGACCGCTCTCCGGGTTCATCAGGATCCAACACCAGAGTTCGCATTTAGGCGACGAATTCTTGTTGAACAATCCAGGGGTGACGCGGGTCAACCTGAGCTATGAAGAAATTGATATGAAACTGTCCTATCAGGTTTTCCCTTGGCTGCGGCTCTATGGAGGCGGGGGTTACATCGTCCATCGCTACCCGGAGGATCTGGGTCGCGGCACCACGCAATGGGGCATTGAACTCGTCAGCACCCACACGTTTCTGGGAGGGAGGCTTCGTCCTGTGGCCTATGGCGATTTTCAATGCAATGAGCGGACAAACTGGCAGATCGGGCAATCCATCATGGCAGGCGTGCAATTCGAAAATGCGCGTATCGGAGACCGTCAAATTCAATTGCTGGCTGAATACTACACCGGTCCTTCTCCCGACGGACAATTTTATCTCCAACGATCGACGTGGTACGGAGTGGGGGTCCACCTGTATTTCTGAGGGCTTAGGCCGGCTTTCCGCCATGGTAGCGGTGCGCTTCCAAGGCGCTCTGCGCAAGGGTGTCCTGCCGGAGATTTCTGGGATAGGCCCTAGTTAGGTGCGCCGAGGACCGCAGTGTACGGTGAAGTATGGATGAGCACCGATCCATCCTGATGTGCGCCTCGTGCTGGCGCATTCAGCCAATGAGCCAGGAGCTCGGGGTTGAGCTCGATCAGTGGATCGATCCCACGACGTTTATGGCGTGCGGCCCCCTCGATTCAGGCGGGTACGACATCGTCGATGGGTATTGTGATCCATGCCTCTTGGAAATGGCGCTTCGCGACCAGGTCGCGCTCGCCCGCGCAGCTGGAGAGCGGACAAACGCTTGAGGAGCGTTATGCTGGGATCTATGAGGACATGGAGTACATGGTCGGCATTCATCGTTCTCGGGGCGCTCCTCGCCTCGCCGGACGTGTTGTTCCCCCAGGACACCCTGTGGAACACATGGCGGCAAGGCGGATTGCAAGCGCTTCATGAAGGCCGGTTGGCCGACGCGGAGCGACTGCTGACGGCTGCGCTGGAGCAGGCAGAAAAATACGGTTTGGAAGACCTGAGAGTCGCCGACGCCGCCAATGATCTGGCGGTGGTCTATGCCAATTCAGGCAAGCCGGTTGAAGCAGAGCTCCTATTCAGCCGGGCGTTGGCGATCGGCGAAAAGGGGCTCGGCGTGGATCATCCAGGTGTGGGAGCGACCATCCAAAACCTCGGGATTTTATATGCGACACAGGAGCGGTATCGTGAAGCGGAACCCCTCCTGAAACGTTCTCTTGCCATCAACTTGAAGGAATTCGGCGGGAAACACGCACGGACGGCCTTGTCATTGAAAACACTCTCGAGCTTTTACGCAATCCAAGGACAGTTAAGCGAAGCGGAAAGCCTCATTCATAAGTCGCTGGCAATCTTGGAAGAAAGCCGCGTCGGGCAAGGTGATCCTCAATTCATGTCGACATTGGAAGTCCTCGCAGCCATCCTGCGGAATACGAATCGTGAACGCGAGGCTCAGGAAATTGAGGGGCGGCTCAAAACCGCCCAAGACACCACCGCGTTTCGGTAGTGCCATGCGTCGTGCGCCGTCAAATGTGAAGCGAATCAACGGCGCAACGCTTTACGGTGCCTGACGAAAGGAGTCCGTTATGCTGAGTTGGGCTGTGACATTTCTAGTCGTGGCGATCATTGCGGGAATTTTGGGTCTGTCCGGCGTTGCCGGAACCGCAACCCAGATCGCGTATGTGCTGTTTGTCGTGTTCTTGATTTTTGCCGCGGTCAGTTTTGTCATGGGGCGACGGCCTCCGGTGACATAAGCGCCGCAACAGGCGCTCCTTACCAATTCCCTCACGCAGCGATGCTCGCCGAGGCATGGCCTCGGCGAGCATCGCCCATGGAGGAGCTATGATGTTGTTACCTAGTCTCCTATTGGGCGTATGGACGCTCTTTTCCCAATCAACCGCAGAAGCTGCCATGCAGGAAGCCAAGCACTTCGTCGTCGACATCATTTCGATCAACGGGGACGAATTTGTGGTGAAAGACGAAAACGGGAAGGAAGCGAATATCCACGTGGGAACGGAAACCGAAAAATTCGGCCAGCTCCAGGTGGGAGACCGAGTCGATGCATGGATCTACCCGAACGGGCAGGCCAAAACCGTGATGATCTTAAGAAGCGCGTCTATTATCCAACACGATAGCGAGCAGCAGAAAGAGCGCGAGTTACAGCAGCGTGCAGAGGCGCAAAGAGACCCTCCCCCCGCAGAACCGGCATTGAGATAGCCTAGCCAAGAAACGGTGGCACCTGCCGCTACGATCTAGCCGTTCGCGGGCCAGCGGTAGGGACGGAAGGCCGGAGGGGCACTCCCCTTCTGCCTGCTTACAGTTTGACTCTTCCAGCCGTTTGCACGATCGCGCGATGAATGGCTTCCGTCGATGCTTCCTTTGAAAGGAAGTCATCGGCGCCGGCCTGGCGTAGAGTCTGTTCCATCTCCGGCGACATGTTCACCGAAATTCCAATCACGGTTGTGTCGCAAAACGCGGCCTTGATTCTCCTCGTTGCTTCAATGCCATCCATCAGAGGCATATTGACGTCCATGAGGACGCAGTCAGGACGAAACTTATCGGTCATAACCAGCGCTTCTTCACCGTTACAGGCCTCGGCGACGATAGCCAAGTCGCTGTGCACCGACAGCAATCCTCTCAATCCTTCTCGCACCATCTTATGGTCGTCCACTAGGAGCACTTGAAGCCGATCGTCGTTCCGATAGGCGCGCTTCTTTTTATGTGTAGGATCGACCGGCAACTGTTGTATTCCCACATCACCAGCCCGCCCGGCGTCGCAAGCAAGCGGCAACACAAGCCTCGCCGTCATGCCGCGGCCCGGCGCTGATTCAACCTCAAATCGGCCGCCGATCGCTAACATCCGCTCACGGATGCTGAAGAGACCGAACTTGGATGATGTTAAAGACGGGTGATTGGTCGCCGTCGCGGCGGCAAGATCCACGCCCGCCCCTTCATCGCGCACGGTGACGTACAGATCATTGGCCGATTGCGTGATCGTAATGACAGCCGTATGTGCTCCGGCATGCTTGCGGACATTGATCAATAGCTCCCGCACCGACTGAAATAACAACACCGCCTGGTCTTCAGGCAACGGGACGCAGTCAGGCACTGATTGCCGGACTTCGACCGACAATTCCTGCCGGATCATCTGCTGGGCCAACCACCTGAGCGCGACCGGTAAACCGAATTCATGCAGTACGGGCGGGCTCAATTGCGTCACCAGCGTCCTAGTGTAGATGAGCGCTTCGTTGACGACGCTTTCGGCCTGGGCAATTTCGGTCTGAGCGGCAGACGACGGCAAACGTTTGATCTGACCCAGCTTCATGCAGAGGAGAGCGAGGAGCTGCGCCAGATAATCGTGTAGGTCCGTCGCGAGCCTCTTGCGCTCGCGCTGCTCCGTTAAATTCAATTCAGTCGCGAGGGCGCGGAGCCGCTCGTGGAGTTGAGTTAATTCGTGGGTCCGCTCCGCGACCCGGCTCTCCAGCTCCTGGGTGAATGAGTGACGCCGTTCTTCCGTCCGCTTATGCTCCGTCACATCGAAATTCACCCCGACCATGCGCACCGGACGTCCCTGATGGTCTTTGAAGACCAGTCCCTTCGTCGCGAGCCAGCGGATCTCTCCATTAGAACGAGTCACGCGGAACTCGAATTCCATGGTCCCAGTTTCACGGACGGCCCGCTGCACCGACTCCTGGACGAACGACAAGTCGTCCGGATGCACCCGGCGATAAAACTCGTCCTGCGACGGCACGACGGTGCCTTCCCTCAATCCGAGCAAGGCAAATTCTTTGCGGTCCCATCTCGTCACTTCTGTGTCGAGATCGACATCCCACGCGCCCATCTGACCGGCGGTCAGAGCAAGCCGGAGCCGTTCTTCGCTTTCCCGCAGCGCCTCTTCCATGCGCCGGCGGTCGGTCATGTCGGCCAAGACCGCCGTGAATCCGATCGTGCGGCCTTGGGCATCTTGATGAGGCACGTAGGCGCATCGCATGTACCGTGTGCCGATCCGGTCATACGGCACTGCAGCCTCGAAATCCGATCGCGTCCCGCCCAACGCCGCGTCGATGTAAACCCGGAAGCATTCGTAGGCCTCAATGCCGACGACCTCGGCGATGGGTTTTCCGAGGACCTCTTCCGGCTCAAACCCGAACCGTTCCACATACGCACGATTCACAAAACGCAACCGTTGCTGTTCATCGCAGTACGCCATGGCAATGGGCGAACTGTCAGTCACGAGGCGAAGCAACTCCTCATTGCGGCGCAAAGCCTCTTCTGCGAGCCGTCGCTGGGTAATGTCCGTCGCGACGCCCAGGACATGAGTCGCGCGGCCTTGCTCGTTGACAATCGGCCGCTTCGTGGTTTGCAGCCAATGGACAAATCCGGAAGCGTCCGTGATCACCTCTTCCGCGATGAAGAGTTCCTCGAGATGATCGATGACTTCCCTGTCCTTGCGTTGAAAGTGCTGGACTTCCTCCGCATTGCCGTTGAAGTCCGCGTCGGTCTTGCCCAACAATTCTTCCACTGTCGTGCCGTAGCAGTCCGCCACCGTTTGGTTGACAAGCGTAAAGCGGCCTTCGCGGTCTTTGACGAAGATCAGGTTCGGGTTCGCGTCGATGATCTGACGGATGAACGCATGAGATCGTTGCAGCGCTTCCTCCGTTTGTTTCCGCTCGGTAATGTCCTGCATCACGACGTTGACTCCGAGCACCGAGCCTTCCCGACTCTTGAGAGGAAAGTAATTGGCCAGCCAGTACCGGTGATTCTCCGCAGTCGGCTCGCCCTCGATCTCGACGTTCATCGCAGGTTCACCCTCGTTCACGACACGGCGAAGGACCGGCTCAAGGCGATCGGTTAAGGCGGGAGACAGCATCTCTCGGAGGCTTCGTCCGACGAAGGCGTCTAAAGGGAACCCGTTGATATCGGCAAACGTCCGGTTGATTCGAACAAAGTGCAAGTCGGCGTCGATGAATGCGAGGCCGGCCGGACTCGTCTGGTAGAGACGGTCGAGTTCTTCCGCCTGACGTTCGGCCTCCGTACGGCTTTCCTGCAAGGCCTGTTCGGCTTGGCGACGATCGTGCGTGTCCGTGGAGGTGCCGATCCAGCGAACGATGCTGCCGTTCTCGCCGGCGATGGGAACCGCCCGGGCCAACTGCCAACGATAGCGGCCGTCTGCGCGCATCAGGCGATGCTCAAATTGATAGGCGTTCCCGCTGTTCATGCACTCGAGCCAGTGGTCAGCAACGAGTTGCCGGTCCTCGGGATGAATCGCTTCCAACCAGCCGAAGCCGACCACCTCGTCGAGCCGGAGGCCCAGGTAGTCGAGGCCGGGACGATTGACATACTCTACGAATCCTGAGGCCGTGGCAATGAACACGACCTGCGGCATTGTGTCGGCCAGCGCCCGATACCGGGCTTCGCTTTCCCGCAACGCCGTCTCCGCAGCAACGCGCCGTAAGCGCTCGCTGGTCTCGCCTGGCTCTTGTGTCAGACGGGTCCGCTCCGCGAGAGCCAACCGCTCACGGAGAGCGGCGTTTTCTCGACGCAGGTCCTCATATGACAAGGTAAAATCGGTCATCGAAAGAGCTGTGGCGACGCCCGATGTTCAAGAGGTGCTTTAACGAATCGATGCATCCATTGAACACTCGACATTGGTCTTTCGTATCACCGTCCCGATCGTTTCATACAGGTGATCGGCGGCGCTTTCTTTCGTGAGAAACGCGCATGCGCCGGCGTCTCTCATGGACTTGACGACATGCTCCGCTTCATTGACCGAAAGGCCGACCACGTACGTTTCAGGCAATTCCCCCCGAATCCGTCTCGTCGCTTCAATGCCGTCGAGTCGAGGCATGTTGACGTCCATGACAATCAAATCCGGCTTCAGCAATCTGGACAACGTGATCGCCTCTTCGCCGTCTCCCGCTTCGGCAATGATGTGCAAGTTCGCGTACCCTTCGAGAATGCTCCGTAAGCCCTGTCGCACCATCGCATGGTCGTCGACGAGCAGCACCCGTACTGGCGTGTGTTTATCGCGCGGGGGCGCCGCGAATGCCTGGGTATCCGGTGACTGTGTTGCGTTGAACGTTGATGGGTCGTCACCGGCCGTCCGAACCCCCGGGCTTGCGTCTGCGGAGATGCCGAGAGTCACGGTCATGCCGGCGCCCGGGCTGGACTCCAATTCCATCCAGCCGTCGATCGATTCCATCCGCTCTCTGATGCTGAAGAGCCCGAATTTGTCTCCCTTCGATTCCCGTATCGCCACTGGATCACAGCCGACGCCATCATCGTGGACCATGATCCGAACCTTTCCCTGCCCGTCATCCGTCATCCTGACAAACGCACGCTCCGTACCGGCATGCTTTAGGACGTTGAACAGCAATTCCCGCACGGATTGGTACAACATCGTCGTGTGATCCTCCGACAGGGGAGGGGTCACGGCGGGGACATCCACGCGGACATCGAGACCTTGCTGTCCCATGCGCTCGCCCAGCCAGCGTAAGCCGGCCGCCAACCCGAATTGCCGCAGTGTCGGCGGCATGAGTTCGGCGACCACCGTTCGCGTGTACGTCAGGCTTTGGTCAATCAACTGGTCCGCCTCCTGTAGGACAGCGCAGGCGGGATGAGGCGCGATCATTTGAGCCGCATGGTTCATCTTCAAACGCGTGACCACCAGCATTTGCGCCAGGTAGTCGTGCAATTCGCCCGCAATACGCTGGCGCTCCCGCTGTTCCGTCAAAGTAAGATCCTGCGCCAGGCCGCGAAGCCGGTCATGCGTCCGCACGAGCTCTTTCGTCCGTTCGTTGACCCGCCGCTCCAATTCCCGCGTCCATTCCTGTCGTTGCATGTCGACTTGTTTGCGCTCGGTAATATCGAAGGTCACGCCGACGAAGCGGGCCGGATGACCACTGCCGTTGTAGTGAATCCGGCCATAGAGCGCGAGCCACCGGAGTTCGCCCGTATCCGCCCGTCGTATCCGGTGCTCGGCCTGATGTAAATGGCCGCTTCGCCTCGCCTCGCTCAAGGCCTGGCGCATGACCGGTCGATCCTCTTCGTGCACGAGTGTCCACCATCCCTTGGTCGAAACGTCACCAGGTTCGGAGTCGTATCCGAGCAAGAGGGCATTTTGCCGGTTCCAGACGACTCGCCCGGTGCGCAAGTCGACGTCCCAGGTTCCCATTCCCGCTCCTTCGGTGGCGAATCGAAGACGTTCTTCCTGTTCGGCCATCTGCTCTGCACGTTGCTGCGTCTCATGAAGCAAACGCCGGCGCTCCTTGGCCGTGGCCACGTAATTGGACACCGCTTCCATCAATTCGAGGTCATCGGGATGGAAGGACTGCCGGCTGGTGCTGGCAAACGCGAGTGTACCCAACAGCCGTTCACCAACAACCAGCGGGAAACACGCGTAGGCCGCGGAGCCGACCGCTTGCATCCGCGCTGCTCTTGGATCGGAGGACGACTGCAGATGTTCCACGATCACCGGACGCCGTGATGCTGCCGATGTGCCGCAAAGGGCCTGTCCGAACTGCAGATCTCTCAGCGGCTCGAGAGCGTGATCCGGAATCCCAGCCCACGCGGCCAAGTGAATACCGCTGTTATCCGGCGTCACGTCATAATCCAGGAACGTATCAAGACCGATGCTCCCGCGTAGAGACGCAAAAATGTCCTGAATCACGTCGGCCGGATCATCCACCCGCAGCAGCTGATCCATGGCCTTACTCAGCAATTGCTGCCGCGCGGTATGGTTCCGCAGATCCAGTTCTGCCCGCTTCCTGGCATCGATGTCTTCGATGACGCCGATCAGCGACTGAATCCGGCCACCGGCATCCCACTGGATGGAGAGTGTGACCGTCACCCAAATCGTGCCGCCGTCTAGCCTCATCAGGCGCTGCTCGAGGGAGACTTCGGAAATGCCGCCAAGCAAGAGTGTTCCGACTTGACTCTCATGCTCCGCGCGGTCGTCCGGATGCGTGAGATCCCTCAATTCCTGCTTCATGAGGTCGTGCTCTGGTCGGCCGGTAATGCGGCAAAGCTTATCGTTCACGCGCAACAGCCGTCCGTCCGAGCCAACCACGCACATGCCGACGGCCGCCTGTTCGAACAATCCGCGGAACAGCTCTTCGCTACGGCGCAGCCGAGCCAGAAGGCCTTCATTTTCACGTTGCCGTTCCCGGAGGCGAAGCAGCGATCGCACCGCCGCGAGCAACTCGCTCTCGTCGATCGGCTCGATCAGATAACCATCCGACCCTACCTCCATGCCGAATGCCCGGTCGGTTCCGCTCACGCGCGTGGCGGAAACGTGCAAGACCATAATATCCGCAAGGTCAGGCCGACTCTTGATTCGTCGGCACAGATCGAAACCGTTAGTGTCCGGCAAGTTGACATCCATCAGCACGAGCTGAGGCCGGACGTCTTCAATCACACGCCACGCATCGGTGCCGCAGGCTGCATCAATCACGCGATAGCCGGCGCGCTCCATCATGCGACGCTTCGCATAGCGTCCTGCTTCTTGATCGTCCACGTTGACGATCGTCGCCGTTTCTTCGGTCATACATGCCCCTCTTGGTCGTGAAAGGCCTTGAATCGCCCGTTGGTTATGAATGAAAGTGAGCCCGCCGACGGGACCCCACCCATCCCGTGTCCAGGGAAAGACTCGACACAGTAGGCGAGCACACTATGACCACCCACCCCATCTGCATACTAGGGATGACCCTAGTAGGTCAAGAAAGGGCTTTATGGCGCTTCGTCGAGATCCGTGAGCCTGAAGGTGAAGAAAAAGAGGAAGGTGTATTGGTCATGGTAGGTGCGGTAACTGTGCCAGGGCGTCACGAAGTACAGGCGGCCGGTCGCACGCTCGATGACTTCGACGCCATACCGTACGTACCCGTCCTGCGCCATGTTCTGATAAATCGTCAACTGAGGGAGAGCGAAAGGAATGAGTAAACTTTGAATCGGCGGTAGTCCGAAAAAAGACGTCGATTGGTTCGTGCCGAACGATTGCACCACGACTCGAACGAGGTACGAGGCGTCCTCTTCGTGTTTTAGGACACGATATCCCAAGACCCCCAGGTGTGCCGCGACGGCATCCTTAATAAAGTTCAAATCTCCTGCGGGAGAAAAATACCCTTGGGCCGGCGAGGTCGTAGCAGACGATTGGCTGGACGCAGACGTCGATGACAGCGGCAAGAGCGGCGCCATGTAGCCCAGTTGAAGGCCGCTGACCTCCATATAAAGCGGTTCATCCAGTCGGAGAGGCAAGGTAAGGTTCAAGAGACCCCGGTTAAGGGCCTGAGTGAGCAGCAATTGTTCGATGGCGCCCCGGGGGGTTTTCGTGACTTCACGAGGAACGGCGCATGAGGCGAGGGAGAATACTATTGCTGCGCTGATGATCAGTTGGGACCGGCGGCTCACTTCTAGCGGCTATTTGGCCGGCGGCGGCGGTTCATGAACTTCCGCCGGCAGCGTTTCAATCACTTTCAGCACCCGGCCTTCATCGTCGAGCTGCATGGTCACCCGGTCGCCGATCGAGAGACGTTCAAAGAGTTCTGGACGATCAAGCCGGAAGAAAATCGGCTTTTCGAGGTCGGTCATCAACATTCCCTTCCCCGCCGGAATGTCCAATTTTGCGAGCGTGCCCGTCACCCGGTGTTGCG
>WUUC01225996.1_pt1 | contig 11218 bp, 9 predicted proteins | sample 6278441 | NCBI WGS metagenome assembly WUUC01 (sample SAMN13675441, study PRJNA597444) | soil metagenome | isolation source: soil | place: USA: Washington | collected 2017-10 | reverse complement strand
GCTTCCAAGGCCTGTACGTCGACCGGCGTGTCGCTGAGGGTCAAGGTGTCTCCGCGCTTGCCAACCCGGGCGCGACCCTGCTGATGCTCGCCTTCCAGCCGACCAGTATGCGCTCCCTCGCGGGAGGCGTATCGAGGGCGGAGGTCGAGAGCGCCTTCCCGGACTGGGAGATGCTGTCAGTCGAGCTCGCGCAGACCACCGGGCTCGGTTGGCCGCAGAACAAGACAGCGCCCCAGTGGTACAGGCTCCGCCGCCAGCCGAAGTGATGACGCGATGCGTCATGCGGGTGAGCGAGTTCGTTGATCAACGATGAGTGGGGCCGCTGTCCGCCGCCGAGCGCTCGGTGCCCTCATCGTCCGGCGAGCAGTCCCGGACGCCTCGAGATTGCAGCTGCGCAGGCGAAAGGCGATGTAGGCCGGCCGAACTGCTGGTGATGTCGTGTGTGACTCCTAGCGGCAGCAACGCTCACGTCACCACGGTTCCCCCGGTCTTCGGCTGCGGCAACATACCAGCCGGCGCGCTCCTCTGCCGCTCACCAGCTGGCACCCCATGCCCGGGCGGGGCTTCGTCCGCACGGTTCGCCGCTGGCCCTGACAAGCCTTGCCGCGGAACGCACGCTAGTCGTACCCGCCACCGGGAGTCACCAGGCCGGTCTCGTACGCCATGACCACGGCCTGCAGCAACGCCGTTGAGCGTCCTGTGCGACGGCATCCTCGCCAACAGCACGTGCTGCGCGCCCTCGGATGTTAGTCGGCCCTCCGATCGACAGCCGAGGCAGCGCGCGCCTGATAGCCGCTGGTCTGTCGCCCGGTTCGCCTCGTTCGTACTTCTTTATCCAACGACGCAGCTCCCTTTTGGCTGGTCAAGCACCGGCTCATCGCGTCGATGCGTGATCGCGCAAGAGCGCAGCGCGATTCGATAACGGGTCTCCCGCCGTGGCTGGAGCTTTGCTTCCATGAGGGTGCACAGGGGAGATATGAACATGGCTCGATCAACAGCGCTACCAACCGATGGCACCTCCGTCCCGTCGCTGTCCTGCTACGGAACATCGCCAGACGCCGACCTGACATTCCGGCATCTCATGCAACAGGGACCGACCACTGCAGGTGCCATCGCTTCCGATCTTGGCATCGGTCGGCGCAGAGTCTCCACTGCTTTGGACGAGTTGGTAGCCCTCGGCGCGATCGATCGGCGACCGTTGCGCCAGGACGGCGCTGTCATGTGGACAGCGAAGCCCCCCGCGTCGGTCGTCGACTCGCTCCAACGACGGACGCTGCCACGCGACCGTCAGACTGACCCGCGTCGGCAAGGGGTGCTCGTCACGGCGACGGCAGAGCCAATGGCGCTTGGGGACGACCTTCGCCATCTGCCGAACCGCGCAATCACCCGGGCCCGGCTTGCGGAGTTGGTCGCCGTTGCCAGACATGAACAACTCGCCATGCACCCTGAGACGGTCTTCGACACAGAGTCGCTGCAGGCCGCGGCGCCGATGGATCGTGACCTGCTCACTCGGGGCGTACGCATGCGGGTGCTCGGGGTTCAGCCAAACGACACCAGCCACTTGGTGCACCGATCAGTGCCCGACGGCGCTCGGCCCGATTACCGCCACGCAGGGGAAGTGCCGGCGAAGCTGATCGTTATCGATCGCAAGGTAGCCCTCTTCCCCGTCGCGCCTCGAGACCTTGAACGGGGTTACCTCGAGGTGGCTCAACCATCGGTCGTGGCCGCGCTCGTTGCCCTGTTCGAGCGGCACTGGGATCAGGCGGCTGAACTGGAGGAGTGCTCGATGCCGCAAGTCGTTCTGTCTTCTCGCGAACGTGCGTTGGTTGCTCTTCTGGCACAGGGCCACACAGACGCGACCGCCGCGCGCGAACTGCGGGTAAGTCCACGTTCGGTATCCAACATGCTGCGTTCCCTGATGAACCGGCTGGAAGTCGAGAACCGGTTCCAGCTGGGCCTCGCCCTGGGCGCTTCGCACGCAATCCCAACGCACGGCCGACCGGCCCCGTCGGACAAGGAATCGCAATGAAGAGAATCCGAATTCGCCGCGCATTACTCGCTGCAGTTGCGGGCGTCGCACTCATCGCGCCCGTTGCACCGGCACCTGCGACGCCTTCGGGCGGCAGCTATGGGTGGAACGCACCGATCTACGAGAACCCTCCCGGCCCGCTGACTCCACCAACGACAAATCCCATCTGTGGATCGTGCGTCTGAAGGCGCCTCGAGCCGCCCGTTCGAGCTCGGACATAGGGAGCTAAGCACCCGGTGCCCCTTGGTTTCCGACGGCCGGATTGCCGGCCGTGTGCGGTCATTCAATTGCGGTGTGGCGACGGCTTGTTCGGACGGATACCGTGCCGCCAACCCGCAGGAACAAGGTGGCGGCTCAAACCGATTACCGAGCCCGAGGGAAAGGTTGCAGGTGTCCATCGAATCCGAACATGACAACGCACGCCTTGCCGGACGGTTACGCGAATACCGTAGGGCGGCCAGGCTGACGCAAGCGGGTTTGGCGAGACGCGCCGGCCTGAGTGTGCGGATGATCCGCAACCTTGAGGGTGGCCGAACTCGGAGTCCCCACGGACAGTCTCTTCATCTGCTCGCCGACGCGTTGGGACTTGACGCAGGCGAGCGTGAACAACTGGAGACCCTTGCCCGGTCCGAGGCTCCCCTGCAGTCGAGTTCTCCGGCTGAGACCGGGGCCGTGCTGCATCCGGGCGGGTTGATCGACCGTGATTCGCTGGTCGCCCAGATCATCGAGTCGTTTTACGCCATGCCATGCCTGATCACACTCGGGGGGCTGCCGGGCGTCGGCAAGACGACGATCGCGGCTGCTGTGGCGCACCGATTGCGGGAGGAGGGTCATCACGTGTCCTGGTGCGGAGTGCCGTCAAGAAATGCCGGACCGGCCGACCGCCTTGGTGTCCTAATATTGGATGACGCAGGTAGCCGAACCGACGCGGCTTCCCATCTGGCCGTCGTACGTGCGTCGCATCCGTCGTTACGCATCCTGGTGACGGGCCCGCAGCCGCTGCGGATCGGCGGAGAGCACTACTGGATTGTTCCTCCGCTGTGCGTGCCGCCTGCGACCACCATGACGGCGGATGAGCTGAGCACGGTGCCAGCGGTACGAATGTTCGTCACCTGTCTGCGTCGGCGCTGGCCGGGTTATCAGCTTACCGACGTGGACGCGCCTGCCGTGGCGGCGCTCGTCCGCCGGTTGGATGGCCTGCCCTTGGCGCTGGAGCTGGCTGCGGAACACGCGCGCGTTCTTACGCCCGCCGAGTTGCTCGACCGGTACGGGTCGGATCTGCTCCAGCTGGCTGAGCCGCTGCGCGAGGTGCTCGAGAGCAGCATCCGCCGGCTGTCCATCGACGACCGCAGGACGCTCACCGAATTGGCCGTATTCGACGGCACGTGGACCCTGCCGCTGGCAGCGGCGGTGGTGTCGGACTCGGGCTCAGTGGAGTCTGCCCTGGACCGTCTGTGCGAGCTCGGCCTGATTACCGCTTCCCAGGACGGCGCGACGATGCGCTTCTATGTCCTGGACAGCGTGCGGCAGCTCCTCGCACTCCAACCCCACGACGGTGTGGATCGCCGTCGGGCACAGCGGGAGTGCCAAGAGGATGGGTACGCACCAACGATGGTTCCGGTGGGTGATGTATCCGAGCAAGGCTGGCCGGCGTAGTTGGGTGGATTTGCCGGCCTCAGGCCGCTGGGCGCGTTGTGCGGCGGGCGCGGCCGCCAAGCCAGTACGCCAGGGCGAAGACACCCGCGCCGACCAGCACGATCATGGTGCCGCTGGGCACATCGGCGTGGTAGCTGATGTTCATCCCAGTGAAGCCGGTGACCGCTCCGACCACGGTGGCGTACGGGAGCATGAAGGCGAACGCCGGCGCCAACAGCCGTGCGGTGACCGCGGGTACGACCAGGGTCGCCGCGACAAGGGTGACGCCGATGACGGTGAGCGTCGCCAGGATCGCCAGGGACAGCAAGGCCATGAGGAGCGCGTCGAGTCGTGCGACCCGGAATCCGGCGGCGTCCGCTACGTCTGGATCGAAGGTGGCGAACAAGAAGGCGCGGCAGCAGCGAACAATGACCGCGCCCGCGACGACCGTCACCCCGCACACGACCCAGACGTCGATGTCGCGAACACCGATGATGGAGCCGAACAACGCCGCCTCGAAGGACGGCCCGCGCGAGCCGAAGAGGGTCAGCAGTGCGACGCCGAGCGCGAAGGAGGCGGTGGTGACCACGCCGATGGCGGCATCTGAGCCGATCGACCCTTTACGGGCCACCCGATTGATCAGCCAGGCGCTGAACAGTCCCCAGACGCCCGCGCCGAGATAGTAATTGATCTGGATCAGCGAGGCCGCGGCGAAGCCGCCGAATACGGCGTGTGATAGGCCGTGGCCGATGTAGGACATCCCCCGGAGGGTGATGAAGACTCCGGTCATGCCGCACAACCCCCCGGCGACGGTGGCGACGATGCACCCGTTGACGAAGAACTCGTAGCCGAAGGGCTCCAGGACGGCGTTCATGAGGTCGCCTGCCGGCCGGCGCCGATTGCCTGCGCCATCTGATCGACGACGACCAGCATGCCGAGATGTTCCAGTACCTCCATCCGGGCACCGAAGGTGCGTTCCAGCACGGTCGGAGTGATGACTTCCACCGGCGAGCCGTCGGCCACGATCTCGCCGTTCACGCAGACCACCCGAGGCAGGTGATTGGCGATTCCGTTCAGATCGTGGGTGGTCAGCAGGATTGCCAGGCCATCGGCGTTGAGGGAGTCGAGCAGATGCAGGATGTCGTGCCGGGTAGCCATGTCGACGCCGCTGGTCGGTTCGTCGAGCAACAGCAGCTGTGGACGCTGAAGCATGGCTCGGGCGAGGAACATCCGCTGTTGCTGGCCGCCGGAGAGTTCCCGGATGCGTCGGCCGCCGACGTGGGCAATGCCGAGACGCTCCAGGACATCGTCCACGTCGGCCCGCTCGGCGGCGGTCGGTGACGGCCAGAATCGGTTCTGGCGGCGTCCCATCAGCACGCATTCGCGTACGGTGATCGGAAAGTTCCAGTCCACGGTCTCCAGCTGAGGCAGGTATCCGAGGCTCAGCCCGGGCGCACGGCGCATTTCGCCGCGCGCCGGGCTGACGGTGCCGAGCAGCAACCGAAGCAGGGTGGTCTTGCCGGACCCGGACGGTCCGACCACCCCGATCAGAGCGTTCGGCGGTACGGAGAAAGTCACCGAGCGAAGCACCGGCCGGAGGCCGTAGCCGGCGTCGACAGCGCGCAGACTCATCAGCGGCGTTGACGCCACGAGCTCATCGCGCGTATTCCGCATCCGAAACTCCCTGGTCGACGTTCAGCGCACGAAGCGACGCAGCGCTGCCGCCGAGAGCCTCAATGATCGTCTGGTAGTCGAACCGCATCAGGCCGAGCCACGAATGCTGTGCGTCACCCGGTTTCCCGGGAAGATCGTCGTCGCGCAGAACGTCGACGTAGCGTGCGCCGGTGGCGGTCCCGATCTGTTGGAGCACCCGGGAGGGAAAAACCTCGGATCCGAAGATGGCTCGCACGTTCTCGGCGCGAACCTGGTCGATCAGGCCGGCGACCTCTTTGGGCGTCGGGTCCTCGAACGTGCTCGGCTGTATCGCGCCGACGATCCGCCAACCGTACGTGCGCGCGAAATAGGCGTACGCGTCGTGGTAGGTGAGCAGCTCGCGTTCGTCGGTGGGCAGCGTCTGCTGGTCGGCGCGGATGGCGTCGGACAGTGCACGCGCCTTCGCCACGAAGGCGGCGGTCCGATTGCCATAGTCGGCGGCGCCCGCCGGATCAAGCCGGATCAGCTCGTCCCGGGTCCTCTCGGCGTACTTGACGGCGTACGTCGGATCGGTCCAGAGGTGCGGGTTGGGTTTGCCGTCGCGCTCAGGGAAGGAGAAGTCGTAGATGTAGTCCGACTTCGGCAGCACCTCGGTACCGAGCTCGACGAGCCGGGTCTCCCCGCTTCGGGCCGCCGTGGCGAGTTTCTTGATGGGGTCCTCGAGGTGCAGACCGTTGATGAAGATGACGTCGGCGTCGGCCAGCAACGCACTCGCCGACGGCGGAGGTTCGAAGGTGTGACTGTTGGTGCCCTCCGGTACCAGGCCGACGAGTTTGATGCGATCACCGCCGACGCTGGAGATGATGCTGGTCAGGGGGGCGACGGTGGTGACCACGCGGAGCTTGCCGGAGTCGGCGGCACGATCCGTGCCGGCGCAGGCTGCACCGGCGAACGCGGCGATGAGGGCGGCTGTCGCGCCGACGAGCCGGCACGGCACAGACAGGCGAGGTGTTTTCATAGTGACGCCTCCAGAGACAGATCTGTGCCGGGGACCGAGGTCCCCGGCATCATGCGGTGGACCGGCCGTGTGGGTCTCAGGTGGTGCTGCTGGTCCAGGCGTCGAAGTCGTACAGCGTCTCGAAGAAGGTCCAGACTTCAGCGAGTTCGCCGTCGTGGACGTGCCATCCGTCGACCGCGACGATGTCGCAGATCTTGTCGGCCCGGCGCATTCGCAGGAGGTACTGCACCGCGATGTGCTCGCCGTCGTCGGATTCGCAGATGGCGTGGATCGGCCGCTCGACGGCACCGTAGCGGCCGTCGGCGAGGGTTTCCAGCGCCTTCTCGATGTCGGGCTTCGAGCTGTAGTGCCCGGCCATCGGTCCCTTGCCGGGAATCGACCACAGCACGTCTTCGTGGTCGTGGAAGAGAGCGACGGCGTCGTGGAAGCGGTTCTCGGCGAGCCGCGCGTAGTAGGTGGTGAGGGTTTGCCTGGCGGCGTTCATCGTTCCTCCTGAGGGATGCAGTGGCCGACACGATCGATCGACCACGTTCGGATCTGATGTGGCTCGAAAGTGAACCTCGGTGGACCGACGGTGTCCTCGAGCAGATTGAGTTCGTTGCCGGTCGTCCAGCCAGGTGGCGGGGTGACGGTGACGGCGCCTCGGCGCCCGGCCGGCTCGTAGGCGCGCAGAACCAGCCCGTCCGCGTGCTCTGCGGCCTTGAGCGCCCCGAGTTCCAGGGGCAGTCCGGCGATGGCGATCGGCTGCCAGACGCCGGTGCCCGCGCCGATGGTGTCGATCACCGGCAACGGTTGGTTGAGATCGGCGGCCTCGGCGGTCACCCCGCCGCCCAGCCAGTCACCTGGATGGGGGTAGAGCGAGTACGTGAAGGTGTGGTGACCTTCGTCGGCGAACGGGTCGGGAAAGACCGGGCTGCGCAGGAGGCTGAGGCCGAGGGTGGCGTTCTCCGCGTGGTGCCCGTACCGCCCGTTGTTCAGCAGGGCGACGCCTCCGTCGCGATCGGACAGATCGACGAAGCGGTGAGCCGCGAACTCGAACCGGGACCTGGCGAAGTCGGTGTCCGTGGCAGTGGGACGCCGGACCACCCCGTACGCACATTCGCAGGTGACGAAGTCCGCGCGGACGGTGGTCGGAAACGTCGTCCGGAGCAGCACCCGCCGTTCATGCCAGTCGATCCGGGTGGCGAAGTCGATCCGCGACGAGTCCGCCCACAGCCGGATGTCCTGCGTTATCCGGCTGTCCCGGAACGTCCGGCGCACCCGGACGGCGGCTCGCGCGGGGCCCTGTTCCACGACCTCGATGCCTTGGCAGGTGGGCGCTTCGAGCGGGAACCGGTGGTAGTTGGCCGGCAGCTCCCACGCGTCCCAGTGATGCGGGCGGTCGAGGTATGCCTGCAGGACGTTGCCGGCTCCGGCGATCACCTCTCGGCGCTGCCGCTTGTCGTAGACGCTGCTGACCGCGCCGGAGGGGTCGACGATGACGCGGACCAGGCGGTTGTCGAGAACCACGCCACGGTCGATGCTGTCGGCGGTCGCTCGATCGGTGGTCGTCCAGGCCGAGGACCAGGCCACGCCCAGAGGCGGAACGTGGCCGTCGGCCACCAGCAGGGAGCCGCCATCGACCTGCTGAGTACTGGAGCACCCGGGGGGCAGCACTGCCCGGATCCGCCGTGGGCTCAGCGTGGGGTTCGCCAACAGCAGGCACGGCCGGCTGTCGACGACAGGTAGGTCAGCGGCGATGGCGGCCAGCGCACGGCCGGTCACCTGGTCGGCAGCGGCGGTGATGTCGGCGAAGTCCTTCTCGGCCGCGGCGTGGATCTCGCCGACGCAGGTGCCGCTGATGATGTCGTGCGTCTGGCGGGTGAGCAACCGCTGCCAGGGCTCGGTCAGCGACTCCGGGGGCCGTCCGGTTCGCACAGTGTGCAGGGCGGTCAGGGTCTCCGCCGCGAGCAGGGCCGACTCGGCGCGGCGGTGCATGACCTTGGTGCGGCCCTGAGTGGTGAGGGTGCCGCGGAAGCCCTCCATGTAGAGTTCGCCGCGCCACACCGGCAGGCCGGCGAAGCGGGTGCGGCGATCGGCGTCGGCGAAGAAGTCGGCGGCCGTGGTGAACCGGGTCTCCGGTACGCCGGGCAGATCCGCCACGACGCGGGCGTCGGCGAGGTCGCCGTCGGTGGGACCGATGCCATTGGCGTACCCGAGGGGTTGCAGCGTTCGCGGATGCAGGCCGTGATCGGGGTACGCCGTCCAGGCGTCGCGCAGCGATGTAACGGACGGGACGCACTGGTAGCCGCCGGTGCTCGCCGCGGCGAAGGCCAGCACAGAACTGCCGTCGATGCCCTCCCATCGGAACAGGCTGCCGTGATGCGGCCGCACCTGCGTGGTAGACAGCCGGGTCGTGAAGAAGTACCGCAGCCCCGCTCCGGCGAGCAGCTGCGGCAGGGCTCCGGTGAAGCCGAAGGTGTCCGGCAGCCAGCAGACCTCACTGCGCCGGCCGAAGCGGGACCGGTAGTAGGCCTGGCCGTGGACGAGCTGGCGGGTGAGCGATTCACCGGTCAGCATGTTCGCGTCCGGTTCGACCCACATGCCGGTCAGCAGCTCCCACCGGCCGCTGTCGACCGCGGCGGTCAGGTCGGCGAACGCCTGTGGCTCCTGCTCCTCGAGCACCTGGTAGAGGTACGAGCCGGACTGGCCGAAGCGGTACTCGGGAAATCGGGAGAGCTGGTCGAGTGCCCCGGCGAACTGGCCGACGACGGCGGGATGGGAGATCTGTTCGGGCCAGAGCCATTCCAGATCGGTGTGGGCGTATCCGATCAGATCCACCGCGCCGGCCGGGTCCCGTCCGGCCCGCAGATCGCGCAGACCCGCGCGCAACTGCTCGAGTGCCGATCGGAGCGCGTCGCGCTGCCCGTCGGTGAGCGGTGCCGGGTGGGCATCGACCGGCACATCGAACCAGTGCCGGCGGTGATTCTCCAGATGCGAGACGCGGGAGACGAAGTCGCCGCTGCGGCTCGGCCACCTGATGGCCGCGACGGCGGCTTCGGCGAGAGCGAGGGCCGCCACGGCGGACTCGTCACCGGTCCTGGCCAGATCGCAGATCGCGGTCAAGGTTCGGCAGAACGCGTCGACGTCCGGCTCGAGCCGGACGACGCGGGTTCGCCAGCGGTCGCCGATGGTGGCGATTCCCACGCGGCGGTCGCGGATCGGCGCCAGCGTCGCCCGGACCGTGGAGGTCCCGCGACCGAGCCGGTACCGGCGGTGGTACTCGTTGACCGGGTGTACCGCGACGCGGCCGTCGCTGCCGGTGATGCGTAACGAGCCGTACCCGTAGGCACCGAGTTCCAGGCGGGCGTCCGCGTCCGCCGGCCAGTCGTCGGGAATCGTCACCGCGGCGCATTCGAGGTGGTGCAGTTGCCGGGCGCGTGCCCAGACGGTGCCCGGCGCCAGGGGCGCTCCGTCGACGGTCCAGCCGTCCACGATGACCCAGTCCCGGGCCTCCCAGCACCGCAGATCGCGGCTGAGGCTGTCGAGCTGCTGAACCCGGGCGATCGTCTCAGTCGATGCGCTCATACGGGGCCTCCGCGTGCGTCGGACCAGCGGGACAGTGATCGGTTTCGTCGGGTGCCGGGGCGGTGTGTCGCATGATCAAGGGGTTGCGGAAGATGACGTAGGCGAGCGGCAGGTAGGCAAGGCCGATCACGATCGCGACGGCGGACGGTCCCCAGCCGGCGACCAGGAGACCGCCGACGGCCCCGCCGAGCGGCCACCCCATGACGCCGAGGGCGCCGCGGGCGCCCTGGACGCGGCCACGGACTTCGGGCGGAACGAGCCGTTGCTGAACGGTGCGGGCCATCGGGAAGAAGCTGCCGTCCGGCAGCGAGGCGATGGCGAGGAACACCGCGGCCAAGGTCCAGGACCCGACGAAGGCGAGCGGAAGGACGGCGAGGCCGCGGGCGATGAGGACGAGGATCAGGCCCGGTCCGTATCCGAGGCGGGTGACCAGCGGCGTCAGGACGAGCGTGCCGAGCAGGCTCATCACCCCAGCGATCGACACGAGCAGGCCGTATTCGCCGGCGCCGCCGTCGAGGTTGATCTGGTTGAAGGCCGGCAGGAAGACCTCCATCATGCCGCCGAGGAAGAGGTTGGCGACGCTGAGCAGCGTCATGACCACCACCGGCCGGAGCTTCCAGAGGATCACGAAGCCGCTGAACAACCGCCGCAGGGCACCGTGCTGAGCCGACTCCGCGGATTCTCCGGTGGTTTCCGACCTGCCGGGCATGGTGAGGGACACGGCGGCCATGACGAAGAACGTGGCGGCATCGACCACCAGCACCGGCGTGTAGCCGAAGAGCTCGATGCCGAACCCGGCCACGGCCGGGCCGATCCAGGCGGAGATGTCCCAGCTGGCCGCCATCAGGCGATTGGCCGCGTCGAGTTCCCGGGAGGTCAGCAGGGTGGGTACCGCGACGTCCTGACCGAGTTCGGTGGCCGGCGACAACAGGCCGACGAGCACCGCGAAACCGACCAGGTGCGGTAGCCCGGCCTGCCCGGTATGCACCAGTGCGGCGAGCACCAGGATGAGCAGGCCGCGGATCAGGTTGTCGGTGACCATCAGCAACCGCATGCCGAGACGGTCCATCAGGTAGCCCAGGAAGGGTGCGCTGATCGGTGCGAGGCAGCCGTTGACGAAGACCACGAGCCCGACCGCGCCCGGGCCGCCGATGTTCAGCGCCAACCAGGACAGGACGACGAAGGTCATGGCGTCACCGGTTCGCGACAGGCTGATGCCCCCGAACAGCAGACGGAAGGAACGGTGACGCAGCACCTGGGCGATGCCCGGAGTGGCGGAATCGAGGTCGCTCATGCCGAGGCTCCCTGAGCGCCGG
>WUUC01016693.1_pt1 | contig 11218 bp, 9 predicted proteins | sample 6278441 | NCBI WGS metagenome assembly WUUC01 (sample SAMN13675441, study PRJNA597444) | soil metagenome | isolation source: soil | place: USA: Washington | collected 2017-10 | reverse complement strand
GGCCGCACCGCACAGCCGCAGTCCAAAGCCCCCTCGAGACCGGCGTTTGCCTTTACCCGCAGCAGATCGCTGCTCGCATTCGTGATGAGGGGCGCAAAGTAGTCGCCGGCCGCTCCACGATGCGCCGCAGACAGGCGGACCGTTCCCCGCGGATCTCCCTTTACCACCGATCCTCGAACCTCCTCGCCCATGGGGCGGCCATCGGCGGAGAGGGGGCGCACCAGCTCCCACATCGCTAGCAGAGTCTTACCGGCGACGGTCACTCGCAGTGATCCGCCTGCCGGGACCAGGACCGGTTGCCCGGAGTTGACGGTCAGGTGAACGGGCGCCGCCAGCTGATTGGTGAACTCCAGCCGGGGGCGGCTCACCAGGTAGTAGGCGGCACCCGCGGCAGCGAGCAGGAGAACCAGGAGAAGGCCGAGGAGCGGCCCGCGGGGCGGCTTCTGACGGCGTGGGTTCCGAATTGGGGGCTCGGACTGGGGTGGGGGCTCAGTCACGGGGCTCCGGGAGTAGTAGCGTGGTCAGCCGAACCGGCGACCCAAGGTAATCAGGATGACTCGGCGGCCGATAAGTTCCTGCCCCGTCAGGGGTTGTCTCCGAGATAACCCCGTGTGCGATAATCTGCACGAGTTGCAGGAGGTCTCGGCATCATCGGGTCTGTGTGCCAGATTTTTGCTCTACTGTCGCTATTTTCGTGCACTTTGTGCACGTTTCTCTTGACAGTGATGCGTTCCGCTCGTATACTCAACCCAGGCGATCCGACCTCGATTCGATGCGTGTAGGAGCTGGAGCCCATGCGTAAGCCGCTCAACGATTCTCATCCTCCCGCCGGTACCCCGGCGGCACTCCAGCGAAACCGGCGCATGCCACCGATCGAACCGTCAGGACCCTTGGTCTGAGTAGACCGTGCTCACCCGATGCCCCTGCGTTCGATGATCCAACGCAGGGGCGTCTTCTTTAACCTGAACCTCGACCACCGCGAGACCCCACATGGCGACGACGGCCCGGCCCAGTGCCCCAGCTCGTAGTTCCACCAGCAGTGAAGTGCAAAAGGTCTTGGACTTGATCAAGGAGAAGAAGATCCAGGTGGTGGACGTGAAGTTCTGCGACCTGCCCGGTACCTGGCAGCACTTCTCGATCCCGGCCGCGACGCTGGACGAAGCAATGATCCGTGAGGGGCTGGGCTTCGATGGCTCCTCCATCCGAGGGTTTCAGGCCATCAACGAGAGCGACATGCTCCTGCTGCCGGATGTGTCGACCGCATTCGTGGATCCGGTGCTTTCGGTTCCCACGCTCTCGCTCTCCTGCGACATCTACGACCCGTTGACCCTCGAGCCGTATTCCCGGGACCCGCGCTTCGTCGCCTGGAAGGCGGAGGAGTACCTCAAGACGACGGGAATCGCCACCACGTCATGTTGGGGGCCGGAAGCCGAGTTTTTCATCTTCAACTCGGTCCGCTTCGACCAGAACGCCAACGAGGGTTATTACCACATCGATTCGGAAGAGGGCATCTGGAACTCGGGACGGAACGGGACGCCGAACCCGGGACACCGCCCGCGCCACAAAGAGGGCTACTTCCCCGTGCCACCGGTGGATCGCCTCCAGGATGTGCGGTCCAAGATCATGCTGGCGCTGATCGATGCCGGAATACCCGTGGAGGTGCAACACCACGAGGTGGCCACGGCCGGCCAGGCGGAGATCGACATTCGCTTCGGCTCGCTGGTGCAGACCGCCGACCGGATGCTGGTCTACAAGTACATCGTCAAGAACGTGTGTCACAACCTGGGGTACACAGCCACGTTCATGCCCAAGCCGCTTTTCGGCGACAACGGTTCGGGGATGCACGTGCATCAGTCGCTCTGGAAGGGCGACAAGCCGCTGTTCTATGATGAGAACGGCTATGCTCTCCTTTCGGAGACCGCGCGGCACTACATCGGCGGGCTCATCGCCCACGCCCCCGCCCTGCTCGCCCTGTGCGCTCCGACCACCAACAGCTACCGGCGGTTGGTGCCGGGCTTCGAGGCGCCGGTCAACCTCATGTACTCGGCCCGCAACCGTTCGGCTATCTGCCGGATCCCAATGTACTCGAGCAACCCCAAGACCAAGCGGGTCGAGTTCCGGGCACCGGACCCGACGGCAAACCCCTATCTCGCGTTTGCCGCCATGCTCATGGCCGGGCTCGATGGGATCAAGCGGAAGCTCGAGCCACCGGCGCCGATCGACGAGGACCTGTATGAGATCCACGACGAGCGGAAGAAGCTCATCAAGCAGGTGCCCGGCAGCCTGAGCGAGGCGGTCGATGCCCTGGAGAAGGACCAGGAGTTCTTACTCGAAGGCGACGTGTTCACGCCGGATGTGCTCGAGACCTGGATCTCGCTGAAGCGCACGAAGGACATCGCGCCGGTCAACCTCCGGCCGCACCCGTACGAGTTTTTTCTCTATTACGATGCGTGATGGCAGTCGCGAGATGTGAGTCGCGGGTCGCGAGCTCCTGAGATGCGACTTCCGACCCGTGACTCGTGACTCATGACCCACTAACGGAGCTCTACGTGGAAAAAATCAACGGAGCCGACACGGCCTGGATGCTGGTCTCGACCGCGCTGGTCCTGCTCATGACCCCCGCACTCGCCTTCTTCTATGGTGGCCTGGTGCGGAACAAGAACTCGCTCAACACCATGATGATGAGCTTCGTGGCACTGGGTGTCGTCGGCGTCACCTGGGCGGTGGCGGCCTACAGTCTGGCCTTGAGCGAGGGCGGCCCGCTGATCGGCGGTCTGGCCAACCTCGGGCTCAATGGGGTGGGCACCGAGGCCAAGGGTACGATCCCGCACGTGCTCTTCATGGCCTACCAGGGGACCTTCGCCATCATCACCGCCGCGCTGATCTCGGGCGCCGTGGTCGAGCGGATGCGATTCGGACCCTACGTCGCCTTCATCGTCCTCTGGACCCTGTTGGTCTACGCCCCCGTGGCGCACTGGGTCTGGGGCGGCGGGTGGCTCATGACCCGGGGTGTGCTCGACTTCGCCGGTGGCACTGTGGTGCACATCAATGCCGGCGTGTCAGCACTGGTCGCGGCGCTGGTGCTCGGCTCCCGGAAGGACTACGGGCGTCAGGCGGTGCTGCCGCACAACGTACCCTTTACCCTGCTGGGCGCGGGGTTGCTCTGGTTCGGGTGGTTCGGCTTCAACGGTGGCAGCGCGCTAGCCGCCAGTGAGCTCGCGGGCCTCGCCTTCACCAACACCTTCCTGGCCCCGATGGCGACGATGGTGGTGTGGACGCTGGTGGACTATTTCCGGACCGGCCGGGCGACCGCGGTCGGCGCGGCCACGGGGATCGTAGTCGGGTTGGTGGCCATCACCCCCGCGGCGGGCTTCGTGAGTCCTGCTGGCGCCCTCGTCCTTGGCGCGGTGGCGGCGCTGCCGAGCTACCTGGTCATCGCGCTCCGGTCTCGCACCCGGATCGACGACTCGCTCGACGTCTTCGCCGGCCACGGAGTGGGCGGACTCACCGGCGCGCTGCTTACGGGCGTGCTGGCCCAGAAGATCTGGAACCCGGCAGGCAACGACGGCCTGCTCTACGGCAACCCCGGACAGCTCGGGGTGCAGGCGCTCGGCTGCCTGAGCGCGGCGCTCTACGCCGCGGTGATGACCTTCGTAATCCTGAAGGCGCTGGCCCTCGTGATGTCGCTCCGCGCGGTGCCCCGGATCGAGGGCGTTGGCATGGACGTGAGCCAGCACGGTGAGGAGGCGTACGCCAGCGGCGAAGGCTCGATCCTGGTGCCCCCCGAGGCAGTGCTCGCGGTCGAGCCGCTGCCCGCCCTCACTCCGCAAGTCGCATCGCGCTGACCCGGGAGCATTACCATGAAGCTCATCGTAGCCATCATCCGCCCCGACCGCCTCAACGAGGTGCTGGAAGCGCTCTACCGCACCGAAGTCCGCGGCCTCACCGTGTCCCGCGTGCTCGGGCACGGCGGCGAGACCGAGCGGGTCGAAACCTACCGAGGCACCACCGTCAAGGTCGACCTGCAGGAGAAGGTGCGCCTCGAGATCGGTGTCTCGGAGCCGTTCGTGCAGGTCACCGTCAATGCAATCCTCGGCAGCGCCCGTACCGGAGAGGTCGGCGATGGCAAGGTTTTCGTGCTCGACGTCGCCCAGGTCTACCGAATCCGCACTGGGGAGAAGAACGAAGCCGCCGTCACCCCGGCGGTCGCCATGCCGGCCTGAGGAAGGCGGGAAGGCGGGAAGGCGGGAAGGCGGAAAACATGGATAGTCGGAACGTGCCACCCCGAACGAAGTGAGGGGGCCGAAGCGGCGTTTCGGCCCCCTTCCATCTACCGCCTACCCCCTACCGCCTTTTCCGCCTTTCCGCCCGTTCCGCCTACATTCCATCCATGTCCCACCCACTCCGAAGCTCCGCCATCACCCAGGGAGTTCAGCGCGCCCCGAACCGCGCCATGCTCCGCGCCGTGGGGTTCGGCGACGGCGACTTCAACAAGCCCATCGTGGGCATCGCCAACGCCTACAGCACTATTACCCCGTGCAACGCCGGACTCGACCTGCTGGCCCGCAAGGCCGAGGGGGCGGTGAAGGCGGCCGGGGCGATGCCGCAGGTCTTCGGAACCATCACGGTGAGCGATGGCATCTCGATGGGCACCGAGGGGATGAAATACTCGCTGGTGTCGCGGGAGGTGATCGCGGACTCGATCGAGACGGCGTGCGGGGCCCAGAGTATGGATGGTCTCGTCGCCGTCGGCGGCTGCGACAAGAACATGCCTGGCGCCATGATCGCGATCGCCCGAATGAACATCCCCGGCATCTTCGTCTACGGCGGCACGATAAAAGCGGGGCACTACGCGGGACGGGATCTCACCGTGGTGAGCGCCTTCGAGGCAGTCGGGCAGCATAGCGCCGGCAAGATCGACGATCGGGAGCTGCTCGAGGTGGAGCGGCGCGCCTGCCCGGGAAAGGGCTCCTGCGGCGGCATGTTCACGGCCAACACCATGTCCTCGGTGTTCGAAGCGATGGGCATGAGCCTTCCCTATTCCTCCACCATGGCGGCTGAGGACGCCGAGAAGGCCGTGAGTGCGGAGCGGTCAGGCGCGGTGTTAGTGGAGGCGATTCGCCGGCGCATCCTTCCCCGGCAGATCCTCACACGCAAGGCGTTCGAGAACGGGATCGCCATTACCATGTCAGTGGGCGGCTCCACCAACGCCGTCCTCCATCTATTGGCGATCGCCCGCGCGGCCGGGGTTCCGCTTGCTCTCGACGACTTCGAGTCCATTCGTGCCCGGGTCCCGGTGCTCTGCGACCTCAAGCCTTCCGGACGGTTCGTTGCGACCGACCTCCACCGGGCCGGCGGTGTGCCCCAGGTGATGAAGATTCTCCTGGTCCATGGCGTACTCCATGGGGACGCACTCACCATCAGCGGCCAGACCGTAGCGGAGGTACTCCGGGACGTGCCGGCGGAGCCCAAACGCGACCAGGAGGTGATCCGCCCATGGGGACGGCCGCTCTATTCCCAGGGCCACCTGGCCATTCTACTTGGGAACCTCGCGCCGGAAGGTGCCGTCGCCAAGATCACCGGGGTCAAGACTCCCACCATGACCGGTCCGGCCCGAGTCTTCGACTCAGAGGAGAGCAGCCTGGAAGCAATCCTGGCAGGGCGGATCAACGCTGGAGACGTGATCGTGATCCGTTACGAGGGCCCGAGAGGCGGCCCCGGCATGCGCGAGATGCTTGCGCCCACCTCGGCCATCATCGGTGCGGGCCTGGGCGACTCGGTAGGGCTGATCACCGATGGCCGGTTCTCGGGCGGGACGTACGGAATGGTGGTAGGGCATGTGGCACCGGAGGCGGCGGCGGGCGGAACGATTGCGCTGGTGCAGGAGGGCGACGGCATTACCATCGACGCGGGCCGCAGGCTGCTTCAGCTGGAGATCTCCGACGCCGAGCTGGAGCGCCGCCGCACTGACTGGAGAGCGCCGAAGCCCAGGTATAGCGCCGGCGTGCTCTACAAGTACGCGAAGCTGGTGTCCAGCGCCAGCGAGGGTGCCGTAACGGACCTATAGCGCCGGCTCTACCGCCCGGCCCCACAACACCAGCCGGGCGACCTCCGCACCAACCTCGCTCGTGCTGACCGCGGACTCTCCGGGACGGGCAACGTCAAACGTTCGGAAGCCGCCCCCGAGCACGGCAGCGATCGCTTGATCGACGCCATCCGCGGCCTCCCGAAGATCGAGCCCGTAGCGCAGCAGCATCGCCGCCGATGCGATGGCGCCGATTGGATTGGCCACGCCCCGGCCGGCAAGGGCCGGCGCCGACCCGTGCACCGGCTCAAACAGGCCTGGCCCGCCGCCGATCGAGGCCGATGGAAGGAGTCCGAGCGAGCCGGCCAGCACCGCCGCCTCATCGCTCAGGATGTCGCCGAAGAGGTTCTCGGTGAGAAGCACGTCGATCGAGGCCGGTTGAGTCATCAGGCGCATCGCGGCGTAATCCACATACAGGTGCTCCAGGCGCACGTCGGGATAGTCCGAGCCCACCCGGGTCACCGTGTCGCGCCAGAGCTGAGAGACCTCGAGGACGTTGGCCTTGTCGACCGATGTCACGCTGCCTCGCCGTCCACGGGCCGCCTCGAACGCCACCCGCGCCACCCGCTCAATCTCCTCTACACTGTACCGCAGGGTGTTGACAGCAGTGCGCTCGTCCCGGCTTCGCGGCTCGCCGTAGTACAACCCCCCGGTGAGCTCCCGCACGATCAGCAGATCCACGCCATCGAGTCGCTCCGCCCGGAGCGGCGAGGCGTGTCGTAGCGAGGGGTGGACCGAGACCGGGCGCAGGTTGGCATAGGCGCCGAGCAGTCTTCTGAGCGCAAGGAGTCCAGCCTCCGGACGCCGGTCGCCCGTGGCGTTGGAGAGTGAGGGATCCCCGACGGCACCGAGGAGCACGGCATCCGCTTCGACCACCGCGTCTCGAGTTTGAGCCGGCAACGCATCACCCGCATCCACCACCCCCGCGGCGCCAATGGGGAGCTCACGGGTGGCGATGCGGTAGCCATACAGGTCCGCCACCGCCGCGAGGACGCGAACCGCCTCCCTGGTGACCTCGGGCCCGATGCCATCTCCCGGTAGCACGGCCACCGTGAACTGTTTCATGCCCTCTGGCGCTCGAACGCAGTGATGCGATGCTGCTCCAGCAGCGTGCGGCCGATCTCATCGAGGCCGTTCATCAGCATCGCCCGGCGATAGTCCTCGATCTCGAACTGAGCATGGAAACCGGCGCGGTCGCTGACGGATCGTTCGTTCAGATCCACGGTCAGCTCGTAATGCGGCTCGGCGCCGCACCGGCGAAATAGCTCGTCCACGGCCGGGCTGGGTAGGGCCACGGGGAGCAACCCGTTCTGGCAACAGTTGCCGTAGAAGATGTCGGCGAAGGAAGGCGCAATGATCGCCCGAAAACCGAAGTCCGCGAGTGCCCAGGGCGCATGCTCGCGCGAAGAGCCACACCCGAAGTTGGCACCGGCCAGCAAGATCGTTGCACCGCGAGCTTGGCGCTGGTTGAGCTCGAACTCGGGGTTCGTGGCGCCGTCCGGACCAAACCGCCAATCATAGAAGAGGAACTGGCCGAATCCCGAGCGCTCGATCCGTTTCAGGAACTGCTTCGGCACGATCTGGTCGGTATCGACGTTAGTGCGCGGGAGCCCTACGGCTTGTCCGGTGTGGGCAATGAATGGCAGCATTGAGATCCTTGAAGTTTAGGCGCGAATTGCCGCGCACAGGCTTTATGATCTGAATTAGGTGGATTGCCTAACTTGTTTGCTTGTATTGGCTTCTGTTCCGCCACTCAAGTCAGATATCGGCCGCATACTCGGGCTGCTTTACCGCATCCCCGACGTCCTCGCCCCGCATGTATCTCCGCACATCCACCAGACACCCGGCTACGGCGGCGGCCGCAGCCATGCCGGGACTCATGAGGTGCGTGCGCCCGCCTCGACCCTGCCGGCCCTCGAAGTTGCGGTTGGACGTCGAGGCGCAACGCTCGCCGGCGCCGAGGAGATCGTCATTCATGCCGAGGCACATAGAGCAGCCCGAATTGCGCCACTCGAATCCGGCGTCGGCAAAGACGCAATCCAGACCTTCGCGTTCCGCCGCCGCTTTTACCCGTTGTGAACCGGGCACCACCATGGCCCGCACACCGCTCGCGATTCGACGTCCGCTCACGATCGTGGCCGCCTCGCGCAGATCCTCGATGCGGGCGTTGGTGCACGATCCCAGGAATACCCGATCTATGGGAATTCCCTCCAACGGCGTGCCGGGCCGCAGGTCCATGTACTCGAGCGCTCTCTCCCAAGCCCGCCGTTCGGCATCCGAAGCGGCATCATCCGGGTCAGGAACTCTTCCGGTTATGTCGGCTGTCATTCCGGGGCTGGTGCCCCAGGTGACCTGAGGTTGTATCTCACTGGCATCCAAGACGACCCTGCGGTCGTAGCGGGCCCCAGCATCGGTTTCTAGTGAGCTCCAGCGGTCGAGCGCCCGCTCCCACTCTCTTCCCCCAGGAGCGTGGCGCCGGCCCGCGAGATAGGCCAGCGTCGTGCCGTCGGGGGCAATCATGCCGGCGCGCGCGCCCGCCTCGATGGACATGTTGCAGACGGTCATGCGACCTTCCATCGAGAGCGCGTGTATGGCCTCGCCGGTGTACTCGATGACGTGTCCGGTGGCCCCGTCGGTACCGATCTGGCGAATGAGGGCGAGAACCAGGTCCTTGGAAGTGACTCCCGCTTGCCTGCTGCCCGAGAAGCGAACCTCCATGGTGCGAGGCCGGCTCAGCACGATGCACTGGGTAGCGAGAACGTGCTCCACCTCACTGGTGCCGATGCCCAACGCGAGCGCACCGAACGCACCGTGCGTGGAGGTGTGGGAATCGCCGCAGACAATAGTCATACCCGGCTGGGTAAGCCCAAGCTCGGGACCGATCACGTGGACGATACCCTGCTCCGGGGAGTCGAGGTCGAACAAATGGATCCCGAATTCCCGGGCGTTGTGCACCAGCGCCGACACCTGCCGGGCCGACTGCTCGTCCGCGATGGGCAACTTGCGGTCGCCCGTGGGGACGTTGTGATCCACCGTCGCCACGGTGAGCTCGGGCCGCCGCACACTGCGCCCCGCCAAACGCAATCCCTCGAACGCCTGGGGCGAGGTGACTTCGTGCACCAGATGAAGGTCTACGTAGATGAGCGCAGGTCCACCTGGCACCTGGCTGACTACGTGGGCGTCCCAAACCTTCTCGAACAGTGTTCTAGGCATCACTCAAGGCACGTCCCTCCCTCTTGCGCAAGAGAGCTTTGCAAGGATCAGGAACGATCCCCGTACATCTGCGTTCATCTGCGGCCCGTTGTGTTCACCGAGGTAGTGGATGAGCCGGACGTCGCGGGCGCGGCTTAGCCCTCTCCGTCTTTTCCGTCCTCTCCGCCTTCTCCGTCCTCTCCACCCCCTTCCCCTCCTCCGACCACGGCATCATCGCCCGCAGTTTGGCACCTACCTGCTCGATGTCATGATCCCGGTCCTGTTGGCGCAGCCGCTCGAAGTTCGGGCGGCCGTTTCGATTCTCGTCCAGCCACTCGCGCGCAAACGACCCGTCCTGGATGGCCTCCAGGATCCGCCGCATCTCCGCGCGGGTTTCGTCGGTGATGAGCCGGGGGCCCCGGGTGTAATCGCCATATTCGGCGGTGTCGCTGATCGAGTGCCGCATGAACTGCATACCGCCGCGGTACATGAGGTCGACGATCAGCTTCAGCTCGTGCAGACACTCGAAGTAAGCCATCTCCGGCCGGTAGCCTGCCGCGGTCAGCGTCTCGAATCCGGCCTTGACCAGCGCGGTGACCCCGCCGCACAGCACGGCCTGCTCGCCGAACAAGTCGGTCTCGGTCTCCTCACGAAATGAGGTCTCGATCACCCCGGCCCGGGTGCACCCGATGCCGCCGGCGTAGGCCAGCGCGTTGGCGAGTGCCTGCCCACTCGCGTCCTGATGCACGGCAACGAGCCCGGGTACTCCCCGCCCGGCTTGGAACTCGCTCCGGACCAGATGACCGGGAGACTTGGGGGCGACCATCGTTACATCGACTCCGGGCGGCGCAACGATCTCGCCATAGTGGATGTTGAAGCCGTGGGCAAACATCAGCGTCTTCCCTGGGCGAAGCCCCGGGGTTATGCCCGACTCGTAGACGGCGCGGCCGTCCTGGTCCGGGACCAACATCATGATCGCGTCGGCCAGTTGTGCCGCCTCCGCCACCGGCCTTACCTCCAGACCCGCCGCCTGGGCGCGATCCCATGAAGCACCCCCGCGCCGCAGCCCGACGGTCACCTGGGCCCCGCTATCCCGAAGATTGAGGGCGTGAGCGTGCCCCTGGCTGCCGTAGCCAATGATGGCGATGATCCGGCCGGCCAGCCGGCTGCGATCAGCGTCGGCGTCGTAGTACACGCGCACTGGTGCGTTGCTCATTTCAGGTCCCGGATTGAAGGTTGTTCGCCGTACCGAGCGCGACGGTGCCGCTCCGGGCCACTTCGACTACCTCGAAGCGCTCGAGGGCGCGAATGCAGGAGAGCACGAACGCCTCAGACCCGCTGAGCTCGACGATCAGGCTGTCCGCTGCGTCATCCACTACCACGGCGTTGTAGAGCTGCACCACGTCGAGCAGCTCGCCGTAGCGCTCGTGGGGCGCGCGGACCTTGACCAGCGCGAGCTCGCGGGCAACGCCGTCGCAGGTTGGAAACGCCACAGCGGCACGCACGCCGATCATTTTCTGGAGATGCTGCACGGCTCGCTCGGCCGTGGCGCTGTCAGAGTGCATCATGATAGTCAACCTCGAGAGTCCCGGTGTGGCTGTTGGTCCCACTGCCAGGCTGCGGATCGGCAGGTTGCGCCGCCGGATGAGTCCGACCGCGCGGTTCAGGGTGATGAGCTGATCCTCGAGGAGCACCGAGACCGCCTGCGATGCCGTCATGCCGGCACCAGCGGGGGGCCCTCGATCGGCTCGGAAAGCGACCCCCCGGGCGGGATCATCGGGAAGACGTTTGCCTCCTGCTCGATCATGAACTCCACGAGGGCCGGACCAGGTTCCGTGAGCACGCCGCGGACTGCGGCGTCCAGCTGGTCGGCCGACTCCACTCGGTGGCCGGCGATTCCGTACGCCTCGGCCAGCCGGACGTAATCCGGACTCCAGATGG
>WUUC01136469.1_pt1 | contig 11219 bp, 5 predicted proteins | sample 6278441 | NCBI WGS metagenome assembly WUUC01 (sample SAMN13675441, study PRJNA597444) | soil metagenome | isolation source: soil | place: USA: Washington | collected 2017-10 | reverse complement strand
GAAACGTGTTCAACAATATGAACGGCGCCGGTTCGTTCGACGCCATGATAGCCGGGCTCAGCGTGCCGGAACCTTCGGTGGTGCTGCTTGGGGCGATTGGCGTCGGATGGATGGCAGTGACGCGCCGCCGGCGTCGATCGAAGAACGACGAATGTCAAGAAACGTCTTTAGAAACGGCTCCTAGAAATCGAAGCGTCGTGCATCATTCGTCAGCACTAAATCCACTGGTCGCTGTCGCGATAGTCGCCGCCGTCCTCGCCAACTCGGCGCTGGCTCAGGTGCCGGTTGTTAACTGGTCGTTCGACCCGCTGATTACGGGCCCGGCAGGACAGGTTATCGCCGACCCGACGACCAATCATCCGAATATCAACCTGATGGACGGGCAGGCCGTCGTTTGGGCGAACATGCCGTCAGCTGTTCAGTTATTGAATGGCGAGGAGCTCGTACTGTCTGGCCGGGTGACGTTTACCGGCATCGATGGCAATGAGTCGGGTGGTTTTCGCTGGGGATTTTTCCGCGATGGTTTTCCCTACACGGAATGGAACACGTTGGATCCACCGCCAACAGGCGGTGGCGCCCCCGCTACCAGACCGCAGGTAACCACCGGTTGGCTGGGCTACCTCGCCAACGCTTCCGCCGGAGGACCGAATGGCCGGCTGGAAGCGAAGAACCCGGATGCGGGGGGCTTTTTTACCGCCTCCCACATGAGCACGTTTGGTGGCTCGACTGCGAATTTCGCCGGCCCCTGTGACAATGCTGCTACCACGGCAAACACCGGCGCTGGTGGTCCCGGTTGTGGGAACCCGGTGTTCAATCTGGCGAACGGTGGTCCCACCACCGGTCTCGGGGACGGCGAGTACGAATTCCAGATCGTTGTCGGTCGTTACGGAGAGGAGGTAACCGTAAGTGCCTCGCTCGTAGAACAAGGCCCAACTGCAGACTATTCATTGTTCCTCGGCGGGGGCATCGACCATAACGGTCGCCCGCCTGCCGGGTATGCGGCCAACAACACGCTCGTCGTCCCCAGGCCGCATTTGGCATTCGAATTCAACCGAGTCTCATTCTTGTTCGCCGGTTCGGTCTTTCAAGCCGATCAAGCGGACTTTGTAGATGTCTTCGTCACGCCCCGCGCGATCGAGTCGCTGACGCTGGAAATCGACCTTGCCAACAACGGGGCCGGCCGCTTTGTCAATGAGTCGGGCGAAGACTTCGACATGATTTACTATGAAATCACGAGCGAGTCCGGATCGCTCAAGAAGAACACATGGGATCCCTTCGACCCGACGCCGCTTGCTGCGCCTGATGGCGTCGGTTGGAACGTCGCTGGCGGCAGCAGCAACTTCGTGCTGTCGGAGGTGAACCTCTCCGCGGGCGCGCTCGACGGAGATTTCAATCTGGATGGTGAAGTTGACTCAGCCGACTACGTGATGTGGCGCAAGAACGCCGGAAGCGCCGCGGATTACGATTTGTGGGTCGAGAACTTCGGTGCTACAGGTGGTGGCGGCACAGGCGCCAAGGAGTTCCTCTCCGGTGGCGCCGCAGAGAATCTTGGAAGCGTTTTCAACACCAGTGGCGAGCAGGACCTGCGACTCTTCTTCGTGCAGTCCGACGGCTCGACCGTCCGCGGCATCGTTAGTTACATCAACGGCGGCTCGGGTGGGGCGGTGCCCGAACCGAACTCCCTGCTATTGATCTCGGTCGCCGCGCTGTGGATCGTCGGGCGCGGACGCCGCTCGCTTGGTTGTCCTCGAAATTACGTTTTTGAGCAAAAAACTTCTGTTATTCCGTAAGCTAATTGGCAAATGTTCAGCGGCGATCACAATGGAATCAAGCGGAGGTAATTCTTTTCACTTTCGTTCGCTTTCGCCTGACCACGTTCGGCGGAAATTGCGCGGCTTCTGCCGCATTGGCGGGAAACTTCTCTCTTGTTCGGCGATAACCTGACCTCGGAGGAATGCGTCTAATGATCAGAAAACTACCACTTGCACAGGTGGCGATTGTCGTGGGCCTGGCGGCGTGTGCATCGAACACCACAGCCGCGCTCTTGTACTTCGATGCCCAGATCCTGGACATCAGCACTGGCAAAACAGTCGTTCCCAAGAACACCGTTATGTGCGATCCACTGAGCGGTTGCGCGGAGACGGCATTTTCCGCGACGCCGAATCCGGACCCTCTCGGTCCCGGCAACAATGGGAGCAACTGGACTCAAAACGCTGGTCAACCGGTTCGAGGTACCGATGGTCTCTGGAACCAACGGTTCGCGACTCCGGCGCCGGGCAACTTCGGAAACCCAGATCCCTCCGGCAACGGCACAATCTACGAGTCACGGGGCAACAGCGGCGGACCGAACCCCGAAAACTTGCCTCTCTTGAAGACCACCGTCAATGTACCACTTGCCGACCAAGGGACGACCCGCGGCGTGTATGCGCTGTTTTGGGTTGATACTTCGGCTTGGCGGATTGCCGCGTGCCTGGAATGCGTCAACGACGATACCAAGATGCCGATCTATGTCGGTGGCAATCATAACGTAACGTCAACAGACGGTTCCGTCCTGCCCGGCTACGTATTTGGCGTGTACGACGTGGGAGCGGGAGACCCGGGCAACCTGAGCCCTCAGGATCTCGAAATGACCGGCTACACCACGTCCGACTCGATGCCAGGCGGTATGGGCGGTACGGGTCGGAGGTTAAAGGCGGCATGGCTCGGGAATGTCGTCCTTGGTCCGACGCTGACGGCATTCGTCGGCGATGGCCCGCCGCTGACTGCCGCCGAGCTGGCAGGTAACGGCGGCGCAAACAGCCGCACCTGGTACGATGGAATTGCGTATGGCGATGTCCAAACTTTGGAACCGATTCCGTGCATTCCGGAGCCCGCAAGCTTTCTGTTGCTAAGCACGGTGGCGGTCATAGGTATTGGACTCGTCCGGCGTCGAAGTTAATCCATCGCGTGGCGTGACGGACGTCAAAGCGTGAAGGCGAGACTTGAAGCAAGCTGTGCCGCGATTGGCTACAATCCGGTACAGCTTTTCTATTGCGCACCAGTGCACTGAATCGAGGCGCGATGTCACGACCGTGGTGCTACCGATTATCGAACGGGTTCGCGATTACAGTCGTTCTGCTTTCGGCGATCTCATTTATTCGTCCACTGGTTGCCGTCGAGCCCGCCCGCACTTCTGCCCACCGCGCCGTACCGCGTATGGACTCCAACTCGCAACTCGCGCATCGGCAATTGCTCGATAAGGCGAAACGCGGCCGTATCGACGTCTATTTTGTCGGCGACTCGATCACGCGGCGCTGGGGCGCCACAGACCCGCAATACAAGGACATGCTCGCCAACTGGAAGCAAAACTTTTTTGGCTGGAACGCGGCCAATTTCGGCTGGGGCGCCGACACCATTCCGAACATCTTGTGGCGGCTCGAAAATGGGGAGCTCGACGGCGTGAATCCCAAGGTCATCGTCGTGCTGGCCGGTACGAACGACGTGGGCGGTCAGCCAGGCAATGACGCGAAGGTGGCCGATATTGTCTCCGGCATCCAAGCGATCGTCGACGGTTGTCAAAAAAAGGCCCCGAAGGCCGTCATCATCCTTACGGCGATCTTTCCCAGAAACGACAACATGGCAGTGATGCCGATGATTGACCGAATCAATGACAGGATCGCCCGGCTCGGCGACGGGAAGAAGGTGCGGTTTTTAAACGTCAATCACAAGTTGGCGGATAAAGACGGCAAGTTATTCGATGGCATGATGGGCGACAAATTGCATCCGACCGTCAAAGGATATCAAGTTTGGGCGGATGGTTTGAAGCCACTCCTAACCGAATTACTTGGTCCGCGCGCAGAGTCCGACCAGGCGCCGCCTCCAACGGGCAATCCGTCCGCCAGCTAAGAATTCGCTCCTGGTATGCAGCATCCTCTACGGGGAATCGACTGCTTCCGAGTGCATCGATCAGCGTCTCTAATTCATTGGCGCGGCTGCGCTATTCAGCGGGTTGATGTCGCTGAAACCAATCCCAATCACGCTTAGCTTGGTCTGCCAGCGGATGATGGATCGTTTCGTACGCCGTGGCCCGCGGCTCGAGAATCTCTTTGGTCCAGATGATATTCGGCTCCATCTCGCTGAGGGCTTCCGCGATGTATTGCGGTCCGAGTTGCTCGGCAACCATAAAGCGAGCGGTGACGCGAATGTGGTCGAAACGGCGAGATGCGAAGGGTCGGGAAAGTAGTTTGTAGAGTCGCGCCGCGGCATTGCTGTCGGCTCGTGCCACATCGATGGTTCGCGAAAACGCTGTTTCGACAAAAATCGGCATGACCCACGGACTATCGGCCAGACGTAGATAGAATTCTTCCAGTGCCCTAGCCGCCTCGTCTATTTTACCCGCCCGCCAATGGTAAATTGCGCGAAGTGCCGACGTCTCGATTGGAAATCGCTGCGCCAAAGCCCGTATCAAGCTTAAACATTCAGAATTGGCCAGCTCCGCATAGCAGTGAGCTAACACCAAACTCTGAAGATCCGTCGAAGGAGGCAAATGCTTCGCGGGCCACATTGCGATCGCGCCTGAGAAATCGTTCGATCGATAAAGGTCGAAAGCTTCGATGACCGCTCGATCCTCTGGATCAGGTAAAAGCGCGATTGACAGTTGGCCGGAGAAAATTAAGTTACATTCCTGCCTGCGGAGCTCGATTTGATCCCAGTCGGGCTCGGTACCTCGAACTTGCGGATGGTGATAGCCGCCCGCTCGAAAACGGTCGCGTGCCTCTTCGATTGAGAACGGCGCTTCTCGCCCCAAGGACTTCGCGAATCCGTACTCCAGCAAAGTTCGGTCGTCGGTGTTGCGTACTATTTGCGGTTGTGCGACTAAGGCGTCGGCCCAACGCGAATTGGCAACAAAGTGACCCAGGAAACCCTCGACGTCGTTGGCATTCCACGCCTTTGATAAGGCGTCTTGCACGGCTTCATCCGCAATGCGCGCACGCAATTCTGCAAGCGAATATTCAAGTGGAGTCGCTGAACAGACGAGCTGCAGGTCGCCGGCTAATGTTTGCCAGATTTCCACGTGTTGGAAAGCATCCCTGACGGTGGCTACAACCGTGAGAACCGTAGATTCATTGACCTCGTACGCCTGGAGCCATTGAATAAACAATCCACCGGGCTTCAGTCGCCCTCGCACTGCCTGATAAAACTCAGACGTATAGAGCGAAGCAATACCTGCGCGATAGGGGTTGGAAGGTTCTGACAATATTAGGTCATATTTATTTTCGGCAGCGAATATGAACTCGCGGCCATCGTTATAAATTCGGCGAACGCGTGGATGGAGTAGCACGTTCCAGTTCAATTCGCGGCAACGTAATGCCATTTCGTCGATAGCGGGCTCGATTTCAACGACGTCGACGCCATCGATATTGCGCATTTCGGCCAGCCAACCAGCCGATTCGCCTGTGCCAAGTCCTATCACCAAGGCGTTGCTTGGATCTTTATGGAGCACGGCTCCGAGCAGTGCTACGCCAACTTGTGTCGGCGCATCAGTGAGTGAGTTGCCGTCACTCTTGCCGTTGACAAAAAAGTTCGTACCATCTCCGACTACTAAGCCGATGCTGCTCTCAATGCCGTCCGCCTCCCATTCGAGCATACGGCGTTTCTCATTGATCCACTGGCGTATGCGGTTGGGATCTCCGGCCGGGGGGACGGCAGTTCGTCCGGCGCCAATTCCACTGTGCCGCCAGGCTGCCGTCGGCCCATGCGTCAGCGTCGCTGTGACCGTCGCAACCGCAAGAATGGCGACCGCCACCGCTGCGCTGCGCTCTGTTCGTGCTGCACAGACAAGGATAATAACCGATAGGACTGAAAGCACTATGGCGATCGCCTGCCAAAGACCGGTCGCACTCAATAAAGGGAGAGCGCCGAAGCCGGCGACAAGCGAGCCTGCGATCGCCCCCAAAGTGTTCCAAGCGTAGGTCATTCCCAGGTGATTGCTAACGGATGCTCGCCCTTGACCCAACAGCGCCGTCATCAAAGGGAATTGCACTCCGCTCACCAGGGCCACAGGCAGCACAACGATACATGTCACGTAACTCCAAGCAACAACCAACTCGGAAAAGGTCGTCGCGGAATTTGCGCGCCAGGCGGCGAGTAGAGCGAGGCGGTCTCCTAATGCAAACGGAATGATTGTGAAGAGGGCTTCACACCCGCAGGTAATTGCAAGTGCTGCCATCGATGGCCGAAACCAGCGAAATAAGACGTTGTAGAGAATGCCACCAATTCCAATTCCTAGGAGCGCCACGCAGAGTATCAACCCGAACGTGAATGCCGTTCCACCGAGAATCGGCGCTAACATTCGATACCAAACGATCTCCAGCGCGAAAAACGTGAAACCGAGCAGCGCAGCCGCGAAATAGATAAGATGCGGACGAGAAATTCGCGCAGTTTCGCCGGCACTTGCCCACGTCGTTTGTGGTTCCTGCCGGACCACTTGGCGTGTGGAACCTTGGGACGTTCTCGCCATGCCGAATGAACGTGAGAGCCGCACTGCGATTAAGCCGGCAGTCAAGCCGATGGCGCAGCCGGTCCAAAGCGTGGCGCGGGTACCGAGGTGCTCGAGGGCAAAGAAAGTGGCGGCCGCGGCGCCAAAAACAGCCCCCAGAGTGTTTGACCCGTAGAGCATACCTAGGGATCGCCGTGATGAGTCGTCCGCCCGCGTAACAGCTCGCACTGCTGCCGGCAAAGTTCCTCCCATCAGAAAAGTAGGGACCGCCATGATTACGGCGGCAAGCAGCAGCCGCGCGGTTGTAGCGCCCGTTAGCCCCAACGTTTCTTGCCCACCGAGAGCAAAGTAAATCGAGCTAGCCAGCGCTACACACCAGGGACTTACTGACACGCTTAACGCGATCACTGCTTCCAAGATCCCGTACAAACGCAGGGGATTCTCAACGCGATCGGCTAGCTTCCCTAGAATGGCGCTGCCGAATCCTAGGCCCGCCATAAAGATTGCGAGCACCGCAGCGACGGCCGCGGTCGTCGCTCCAAATATCAGCCGTAAATCACGCATCCACGCGACTTGAAAGACGAGCGCGGAACAACCCGACATAAACACCAGCAGAGCCACGAGGGCAAGCGGCGGAAGCGAATCGTGCGAGTGCCGAGTAGCTGCACGCGCGTCCGAAGTCGATTTTTCGTGATCGCGCCGTTTCGTGTCTTTCGATTTACGGTGAGCCAGTGTCGCACTCCAAGACTGCATGCAGCGACGTTGGCACCGTCGTGGGATACGTCGCGGTCTTTCAGAAGTCACCGCTGCATGAAAAGCTAGTGCATTTTAGTCGACTGGAGTGACTCGCGGCAACAGTGGCCAACTACTGTTCTACTGATTGTCAGTCGGCAGAGCGTTCGTCGGTCACTCTCGCCGACACAATCGCACTTCCTGCGTCGCCCATATCGAGTCGCACCGTGATCTTGCCGGGCTCTTCAGTTCGGATGGTGCCCTCCGCCCGTGAGCCGGGCGCAAGTTCTACACTTCCCGGCTCACCAACAGCGCCTTCCATTGTCACCGTGCCGCTGACTGTCTTGTCGCCAAAGTTGTATGCCACGAGTCGCAGCTCCTTCAACTTGTCGATGAGAAACGCCGACTGCTTTTCGTCTCCTTCGCCGATCAGTTGCATTACGACGGGGCAAGCATCGCCTTCAAGCCATTTCGCTTTAGCCGGTGGCGGTACAACGGTAAGTTCCTTCGATCCACTGCTGGGCAACACCAAGAATATCGGCGCTCGCGTGAGCAGCACTCGCTGGCGCCGCGACATTTCGCGCCCCAGGTAGTCGTACACCATCTCCGCTGACCCGACCGGCACCTTTGTCGGCTGCATCTCGCTCCATGCGACGACCGTCTCACGCTGTGCGCCGTCGACGATGGTCCGGAAAACGTAAGCCTTTAACTTATCCTTGCCCAAATCGACTCGCCCAATCGGTTGGGCGTCGTTCAGAAGCCGGCCGACTGCGGCGAACGCGACGTATGCCGGCCGCGGCGTCAGGTCGGTGTGTACGAGCCCATATTGAAGGGTGCGTTCGACGTAGTGTCCCAGAATGAAATAAAACGCTTTTTCAACTCCCTCGTGGAGAGCGCACGAAAACACTTTGGCGACGCGATAGCCTTGCACGCGCAAATCCTCGTCGGAAGGCTCATGCGTTTTCTCATCCGCCCAATTAACCATGAGGTTGAACTCAGTCGTCCACATCGGCCGGCCGCCGCTTACCGCGCGGTGCCGACCGTATGCTTCCGGGTACCGGTGCAGCCCAATGTAGTGGTGCAAATTGTATCGATCGAAGTACGGATACACTTCGTTGGCGCCGAACTCCTCGAGTATTTCGGGCCGGTCGAGCGCGAAGACGGTTCCGCACACCGGCTGCGTCGGGTTTCCTGCTCGCAGTCCTAACGCGGCCGCTTTATGAAATGAAGCGATCTCGGCACCAGTGTGGCCGCCGAACAAGTCAATATCGGGCTCGTTCCACGGTTCAATCGCGTCGGCAAGTCCCCGCCAACGCTCGGACAGTCCCCGATAGTACGCGTGCACGTCACGCAAATCCTCTACGAATCGGGCTGGGTTAGCCGTCGCCCAGGGCGGCGAAATGTGATTTACTTGCAATACCTTCAACCCCATTTCGTGCTGGATGCGCATCGCGCGCTCGTAACGCGTCTCCCCGGCAAACGTTCCGCGAGCCGTTTCAATCTCCGGCCAACTCGATCGGTCGCGAACCCAAGTCACACCGGCCATTCGGCAGAGCTTGCAAGCATCGCGAATTCGTTCCGGATCCGAATAGAACCAAGACATTGCCGCATCAATTGCAATCGGCGTGGTTTCAGATGCAGCAATCTTCGGCAGTACGGCGGCGGTGATCCGCTCCGGCCCTTCTTCGTTCCGGACCTCGTAGTACCCGATCCGCAACTTGCCCAATACGGCAACACCATTTTGCAGCGTGCCACGACCGACTTCATTGTTGTCAATATCGATGGCACGCCACTCGGCCCATTCAACGGGCAGTGCAACGCGCACTTCGTCTCCTACCAGATAAACATTCCCCGGATGCTCTGAGGCACCCGCTACATGAACCAGCATCAAGAGTACGGACGCGACAAGGCTTAACGCGCAAACATCTCTCATTGAGTGCGGGCAAATCCCGCGAGAATCGGCATGGCGGCGGGGTATCGCGTTGAGCATCGCCAACTTGCTATTGCCGACCATTCGGCGCGGTGGCAACTTCGCGCGGCCGAGTGTGCATGTGAAGGTGCGGTTCGTGCTTGGCAACATCGCCATTTGCTGCGACCAGCATTTCTCGGTCCAGCAGCGCGTCGATTTCGTCGCGCGAAGGTGCCGAAGGCTGCGCGCCCATGCGCGTTACAGAAATTGCGCCCGCCGCATTCGCGAAACGCACAGCTTCAGCCAGCGTCACTCCATCGGCGAGCGCCACAGCCAGCGCGCCATTGAAGGTATCGCCGGCCGCCGTGGAATCGATTGGTTCCACCTTGAAACCGGGGACGAATTGACGTAACTCCGGGGACGCCACAAACGCGCCGCGCGCGCCGAGCGTAATGATGACCGTCTCGATACCCTTGCCGAGCAAAATGTCTGCTGCTTGGTTGCACGAGGCGTCGTCCGTCACCGTAATTCCCGTGAGCAGCTCGGTCTCGGTCTCGTTGGGAGTAAGAATCGAGATTTTCTCAAGCAGCTTGTCGGGCAGCGGCTGCGCCGGAGCCGGATTCAAAATGACGATCGACCCATTCGCAACGGCGACGTCGGCCGCAGCCTGTACCGTGTCGAGCGGTGTCTCCAGCTGCATGACGACGACGTCCGCAGTCGAAAACGCCGTTTCGGCCTTTCGGACATCCGCTGGCGAAAGATTGCCGTTCGCGCCGCTTGCCACGCCGATACTATTTTCGCCGTCGTCGTCCAAGAAAATCAGCGCGACGCCGGAAGGCGCCGCGTCGTATTGAACGTGCTCGACGTTGATTCCATGCTCAATGAAACCGGCGACGGCCTGCTCGCCGAACATGTCCTGCCCAACGCGAGCGACGAACGTCACCGAGCCGCCCGCGCGCGCCGCCGCGACAGCCTGGTTGGCGCCTTTGCCGCCCGCCGCAGTGACGAACTCCCCGCCGAGGATGGTTTCGCCCGGCCGCGGGATGCGGTTCAACTTGAGGATCATGTCGGTGTTCGAGCTGCCGACAACGACGATTTTTCGCGCCATGCGCGTACTCCTTGCAACGGATCAACCGACATTGGCGTAAACAATCAGCGCCAATCCAACCGCGAATAAAATGAACATTAGCGCGAGCAGTTTGTTCGTGCCTTCGCGCGCGTTTTGAAATTCTTTCCACACGAACACACCCCAAAGAGCCGCGACCATCGTGGCGCCTTGGCCTAAACCATACGAGATGGCGTAGCCGGCGCGGTCGCCGGCAAGGATTGCGAACGACATGCCCACGCCCCAGATCATGCCGCCCAGAATTCCCACCAGGTGCAGACCAAAGCTGCCCTTCGTGAAATAGTCGGTAAAAGGAACGGGATCCCCGACAAACGGCTTCATCATCACAAGCGTGTTGAAGATGAAGCTTGATAGGAACAGACCCAACGCGAAGAACACCAGGGCGGTATAGGGGGTAAGCATACCGGCGTATTCGGGGTTCGTGATTTGCGTCAAATCTGGTGGCATGGCGCCGGCGACGAACCGGAAGAAGAACCCCATGAGAATGCCGCACAGAATCGAAAGCACGATCCCCTTGACGGTGGTCTTCTGGCCAGACGATGGAATGCGCCGATAGGCAAGGGCATCCAAAACAATGGCCGCTGCTACGCAGGCTACGCCAGTGAACAGCAGCATAGGATTGCCGGAAGGATCAACGCGATACGTCGTGATCACTCCGATTACCAGCGCTAAGCCAATACCGATGGGAAACGCCACCGCCATGCCGGCAATGTCAATCGCGGCCACCAGCAGGATGTTTGCAATGTTAAAGAGGACGCCGCCGATCAGCGCGGAACCGATGTATTTCATGTCCGCCTGACGCAGGTTCTCCATGAAGCTGCGTCCGCCCTCGCCAGTGCTGCCCAGAGTGAAGGCGAAGATGAGCATCAGCAGCAGCACACCGATGCAATAGTCCCAGTAGAAATTCTGAAACCGCCACTCTTTGCTGGCGAGTTTTTGCGTGTTGGCCCATGATCCCCAACAGATCATGGTGA
>WUUC01088292.1_pt1 | contig 11219 bp, 7 predicted proteins | sample 6278441 | NCBI WGS metagenome assembly WUUC01 (sample SAMN13675441, study PRJNA597444) | soil metagenome | isolation source: soil | place: USA: Washington | collected 2017-10 | reverse complement strand
TGCGGGTGGATCCGGCCGAGATAGGCGCGTTCTGGCTGCACCGCACCGCGGCGGTCACGGACCGGCTACTGGAGGACGCCGACGGCGGATCGGCGCTGCCCGTGCTGGACGTGCCGTACCCGCGGCTGTCCCTTGATCCGCTGGCCGTGGCCCGGGACGTGTGCGAGTTCATCGGCGTGCCGCTGACCGCGCCGGCGGAGCTCCGGATGCGCCGGTACCTCCGCGCCACCGCGCCCGGCGAGCGCGGCGTCCACCGGTACCAGCCCGAGGACTTCGGGTTGCGTACCGCCGACCTGACCCGGCGGTTCGCCGCCTACCGAGCCCGATTTCACGCCTGACCACCGTCCATGCCTGGCCGCCACGAGCAGAGGGAGAGCACCATGACCGAGCAGGCCACACTCGCCGCTCCGACGTCGTCCACCGCGAGCCCGACGCCGCCCGCGCCCACCCCGATGGAGATGGCGCTGGGCGAGTTCGACGCCGTCAACAAGGAGGCCGGCCCGAACCCCATCAAGGTCGGCGTGTTGACGCCGATGACCCGTCCCGGCGACTCGACCGCCGGCATCCTGGTCTCCCGCGGCGCCCGCCTCGGCGCGGAGTACGTCCGCGAGCGCGGCGGCGTGCTCGGCGGTCGCAATTTCTCGTTCGTGGCGTACAACGACATGGCCACGGCGGCCGAGGAGGGCTTCCAGCGTTCCGCGGTGGCCGGCATGGCGAAGCTGTCGATGGTCGACGAGGTGCTCGCCGTCATCGGCCAGTGGCACCTGCGCACGTCGCCGTGGGTGGCCGAGATGTCCGACAAGCTCGGCGTGCCGATGTTCGTGGAGAACGGGGACAGCACGGCGACACACCGGCGGCGCACCGTCTTCCGGACCTACTTCTCGATCGCCGACCGCGTGCCGGTCATGATGGACTGCCTGGCCAGCATCGGCGCCCGCCGGATCGGCATGATCGCACCGGACACGGTCTTCGCCCGCACCATCGCCGACTCGCTCCAGGACTACGGCCGCGGCAAGCACGGCATGGAGTTCCTGCGGTTCGACTTCGCGCAGGAGGAGGTGCTGGACTGGCGCGACCAGCTGCGCGAGATCGCCGCCTGGCAGCCGGACGCGTTCATCAACGGCGGTGTCAACGTCGCCGCCGGCGGCGGGCCGGTGGGCAACAGCTACCTGATCCTCCAGCAGGCGATCGAGGTCGGCCTGCTGCCCGGGCCGGCGCTGATGGTGACGTTCGGCTTCCCGATGCGGTCCCAGGACTACTGGCGGATGGCCGGCGCCGCCGGCAACGGCGTGATGTGGCCGGCGAGCTGGTGCCGCCCGTCGTGGCCGGGGATGACCGAGATCGGGCGCTGGTTCACCGAGCGGTTCATCGACCGGTACGGCTTCGCGCCGCCGGACACGTGCATGAGCGCGTTCACCGACATCACGATCATGGCGCAGGCGCTCGAGATCGCCGGATCCGACTCCCGGGAGGCGCTGCTGGAGGCGCTGGAGTCCAACGAGTTCCAGACGTGGCGTGGGCCGGTCCGGTTCGAGCGGGGCGAGCAGCACTGGCACCACAGCCCGCCGGACCTGGTGGTCATGCAGTACCAGAAGGTCGGCCAGAGCTTCGACGAGGCCGCGGTCATCTACCCACCGGCGGTGGCGGACGCGCAGTTCGCCAAGTCGGATCCGGCGTAACGAGGTCTGTTCGCATGATCGAGATGACGTCCCTGGCGGCGGTCGGCGGTCGGGTGGCCGATCCGCCGGCCGGGGCCGTACGGACGGACGTGGGCACGGCGGCGCGCACGCTCGTCGCGAGCCTGGTCGCCCACGGCGTGGACCGGGTGTTCTGCCTGCCCGGCGAGAGCTACCTGGCGGTCCTCGACGACCTCTACGACAGGCCCGAGATCGACGTGGTGTCGTGTCGCCACGAGGCATCGGCGGCGTTCGCCGCGGTGACCGACGCGAAGCTGACCGGACGGGCCGGGGTCTGCCTGGTCAGCCGCGGCCCGGGAGCGACGAACGCGAGCATCGCGGTGCACGCGGCGGCGCAGGACGCCACCCCGCTGCTGGTCATCGTCGGTCACGTGCCGGCCGCCGACATCGGGCGCGGCGTCTTCCAGGAGCTCGACTGCGGCCAGGCGTTCGGCGGCATGGCGAAGGCGAGCTGGGTGCTGCACCACCCGACACAGGCCGCCGAGTTCGTGGCTCGGGCGTTCCGGGTCGCCGAGTCCGGTACGCCCGGTCCCGTGGTGCTCGTCGTCCCGGAGGACGTCCTGGAGCAGCCGGACCCGGTCGGGCAGCCGTCCCAACGCTGGATCGCACCCGCGTCGGTGCCGGCCGAGCCGGACGCCGCGACGGTGCTGGACATGCTCGGCGCGGCGCACCGGCCGCTGCTCATCGCCGGCGGCCGCCTGTCCTCCCCGGAGGGCCGGCGGCTGCTCGCCGCCGCCGCGGACCGGCACCGGCTGCCGGTGGTCACCAGCAACAAGAACCAGGACCTGTTCGACAATCGCCATCCGCTGTACGCCGGCCACCTGCACAACAACACCCAGCCGGCCCAGCGGACGGCGTTCAACCAGGCCGATCTGGTGCTGGCGGTGGGCACCCGGCTGGACGACGTGACCACCGGCCGGCATCAGTTCCCGACCGCGCCGCTACCCCGTCAGCCCCTGATCCACGTCTATCCCGACGGTAGCCGGCTGGGACTGGTCCACCGCCCGGCCATGGGCCTGACCGCAGACCCGGTCGCCTTCCTCGCCGCGCTCGCGGCGGCCGACCCGACCGAGCCGCCGGCCGATCGGGCCGGTTGGATCGAGCGACTGCACGGCATCGAGACCGACAAGTCCGTTTGGCGACCGCAGCCGGCCGCGGACGGGCTGGCGTTCGGCGCGGTGGTAACGGTCCTCGACGAACTCACCGGCGGCGATGTCACGGTCGCCGTCGATTCCGGCACGTTCACCAGTTGGGTCTACCGGTATCTGCGGCTCAGCGGCGGCGGCCGGCTGATCGGGGTCAGCTCCAGCCCGATGGGGTTCGGGGTGCCGGCGGGGGTCGCGGCGGCGCTGCGGCTGCGCCGGCCGGTCGTCGTGGTCGTCGGCGACGGCGGGTTTCTGATGACCGGCAGCGAACTGATCACCGCCGTGGCCCACCGGCTGCCCCTGGTGATCGTGGTGGCGAACAACGGCAGCTACGGCACGATCCGGCTGAACCAGGAGCGGGTCTATCCGGGCCGGACGATCGCCACGGACCTCGTCAACCCCGACTTCGTCCAGCTCGCGCGGGCGTTCGGCGCGCTCGGGCTGGCGATCGAGGACGAGGTGGACGTCGAGCCCTGCATGACACGGGCGCTGTCGCACGGCGGCCCGGTCGTCATCGACGTCCGCACCAGTCTCAGCTGGATCACCGCCTACCGGCGGCTACCCGACAACGGGCACGAGCGAGCGAACCGGGAGGTGCCGTGAAGATCCACGACTCCCTGGTCGAACTGATCGGCGACACCCCGCTGGTGCGGCTGCGGCGCGTGACGGCGGGCCTGGCCGCGACAGTGGTGGCCAAGGTGGAGTATTTCAACCCGGGCGGCTCGGTCAAGGACCGCATCGCGCTGCGGATGGTCCAGGCCGCCGAGGAGTCCGGGCGGCTGCTGCCCGGCGGCACGATCGTGGAACCGACGTCCGGAAACACCGGCGTGGGGCTGGCACTGGTGGCCCAGCTCAAGGGTTACCGGTGCGTGTTCACCTGCCCCGACAAGGTCTCCCTCGACAAGATCAATGTCCTGCGGGCCTACGGCGCCGAGGTGGTGATCTGCCCCGCCGCGGTACCCCCCGACCATCCGGAGTCCTATCGCAGCGTCTCCGCCAGGCTGGCTGCGGAGATCCCCGCCGCGATCCGGCTCGACCAGTATTCCAACCCGGAGAACCCGCACTCGCACTACCTGAGCACCGGACCCGAGGTGTGGCGCCAGACCGACGGCCGCATCACCCACTTCGTCGCAGGCGTGGGTACCGGCGGCACGATCTCCGGCGCGGGTCGGTACCTCAAGGAGGTCTCAGGCGGTGCGGTGCGGGTCGTCGGGGCGGATCCGGACGGATCCATCTACTCCGGCGGCAGCGGGCGGCCGTACCTCCTGGAGGGGGTGGGCCAGCCGACGGTGCCGGGCTCGTTCGACCCGACCGTCCCGGACGAGATCATCCCCGTCACCGACCGCGACGCGGTGGAGATGACCCGCCGGCTGGCGCGCGAGGAGGGGCTGCTGACCGGCGGCTCCTGCGGGATGGCGGTGGTGGCCGCGCTCCAGGTCGCGGCTGGACTGGATTCCGACGCCCTCGTGGTCGTGCTGCTGCCGGACACCGGGCGCGGCTACCTGTCGAAGGTCTTCGACGACGACTGGCTGGCCCGCTTGGGGCTTGCCGCGCCGGAGACCGACGAGCCGCGGGTCGGCGACGTGCTGTCGCACGTCGCGGGTCGGGCCGGCCTGGTGCCGGTGTCGCCGGACGACACGGTCGCCAACGCCGTGAAGACGCTGACGGAGCTGATGGTCCGTCAACTGGTGGTCTCCCGGGCCACACCGCCGCTGCGCCTGGCGGAGGTGGCGGGCACGGTCACCGAGGCGAGTCTCGCCACGGCGCTGGCTCAGGGGCGCGCCCGGCTCGACGACCCGGTGTCGGCGCACATGTCCGCGCCGCTGCCGTACGTGGGCGTCGGGCAGCCGGTGACCGCCGCGCTCGCCGTGGCGCGGGACGCCGGAGCGGCGCTGATCCTCGACGGCGGCTTGCCCTGCGGCATCCTCACCGCGGCCGAGATCCTCGCCTACCTGGCGAGTCAACACTTCGACGATGGCGGATCCGAGGACAACGGCTGAGGAGTGACGATGGGGGCAGTGATCGAATACAAGGATCCGGTGGAGGGCTTCTCCGGCTGGCTTGTCTACGACGGCACCGACTGCCGCCTGGCGGCGGGCGGCTGCCGCGTGCAGAGCGGGCTCACGGTGGATGCGCTGTCCATGCTGGCGACCCGGATGACATTGAAGGAGCGGCTGCTCGGCATCAATGTGGACGGTGCGAAGTGCGGCATGGACTACGACCCCAGGGCGCCGGGCAAGGAGGCGGCGCTGCGGCGGTTCCTGGCGTTCCTCCGGTACGAGATCATGGGCCGGTTCAGCATGGGCTGCGACATGGGAACCAGGTGGGAGGAGCTGGAGGCGCTGGCCGCCCGCGAGCGCATCCCCTCCATCAAGTACGCGATCCGGTCGGCACAGGGCCTGACCGACGAGGACTATTTCGCCCGGCTACGAATGCTGGACGAACCGGTCGGCATTCTCACGCTCGCCCAGCGGCGGGCCGGCCACGCCCTCGCCCAGGCGGCCGTGGCCGCGGCCCGCGCCTCGGACCTGCCGGCCCCGCTGTCGTGCAGCCTTCAGGGGTTCGGCAACCTCGGCCGCGCGGCCGCGTACTCGCTGCTGGAGGAGGGCGTACGGATCACCGCGATCGCGGATGAGTTCGGTTGCGTGGCCGACGTACGGGGCCTGGACGTGGCGCGGATGCTGGCCAGCCCGCACGGTGCCCCGGTGACGACGATCGCCGGTGAGGCGACGCGGCTGCCGTCCGGAGCGTTGTTCGAGCTGCCCACCGACCTGCTGGTGCTGGCCGGCAGCGAGAACGCGATGACCATCGAGCAGGCGAGTTCGCTGGTCACCCCGGTCGTTGTCGTCGGCGCCAACTGCGGCCTGGCCCACGGCGTGGAGACCCGGCTGCACGAGTCGGGCGTCTTCGTGGTGCCCGACTTCGTCGGCGGCATCGGCGGCTCGGCGTCGATGGAGGCGCTCTTCGGCCCGGTGAACCGGCCGTCGCCGGAGGTGGTGCTGGACAGCGTCACCGAGATCGTGCAACAGATCGTGGCGCAGGTCGCGCGGGTCGCCCGCACGCAGGGCGAGTCGCCGCGCACGGTCGCCACCCAGCTCGCGGCCAACGCGCCGGTACGGCCGGACGAGCGGCCGTACGGCTGCTGCCCGTACCTGTCCCCCGCCGTCACGGCCCGGGTTGTGGGGGGTGTGCGATGACCGGCACGGCGAGCTGCGCGCACGCGCGCGGGCACATCGTGGACTCCCACTTCTACGGCAACCGGTACGCGACGCCGGCGAGCCGACGGATCTTCTGCGACGTGTGCCGGAACCAGCGGTGGCTGGACATCGAGGCCGCGCTCGCCGCCGCCCAGGCCGAGCTGGGCATCATTCCCCAGGAGGCGGCGGAGGGCATCGCCGCGGCGGCCCGGCTGGAGCACATCGACCTGGAGCAGGTGCGGGAGGAGATCGACCGGAGCGGGCACTCCCTGGTCGGGCTGCTGCGCGTCTTCCAGGCGGCGTGTCCCGCCGGCGCGGGCGAGTACATCCACCTCGGCGCCACGACGCAGGACATCCAGGACACCGGCCAGTCGCTGGAGATGCGCGACGTGCTGGACGAGCTGGACGTCGTCCTGGGCGTCGTCCTCGACCACCTGGCCGACCTGGCCGACCGGCACGCCAGCACCGTCGCGGTGGGCCGGACCCACGCCCGCCCGGCACTGCCGATGAGCTTCGGCCTCAAGGTGGCGAGCTGGGTCGACGAGGTTCTCCGGCACGCGCAGCGGGTCGAGGCGATGCGGCCGCGGGTGCTGGTGGCGCAGCTCTTCGGCGGCGCCGGCACGATGGCCGGCTTCGGCGGGCAGGCGCTGCCGCTGCTGGAGCGGTTCGCCGAGCGGGTCGGTCTGACGGCGCCGGCGATCGGCTGGCATGTGGCCCGGGACCGGATGGTCGAGTACGTCGCCGCCCTCGCCATGGTCGCCGGCACCATGGGGCGGATCGCAGACGAGCTGCGCATCCTGGGTCGCCCGGAGTTCGGCGAGATCACCGAGGACTGGCGGTACGGGAAGGTCGGCTCCAGCACCATGCCGCACAAGCGCAACCCGGAGCGGTGCGAGCAGGTCGTGGTGATGGCGAAGCTGGCCTCGGCGCAGGTCGGCACCGCCCTGTCCGGGATGATGGGTGACCACGAGCGCGATTCGCGGGCGCTGCGCGTGGAGTGGGCGTGCGTGCCAGACGTGTCGCACTACTGCCTGGCCGCGTGCGAGATCACCGCGGAGGTCCTCGGTGGACTCGTCGTGAACGTGGACCGGCTGCGGGACAACGTTCAGGTCGTCGCCGATCAGATCGCCTCGGAGCGGCTGATGCTGCTGCTCGGCGAGAAGCTCGGGAAGCAGACCGCGCACGAGCGGGTGTACGCGCTGAGCCAGACCGCGCACGACCGCGGGGTGCCGATGCGGACTCTGCTGAGCGCCGAGCCGGACCTGGCCGGCCTGCTGGCCGAGCCGGTCCTTGATACGGTCTTCGACCCGGCCGACTATCTCGGCGCGTCCACCACGCTGACCCAACGGGTCGTCGCCGACGCCCGCAAATGGCTCGGTGACCGGCCGGCGCACCGGACGGCTCGGCGATGAGCGCGGTTTCAACCTCGGCCGGGCAGGGCGCCGCCGTTGATCTGCATGATCTGCCCGGTCACGAACCCCGCCTCCGGCCCGGCCAGATATCGCACCAGGGCGGCGACCTCGGCCGGCTCGCCGCCCCGGCCGACCGGCGCCTGGCGGGACCGCTCGGCGTGGAACGCCGGGGTCATCCGGTCCCGGTAGAACTCGGTATCGCCGACGTATCCGGGCGCGACGACGTTTACGGTCACCCCGTCCGCGGCGAGCCGGGTCGCCAACTCGGCCGACCACGGGTGCAGCGCGGCCTTGGCCGCGCCGTAGGACGCGTTGCCCCGGAACGCCGCGATCGACGTGACGGTGACGATGCGCCCGCCGGGGCGGCGCAGGTGCGGCAGCAGCGCGTGCGTCAGCAGCACCGCGGGCAGCACGTTACCCGTCAGGTTGACCAGGTACTGATCCCGCAGCTCGGTCAGATCGGCGGCCGGCCGCGGCACGAAGTTGCCGCCGGCGTTGTTGACCAGCACGTCCACCACCCGCTCACCGGCGGCGATCTTTTCCGCCGCGGTGGCTACCGCGTCCGGATCCCGCAGGTCGGCCGGCACCGCCCGGGCCCGCCCACCGGCGGGGGCGGCGTTGAGCGCCGCGACGGTTCGTTCCAGCACGTCGGCGCGCCGGCCCACGATTACCACGTCGTCGCCGTCGGCGACCAGCGCCGCCGCGATGGCGCGGCCGATGCCGGTCCCGCCGCCCGATACCACGCACAGCCTGCTCACGTTCACCACCGCTTCCCGCCCCGATCGGCCGCCGCGCCAGCCGTGGCCCGGCAACGCGATGTCATCTTAGGAGGAGACCGGCATGGCTGCTGAGCTCACGACACCGCCGGCGATCGGGGCGGAGCCGGTGCCGCCGGCGGCGGAGACGATCCTGGCCGAGGACCGGGCCCACCTGTTCTACTCCTGGTCAGCCCAGGGGCAGCTACGCCCGCTGCCGGTGGCGGGCGGCAGCGGCTCGTACTTCTGGGACTACGAGGGCAACCGCTACCTCGACTTCGCCTCCCAGTTCGTGCACGTCAACATCGGGCACCAGCACCCCCGGGTGGTGGAGGCGATCCAACGCCAGGCGGCCCGGCTGTGCACGGTGAGCCCGGCGTTCGGCAACGACCAGCGGGCCCGGGCCGCCCGCCTGATCGCCGAACGGGCGCCGGGCGACCTCAACCGGGTCTTCTTCACCAACGCCGGGACGGAGGCCAACGAGCACGCGGTGCGCATGGCCAGGCTGGTCACCGGACGGCCCAAGGTGCTGGCCGCGTACCGCTCGTATCACGGCGCCACGCACCTGTCGATGCACCTGTCCGGAGACCCGAGGCGGTGGGCCACCGACACCGGTGCCGCCGGCGTCGTCCACTACTTCGGCCCCTACCTGTACCGCACGGTGTTCCATGCCGGCACCGAGCAGGAGGAGGGTGCCCGCGCGCTGGAGCACCTGGATCAGGTGATCCGGCTGGAGGGACCGGAGACGATCGCGGCGGTGATCCTGGAGCCGGTCGTCGGCGCCAACGGCATCCTGGTGCCGCCGCCGGGTTACCTCGCCGGCGTCCGGCGGATCTGCGACGAGCACGGCATCGTCCTCATCGCCGACGAGGTGATGACCGGATTCGGTCGTACCGGGGCCTGGTTCGGCATGGACAACTGGGGCGTGGCGCCCGACCTGCTCACCTTCGCCAAGGGGGTCAACTCGGGATACGTGCCGCTGGGCGGTGTCGTCATCTCGGACCGGATCACCGCGCACTTCGCCGACCGGCCGTACCCCGGCGGGCTCACCTATTCGGGCCATCCGCTGGGCTGTGCGGCGGCCGTCGCCGCGATCAGCGCGATGGCCGAGGAGGGCATCGTGGAGCATGCCGCCTGGCTGGGCGAGCGGGTGCTCGGGCCCGGCCTTCGGGAGCTGGCCGAGCGGCATCCCGCCATCGGTGAGATCCGCGGCCTGGGAGTGTTCTGGGCGATCGAGCTCGTGCGGGACCGGCGGACCCGGGAGCCCCTCGTGCCGTTCGGGGCCAGCGGCGTGGCCGCCGAGCCGATGAACCGGATCGGTGACGCCTGCCGCAAGCGGGGGCTGTGGCCGTTCCTGACGGTCAACCGGATGCATGTGGTACCGCCGTGCGTCGTGACGGAGGACGAGGCGCGCCTGGGGCTGGAGATCATCGACGAGGCGTTGGAAACGGCCGACGGCTACGTGGCCGACTGATACAGGAGCCAACTGGAGCGCAGGGAACGGGAGGATAGTGATGGAAGAGATCGCGCAGCGGTTGGTGTCGCTCTCGCCGCAACAGCGGGCGTCGCTGCTCGAGCGGGTGGGCGCCAAGCTCGTGGAGCAGCGTCGACCCACGACCCAGATCCCGCGACGGCAGGACTCCGGCGGGCGGGTGCCGCTGTCGTATCTCCAGGAGCAGCTGTGGTTCCTGGACGAGCTGGTGCCGGGCCAGAGCACGTACAACATCCCCAACGTGTTCCGGCTGCGCGGACACCTGGATCTGGCCGCCCTGCGCCGCGCCCTCGCCGACGTGGTCGCGCGGCACGACGCGTTGCGGGCCACCTTCGCCGCCGAGGACGGGGTGTCGTACCAGGTCTTCGCCGACCCGGACGAGTCCCAGCACCACCTGGTGGTCGAGGACCTCACCGACGTCGCCGATCCCCAGGAGCGGGAGGCCGAGGGGCTGCGGCGGGCCATCGAGGACGTACGCCGGCCGTTCTCCCTCGCCACCGGACCGCTGTTCCGCTCGCTGCTGGTGCGGCTCGCCGAGGACGACCACATCCTCGCGGTGACGATGCACCACATCGCCTCCGACGGTTGGTCCACCGCCGTATTCACCTCCGAGCTGTCCGAGCTGTACGCCGCGCACCGCGAGAACCGCGACCCCGAGCTGCCCGAGCTGGCCGTCGGGTACGGCGACTACGCCGCGTGGCAACGGGATCAGCTCGTGGACGACGCGTTCGAGGCGCACCTGGAGTACTGGGAGAAGCGGCTCTCCGGCGTGCCCACACTGGAGCTGGCGACCGACCGTCCCCGGCCGGAGACGCTCTCCTACCGCAGCGGTGCGGTGTCGCGCACCATCTCGGCGGACCTGTTGACCCGCCTGCGCGACCTGTCGGCGCGGCACGGCGCAACCCTGTTCATGACGCTGATGGCGGCGTACCACGCGGTGCTGGCCCGCTACACCGATCAGGAGGACATCGTCGTCGGCACCACCACCACCGGCCGGGAGCCGCGCGAACTGGAGCCGCTGATCGGCTACTTCGTCAACATGGTGGTCCTGCGCACCGACGTCTCCGGCGACCCCACCTTCGGCCAGCTGCTCGACCGGGTCCGCACCACCGTGCTGGAGGCCTGGCGGCACCAGCAGGTGCCGTTCGAGAAGGTGGTCGAGCGGTTGGCGCCCGCCCGCGACCCGTCCCGGAACCCGCTGTTCCAGGTCGGCCTGCAGTTGCTCGGCAGTGCCACCCAGGGCACCGAGCCGACGCTTCCCGGCCTCGCGGTGACCGCGATCGACGCCAACCCGGGCGGGCACCCGTTCGACCTGTCGGTGACCGTCACCGAGAGCCCGGACCGGCTGCGGATGCTCGCCGAGTACTCGGTGGACCTGTTCGACGAGCCGCGGATCGCGCGCCTGCTGGACCACCTGGAGCGGGTGCTCGCCGCGGTGGCCGTCGCGCCGGACACGCGGCTGTCCGCGCTGCCGATGCTCTCGGACCACGAGCGTCAGCAGGTGCTCGTCGAATGGCAGGG
>WUUC01232032.1_pt1 | contig 11223 bp, 8 predicted proteins | sample 6278441 | NCBI WGS metagenome assembly WUUC01 (sample SAMN13675441, study PRJNA597444) | soil metagenome | isolation source: soil | place: USA: Washington | collected 2017-10 | reverse complement strand
GCCATGAACTCACGCTGAGGCGAAATGCGGCGCGGCCTTGCCAAATCGTCGCGCCGAACCAGATCTCGCCGTTTGCGATCGCTGCCTCGCGTGCGGCGCGTGTGGCGTCATCTCCGTGGTCGCGGACAAGTACTTGGTTGATGGCGACGCGATTCAGTACTTCGTAGCCTGCGGCACGGACGCCCTCTGCTAAACGTGCTGCTTGAGCGCAGTGGCGCTCGACGAGTTGCGCAACTCCCGTTCGGCCGAGAGTACGCAGTGCTGCCCAGATCGCGATGCCTCGTGCGCGTCGCGAAAATTCGAGCGTCAAATTCTTCTGGCTGTCTTTCGACGCGCTGGCGTATGCGGCGTCACTGTTCATCGCGGCTGCCAACGCGTCGGCATCGCGGCAGATGGCCATCGCGCCGTCATAGGGCGTGTTGAGCCATTTGTGTCCGTCGGTCGTCCAACTATCGGCACCGTCCACGCCCTTGGTGAGGTGCTGCAGTCTCTCCGAACACCGTGCCCAGATGCCGAAAGCACCGTCGACGTGAACCCACGCGCCGACAGCACGTGCTTGCGCGATCAAAGGTTCGAATGGATCGAACTCGCCCGTGTTCACTTCGCCCGCTTGCAAACACAGAATCGTGCGATCGTCGAGCGGCGGCAATCGAGCGGGATCGATTCTTCCGAACTCATCGACAGGTGCGCGCACGATCCGCTGCATGCCGAATCCCAACAAGCGCAGCGCTTTCAGTACGGTGATATGAACCGTCTCCGATACAACGACGCGTACTTCCGGCGCGCCGAACAAACCGTTCGCATCGAAGTCCCACCCTTGACGCGCGAGCAACTTGCGTCGAGCAGCCGCCATGCATGACAAGGTGCACGCGGTCGCGCTCGTGCCGAAGCCGACCGCGCTGTCCGGCGGCAACTTCAAAGCGTCGAGAACCCATTTGGCAGCGATGCGTTCGAGCGTCGCTGCAACGGGCGAATTGTCAAATGACGAAGCGCACTGATCCCAAGCGAGTGCGATACGGTCGGCTGCGGCGGCGACGGGGAGCGATGCACCGATGACGAAGCCGAAGTAGTGCGGACCATTCGATGCTGTCGTTGCAGGCGAGCCGATGGTGTCGAGCTTTGCGATCGTTTCGTCCGCCGAGCGCCCGTCCTGCGGCAATGGCTCCTCAAATGCCTCGAGTGCTTGCACCGCGTTTCGATCCGGGAACACGCGACGTTCGTTGACGCCTTGCAAGTAGTTGAGTGCGCGCTGGTCTGCATCGGCAATCAATTGCAGTTCGTTCGCACTCTCACTCATCTTTCTCTCCAAGGTGCCGATTCGGCGATTGGTCGTTCACTCGTGCATCACTCGCGCTGTTCCTGACACTCGAATCGAGCTGCCGATGATCGGCGAGATCTGCGCGTGTAGGCGTGACCTCATTCCCATGTCCTCACCCTGCACGATGTCGATCGCGCCGCCATGCGGCCATGCGAGATCACGAAGATAGCCCGCGAATGCTGCCGTCGCGGCACCGGTCGCGGGATCCTCGTAGACCCCGCCGGAGGCAAATGGATTGCGCGTGTGAAAGAGTCGATCATGTTCTGCGTAAGCGAGGAGCACGGTGACGAATCCTTCGCGTTTCATGAACGCGCGACCTGCGTTCAAGTCGTACTTCATTCGCGAAAGTGCCTCGCGCGTTCGCAGGGCGAGTACCAAGTGATCTGCACCGCCGTGGATTCGAGCCGTAGGAATGCGAGGATCCAAATCCTCCGCCCGATAGCCGAACATCTGAAGCGCCTCGGTGATGAGAGGCGCATCTGCCTTCGCTGCGCGGGTCGGCGGGGATTGCAACGCGGCCGAGATGACATCGCCTTCCCGCCGACCCTCGACGGTGATTTGCGCGTCATTGAGCGTCAGCGGGAACACGCCGTCGCCATGCGTCAGTGCGAGCGCTGCGCCGAGCGCGATCGTGGCGTGACCGCAGAACGGCACTTCAGTTTCTGGAGAAAAGTAGCGCACGCGCCATCGATCACCTGTGTGCGCTGCGAACGCCGTCTCGGAGAATCCCACCTCGGCAGCAATCTTCTGCATGCGAGCTTCGCTGGGCAGCTCGTTCGATAGCGCGACGCCCGCCGGATTGCCGCCCCTGTTGCCGTCAGAGAACGCAGCGATACGCAGAATATTCATCGATTATCCTTTTGAGTCTGTCGAAGCGGTTTTTCGCTTCAGCGGGGCGCAGTCTAGATACCGGCCTCCCAGCGATTAATCGTGGAGGTGGAAAGACACTTATTCCAATGATGCCGTTGCCGAGCCAGTGGGTGAGGTGGCCGCCCAGCGCTACGGCTCCATATCAGATCTGTCTGGAGTTTCGAAAGTACTCTAGTATGCGGCCGCACTGTTCAAGCCCAATTCCTGGAGAGTGCTCAATGTCGCTCGATCGTCGGCAATTCATGAGCGCGAGTGCGCTCACGGGACTCGGCTTGATCACCTCTAGCGTGGCGCACTCCCGGGAGACTCAGCCTATGTCGTTCAACGTCGCCCCTGGGGAATCCAGAAAGGCATGGGCCACACGAGTGTTGCGCGGCGGCGAGTCCTTCGTAATGACGTCGATGCAGCCGGACTTGAAGACGCTCGATGAGGAAGGTATACGGCGCGATGTTCGCCATGCTATCGCCCAAGGGTTCTGTTCGATTCTGCCGTTGACGCTGGCGATCGATGCGAAAACGGAAAAGCAGTTTCATGACATCGTCGCCGACGAGGCGAAGGGAAAGATTCTCACCGTCGGTGTCATTCGAGCCGGGAAATGGGAAGAGTGGGACGTTCGGGTGCGTCAGATGGAGAGCCAAGGCTTCTCGCATGCGTTGCTTTATTTCAATCCGGCACTGGCATCGCAGGAAGCGATGTATCAACAGATGCGAACCATCATCGAGAATACGTCGCTTGGAATTGCACTCTATGCGAGCCCAAACTCGGCCGTTGCAAGGTTCGATGCCACCGGACTGCCGATGGACGCGTTCGATCGCTTGTCGGATCTGGACAATGTCGTTGGCATCAAATTTACGCAGGAGCTTCGACCGGCAACGGCATTGACCATCGCGCAGCGACTCGGTGACCGATTGCAACTGGCAGTCGTCGATCTCGAAGTCATGTTGCTGCTCGCGCTCAAGTACCCGATGCAGTGGACCGGACAGTGGGCAATCGACTCGGTGCAATCTCCGGATCAGCCGTGGGTTCGCGAATTTCTCGAGCTGCTTCGTACCGGCGATATCAAGTCCGCTCGCGAGTTGTATTGGCGCTATGAGCCCATCGCCAGCGGCTTCTACGCTTTGCAAAAGCCCTCGCTCGTCATCGGCGGTCACCCCTGGATGCACATCAAGTACATGAAATGGCTCACCGGCGGAAACGGGGGTTTGTTGCCGGATCAAAAGACCACGCCGGACATGGTGCCGCACCTCGATGCCGCCGGACGGACTCTCTGTCGCCATCTGTTTGCGAAGGTCGGCCTCAAGACAGTTGATCTGCCTGATGAGGCTTTCATCGTCGGCAATGCAGCCTATGAGCGCGGCGTTCGCCTCAAAGATCTCAAATCGCTGCCGCAATACATTCTCTAGCGGGATTTCGGACTCGACGTTGGGTCGAGACTTGCGGTCGACGAAGTACTCGCATCGCGAGCCGCATCTGCCGTGTTCTTGCGCGCGTCATATCGAAGCTGTCCACTCACGGCGAGCGACGCAGTGAATTTTCCAGTTCAGGTATCCGCGGTCGTCCTTCTGAATCGCTCGCCGCGGCTCAGGAACACATCGTGCGCACTCGCAATTCCCAGCTCGAGACTTAAAGCAATGCGCCGCGCTGGTTGAATGAAGCATTCCGCGACCATGGGACCGAACAGGTCGCGAGCGGTCGCCTCGAACAATTCAAGCCACCGATCGAAGTGTTGCGCATCGACCGGAAGCGGCGCGTGCATGCGCATGGGCTGACCGTGATAAATGCCACTCGACAGCACCACCGAGGACCAGAACCCGCACATGCGCCGCAAGTGCGGCTCCCAATCTGCGATTCGCGATTCGAAGATCGGACCCAGCAACTCGTCCTGACGAATGCGTCCGTAAAACGCTCGCACCAGACGGTCGATCATGTCTTCATCGACACCCGTCTTGTCTCGCATTTGCTGAACGATCAACGCACGGCGCTGTGCATCTGCATCGAATGTTTCGGTCATCGAAATCTTCAAAATCCTGTAGTAGTTGCATCATAAGGTTCGCCCTCGAGTAATGCTCTGATCTGGATCAAGCTGCAAAAATCAACGGTGGACCAGTGCCGAGCAGTAGGCCGAAAGCTCACCTGACACACGGCGCGGACACCGGACGCGAACTCCGTTCGACGCGGTTGCTGTTTGGGCTCGGTGGGGCCACGATGGTTGAGTTACTACCCATCAAACGCGAAGAACTCAGGAGCGTTCATGGCGAGCCCGATTCGCACCGTCATCGCGACTACCGACTTCTCTTTCTCTGCGCATCGGGCCGCGCGGCGTGCTGCGGCGCTGGCCAAGATGCACGGCGCAGCCTTGCATCTCTTACATGTGCTGGACTCATCATCGGCCAAGTCGCTGATCAATCGCTCTCCAGCAATCGACGTACAGCAATCGTTGCGTGCCGAAGCGGAGCGCGCACTCGAATCTCTTGCAGAGGATATTGCCGCGGCCGGCGGCGCGGTCACGGACAGATTGCTGCGAGAAGGTCGAGTGATGGACGAGATTCTCGCGGCCGTGACGAGCGCCGATCTTCTGGTGCTCGGACCGCGCGGCGTGAATCCGCTGCGCGATTTCCTCCTCGGTTCGACGGCCGAGCGCATGGCACGGATGATCGAGCGGCCGATCCTTGTAGTGAAGCAGGACCCGCAAATCGCATACGACAACGTCCTCGTCCCGGTGGATTTTTCCGACTACTCGGCGCCTACGTTGCGTTTCGCATCTGAGCTTGCACCGGCCGCGGTCTTGCATGTGTTCCATGCTGTCGACTGTCCACTCAAAGGAAGATTGAAGAGCGCCGGAGTCGCTGACGAAACGATCGAGGACTACTGCGATGCGCTGCATCGCGAGGCGAGCGTAAGCATGGCTGCGCTCGTGCGCAGCGTGACCGGGCGGACCGTACTTGGAAATGTCCGAGCAGCAGACGCGCGTGTTGCAATCAGTGAACGTGCTGTCGAGACCAACAGCACATTGATCGTGATGGGCAAGCAAGGCAGGTCGTGGCTGGCGGAGCACATTCTTGGCAGCGTGACTCGCGCAATCCTGGAGCGGGCGACCTGCGATGTTGTGGTAGCGCCGCACGGGTGATGCTGGTGGCTACTTCCCGAACGTATCAGGAAAGCGCATGAGCGAAAAAATGCCAGCACTGTTCATCGGTCACGGCAATCCGATGAACACATTGGAGAGCAACGACTTCACTGAAGCCTGGCAAGCCTTGGGTCGCGAGCTCCCTCGACCACGCGCATTACTCGTTATCTCGGCGCATTGGTTTTTCGGCGCTACCGCGGTCACCGCGATGCCTCGGCCGCGAACGATTCACGACTTCTACGGCTTCCCGCCGGAGCTGTTCGCATTTGAATATCCGGCGCCCGGCGACACGCTGCTTGCGGAAGAGGTCGCGGAGGTCGTCAAGCCATATTGGATGGGTCTCGATCGCGACCAGTGGGGGCTCGATCACGGCACGTGGAGCGTCCTGGCTCACGTCTATCCGAAGGCGGATATTCCTGTGGTGCAGCTTTCAATTAACGCTCTGCAGCCCCTCGAATACCACCTGACACTCGGTGCGAGCCTCGCGCCCTTGCGCGAGCGCGGAGTGATGATTCTTGGCAGTGGCAACATCGTGCACAACCTGAAGCGCGTGCAGTGGAAGGAGCCGAACGCCGTCTTCGATTGGACAAGGCGCTTCGACGATCGGGTTGCAGATCAGTTGGCGAGCGCACCGGGCGATATCTTGAAGGTGATGCAAGATCGGGACTATGCGCTCGCGGTGCCGACACCCGATCATTTCATCCCGTTGCTATATATCGCCGCGCTTGCGGCGCAACAGGGAGATGCAGTCGAGCCGCTTCTACGCGGCTATTCGTTGGGCTCTATTTCGATGAGCTGTTACGGAGTGGGTGTCATCGCAGCAGGCGATGAAGAAAAGGTTGGGGCCGCTGCATTGCCGCCGAACGTTCCAGCCGATCAGACGAATATGTAGACACATTCGTCGGCAGCCCACGCGTTGCAGCCCTCGCGTTGGGATTCGCCTATTTCGGCACAGACTCCGGTCAAACAATGTCGTTCGTATCTCGCTCGTGCGGCGGCACTGCAGCAGCAGCACCGCCCCGACTTCAACCCGTCTTCTGTTCACGGCTGTCAACGTGGCGCTGCTGCTCAGAAAGCGCTTCTTCGCACGGCTCTGTCTTCGAAGATTTGATTCTTCCGACGATGTGTCCCGGAATCACTCCTAGATTCCACAGCGGATTCTCATCGAAGCGCCCGACGTTGCCACCGACGTAGGTAGCCCACGCGGGGTAGAGCAGGTTGTACGCATCTTTCTCGGCGTCGAAGTCGCGGCAGCGTAGATATCCGATCGCATCGCCTGTCGCCTTCGCTTCGTAATAGAGACTCGCCAATGGAAGTTGATAGAGGGCTGCATGCGTGCCCTTGAGCTTGCGACGACCGAAGTCCTTCGAATGTCCTGCTTCGTGCAAGGCGATCGCAGGCTCGTTTGAGTAGAGGTACACGGTGTTCGTGAAAGGGTTGTACGCGTCCCCGCCGAAGAATCGGCCGGGCAGGATCGTGTAACCGACGACGCTTGCGATGCCGAACGTATAACGCCATCCGCCGCCGACGGTCTTGTTCTTGAACAGCCGCTTCCATTGGTTGCCAGGGTAGTAGCCGTTGACGATGACCTGCACATTGCGCAGATCGTTTTCAGTCATATAGGTCTGCATTGTCTCGATTGTTGCCGGCGAGATCTGGTGGCTGTCGATGTTCTTGTTCCATAGCAGCAGCTTGCCCAGCAGACTCTCGGGCCAATACCAATCAGCGGCATCCAGCAATTTGTTGGGTCGGCCATATAGAAACTGCTGCGACATCGGCGGAGATTTCGCGGCATCCTCCTCGATGCGACCGGTCCCAGGCGAGTAGGGCACCGTTGCGCACCCACTCAGTGTTACCGCAACGAAAGCCAATGCGGCGAGCCTGTGCGCGGAATAGTTCAGAAGCGCTTTCCAGTGTTTCACGCCTGATTCCCCACGATGTGTTGTGACGACGCTTCCGACTAAGAATGTCAGATTCGGGGGGAGGTTTGCACTTGCGCCGAGCGCTGCAGAAGCTGCTGTGATCGCCTGGCTACCGCTTGGTGATCGATCCAAGCTCGCGCTGTTTTCGGATAGACACCGATTGCCCAAAAGAAAATGCCCGCTGCAGATGCAGCGGGCATTGAGTTCACGCCAACTTCACACGAGCCGCACAGGGCCCGTGCTCGCTGATTACCAGCGCTTCGTGATCGCCACGCCGAACAGACGTGGCTCGAGCAATTGAATGCCGCGCGTCAAACCCAGCTGTTCCGACTGCACAGTCAATCCAACGATGACATCGTCGTCTGCGAGATTTTTGCCGTACACCTGCACGTCGAGATCCCAATCCGAGTTCGTGAACAACAAGCTCGCGTTGTAATTCTCCCAGCTCTGAACTGCGTAGTCCGGAGTATTGAAGTGAGAGGAGTACGAGTCAGCCTGTTTGTAGAAGTCGGCGCGAACAGTCGCATCCCAGCTGCCGCCCAACGCCACCGTGTACTGCGCTCCGACCGAGAGTGTCCATTCAGGCGATCCTGGAAGCTGGTTGCCTTCGAGATTCACTGGTACGCCCGCGTTCGCGTTCAAGCCGAAGCCTGCATTGAGTGCAGCTGAGCCGCACAAGCCCGCGCCTGGCAGAGGTGCCAATGCAGCAGGCGTCAACGCTCCACTGTTGATCGCCGCGATGACGGTTTGCAATCCTGCAAGATTGACGACGCAACCGCCTTCAAGCGCCTTTGCGTAGTGCAACGATGGATCACCCTGCGTGCGATCGAACGGATCGATCGAGCTGCCTTCGGTGATTTCGGTATCGAGGTAACCGACTTGCGCATTCAAACGCAGCGCATCGATCGGTGACCAGACAGCTTCGATCTCCACGCCGCGGACTTCCGCGTCAAGGTTGTCGACGAGGCTCGCAAAACCATCCAGCTTGCTGAACTGATAATCCTTGTAGTCATACATGAACGCAGTGAGGTTCAGCAGAACGCTGCCATTGAACAGCGAGTTCTTGGCACCGATTTCCACCGACTGCACCGTCTCTGCATCGTATGGAGCGACCGAGCCGGTCGTGGTTGGTGTATTGAAGCCGCCGGCCTTGTAGCCGCGACCGAGCGTGAGATACAGAAGGGAATCATCGGTGACGCGCCAGTCGAGTGTCACACGACCGGTTGTGTCGTCCGTCTTCAATTCCTCAGCAACCACTCGGGCTTCGTTCCAGCCCGGTGCTCCGGTCACGCCGCCTTGACCAGCTGCTGCGAGCAGATTCACTGGATAGTAGATGCGGCTCTTTTCGTCTTCTGTATAACGCGCGCCGACGGTCAACTTGAGCGTATCCGTCATACCCCAGTAGATCTCGCCGAACGCAGCTTGCGAGTCGAGCTCGTACGGAGTCTTCACGAAGAAGTAGTTATGGCCGAGTCCGCTGACAGGGATGCCCGGAGTCGGATCGAAATACGCCACGTTCCCCGACCTTTGATGAAACGCGTTGGTGGCATTCGTAGAGGTGAACGAGACCGAGTTTCGCTCGAGATTCAACGCGAACACGCCGAGGTTGAAGTTCAACGCACCGTCGAAGTTCGATTGCAAACGCAGCTCGCCGGTGCGTTGCGTATCGTCGCTGGTCGCGTAGGTCAGAGTCCGCACGCCTGTGCCGGGTCCGCCTTGAGGATCCACGTACACGCCACCTGGCGTCACCGGAGTGACGTTGAATCCGATGTCGGATTGTTGACTGCCGCCTGAGGCAAATGATTCATCGCTCGTATACGAGGCGAGGAACGACAGTGTGAGTCCATCGGTGATGTCGAACTGCGAATCAAGCTCGATCAGGTCGTTCGTTGCTTCGTACGTTGGATCGATGTACGAGGACACTCGGCGAAGGTCGGGATCTGCCGTTTGACCCGCGAAGGTGTCGCCCGTCGTAATGCCAAGGACGTTGGAGAACATGCCGCCAAACTGCGCAACGCTGTTCACCGTGCCGTACGCAGCAGGCTGATAGATCGAGCCTTGCAAGCATCCGCGGCTCAAGTAATTACGCGCCACCGCACTATTCACAGGCACTGCGCCCACTGCGGACGGACCCGGATCCTTGATACAAAGCGTCTTTGCGCCGCCGCTGCGCGAATCGTCTTCTTCGAAGCGCTCGTACAGGACGTAAGCACGGAAGCTATCGGTGGGTTCGAATGCGAACGTTGCGCGCGCCGACCATAAATCGCGCGAGTCGATATCGTTGCCGGTTGCAACGTTCTCGCTGTAACCATCGCGTTGCAGATAATTGCCGGCCAAACGGAATCCGAAGATATCGCCCATCGGCAAGTTGACATGGCCCTTCAACTTGCGTGTGTCGTAGTCCGCGATTTCGACGCTCGTAGAGGCGTTGAATTCTCCCAGCTGCGGCTTTGCCGTGATGACGTTGATCACGCCGCCCGTCGCGTTACGACCATACAACGTGCCCTGTGGTCCGCGCAGGACTTCGAGGCGCTCGATGTCATAGAAGTCGACGACACCCATGCGGCTCACGGTCAACGGCACGTTGTTATGGTGCGGTAGCACCCCTGAGTCGCCAGTCGATCCAATACCGTTTGCCGAGCCCACTCCGCGAATATTGAAGTTCGGGGTCGAACCTGTGCCGCCGGAGAAAACCAGGTTGGGAACCGCATTCTGAAGATCGTAAGCACCGTCGAGTCGCTGTTCCTCGAGAGCCGACGCTGAAAACGCGGACACCGCGATAGGAACATCCTGAATATTTTCTTCGCGCTTCTGCGCCGTGACGATGATCTCTTCCAGTGCCATCGATTCTTGAGCCATCGACGAGATCGCGGCCAGACTGCTCGAAACCCCCAACAAGGCGCTCATCGCGATTTTCAGTTTCATGCTTTCCTCGAATTATTTAACAACAACTTAGTCGAATCAGGGGGCCCGGGTGGAGCGCTCCTGACCACAACACCATTAGCAACTGAGGATTTCCCGTCAGCCGTGGCGTTGAAATACTCAGGCGTTGCTAAGCAATTCCCTTACCCCCGGAAACCGTCAGCCGTACGCCAGAATCGGAATCTAGCCTGTTGACTGACGCTCACACCACTACCAAATCACATTTCGCCGAATGTGGTGCTTCTGCCACACCGCTGGGGGTTGCCGTGCGCGCTGGCTTACATCAGTACTCGCGAACGGACGCGAGCGAGGGGAGCGAGCGCATGAAAGTTTCCATGAGCACGGTGCTTGGTATGGCTCCGTCGTTTCTTGCTGGCGAAGGTTTTGAGAGAGACTGCGTCGTCGAGAAAACTCACAGGTGACATGAATGGCCGTCGACGCTCGGGCGCAAAGTACGCAGGCTTATGCCGAGAACGCGCGGGCACTCATCGCTCGCTATGAATCGATTTCGTTCGAGGATTCGCATCGAGACGAGTTGCACTTGATGCCAACCACTGCTAGCCGTGTGTTGGACGTCGGCGCAGGTTCTGGTCGAGATGCAGCGTGGTTTGCAGAGCATGGACATCGCGTGCTCGCTGTGGAGCCCACTGCGGAAATGCGCGTAGCAGCGATGCAGCTCCATCCATTGCCCGCGATCGAATGGCTGGACGATGCGCTGCCTGACCTGACGCTCGTGCATCCGCGCGGCGAACGGTTCGATCTGATCTTGATCAGCGCGGTCTGGATGCATCTTGATGAAGATGAGCGAACTGGCGCGATGTCGAGCGTTGCCTCCCTGCTTTCACCCAACGGACTCTTGCTGCTATCGCTTCGACACGGTCCGATTCCCGCTGGACGGCGCATCTTCGATGTATCTGGCAAGGAGACCATTGCCCTGGCCACTCAATGTGGCCTGCGGCTCGAACTCAATGTGGAGGCTGACTCAGTTCAAGCCACAAACCGCGTTGCGGGCGTGACGTGGACGAAGTTGGCGTTCAAAGCGGGAGAGTGAGGTCTAGCTCTCG
>WUUC01082184.1_pt1 | contig 11224 bp, 20 predicted proteins | sample 6278441 | NCBI WGS metagenome assembly WUUC01 (sample SAMN13675441, study PRJNA597444) | soil metagenome | isolation source: soil | place: USA: Washington | collected 2017-10 | reverse complement strand
GCGAGACGTCGTGTCAGAGCTGCGGGCAGGGCATCGGCTGTCAAGGCGTATGCCAGAATACTTGCCAGGACTGCGGGCAGGCCGGGCAATGCGAGTCTGCGTGCGAGACGAGCTGTCAGAGCTGTGGGCAAGCAGGGCACTGCCAAGAGACGTGCGAGGCTTCGCCGTGTCAGGAGGGATGCCAGGTGAGCTGCCAAAACGACTGTCAGCTCGGAGTGTGTCAGCACGTGAGAGAGGAGCCGTTCTAGGTGGAGCGAGAGTACGGGAGCGACGACTACAGGCAGACGCTCTGGATGGTGAACACGCGCACGTGCAACCTCGATTGCGCGTACTGCTACCAGGGTTCGCACGCGCAGCTGCCGCAGGGCTTCGGCCTAAAGAAGCACATGCCGGACGAGACGCTGGAGCGAGCGCTGCCGTGGATGGTCGACTGGACGATGCGCGGGCTCAGCATGACGTGGTACGGTGGCGAGCCCTTGATCGGCTTCGAGCAGATGCGCGAGTGGGTGCCGCGCATCGAGAAGTCGTTCGTCGACTCGCGCAAGAAGATTCGTCAGGGCATCACGACGAACGGGACTCTTCTCACTGCTGACGTGCGCGCGTTCCTCGACGAGCACAAGATAGGCGTCTTGCTCTCGCTCGACGGCCCGCCGTGGCTGCACGATCAAACGCGCGTGCACTACGACGGCAAAGGCTCGTGGCATGAGATAGACGTTGACGCGATTCTCGCGTGGCGTCCCGACATCGAGATAGCGTGGCAGCTCGACCCAGCCGTCGACTTCAAGCCGGAAGACATCGACTGGATGCTCGCTCGCGGCTTCCGAAATCAGAACTACAACCTACAATGGCTCGTGCCGTGGAGCGCAGACGCGCGCATTCGTCTCGAACGTTTCATGAAGCACGTCGGCCGACTGTGCATCCAGAAGAAGATGCAGAGCAATTGGCTGGCTCGCCTCGATAAAGCTCTCACGGCCCCGGCGAAGATGGCTGTGCCGTGCGGCACGGGCTTGCAGATGCTCGCGCTCACTCCCGAGGGCTGGCTCTACCCGTCGCAAGAGATGGCGTTCACAGCGTTTCATCCCGGCAAAGCTGTTGGCACAGAGCTGCACTATCGTGTCGGGGACGTCTTCAAGACGCCCGTCATCGACGCGATGCGACAGCTCGACGTTGCCGACATCAAGACCGAGCAGATGAAGCCTCCAGCGCCATTCGATTGTAACGACTGCATCGCGAAGACGGTCAGCATCGGCGGCTGTCACTGCCGCTACATCGGGCAGGACGGCATCGACCCACGCAACCGCTTCGAAGTGCCAGAGGGCTACTGCCAGTCTCAGATCGCATCAATAACGGGGCTCACGCAAGCAGCCGTCATAGAGCGCTACGTCGCGCCAGCTCCACCGAAGTCGAGCGGTTTACAGGTCGCGATTCCCCGTGCCCAGCCGGCCGGGGGCGGGTCAGACATCGCCGCCCGGCTGCGAGCGCTTGAAATCGCGACTCAGAAGGTTCTGAAGCGCATGGACGGGCTGGCCGTCGTCGTCATCGAGCCCGACAAGGAGAGCTGATGCCCTGGGACCCGGCGCAGCCCGCACACGGTTCGTTCGGAGCGAGCGCTGTCATACGTCAGCAGTGGGAAGCCATCGAGCGCAACCACTTCCAGAACTACTTCGTTGACCCGACGTTCTTGCTCTGGCCTGCTAGCGACACGTCGTCGCCTGCTCACTGGGCATGCACGGGAGCGGGCATGAACGTAGTCCGCGAGACGGGCGCGACGCATCTCTACGCGGGACCTCACGCGTTGCGTCTAGCGTTCGGCTCGGCTGCCGCCCTCGCGACACAGAACGTCTTCACGACGACGAGCTTCCCTGCGTACTGGCGCGGCAAGAGCTTCGCGTACGGCGTCGCGATCAAGACGAACGCGGCTGGCATCGCGAAGCTGGAGGTTTTCGACGGCGTGAGCACAAGCGCGACGTCGTATCACAGCGGCAACGACGCTTACCAGTGGCTCACGGGCGTGCACACGATCAACGGCTCAGCGAACCAGCTCGTTGCTCGTCTGCGCGTCGACGGGGCGGGCACGGTGTACTTCGGCGGCTCGTGCGGTGTCTTCGGGAGCATCCCGCCGCAACACCTATACCCGCCCATCTTCGAAGTCGTCGACTGGACGTGGCCGAGCGTCGGCAACGCAGCAGTGAACACGAACGGCGTGCTGCGTATCGCTCCGTTGCGACCCACTCTCATCGACGACGTTTTTCTTCACGCGATGACTGCGCCGACCGGCGCAGCTCTCATCACCGACCTAGAGACGTGGGACGGCTCAGCGTGGCAAAGCATGTTCACGACGAAGCCACAGCTTGCTGCGGGCACAGCTGGCTCGCGTCAAGCAGTCGACGGCACGTATCGCTATCGCTGTCTCGCGGGCTGCATCAATGCGAACATCGCGAACGCGATGGCTCGCTTGCAGATCGAGCAGGTAGGCAGCACGCTGCCCGGTGCCGACTTGAATGTGCGCATCACTGGGCGTCAGTTCCGCCGCGCGAATGAGCTGTGGCTCACGATACAGGAGTTCGGACTCTAGCTCTTCGCTCTCAGCTCGGCATTCTCTCGCTCCAGCCACTCGCAGCGTTTGCGGAGGGCCTGCGCTTCAGCTTCGGCCGGCACGAGCAGATGCTCCAGGCATTCCGCGCACAGGTTCAGCGGATGCGGACACTCCTGCCCAGCCCCGCTCTCCGCGTTGGGCTGCGCCGCCAGGACGGCACGCACCGCAGAAACGCAGTCGTGATCGGACGGGTTCTCATCGAGAGGGCACAGCTCGTCATGAATCTGCTCTCGCAGTTTCAGCAGCTGCTGAAGAAGGTTGTCGCGCTGAAATCGTTCATGCTCCCTGAGTTGAGCTTCCAGCGGGCGCGGCGGCGTCTCAGGGGCGGGGGGCGCGAGCCAGGAATCGCGTGAGCCCTTCGTCTGAACCGACGCCACGCCAGTAGTGGGAACGTCGGCTGGGCGCCAGACGATCCCGCACCCCTGGCACTCATGCGAACGATGCGGCGGGTTTTCCCAGCCCTTGTCTGGCTGAGGTTCGTCGATGTGCTGCTTTCCGCAACCCGGACAGTGCAACACCATCGGCAACGGCTCGGCGGCCCGCTCCTCACGGGAAGCGCCCGCAGCCGAGCAGACAAGGTGATCATCCGCACGCACGCACATTGGCTTGCCGCCGTGCGTGAGACACAGGCCCTTCGCAGGCTTCCAGCGGCACTCCTCCGGCTCGGCCGCGCCCGCACGGGATAGGGTGTCGTTAGAGTCCATCGAGTCCCTTTCGCGCGTGAGAGCGAGCCCGCAGCACGACGTCTGCGATGAACATGGCGAAGTTGGCAACGTCGGTGCACTCGCGCACGACGTCGCACGAGAACTCGTTGTCTTGACCAGCAATGTTCGCGTCGGTCGCTCCCATGAGCAGCTCGCCCAGCTCTCCTACCTCTTCGCAGAGTCGACGGTACAGCTCAGCGTGACCGTCCTCTTTCCAGCCCTCTCCCTTCTTTTCTTCGTGCTCGTTGAGCATCGCCTGCATCTCGCTGGCCATCGCCGCGACGAGCTTCCCTGGCCTTGCTGGTCCCGCCATCTCATTCTCTCCATCGCGCCGTAGCGCCTAACTTAAAACCGAACGTGGCGTCTCGAATGCGACGATGCCGCAGACGAGCACGCAAGAGATAGAAGCGCAGCAGCGAGAAGTCTTCCTTCTCTCGGTTGCACTTCGCACACGCGGCCGTGAGGTTTATCCACTGCTTGCGCTCGCCGCCCGCTGACGTCGGTGTGATGTGGTCGACTGTGCTGCGAGCGCCTACTGCGGCCGGCGCTCCGCAGTAAGAGCAGGGGTCGCGATTTAGGATCGAGCACCAGACGTCGAACGTCCTTCCGCTGCGCACGTGGATGCGCTTAAGCAGCCACGCGAAAGTGTCACGGTTCGCAGGCATGGACGTCGACGTCGATGCAGTCGTTACAGAGTCCATCTTCCCCGCATGCGACGCACTGCTGCACGTCTTCGTCTTCTACCTCGCGCGTGCAGTGAGAACAGTTCGTCATTCGTCCTCCAGACTGAAAGAGCGCGGCGGGCGCTTGCTCGTCGGCTCTGGTTTCGGTTCGGTTGCTTCTTTCGTCGTGCCGAGCACGCGTACACTCTTCGCTGTCGCGCGATCGGCCTCCTCGCCAGCGAGCTTCGCGAAGAGGGCGTCCATCACGGCGATGTCGGCTACGCTCGCCTTCTCTTGCGCCTTGGGGAACTTGCACGAGACGCACAGTTGGTCGGCGCGATTTGCCGCTCGTATCGAGAGAGCGCCGCACGCGCCGCACGTGACTGGCGTCTCCTCAGCGAACGCCTTTATTGGCGGCGGGGGCGGTGGCGTGTAGGGCATGCTCGCAGCTCCCTTCGGCGGTGGCGGTGGTGGCGTCTTGCCCATGACGAGCGCTCGACCTTTCTTGGAGAGCGACGCTTTCCATTTACGACACCCATAGCAGCGACAACGAGAGCGGGCACGTACCGCCTTCGCGCCGAAGATGCAGCGGTGCGGCTCACTCGTCGTCAAAGCTCACCGCTCGCTTCGGACGCTTCGCTGTGACGGCGCGCTTCCTCGTTCCGATGTTCGTGATGATCGCGTTGCTCTCCGGCGGTCCGCCGGGCGTGACGAACGTGATGGCAGCCATTCCGAAGAGATTCGTCAATGCCTTGCCAGCGTCGTTCATACTGAGCGCGCCAGCCTCAGCGGCCTCCTTGAGCTGCCGCAATGCCTGTTGGGCATCGTTGACGAGCTGAGGAGTTTGCTTTTTCAGCTTCTCTTTATGCTCGGCCGCGAGACGGTCGTTGAGGCATACGGCTTCGCCAGGAGAGAGACACTCGACGAGTCGGTGGTCGTGATCGCAGCGCAGCAAGAGACGTCCGCAGTCGGTGCACTGCGCAAACTTCCTCCGCTCTTCTGGCGTGCCCATCGTGAAATGCTTCGGCCCGACGCGCCAGACGTGCGCGCCGGGCTTGCAGGCCGACGTCGGGAACGTCATATCATCGACCTCCTTTCAGTCGCGACCCTGTGCCACGTCCTCGCACGCCAGCACCACGCGCTCTCTGCTCGACGCCGCCCTCGCTCGGCTCGGCTATCTCGACGTTATGGCACGCACGCATGAGACGCTTCTTGATCGTGTATAGCTGCGTACGTGCGCCCTTCGGGTCTTCCACGACGAGCCGACCCTTGTCGTCGCGGTACGTGTAATCGGCCTTGTACGTCGTCACGTGCTGACGCGAGCGTCGCACCGTCTCTGCAAACTGACATAGCGCCCTCTCGTCGCTCCCGATGTCGTCGATGTACGAGAGCAGCGCGTCGACAGCCTCCGAGCTGTAGACCTCCAAACGAAACGGCACTTGGTATCGCAACTCGCTGATGGCTCCTACATTCTGCATGGCCACGAGCACGGGCTCGCGGTTCGCCTCGCGCTTCGACTGAAAGACGCGCGGCTTCCCGCTTGGCCCCAGCGTGAGCTTCGACGCGGTGGGCTTGTTGCGGAACTTCGACGGGAGCAGCACTTCAGTGCCGCACGAGAGACACGCCCAAAAGAAGCGGTTCTTTTCGTAGACGCGTCTGTACGGTTGCTCCTCGTTGCATTTCGCGCAGTGAGTCGTCTTTCTAAAGCTCACGCCATCCGCCGCTTGCGCACTTCTTCGACCGAGATAAGAACACGCGCCAGCAGGGAGAGCGAGCATCCCAACGACTTCGCTATCTCGTCGACGAGCAGGCAGAACTCTGCGTCGTCAGCGAGCGCTTGGGCGGCGAGAGCGATGTCGCCATCGTTCGCAGCCCGGCCGTCGTACTCACGCAGCTGCGCGATCCGCTTCCGTATCGCGTCGTCCATCGCTCACCTTTCTGGCGTAAGCAGCGAGCGCGGCGACGTGCAGGTCGTAGCGACGACGGATGTCCGCCAGCGCTCGATGCGACGCCGCGATGCGCTTGATGATGCGCCTAATGTCCTGCTCGTTCACGGCCCACCCCTTTCACGGGTGTGCCCTCAAAGTTCCCGGGGAAGCCGCACCATCGTGAGGAGTCGACGGCGCAGACGCGCGAGGTTGCGCAGGTACTCAGAATCTGGAGTCAGCTTGTTGTCGCTCGCTTCAACAAGCATGCGACTGACCGCAGGGTGCATGCCCAGCTTCTCTTCGCCGTAGGTTGCCGCACGCACGCAGCTGAGACACATGCCGGTGCGAAATTCGATGACGGCGGTGATCGGGCAGACGACGGAGAACTTGTTGACGCCGCGCACGTGCCCGAGCGTGACGTTCCAGTAGTAGCGCGGCGCACAGCGGCGCAGCTCGTGCATGAACTCTCGAAGCGTCATGTCAGCTCCATTCGAAAGGGACGAGACTCGCGGCCTGGTACAGCGGGTGATACGGCGTTTTGCCGTTCTTCGACGTGCGCAGCGCGTGTAGCTTGAAGCCAGCAGCACGAAGCATGGTCTTAACGGCGTCGCCTCGGCGCTGTATCTCGCCGTTAACGCCCCAAGCGCAGACGATGAGCGGCGAGTCGAAGCAGGCGATGCGGATATAGTTGTCGTTCTGCGGCCCGACCGGATCGTCGACGAGCAGCAACCCTCCTGGGTCTGGCGTGCGCCATGCGAATAGGTTGACGACGACAAGCGCTTTGTGTCCCCACGCGTGCGTGTACGCGAGCACGCGCCGAATCGTCGGATCGTCTTGCTCTGCGTCGGCGGTCGACGGGTTGAGCATGATCCACACAGCGGACGGCCCGGGCCCCCATCGTCGAGTGAGCGCATAGCGATACTGCCCTGTCGAGTCGAACGTCGCGCCTCGTGTCATGTCGTCTCCAGCAGCCGCTTGAGCTGCGCTCTGAAAGATGGGAGCTGCTTGCGTCGCCACCATCGGGCGACCTCTTCGCGCGTCTCTGCGCGATGCGTCGGTCCTTGGTAGAGCGGCCAGCGCTCGCCGTCTGCGGCCGAGTGTCCGCAGCTCAGAATCGTGCGGTCGCTCCAGCCGTAGCTGAGATGCACAGCTCGAACACGTGGCGAGCAGCTGCGCACCCAACACGCTCGATAGAAGCGACGCGCCGCTGGCTCCGAAGGACGGCAGACGGTGAGCTTGCCAGCGCTCGCGCACGTCATATCTGATTCTCCCCGTGACGAAAGTCGGGCGTGACATCGCCGTCAATGCAGCTCCAGAGATGGAGCACGTACGGGTGCAGATTGATGTACTCACTGCGCGGCGGTATCACTTGCAGCGCGCGCGATTCTCGTCCCATGAACAGCTCTTTCGCGTAGACGAGATCCTCCCACGTAGGGAGTCGGTCCGGATAACTCACGCTGAGATGCACCCAGCGCTTGCCGTCTAGCTCGACACGACCGCTGAGAAGCACGGTCATGCCCGAGATGCGGTTCTGGTAACGACGCCCGATGTCTTCGAGACGCCATTCCTTCAGCTCGTGCCACCCGATCGGCAGCACGCGCGGGATGTACGGCAGAGATACGCCTACAGTCTCAGTCACTCGTACGACACCATCGCGCGCTGAGGGCGCTTGTGTGTCCCCTTTGGTGTGCCGCCGCTCTTCGCCACGTGTTCGAGCTGCTCGCGTCGAAGCCGCTCGACTTGTTGGGAGAGCGCGTCTGCCTCGGCCTCGGCGTTCTGAGCACGTACACGCCAGCGGTCCCGCTCCTGAACCGCCACTTCATGAGCTAAGCGGTAGCCCTCGACAGGTGCGTCAGCGAAGCCGCGTACGCTGTCGAGCACAGTCACGGCAAGACACAGGCGCTCGTGCGCGTAGCGCATCGCGCTGGACTTCTTGTTGCTGTCTTTGTACGTGTGGTCCGAGATGTAGGACGCAATGCTCAGCAGCTCGTGCTTCAGCTCTGGGAGTCGGTCGATGAGACGCTTCTGCGCCTTTGGTTTCATGGGCTCAATCCTCAAAGTCAAACGCGCGCACCGGGCGCTTGTGTGTTGCCTTGGTCGCTCCGGGCAGCTCTTGCTTGCCGCACAACTTCGCGCCCTCTAGCGAGACGTGATCGTGCCCTCTGTCGCACATGAATCGAGGCATCTCAGCTTTTGCTTGTGCGAGCTGCGCTGCGTTGCACTTGTCTCGATCGCCGACCGTAAGGTGCGTGTGGCCCTTCATGCAGGACCAGTTAAACGCGCTCGCCTTCGGGTCAAACGTAGGCGGACTCTGCGGATTGAGTGCACCGCACTGCAAACAGACCATCGCCTTGTGCTTCGGGTCGTAGAGTATCGTGGCGTGAAGACAGTTGGCCTCCTTCTCGGCCATCGACTTCAGCACGCCTAGCTTCCACGCGTTGTCTGGCTGCGTCTTCTCTTCCACCTCCATGATTAGGCCGCAGCGAAAGCACTCTTGCTGACCAGACGAAGGCGAGTAGTGGAACTGATGCCCGCACTCGACGAAGCTCTCCCACTTCTTCAGCGTGTCCTTTTGATCGGTGTAGACGATAGGGACGCCCAGGTTGTTGACTTCGATGTAGCCCTTAGCGAGCTTCTGAGCGATGACCGCCTCGGCCGCGCGCTCTGCTCGCCACTCGCTAGAGAACTCTTTCGGCTGTGCGAGAGTCTGCGGCTTCGAGCCGATGGCGCCCCACTCGAAGTTTAGTCGGCGGCCGTCGTAGATGATGTGCCAGAACTTGTTGTGTCCTGCGACTGTGCAGTGGAAGCGTCGTGTCCCGACCATGCCAGCGAACCTCCTTTCGGTCGACGACTGCGATTGCCTAGAATCGCGCGACAATGCGGCGCGCACGAGCGGCCCTTAGACCAGCGTGGCTTGTCGTAGAGTTTGCTGCATACGTCGCAGACGCCCGTCACCCAATTCTTTCGAGCGCGCGCCCTGCGCATCCATGCGGTCGCCCAGCGACGACGATGCGGGCGTATGTGACGTGGGACAAGAAAGCGCAGGTCGGGGTGATGGTCGCAAAGGTGCGTCGCCCAATGCAAAACTTCGAGGTTCGAGGGCGTGTTGTTCGTGAAGTCGCGGTCGCGGTGGTGAACGTGCTCTTCTGGCTTCAGCTTGCGGCCGAGCAGGAACTCGACCACGCGTCGAGCGCGCCTGTGGTACTGGCGCTTTCCTACGTGCTCGCGCCAGCGCCGCGTAATCTCAGCCAGCGCTCGATGTCCTCCTTCAACACGTCGCCCAAGCAATCGCATTTGGCTCCTTCGTTGAGAACGTGCAGACAGCCGTCACTGTGAAGGTCACGCCAGAGCACGCGCTTGAAGAGCAGCGCCGTCGCCTCGATGAGCTTGCCCGAGCAGAGTATCGCCGTCTCTTCGTTCGGGTGCACGTGCAGTATCGTCCCGCACGGAGAGAGCGTTACGGCCCCTCTCTCTCGTGCAGCTCGCTCGCTAGGCGTAGGAGCTGCACTCGCGCCGACTGAAGCTCTTCTCGGAGCATCGTCAGCGCTTGATGCTGCGCGGACAGCTCGTCGAGCGCCGCCTTTAGTCTCGGCTCCTTCTGTGCGTCGACGTCGGCGTAGCATTCTTTCCTCAGCTCTTGAAGGTGCACGGCTATGGTGCCCTCGCTGCGCGGGTAGCACTCGTGGTGGATGGCGAGAGAAATGGCGCTGGCGAAGCGCGCGAGCTGCTCGTCCGCCAGCGCCGACCGGCGCTCGTCGTCGGTTATCGTCTTCGGCTCGGGCATGACTTCACCACCGGGCGTCGGTGCTGCTTCGCGTTCGGACACGTGACGAAGTGCGAGATGAAGCGCGGCTCTTCGACGAGCGTCTCTTGGCCGCGCGGGAGGTAGATGGCGACGCCTGCGCGCACGACAACGTTGCCGTTCTCGACAGGCTTCGCGTCAAGCGGGACCGACTTGCCGTTCGCCGTCTTCTCCCAGCGTATCGGTGCGTTACACGACTTGCAGTTCGGCATCAGTTGCGATGCTCCGCTCGCTTCGTGTTGTAGTCGAACGCTCGCGCCAGGTAAGCGAACGCGTGCTTGGCCTCATCGAGCCGCTCTCGCAGCCTCGACTGCCTCGTCACGCCGTCGCGGATCGCCTCGGCACGCTCGGCAGAGAGACGCTTGGCGTCCGCCAGTTCGTTGCGCAACGACGCGAGATTGGCGCGCAGGAACCCGGCCTCTGTCTTGTCGACCGTAATGACGTGTCTCTCGTTCGTGCTGTTGCCTTCACTCGTCACTATGTCGACACGTTCGCGCTCTTCGAGCGCTGCTTTCCTGCCAGCCTCATACGCCTGATGCTCGCAGACGTCGTGGCGGCGCTCAGCTTCGTTGCGCATGGACAGACGACCGAAGCTCTCGCCGGTGTTGTAAACGCTCTGGATGTAGTCGGTGAGTCGCTCCAGCTCAGCGCGAGTGAGACGTAGGGCGATCTTGTGTCCGATGTTGGGGAAGTCGATGGTGGTAGCGCGACGTCCGTAGTCCGGACCCTTTCTCTTGACCTTCATCGCTGCATCGCTCCTTCTCGCGTCACGGGGAACGGGCCTCGCGCGTCGAACTGGATCTTGAGCTGTCCCGCCTTCTTCCGATCGTTCGCGTCGGTAATCCCCTTCACCCACTCGCGTTCGGCCTTCGTCCAGATGCGTCCGCGCGCGACGAGCTGCGTCTGCATGAGCCAGAGTGCGACCGCCTCGTCGTCGACGAAGAAGATGGGCTTGGCGTCCCAGTCGACGGCGACCTCGACGACCTTGCCCTCACGTGGCTGCACGTCGGGACGCTCGGGGTGGAATATCTCGCTGAACGGCAGCATCTCGCGCGCCGCGATACAGTAGAGCGCGCGCGCGTTGCCGGGGAATTTGCGCCGCGCCTTCTTCGCTTCGAACAGCTTCGCGTCGACCATGCCGAGAAGCTCGCCTTCGCCTTCAGCGACGAGGCGCACGAGCACGCCGAGCTGCTGCGGGAGCGACGAGTAGTCGGGCTGCGTGAGCCGATAGTAAAACTCCGGCCCCTTGCCCCCTACGACGCGCACGTCGACGGTGCGCATGTCCTTCAGCACGAGCGACGGGTCGTTCCACTTGCCCGCCACCGTCGCCGGCATCGGCCCGCGCAGATCACCTAGCGCGCGCCATACGAGCAGCTCGCCCGTGTACCGTGCAATCTCGCTGCGCTTCGCAGCGTCCGTCCCCTCGGCACGCTTGAGCGCGACGAGCTGCTGCCATCGCAGCTCGCCGTTCTGCTTGCAGTGCGTGACGCCCTTCTCGTTCAATTCGACCTTCATTGGCTTGCTTGCTCCTT
>WUUC01217074.1_pt1 | contig 11225 bp, 6 predicted proteins | sample 6278441 | NCBI WGS metagenome assembly WUUC01 (sample SAMN13675441, study PRJNA597444) | soil metagenome | isolation source: soil | place: USA: Washington | collected 2017-10 | reverse complement strand
AACTGGAGAAAGTTCTTCAGAGCCGCACGCTCCAGAACTCGGAGAGCCTCAAGGCGTTCCTCCGCTTCGTCGTGGAGAAGACCGTGGACGACGAGGACGTGCAGCTCAAAGAGTACACCATCGCCACAGAGGTTTTCGGGCGTAACAGCGACTACGACCCGCGCATCGACTCGGTCGTGCGCGTGCAGGCCGGGCGGCTGCGCACAAAGCTACAGGAGTATTACACGACCGAGGGGAAGAGCGACCAAATCGTCATCGACCTCCCCAAGGGCCACTACCACCCGGTATTCAACTGCCCGCACACGGAACCCGAGAACGGTGCTCCCGCAACGGCAACTTTAAGCCCTTCGGGAGAGGCCGCGTCGAACGGGCACGGCAGTAACGCGGCGACCGAGCCGGGCGGACATGCGCAGGCCGAAGGCGTCATGTCGCGGGCCGGAGGCAGGGCGTTCGTGCTCGCGCTCGTCGGGCTCGTCGTGCTGCTCTGCGTCGCGGTGCTGGCGCTCTACTCGTCTAACCGCGAGCTTCGGCGGCGGCAGCAGCAAGCGACGAGCGCAGACTCTTCGCTCAATCCCGAAGACTTCAAGGCCGTCTGGGGCCCGTTCGTGGACGACCCGGAAGCTCCTCTGCTCGTCCTCAGCAACCCGACCGTCTACCGCTTCCTGAACGAAGCAGACCCCGAATCGCTACAGCGTCGCTCCATCGAGTTGACGCCCGAGCAGACGCGCTCGCTGGTGGACGCGCCGGAGTTCAAGGGGCAGTGGACGGGCGGCGACTCGCCCCGTCTCATACCTTCGCTCGGCATGTACACGGGGATGGGCGAAGCAATCGGCCTCTATCGCCTGACGGACATCTTCCGCGCCTCGAACAAGAGCGTGCTGCTCAGGCAGAGCCGTCACGTGAGCGCCGCCGACCTGAAGTACCGGAACGTCATCCTGCTCGGCAGCATTTACGTCAACGAGTGGACGCGCAGGCTCCCTTCGGTCGAGAATTTCGGCTATACCTTCTCGGCCACGATTGAGAACCGCAACCCGCAGGCGGGCGAGGAGCGCAACTACATGCCGCAGTTCAACGAGCAGACGGGCGAGCTTGCGGTCGATTACGCGCTCGTCACCGTCAAGCCGAACGTTTCGGGCGAGCACGCGGTGATGACTCTCGCGGGCATCTTCAGCGAAGGGACGGAGGCCGCCGCCGAGTTCGTCACGACCCGGAATCACCTCGCCGTCCTCGGCCAGCGCCTACGCCAGCTCGGCGGGCAGAACGCGCCGCCGAAGTACTATCAAGCGCTCCTCAAAGTCGAAGTCTCGAACGGCACGCCGACCACCATCACGCTCCTCTCTCTGCGCGCACTTCCAGAAGCGGGCAAGTAATAAAGCCGTAAATGGTAAATCGTGAATGGAAGAACCGGTTCTTCCATTCACGATTTACCATTTACCATTTACGGCTTTTACCGCTCTTATCTCAGAGTGAATTTCTCCGCGAGTCCTCCGACGAGGACTTCAAAGTCTCCGGGCTCGACTGTGGGGCGGTTGTCTTGGCCGATGAAGGAGAGGTCTTCGCGCTCGATGTCGAAGGTGAGCGTGCGGCTCTGGCCGGGTTCGAGGCGAATGCGCGCGAAGCGTCGGAGCCTCTTGTCGGGGGGCGTGATGGAGGCCACGAGGTCTCTGAGGTAAAGCTGCACGACTTCGTCTCCGGCCCGCCGCCCGGTGTTGGTGATGGTGACTTTGACGGTCAGCTTGTCCTGCTCGCCAATCGTCTTACGGCTCAAGGTAAGCCCGTCGTATTTAAAGGTCGTGTAGCTCAAGCCGTGGCCGAACGGGAACTGCGGGTTGAAGGGCGTGAGGCCGAAAGTTGTGCTCTGATTCTCGTAGGACTTGTGGTCGTAGCTGAGGAGCGCGTTCGGGTGGCGCGGGTACGTGAAGGGCAGGCGGCCCGAAGGGTTGTAGTCGCCGAAGAGCACGTCGGCGATGGCCTGCCCGCCCTCGTTGCCGGGATTGTAGGCCATGAGAATCGCGCCTGCGCGCTCGGCGATGCGGTTGATGATGCGTGGCCGTCCTTCGACCAGCACGAAAACTACGGGCTTGCCCGCCGCCGCGATTGCCTCGGCCAGTTTCAGTTGCGGCTCGGGCAGAGTCAGGTCTGTGATGTTGCCCGGCGTCTCCGTGTACGAGCCCTCGCCGAGACACAGCACGACGACATCCGCTTCACGCGCGGCCCGCGCCGCTGCGGCGATGTCCACCTCCTGATCGACATCGGTCGGCGTAGTATTCGAAGGGCCGCCGGGTGCGCGCGTGATGCGCGTGCCCGCTACGTACGAGACGTTGGCCTTCCCCGCTTTCGACTCGACGGCCTGCCGAATCGTCGGGCGGTCTTTCGGGTAGAGCGACTCCTCAGAGCCCTGCCAGACGTAAGTCCAGCCGTTGTTTAGCGAGATGAGCGAGTCGGCGGTCGGGCCGGTGACGAGCACCTTGCTATTCTTTGCAAGCGGCAGAAGGTCATTCGTGTTCTTCAAAAGCGTCATGGCCTCGCGCGCCGCTTCCAGACTCATCCGGCGCGACTCGGGCGTGCCGAACTTCGACTTCAGAGAGGCGTCCGGCAAGGGACGCTCGAAGAGACCAAGCTCGTACTTGAGCGTGAGGATGCGCAGGACGGCTTCGTCGATGCGCGACTGCGGAACCGCGCCCTCTTTCGAGAGCGCGAGCAGGTGGTCTGCGAAGCTGTAGTCGCTCGGAACCATGCTCATGTCCACGCCCGCCATGACGGACATGCGGGTGGCCTCTTTTTCGTCCACGGCCACGCGGTGAATAGTGACCAGTTTCTTGATGTCCTCCCAGTCCGAGACGGCGACGCCGCGAAAGCCGAGTTCTTTGCGCAGAATGTCCGTCAGGATGAAACGGCTCACGTGGACGGGCACGCCGTTGACCTCGCCCGAGTTAATCATCACCGTGCGCGCCCCCGCATCGACCGCCGCCTTGAAGGGCGGCAGCACGTACTCGCGCAGGTAAATCTCCGGAATCCAAGCGGGCGTGCGGTCTCTGCCGCTCAAAGGCAGCCCGTAGCCCATGTAGTGCTTGAGGCACGAAGCGACTCGCTCCGGCGAAGACACGTCCATGCCTTCGTAGCCGCGCACGGACGCGACGCCCATCACCTTCGCGAGATACGGGTCTTCGCCGAAGCTCTCCCAGAGGCGAGGCCAGAGCGGCTGGCGTCCGATGTCGAGCACGGGCGAGAAAGTCCAAGGGATGCCGGCGGCGCGCGTCTCAAGCGCGGCGACCTCGGAGGTGCGCATCATCATCTCCGGGTTCCACGTCGCGGCCATCGCGAGCGGCTGCGGGAAGAGTGTGGAGCCCTGCACGTAGTTCGCGCCGTGAATCGTGTCGATGCCGTAGAGGACTGGAATGCGCAGGCGCGTCTTCTGTGCGGCGGCCTGAATCTGGCGGATGGTCTCGTGCCAGCGTTCGAGCGTGAGCGCTTGGTCAGCGACGTTGAGGATGGAGCCGACGCCGTACTTGACGACGGCCTTCTCCAACTTCTCAGGGTTGATTTTTATCTCCTGATTCCTGCCGTCCGAGACCATGCTAATCTCAAGCTGCGTCATCTGCCCGACCTTCTCTTCGAGCGTCATCTTCGACAGAAGCTCTCTGGCCCTGCGCGCCGCCTCCGCGTTCGGGGCGGGCGCGCGGAGCATTCGACGAAAGACTGCGTGGCTGTCCGTCACTTCGGACTCCGTGGTGTTTCTCGCGCCGGTCTGCGGCTGCCCGGCGAGGACGCCCGCAGGCATCAGCCCATGCAGGGATAGTGCCGCGAGGGCGAAGGTCGCTAACATTTTTTTCATGTTGGGGTCGTCCCTTGTTCTCTTTTGGGGAATCGTTCGGCGTTCGGTTCGGTAGAGTCCGTGTCCCGGCGGATGTTTCTATAACGCGGGACGCGTGAAACATAAGTTACTCACAGTTAAGAGAGGCGCGATGAGCGGGAAAAAGGCGAAAGGTCAAAGGCGAAGGGAAGAGAGCGTCCGTCCTCTTCCCTTCGCCTTTGACCTTTCGCCTTTTTCTTTCCTCTTATCTCCGCTGCGACTTGTCGAGCCTTCCGGCCACCCTGTTGACGCCGTCGCTGAGCCGTATGACCTCTAGGAGGTCGCGGCCCGCTTTCGCCGACTGCTCGACATCGACCACGTCCGGGAGCTTGAAGACTGGATTCTCGGTGAAGCTGTCGATTCGCCTGCACATCTTGACGAGCGCGTCGGTCAACTGCGCGTCGGCGATTTCGGGCTGCTTCTCCGGCCCTTTCTTGTCGCCCTCAAGCACTTCGCGCACCAGATGTTCCTTCAGGCGGCTGGCGCGCTTGTTAATCTCCTCGGTCTCGCGCGCGATGAGCTTGTAGTCGAGCGGCTTGTCCGATTGAAGATGGCGCACGACGTTGTTACGTAGAATTTGTATGCGCTTGAAGTCTTCGCGCATCTGTTCGGCGGCGGACTCGGCGCTGCGGCGGTCGGTCGGCTTCGCGCCCCGCAGTATCTCTGCGCTGCGGAGCTGCGCCTCGCGCTGCTGTCTCTCGCGCACCTCCGCGAAGGGGTCGCGCTGTCCGGGCGGCGGCGCGCCGGACGGCATGCCCTGCTGAGAGCGCGCCGTAACGGCCCCGAGCGTGAACACGCAGATGGAGGCCGCGAAGGCGAACACAACCATTGCAAAAGGCGCGCGGTGGGCTCTCATGGCTGTCTCCTTAATCCTCTGTTTCGAGAGGGGCCAAGTATAATCCCGAATTCTCTGGCCGGACAATACCCGTCCATCAACTTCTAAGCGGGCTGTCGAGAGTCGAGCGCCGTGCGGAGCCAAGCGGAAACGTCTTGCAGGCTCTCCATGTTCACCTCGTGCCCCATCGGATATTCTCGGTAGGTCAGCTCGACCGGCAGCGCTTCCAGATATTTACGCGCCTCCCGCGCGCTCTCCACCGGGAGCACTTCGTCGTAGATGCCGTGCGTCACGAGCACGGGCTTGCCCTCCAAGGCCGCGCGGTCGGGGTTCTGTTCCAACACGCTCGACGGCAGCCGCCCGCTCATGGCGACCACGCCTGAGAGCTTCGAAGGGTGTTTGAGCATCAGGGCGAGGCTCATCATCGCCCCCTGACTGAAGCCCGCGAGATAGACGCGGCCCGCGTCGGCCCCATAGGTCTCGACCAGCTCATCGATGAAGCCGGGCAGCAGCGCCAGACTTCTCTTCGCCTGTTCGAGGTCGGCGACGAGGCCCTGCGGCGTGAACTCGATATTGAACCAGCCGTAAGAGTCCGGCCCCAATACGAACGGCGCGCGTGCGCTGACGACGAGAAAGCGCGCGTCGAGGTAGGGCGCGAGGCTGAACAGGTCTGCCTCGTTGCTGCCGACCCCGTGGAGCAGCAGCAGGAGCGACGGCGACTCGCCGGTCTTCACACGCGGCTGCTGTACGAGATGTGTGAGCGAAAGATTCTGTGCGGGCATATTCGATTGTTCTCTCCCTTGCGCGGGATTATACCTTTGGAGGCCGCCGCAAGTCAGACGCGAGCCGGGCACTTAGCGCGGGCGCAGGCGCTGGCCGGAAAATATTCGACTGGCGCGGCGGGGCTTGGAGAAGGCATACTCGCAGTGCCTCCGTCCCGAAGTCTTCAAAGCGGCGGGGTCGAATCTTCAACACTCTGAAGGGATAGAGATGGCTCGTCAAATCGCACTCACACTCGTCCTCCTCGCGCTCTCTTGGACGTGCGGCGTCAACGCATCCTTGAGGGACGCTTCGACGCAAACGTCGCAGGCACGCAAGGCTTCGGCGTCGGGGGCGCGCGAGGCTTCAAAAGGAAGCTACTATCCGCCGCGCGGCGAGGGCTGGCGGCGCAAGCGTCCGGAGGAAGTGGGGATGGACGCGGCGCTTCTTGAGCAAGCCGTCGCGTATGCACGAACGCAGGAGAGCAAGGTTCCGCGCGACTTCTCGACACAGGTCGAGACCTTCGGCTCTCTGCTCGGCCCGCTCCCAAAGGAGCGCGGGGAGACGAACGGCATCATCATCCGCCATGGCTACATCGTGGCCGAGTGGGGCGACACGCGCAGAGTCGATCCGACCTACAGCGTCGCCAAAAGTTTTCTCTCCACCGTGCTCGGGCTGACGCTCGACCGAGGGATGATTAAGAGCATCGAAGACCCCGTGCGGAGCTACGTGAGCGACGGCGGCTACGACTCGCCGCAAAACGCGCGCGTCACATGGGACGAGCACGCGCGCCAGACGAGCGAGTGGGAAGGGGTGATGTGGGGCAAGCCGCACGACTTCGTCGGCGTCGAGCAGTTCGGGAGAGGCAAGCGCGAGCCGCGAGCGCTGCGCGAGCCCGGCACGTACTGGGAATACAACGACGTGCGCATCAACCGTCTCGCCCTCTCGCTGCTGCGACTCTGGCGAAAGCCTCTGCCGCAGGTGCTCAAAGAAGAGGTCATGCGCCCCATCGGCGCGTCGGACACGTGGCAGTACCACGGTTACTCTAACTCCGACGTGTTGATAGACGGACGGAAGATGCCGTCGGTCAGCGGCGGCACGCGTTGGGGCGGCGGCCTCTGGATAAGCACGCGCGACGAGGCGCGCTTCGGCTATCTCTTCCTGCGCGGAGGGCTCTGGCGTGACAGGCGGATTGTCTCGGAGCGTTGGGTTCGCGCGGCGACGACGCCGGGCAAGGTCAAGCCGGACTACGGCTATCTCTGGTGGCTCAACACGGGGCGCAAGCAGTGGCCGAGCGCGCCCGAGTCGAGCTATGCGGCGCTCGGCTACGGCTCCAATACCATCTGGGTTGACCCCGAGCACGACCTCGTCATCGTCTGGCGCTGGCATCAAGCGAATCCCGACGAGTTAATCAAGCGCGTGCTCGCCTCAATCAAATGAGAGCGTGCGCACGCGCGGCGTCTTACGCTTCGTCCGCGTCGCCTTTATCGAGTTCGAGCACAGCCGAGTTGATGCAGTAGCGAAGTCCCGTAGGCTGCGGCCCATCGTCGAAGACGTGTCCGAGGTGCGCGTCGCAACTGGCGCAAAGGACTTCGGTGCGCACCATGCCGTGGCCGGTGTCGGTTTCGGTGCGGACGTTGTCATCCTCGGCGGGCTGCGTGAAGCTCGGCCACCCGCAGCCCGAATCGAACTTGGCGTCGGAGCTGAACAACTCCTCGCCGCAGGCAGCGCACTTGTAAGTTCCCTTCTCTTTCGAGTCGTGGTACTTGCCCGTGAAAGCCCTCTCCGTCCCCTTCTCGCGTGCGATGCGGTACTGCTCCGGCGTCAGTATCGACCGCCACTCCTCGTCCGTCCTGTTCACCTTCTTTTTCAACGCTCAAAGTCCTTTCCCCGTCTCGCGGGCACGCGGGAGCCTCCGAGACAATCATCAAGCCTTTATGTTTCTTTTGATGCCCGGCGGAAGCGGGCGGCAGCGACCTTGCCGCCCGGCCCGCGCGCGCTGGGGTGGGTCGCTTTGACGTTACTACGTTCGGAGAATTAAAGCCACTCTGTGCAACGTGAAGCTCTCGGCGGCCCCCGGCATCGGACACGCAAGCGCCGGTTCGTCGAGGCGCGTGTGCGCCGGCCATTTCGTCAAATGATTCCGTCCGACGATTCCGTTAAATGATTCCGTCCAACCTGCGCGACTTAATCCCTCCAAGCAGACGCGCTTGAGAAAACCGCGCCGTCCCATTCTTCGGACAACTCACGCGGGCGTCCATCCAAATCCCGCAAGGCCATCGCCTCTAAATTCATTTTCATCAAGCATGGCCTTCGGGCAATCGAGGCGTCAAAGACTCCCGACCGTTTTCGTTGGGCTCTTTGAACGCGACGAAGCCATCAGGCATGTGCGTTGCATTCAAGAGCGTGAGCAGGCCATGTCGATTGCTCGCGCGTCCAACTCTTGGGACGAATCGGAGGGCGCGGGTGTCAAGACTCTGTCGAAGCGTCTCGCCCGCGCCGCAAGGCTCCCCCTTGACCTGCGCTAACAGAAATGATTCGGAGGTCAAAAATGTATGCTTAGAAGATTCCTCTTCAATTCGCTAATCGCGCTCGCGCTCGTCGTATTGGGCGCAGGCGTCTCGCTCTCGCAGGCGACGGGCGGCTCCATCGCGGGTCAGGTTGCGGACGCGAACGGGGCCGCAGTCCCCAACGCCACCGTCACACTGCGCAACGAAGCCAACGGCCAGACGCTGACGGCACAGACCGCCGAGGCCGGTTCCTACAGCTTCCCTAACGTCCTCGTCGGAAACTACACCGTCACCATCGAGGCTCAGGGCTTCCAGACCGCCACGCAGAAAGTCGTCGTCGCTCTCAGCAACGAGTCGAGCGTCAACACGACTTTACAGGTCGCGGGTCTGAACGCGGAGACGGTGGACGTTTCCGGCGGGAGCGAGGCTTTGGTTCAGACCGAGAACTCGCAGCTCGGCAGAAACTTCGAGGAGCGGCAGGTTCAGGACTTGCCCATCTTCAACGACCCGCGCTCGCTCGCGCTGCTCTCGCCGAACGTGGTGGCTCAGGGCGCGGGCGTCGGGGGCGATGGCGGCTCGGTCGGCGGCACGCGCCCCAACTCGAACACCTTCAACGTTGACGGCGTCGATAACAACGACCCGAGCGTGACCGGGCGGCAGCTCGAAATCATTCAGGACGCCATCTCGGAAGTAGCCATCCTGACCAACAACTACAACGCCGAGTTCGGAACCGGCGCGGGCGGGCAGTTCAATACCGTCACCAAGAGCGGCACGAACGAGTATCACGGCTCGGGCTTTCTCTACTTCCAGAGCCAGCGCTTGAACGCCACGACCTCGGCAGAAGAGGCCGCCATCCTGCGCGGCGATTTATTGGAGAAGCCGCAACTGAAGCAGCCACGCTACGGCGGGACTTTCGGCGGGCCTATCTTGAAGAACAAGCTCTTCTTCTTCGGCGCGTACCAGCGCACGGACTTGACGCAGCAGGGCTCCGGCGTCTCTTACACGGCCCCGACCAGCGCCGGGCTTGCGCAGATAGAGGCCATCCCCGGCGTGAGCCCTTTCGTCGCGGGGCTCCTGCGCGACAACCTGACGCTCGCCAACAACGCCGCCGAGACGCGCACCGTGCTCGGCGTCTCCGGCATCCCCTTCGGGCAAGTCTCGGTCGTCAACCCCAACGACTCTTTGCAGACTCAGTACCAGCTCAACATAGACTACCTGCGCGGCGAGCGTGACCAGTTCCGCTTCCGCTATTCGCAGGACGACGTGAGCCAGCAGCAGCCCGGTAACGGCAACGTCAAGTTCAACAACTCGGTGGTGCAGCCGGTCAAGCTGTTTTCCGCCGGTTGGATTCGTCTCTTCACTCCGAACCTCGTCAACGAGCTGCGCCTCTCTTACAAGCGGTTTCAGCAGAACTTCGTGCTCGACGACCCGGCCTTCGAGACTTTCCCCAATCTCACCGTGCCGGATTTGAATCTCGGCCTCGGCCCGAACGGCAACCTGCCGCAGGGCGGCTTCGACAACTCCTATCAGGTCTACGACGCCGTGAGTCTCACGCGCGGCTCGCACGCGCTGAAGTTCGGGGCAGAGGGACGCTTCCTCATCTTCACAAGCTTCTTTCTCCCGCGCGGGCGCGGCGATTACGTCTACGCGAATCTCGACGAGCTTCTGCTCGACCGCGCGCCGTCGGTCGTCGATTTGCGCGGAGTCGGTTCCTCCGCCTTCACGGGCAACCAGCAGAAGTTCTACGCCTTCGCGCAGGACGACTGGAAGGTGACGCCGAACCTGACCTTAAACCTCGGGCTCCGCTACGAGTACCTGTCGATGCCGCGCGACGCGAGCTTGCAGGCGCTCAACTCAATCGCAGACCTGCCCGGCGTCATCGAGTTCAGAGTTCCCAGAACGGACAAGAACAACTTCGCGCCGCGCGTGGGGCTAGCATACTCGCCCGAGTTCGGCGGAAGGCTCGGTCGCCTCATCTCCGGCAAGCGCGGCCAGAGCGCGATTCGAGCGAACTTCTCCATCAGCTACTACGAGATTTTCCAGAACCTCTACCTGCTCAACCTGCCGCCCCAGTTCCAGCAAGAATCGAGCGCGGCGGAACTCGGGCTCACGAACAGCTTCCTACAGAACGGCGGCGTCCCGCCGACTCCGCTCCCGCCGCTCACCACCGCAGCGGCGCGCTCCGCCACAGCCTCCTTCATCACGGACGCTGTGATGCCCTACAACATGGCTTGGACTCTCTCTTACCAGCGCGAGCTGACGCCCGGCACTGTCATGGAGCTACGCTACCTGCACACGGCTGGACGGCATCTGCCCGTACAGGTTCGACTAAACGGCGGCGTGGTCGATAACAGCCGTCTGGTCATCCCGACCTTCCTCTCCAACCCGACGGCTGCGCAGCTCGCGGGCCGCCCGACGCTCGGTGAGGCGGGGCTCGACGTGGCCTTCCCGCGCCGTCTGGGCGCAGCAGGGTTCGCAGGCTCCGTCACGTCGTTTGAGCCCGAAGGTAACTCCGTCTACGACGGGGCTTCGGTAAGCCTGACCCGCCGCTTCGCCAAGCGGCTGGCCTTCACCGCCGCTTACACTTGGAGCAAGGCGATTGACAACGCGACCAACGAGCTGTTTTCAAGCACCGTCAACCCGCGTCGAGCGCAGAACGTCCTCGACTTGAGCGACGAGCGCTCGCTCTCCGCAGTGGACGTGCCGCACCGCTTCGTCGCCTCTCTCAACTACGAGACGCCGACGTTCAGGAAGCACAACGGCTTCGTTCGCGCTGTGCTCGGCGGCTGGCAGGTGAGCGGCATCTTCCAGACGCAGTCGGGCCAGCTCATCACGCCGCAGTCGGGCATCGACAGTAACCGCGACCGCGACGCGGCGGGCGACCGCACCATCCTCAACTTAAACGGCGTGCCGGGCACGGGCTCCGGCGTGTTCCCCGTGGACATCAACGGCAACCGCCTGACCGTCACCGAAAGCGGCGTGACCCGCTTCGTCGATGCCTCGGAGGGCGACGCCAGAACGGTCGCCTACGTGGCCCTGAACCCGAACGCGCAGTACATACAGGCCGGGCTCGGCGCGCGCGCCAACGCCGGTCGCAACACGCTGCGCACCAACGACTGGAACCGCACCGATGCGGTCTTCCTCAAGAACTTCCGTTTCGGCGGGGAGAATCGCTACACCTTCCAGTTCGGCGCGGAAATCGGCAACCTCTTCAACCAGCGCATCCGCACCATCGGCGACTACGGCTCGCCCTTCTTCGTCAACCAGA
>WUUC01091757.1_pt1 | contig 11225 bp, 6 predicted proteins | sample 6278441 | NCBI WGS metagenome assembly WUUC01 (sample SAMN13675441, study PRJNA597444) | soil metagenome | isolation source: soil | place: USA: Washington | collected 2017-10 | reverse complement strand
GGGCCATCTCCCAGGACGGCGGCCGGGTCGACCGCAACCGGCTCATCGGCGCCGGCCTCGTCCTGCTCCTCGCCTGGAACGCGGGCACCGTCGCCGGGGTGTTCGGCGGGAGCGTGCTCGGCGATCCCGCGACCTACGGGCTCGACGCGATGTTCCCTGCCCTGTTCCTCGCGCTCCTGGTCGGCCAGCTCGGGACCGCGCAGGCGCGGGTCGCGGCCGTGACCGGCGCGCTCATCGCGCTCGTCCTCACGCCGATCGCGCCCCCCGGCGTCCCGATCGTCGCCGCGGCAGCGGCGGCGCTCGTCGCCCTGCGCCCCGAGCGTGCGGCATGAGCACGACGTGGCTGATCGTGGTGCTCGTGGGCGCCGCCACCGTGGCGCTCAAGGGCCTTGCGCCCGTCCTGCTCGGCGAGCGCGAGCTGCCTGCTCCGGTCACGCGGGTGAGCGGCGCGCTCGCGCCGGCGCTGCTCGCCGCCCTCGTCGTCGTCCAGACCGCGGGCGACGGTCAGGCGCTCACGGTCGACCCGCGCGTGGCCGGCGTCGCCGCCGCGGCGGTCGCCCTGCTCCTGCGGGCGCCGCTGCTGGTCGTGCTGGCGTCGTCGGCCGGCGTGGCGGCGGCGGTCAACGCGCTCACCTGACGGCGGCCCGCGCCGCGGCCTTCACGGCGCGCGTCAGCGTGGCGATGTCGTAGACGCCCTGGTGCCGGCGCCCGTTGACGAAGAACGTCGGGGTGCCGGAGACGCCGCTCTCGTCGGCGCTGCGCACGTCCTCGGCGACACGGCCCGCATGCCGGCGCCGGCGCAGGTCCTCCGCGAAGCGATCGACGTCGAGATCCAGCTCGGCGGCGTGGCGGTGGAGGTCAGCGGGCCCGAGCGCGTCCTGGGCCGCGAGCAGCCGGTCGTGCATCTCCCAGAACGCCCCCTGCGCCGAGGCGGCCTCGGCCGCCTCGGCGGCGAGCTGCGCGTTGGGGTGCACGTCGGTGAGCGGCAGGTGGCGGTACACGTAGCGCAGCTCGCCGGGCAGGTGGTCGAGCAGCTTGACGATGACGGGCTCGGCCTCGGCGCAGTACGGGCACTCGAAGTCGCCGTACTGCAGCAGGGTGACCGGCGCGTCGGCGCGGCCGCGGACGTGGTCGCGCTCGGCATCGACCGGCTCGGCGAGGTCGACGATCGCCTCGACGGTGCCGCCGAGCTGGCGGGCGCGCGTCTCGGCCGGGAGGCGCCCGATCAGCTTCACGGCGCTCCAGGCCAGCGCCGGCGAGAGGACGGCGGTCGCCAGCACGCCGACCTTCGCCTCGTCGAGCAGGGCGCCGTCGAAGGCGAGGGTCGCGACGAGCAGCGAGACGGTGAACCCGATCCCGGCCGACGTCGCCGCGACGGCGAGGGCGGGCCAGGTCACCGTCAGGCCGGCGCCGCCGAACATGGGGCGCGTCGCGAGCCACGCCGCCCCCATGATGCCCAGCGGCTTGCCGGCCACGTACGCCACGACGATCCCGAGCGTGACGGGCGAGGTCACCGCCGCCGAGAGCAGGTCGCCGTCGAGGTGGATGCCGGCGTTGGCGAGCGCGAAGAGCGGGACGATCACGCGGCTCGTCCACGGATGCAGCCGGTACTGCAGGCGCTCGTTGGGCGAGATCGCCGAGGTCAGGCTCGCCCGCGCCGAGTAGGCGAGCTCCGGCGTCGGCTGCTCGCGGAACGAGCGGGTCAGCTCGGTGCTGCGCTCGAGGTCGCTGCGGGCCGGCGGGTAGGCGCTCGTGACCAGGCCGACGGCGAGCCCGGCGATGACCGCGTCGACGCCGGACTCGAACATCGCGAGCCAGATCCCCACACCGACGAGCACCGCGGCGGGGCCGCGCCACGATCCGGCCCAGCGCAGCGCGCCCAGCAGCGCGAACAGGCCGATCGCCACCGCGAGCGCGGTGAGCGAGACCTCCTCCGTGTAGCCGAACGCGATCACGAGCAGCGCGACCAGGTCGTCGATGACCACGACCGTGAGCAGCAGCACCCGCAGGCGGATCGCCCGCCCGCGGCTGACCAGCGCGAGCGCCCCGAGGGCCAGCGCCGTGTCGGTCGACACCGCCACGCCCCAGCCGGCGGCCCCGTCGCCGCCGGCGTTGATCGCGAGGTACAGGCCGCCGGCCACGACCATGCCGCCGAGCCCCGCGACGACCGGGACCGCGAGGCGCGAGCGCTCGCGCAGCTCGCCGAGGTCGAGCTCGCGCTTGGCCTCCAGGCCGACGACGAGGAAGAACAGCGTCATCAGCCCCTCGTTCACCCAGCCGCGCAGGTCGGTGGCCAGCTCGTGGTCGCCGAGCGCGATGGCCAGCTTCGTCTCCCACACCGACGCGTAGGAGTCCGGGGCGACGTTCGCCCACAGCAGCGCGGCGACGGCCGCGGCGACCAGGACGACCGCCCCGCCCGTCTCGGCGTAGAGGAAGCTCCGGATCGGCGACGCGAGGTTGCGCGCCCACGCGGTGCGGCCTCCGTCCGGGGCCGTGGCTGTGGTGTCCGCTGCGCTGATCAGTGCATGGTGACGGGCGCGGCGCCTCACCCGTTGCGGGTGACCGGCGGAGTGCGCGCGAGCTCGCCGGCGAGGCGCGAGACGGCCTCGTTGACGGCCGGGTCGTCGTCCGGCTGCCAGTCGGCGATCAGCGAGTGCAGGCAGTCGCGGCGCGCGCCGATCAGCCGCGCGGCAGTCGCAAGCCCGTCCTCGGTGAGCCCGTCGCCGGCGATCAGCCCGCGCCCGGCCAGCTCGGCGAGCAGCTCGCGCGCCACCGCAGCGTCGAACGGCCGGCCCGCGGCGATCGCCTCGGGATCCCCGAGCGGGAGCCCCTCGGCGCCCTGCACGAGCAGCCACGCGGGCCCGGGAGCGAGGTCGACGCCGGCGGCATCCACGGTGCGCTCGATGAACCGTCGCGTGCGCTCGCGCCCGACCAGCCGGCCGAGCTCGCGCGTGAGCTCCTTGAGCGAGTCGCCGTCCGTCGGCGACGCGAACGCCTCGCCGACGCCGGCGGTCTCGACCGTCTGGCGCAGCGGCCGCTCCTCGATCAGCCAGGAGAGGAGGAAGGCGACGAAGACGATCGCGGCGGCGACGACGAAGACCGTCGAGAGCGCGTCGGTGAACGCCCCCGTGTAGCCGTCGCGCACCGCGGCCGGCAACCCCTGGAGCGCGCTCGGATCGATCGAGCCGCTGCCCACGTCCGCGGCCGGCGACCCGGCGAGCTCGTCGGTGAGCCGGTTCGTGAAGATCGCGCCGAGCACCGCGGTGCCGAGCGATCCGCCCATCGAGCGGAACAGCGTCGCGCCGGAGGTGGCGACACCTAGCTCCGCATACTCGACGGCGTTCTGCACGGCGAGCACGAGCACCTGCATCACGAGTCCGAGCCCGAGGCCCATGACGAACATAGAGACCGTCGCGTAGAGCGTCGAGGTCCCCGCGTCCAGCCGCGAGAGCAGCATCATCCCGACCGCCGCGATCGCCGTCCCCGCGACCGGGAAGGCCTTGTAGCGCCCGGTGGCGGAGATCACCTGGCCCGACCCGATCGACCCGATCAGCACGCCCGCCATCACCGGGATCAGCTGGAGGCCCGACTCCGTCGGCGAGTCGCCGCGCACGACCTGCTGGAAGAGCGGCAGGTAGGTGAGCGCGCCGAACAGGGCGAATCCGATCACGAACCCGATCGCGCTCGTGATGCGGAAGACCCCGTTGCGGAACAGCCGCAACGGCAGGATCGGCTCGCTCGCGCGCGATTCGGCGACGACGAAGGCCACCAGGCCGGCGACGCCGATCACGCCGAGCCCGACGATCTGTGCCGATCCCCAGGGGTAGCTCGTGCCGCCCAGCGACGTGAGCAGCACGATCCCGCTCAGGCCGACGGCCAGCAGCACGGCGCCGGCGTAGTCGACGGCGTGGTGCACCCGCTCGGACACGCCGGGCAGCGACACGGCCAGCGCCGCGAGCGCCAGGGCGCCGAGCGGAAGGTTGATGTAGAAGATCCAGCGCCACGACAGGTGGCTCGTGAAGAAGCCGCCGATCAGCGGGCCGGCCACCGACGAGACGCCGAACACGGCGCCGAACAGGCCCATGTAGCGCCCGCGCTCGCGCGGGGAGACGACGTCGCCGATCGCCGCCTGGGCGCTCACCATCAGGCCGCCGCCGCCGAGCCCCTGGATCGCGCGGAACGCGATCAGGTCGGTCATCCCCTGGGCGATGCCGCAGAGGGCGGACCCGAGCAGGAAGATCACGAGGGCAGCCTGCAGCACGACCTTGCGCCCGTAGAGATCCCCGAGCTTGCCGTAGAGCGGCGTGACGACGGTGATGGCCAGCAGGTACGCGGTGACCACCCACGAGATGTGCTCCAGGCCGCCGAGGTCGCCGACGATCGTCGGCAGCGCGGTGGACACGATCGTCTGGTCGAGCGACGCCAGCAGCATCACCAGCATCAGCGCCCCGAGCACCACCCGGAGCCGTCCGCCCCGCTGGTCGCCCTCCTCCCCGCTCATCCTGATCCCTGGTACCCCGGGGGCGCCAGGACGCGCGCCAGGTCCTGCCGGCGCGTGACGCCGAGCTTGCGGTACGCGTGCTGCAGGTGGTTGTCGACCGTGCGCACGGAGACGACGAGCTGCGCCGCGATCTCGCGACTGCTCGACCCGGCCGCGGCGAGGAGGGCGATCTCGCGCTCGCGCGCCGTCAGGCCGGCGGCGTCCGGCGCGGCGAGCAGCGTCGGCGGGCGCGCCCCCTCGCACTCCGCGAGCCACAGCCCGGCTCGGGCGGTTGCGGCGCGGGCGCTCGCCTGCCGGCCGGTCTCGCGGTGGGCCTCCGCCGCGGCGCCCGCCGCCTCCACGGCGACCAGCAGCGCGCCGTGCGCCGCGAACCGCTCGGCGACCGCCAGCAGGGCGTTCCCGTCGCGGGCGACGAGCGCGGCCGCGTGCGCGGCCGCCGTCGCGGCGTGCGGCCCGTCGACGCGGTCCGCCAGCTCCGCGAGCTCCGGCGCCGCGGTCCCGGGGTCGCCCAGCCGGCAGAGCTCGTGCAGCGCCCGCACGGCGTAGGCGTCCTGGCCGTGTGACCGTGCCAGCGCGCCCGCGTCGCGGGCCAGCGCGCGGGCGCGGGTCAGCTCGCCGTGCGCGGCGGCGTCCCACGCACGCGCCAGCTCCAGCTCGACCGCGAACGCCTTGTGCCCCAGCGCGGTGCGCTCCAGCTCCGCGATCGCCGCCCGCGCCGCGTCGGGCTCGCCGGCCTGCGCCGCCGCCTGGCCGACGCCGGCGAGCGCGAAGGCCAGCATGCCGACGGGGTCGGCGTCGCGCAGCAGCGCGGCGCTCTCGCGGCAGAAGCGCAGCGCCGTCCGGACCCGGCCGCGGGCGAGCCAGATCAGGCCGAGCGAGTTCGCCTCGACCGCGATGCCCGTCGCCGACCGCCGCGAGAGCAGCTCCGCGTACGCCTGCTCCGAAGCCGTCGTCGCCTCGGTCAGGCGGCCCGCGAGCCGCAGCGCCATCGGCCTCATGCCGGCGAGCACGGGCTCGGCCGACGGCAGCTCGTGCCGGCGCCGCCGCGCGACCGGCAGCCACGTCCCGGCCAGCGCGACCGCCGCGTCGCTGCGGCCGGACGTGAACAGCGCCTCGACGGCGCCCATCGCGGCAGTGGTGCGCGCCCGCTCGTCGACGCCGGGATCGTCCAGGAGCGGGCGCGCGGCGGCGAGCGCCGGCGCCGGGCGACCATGCGCCGCCGTCAGCCGCGCCCGCTGCGCGGCCAGCTCGTGTCGCAGCGCGGCATCGCGCACGACCTGCTCGGCGCCGCGCAGCGCGGCGTCGGCATCGTCGGCGCGGTCGAGCGCCCAGAACAGGTTGCGCGCCCGCGCAACGGCGACCTCGGCCAGCTCGCGGTCGTCCTCGACCCGCCCGGCGAGGCCGGCGAACCGGGCCTCGGCCTCGGCGCCGCGCCCCGCGACGGCGAGCGCGCGCCCGAGTGCCAGCTCGGCACGGAAGCCCGCGCCCGCCTGCAGCGCGGCGCGGGCGAGGCGCTCGGCCAGCGCCGCGTCGGGCGCGGCGAGCGCCCGGAAGGCCGCGCGCGCGAACAGCGCGCCGTCCTCGCTCCCGCCCGACTCCAGCCGCCAGGTCGCGACCCGCAGCAGGTCGCCGCCGCGCCGGGCGCCGTGCGCGCTCACGGCGTCGGCGAGCCGCCGGTGCAGGGCCGCGAGGCGCGAGGGCGTCAGCCGCGCCCGCACCGCCTCGCCGTGCAGCGGGTGGGCGACGTCGACGGACCGCCGCCGTCCGTCGGCGCGGTGCTCCACCAGCTCGCCGCGCTCGAGCGCCTCCAGCCCGGCCGGCGCGCCGGGCCCGAGCAGCCCGAGCTCCAGCGGCCCGGCGACCGCCACCAGCTCGAGCAGCTCGCGGGCGTCCGCGTCCACGCCGTCGATCCGCAGGTCGACCAGCTCGGCCAGGCGCGTCCCGACCTCCATCGGGCCGCGCCAGCGCCACACGCCGCCGTCCTCGGCCAGCTGCCCGCGGTCGAGCCCGTGCCGCGCCAGCTCGCGCAGGAACAGGGCGTTGCCGCGGGTCAGCGCCCATATCGTCGCCGCGCTGGCGCCGTCCACCGGCCCGCCGAGCCCGGCCGCCAGCAGCCCGCCGACCTCCTCGCGCGACAGCTCCCCCAGCTCGAGCACCGGGCACAGCTCGTCCTTCCAGAGCGCCCGCAGCGCGTCGGGCACGGGCTCGCCGCGCCGCACCGTCACGGCCGCGAAGGCCTCGCCGGCCGCCACGAGCTGGTGCACGAGCGCCGCCGACGCGTCGTCGAGGAGCTGCCCGTCGTCGACGCACAGCACGAGCCGGCGCCCGGCGGCCCGCTCGGCCAGCACGTCGCGCGCGCGGGCCAGGAGCTCCACGCCGTCGGGGAGGCCGGCGGGCAGCAGCGGGGCGAAGGCGCCAAGCGGGATCGAGGCCGCAGAGCGCGTCGCGCGGACCCACGCGACCGTGCACCCCTGCTCCTCGGCGAGCGCCGCGATCTCGGTCGCGAGCCGGGTCTTCCCGACCCCGGCCGCACCGGCGACGACCACGCCGCCGGCCGCCCCGCCGCCGAGCGCCGCGGCCGCGGATCGCAGCTCGGCTTCGCGTCCCGCCAGCGGCCAGCGCATGCGCGGAGTCTGATCGACCGTCCGGGACCGGGCAATCCGGACGAATGAGTAGCCGTTGCTCAGGCGCCGGCGCGCCGGGCCGCGCACGATGCGGTCCATGGCACACGCGAACGACGACATCGAAGACATCCCCGTCCTGGTGGTCGGCGCCGGCCCCGCCGGCCTGGCCTCCGCGATCGAGCTGGCCCGGCGCGAGGTCCCGGTCCTGCTCGTGGAGCGCCGGACGGCGCTCTCCTCCCACCCTCGCGCCACCGGCCTGAGCCTGCGCTCGATGGAGCTGATCCGCGGGTGGGGGCTCGAGCGCGCGGTGCGCGCGCAGGGGGCCGACGTCGACGCGTCGATGCTCGAGGCCGACACGCTCGCCGACGCCGCGCGCGGCGCGGCCGTCCAGGTCGGTTTTCCGAGCCGCGAGCAGAGCCGCATGATCAGCCCGGTGGCGCCGGCCTGCGTCGCGCAGGACGACGTGGAGCCGCTGTTGCTGGCGCATCTGCGCGCCCGGCCGAGCGCCCGGGTCGAGCTCGGCACGGCGGTGACCGGCGTCTGGGCGGGAGCGGGCGGCGCGCGCGTCGCGCTGCGCGACGTGGCGACCGGGTCGCTGCGCCAGGTCCATGCGCGCTACGTCGTGGCGGCCGACGGCGCGCGCAGCACCGTGCGCGCGGCCGTGGGCATCGCGATGCAGGGCGCCGAGGACGTGATGGCCGGCGCCTCGACGCTGATCCGCGCGCCGCTCTGGGACGTCGTCGGCGACCACCGCCACCTGCTCTACTCGGTCACGCGCGCCGACGCGCCGAGCCTCTTCCTGCCGACCGGCGCGTCGGACCGCTGGCTGTTCGCGGCCGAGGACGCCGGGGCGGAGGCGGGCGACGAGGCCCGGATCGCCGAGCTCGTGCGGCTCGGCGCCGGCGTGCCGGACCTGCCGGTGCGCGTCGGCCGCTCGCGCAGCTTCTCCGCGGCGGCCCAGCTCGCGGAGCGCTTCCGCTCCGGCCCGGTCCTGCTGGCCGGCGACGCCGCGCACCGGGTGACGCCCCGCGGCGGGACGGGCCTGAACGTCGCGCTCCACGACGGCTACGACCTCGGCTGGAAGCTCGGCTGGACGCTGCGCGGCTGGGCGGCGCCGGGCCTGCTCGACAGCTACGAGGCCGAGCGCCGGCCCGTCGCCGAGCACGTCGCCGCCCGGTCCGCGGATCCCGGCGGCTCGCGGCGCCCGCCGGAGCACGAGGTGCACGTGGATCTCGGCGGCCGGATCCCGCACGTCTGGTCCGGCGGGCGCTCGACGCTCGACCTGATCGGCGACGGGCTGACGCTGTTCGCCGGCCCGGACGGCGTGGACTGGGAGGCGGCGGCCGCCGGGAGCGCCGCGCGCGTGCCGGTCGCCGTACGGCGCCTGGAGGCCGTCGCCGCCCGCGCGGTCGGCGCTGCGGGGCGCGCCGCGCTGCTCGTCCGCCCGGACGGCGTGCCGGCCGCCGCGCTGCCGGCCGGGCCCGACCCGGCGCCCGCGCTCCGCGCCGCGGTCGCGGCGATCGCCGCCTGAAGGCCGGAGCGCTCGGCCGCTGCGCGGGGACGGCATGGTCGCGGGCTAGCATCGATCCGACGGTGGCCTCCTTCGCGGATCGACTCGCACGCGGCCCGCTCGTGCTCGACGGCGGCCTCGCCACGGAGCTGGAGCGGCTCGGGCACGACCTGGGCGGCTCGCTGTGGTCGGCACGCCTGCTGCGCGACCACCCCGAGGACATCGAGGCCGTGCACCGCGCGTACTACGCAGCGGGGGCCGACGTGGCGATCACGGCGACCTACCAGGCCAGCTTCGAGGGGTTCGCCCGGGCCGGCGCGGGCCGCGAGGAGACCGCGCGGCTGCTGCGCCTCGGCGTCGAGCTCGCCCGGCGCGCGCGCGACGCGGTGCGGCCCGACGGGCTGGTCGCCGCCTCGGTCGGTCCCTACGGCGTCGTCCTGGCGGACGGCAGCGAGTACACGGGCGACTACGGCGGCGTCCGGCCCGCGCAGCTCGCCGCGGTCCACCGCCCGCGCGTCGAGGCGCTGCTCGCGGCCGGCCCCGACGTGCTCGCATTCGAGACGATCCCGGCGATCGGCGAGGCCGCCGCGCTGGTCGATCTGCTCGGCGAGTACGACGGCGTGGCGGCGTGGATCACGTTCTGCTGCCGCGACGGGGCCGCGCTGAGCGACGGGACGCCGATCGAGGACGCGGTGCGGCTCGTCGCCGGCAGCGGGCGGCTGACCGCGCTGGGCGTCAACTGCACGGCGCCCGAGCACATCGGCGCGCTGCTCGGGCGCATGCGGGCCGTCACCGACCTGCCGCTCCTGGTCTACCCGAACAGCGGCCGGGTCTGGGACGGCGAGCGCCGCGCCTGGCACGGGGCCGGCGTGGCGGGCTTCCCGCCGGGGCTCGTCGCCGGCTGGGTCGAGCGCGGGGCGCGCGGCGTCGGCGGCTGCTGCGGGATCGACCCGGCGGGGATCGCCGGCGTCGCCGGCGTGCTCGCGCCCTAACGGACGGTCGGCAGCGTCAGCGTGATCCTCGACGCCCTGAACGAGCCGCTCGCGCGCTGGGCCTGCCAGACCTTGGAGGCCGACACGATCTGCAGCACGTAGCGGCCGCCCCGGCGGCCGGACACGGCGATCGGATGCAGCGGCCGGCCGACCTGCCGCCTGCGGCCGTCGAGCCGCAGCGGGATCGGCGTGACCTGGTTGCCGACGACGAGCCGCCGCCGGACGTCGACGATCTGGGCGAAGACGCGCACGTCGCTCGTGCTCGCGCGGCCCCGGTAGCGGAGGCGCAGCGCCGGCGCTCCGGCGATCTGCGCGTTGCGCGGCAGGCGGAACGGGATCTGCAGGGCGTGCCGGGGCTGCTCGGGCATGGCCTCGGTGGCCGCGCCGCTGCCCGGCCCCTTCACGAGCGTGGCGCGGCCGCGGCCCCTGACCCTGATCGGCTTGCCCGCCCGCGGCGGGTAGGCGGGTGCGGAGCGCCACTTCGCGTCGTCGGCGAGCCACTCGAAGCCGGGGCCGGTCGACGCGCCCGCGTCGCCGTCGAGGTACTTCGCGAACCAGGCGGTGATCGCCATCGTGACGTGCCGGGAGGAGAGCAGGAGCAGCGCATCGTCGGGCCCGTCGGGATCGCCGCTGCCGGTGTGGCACACGCCATGGCCGCCGCAGAACCAGATCATCTTCACCGGCACGCCGCGGCGCGCGAGGATCCGGTGGATCCTGATGTCCTCGTCGAGCGGGAACAGCGTGTCGACCGTGCCGCCGATCACCAGCGTCGGCGCCGTGATCCGCGCCACGTTGGCCGTGCCCGGGCCCCGGCTCCGCAGCCAGGCGAGGTCATCCGCGCCGACCTTGCCCGTCGCGACGCTGGACTCGTAGGCCGAGCCGATGTGCGGATCCAGGCCGCCGGTCTGCACGCCGGCGGCGCCGCCGGCCAGCCCGTCGTTCTCGGCCGCGGCCTTGCCCGATGCGTACAGCAGCCCGCTCCAGCCCTGCTTGAACGTGGCGTCCTTGTACAGCGCGGTCCCCAGGCTGTGCCATCCGACGACCGGCGTCAGCGCGTCGATCCGGTGGTCGCCGGCCGCCGTCGCGTACTGGATGCCCGCCCCGTAGCTCCCGCCCGCCATGCCCAGCCGCGGGTCGCCCGGCGCGTCGAGCTGCGCCCAGGACTGCTGGGCGATCCAGTCGACGATCGCGCTGGTGTCGCGGCCCTCGATCGCCGGATCGTCGATGCTCACGATGCCGCCGGAGGCCCCGAACCCGCGCGGGTCCCACGTCACGACGTGGTAGCCCTGCGCCTGGAAGGCCAGCACGAACGCATCGTCCGCGGCCGCCCCGCGGTTGGACCAGCCCGGGCCGAGCAGGACCGTCGGCGCGGCGCCGCCCGCGGCCAGCGGATACGGGTGCACGACGATCGGCGTGCCGTCGAAGGAGGTGACGACGGCGTCGTCGGCGGATGCAGCGGCCGGCGCGGCGGCGCAGGCCAGCGCGGTGAGCGCGGCCGTCAGGCGAGGGGACATGGGCACAGTGAAGCGGGAAGCGCGCGGATAGGGTCCGTCCCGCGATGGCACGACGACGACGATGACCGAGCACGACACGGATCC
>WUUC01202506.1_pt1 | contig 11226 bp, 8 predicted proteins | sample 6278441 | NCBI WGS metagenome assembly WUUC01 (sample SAMN13675441, study PRJNA597444) | soil metagenome | isolation source: soil | place: USA: Washington | collected 2017-10 | reverse complement strand
GAAAGATGTTGGAATGGTTGCCAACGAAGCTGAACTTGAAAAATATGCACGCGCAGAAGGTTTTGAACCGGTAACGATGCAAGATGCAATGGAAGTTTTCCACGCCATTTACGACAGCGAACATACCCAAATTGGTATTGTTAAAATACATGCAGAATCAATGGCCAATTATTATTCTGAATTAGGACAAACACGTTACTTCAATGGCTTGCTTGTGAAAGAAACCAAAACCCAGTCAAAAGAAAACAGCTTCTTGGAAAGTTTTGGAACACTCAATACAATTGAAGATAAGATAGCGGCCTTGGAACAACTTGTAACACAACATGTATCAAAGATTGTTAAAACCCCGGTTGCCCGCATTAAATCTACCATGACGTTTAAAAGCATGGGCGTTGACTCATTAATGGCCATTCAGCTAAGGAATCTATTGGAGAAAAGTTTAACGATAAAATTATCGGTAGCCATGTTCTGGGCGCACCCCAGCATTCATGAATACGCTACATTCCTTGGCAATATGGTTGCCGAACAATTGTTGATAAAAACAATGGAGAATCAATCAGCTAAAGTTGACCAGCCTACTGCAAATTGGTTCGTTATTCCCAAGCCTAATCCGAAAGCGACCTTACGACTTTTCAGTTTTCACGATGCAGGCGGAAATGCTTCCCTTTACCACACCTGGGAAAATATGTTGGGTAACGACATTGAATTAGTAGCTATAGAATTGCCTGGACGTGGTCGACGATTAGCAGAAAAAACCTATACAGATGTAAATGCCTTAATACAAGACATCAAACCGATGCTGCTCCCATTGCTTGACAAACCGTTTGCTTTCTTCGGTCACAGCATGGGTGGATTAGTCGCTTTTGAATTAACGCGCGAGCTTCGTCGGTCGAATCTTCCTATGCCTATAAAATTATTTACTTCCTCCACTCCTGGGTTAACTACGTATACCAGACGTGAAGTAGATCATACATTAAGCGACAAGGAAATTATCAGCATGTTCCCTCACCTTGACAAGGCCAACATTGGCGATGAAGAGTTGCAACAATTATTATTAAACTTATTACGCGCCGATTTACATTTATTGAACAACTATCGTTACAAAAAAGAAGAACCGATAAACATTCCGATCGTAGCACTTCACGGCGATGAAGATCCACGCGTAAAACGAGACCAAGCCGAAAAATGGCACAGTGAAACGTCGGCCGGTTGCAAAGTGATTACGCGACATGGCGGACACCGCTACATCGATCATGACGGTAACTTTTTAACGGCACTCATCCAGGAAGAAATAAGTGTGCCTGTGGTTGTTATAAAATAAATTAAGATGCTCCAGCTTAACGCTGGAGCACGTTAAAAATACACATCTATGAAATCAATTAAAGAAGAAATTATTGGAACATGGAAACTTGTTTCATGGGTATATAAGAACGAAAAAGGTGAAAATGTAGACTACTTGGGTAAAGACGCTACCGGAATTCTAATGTATGACGAAAATGGCTATATGAATGCCCAACTGATGAAAACAGGTCGCGCATTATTCGCCTCAGATTCAATCAGTGGAGGCACACCTTACGAAACCCATGGCGCTTTCCACAGCTACCTGGCCTATTTTGGAAAATATTATGAAGATAACCCTGGAGAGATGACTCATATCGTGGAGGGTAGTCTGTTTCCAAATTGGATCGGAAACAAAGAAATTCGTTACGGGAAAATTGAGGGGAATGTGTTGATTTTACACACTCCCCCCATTCCGGCGCAAGGACGTGACATTGTATTTTATATTACCTGGGAGCGGGCGTGATAAAACTTCCATGTAAGGTTAAATGAAATTCATGTAAGATTAAATGCGTTTTGACCTTTTAAATGCAGCTATCAATAAATAAATTAGATATATCAATTAACAAAAACCAAAAAAATAAAGACTCTATGGAAACCTTATCAAAAGCAAAAAATCTAGAATCACTGTTCAAAGCTAAAAACATCGAGATCAGCTACGACCCCATCAATAAATATTTATATTGTAATTGGCTAGGGTTTCAGAACAAAGAATCCATTATTAAATCGGGGGGCATCATTCTTGATCTACTAAAACAAAAGCGCGTAACAAAAGTACTCAACGATAATTCACAAGTAACCGGCCCCTGGCAAGATGCCGCTGAGTGGACTGTTAAGGAGTGGTTTCCGAATATGATCAAATCAGGTCTGAAACATTTTGCATGGATTTTCTCGCCAAATATTTTTTCTGAACTGTCGGCGAAAAAAGCGATGCCATCGAATGAATTTGTCCGGTCTTTTAACGATATCAGAGATGCTCAAACCTGGTTACTTGCTCAGAATTAAAACTAGCAAAATAAGTAGGTTTATTTTTTAGCATCTCATCAAAAAAGTGTCTAAAAAAAATAAGGTGTTCCTCACGAGGGACACCTTATTTTTTATGTGTATTCACGAGATGTTTACCACGGCTTCTTTTAAATAAGTGTATACGCCCTATCCCATTAATTCAACGAGACGTATTGCCAGGTGATCAAATGAGATTTTAGATTGTTCTATATCAGGTGCCTCAAACGTAAAGAAACCTGTAAAGCTCCACAATTGTAAAACCTCATTCATAGGTATGAGATAGGGTTTATACGCTGCATTATCAGAAACCATTAGTAATTTCTCATCCTTCAAAAATTTAAAGAGGCGCTTATATACTATGCCTTCGTTGGTAACGACAATGTAGGTAGTGCCATCTTTAATGTTCTCGAGATTATCAACGAAAGCGCCCACCACAAATGATCGTGGTTTGATAGGCAACATAGAATCTCCTTTTATTTCAAAACAACGATGGGTTGCATTGCGTGGCAGCATGGGCAAATTCACTTTCGGCAGCTCTTTTACAAACTCAGTATCCTGATAACCGGCTAAATATCCAGCAGAAGCTTTTTGCATGACCAATTCCACGAGTTCGCGGTCTTTATTGTCAACTGTAATTGCCAATATTTCTGTTCCCCGGGCTAACCTGCCTTTCTTTAATTTTTTTGGGGAGCCCTTACCCATATCGACTCGAATCAACGTATCAAGATCAACTCTAAACAAATCTGCAATTTTAAGAATAATGGAAAGCGGCGGAATAGCACGGAACTCTTCGTATGCACCTAGTTGTGATACTTTTATATCTAGCTTACCTGCAAACTCTTTTTGGGTCCATTTTTCCTGATCGCGCAAAAAACGGATATTCTGGTTTACCAGTTGCATTTCGTTACTCATCTCACAAAACTAATTTAATTAGTAAAATAATCCAAATATAAACTAATATAATGAGTTACTTAGCACCGTGAATCGAAGCATCATACATCTTGATCTGGACGCCTTTTTTGTAGCCGTCGAATGTAAACTGAATGAATCACTACGTGGAAAGGCGCTTATCGTAGGTGGAAGCGGTAACCGTGGAGTGGTAGCAGCATGCAGCTACGAAGCCCGGTATTTCGGTGTGCATTCAGCTATGCCAATGTACCTGGCTAAACAATTATGTCCCGATGCAATGATCGTGTCTGGCGATATGGAAGCTTATAGCCAGCATTCGCACCTCGTAACACAGATCATTGCTGACACATCGCCCGTCTTCGAGAAAGCTTCCATTGATGAGTTCTACATTGACGCCACAGGCATGGACCGATTCGTCGGCACCTCAAAATTTGCCGGTGAGTTGAAGAAAAAGATCATCAGAGAAAGTGGATTGCCAATATCCCTGTGCTTATCTGTCAACAAAATGGTCTCTAAAGTAGGAACGGCAGCGTTCAAGCCGAATGCTGAAAAAGAGATTGCTCCAGGAACAGAGCGTGATTTTCTGGCTCCTTTATCTGTCGATAAGCTCCCTATGATAGGAAAACAGACTGCCACCTTTCTTCACGATATGGGCGTTCGAACGGTAGCCACTTTACGGGAAATGCCGGTAAAATTCCTATGCAGCGCATTTGGAAAGAATGGGTTGAGTCTATGGAACAAGGCCAATGGTATTGACAATTCACCCGTTATCTCCTACCATGAGCAGAAATCAATCTCTACAGAAAGCACATTTTCCACCGATACGATAGATATAAAGCATTTAAATGCAATCTGTATTGCTATGGTAGAAAAAATTGCATTCACATTACGGGAGCAAAAAAAACTGTGCTCATGCATTACATTTAAAATTCGCTATTCAAATTTTGACACAGAAACTTCCCAGCAACAAATTTATTATACATCATCCGACGCTATACTTATCAAAACAGCGTTGGAATTATTTCACAAGTTGTACAAGCGTCGGATGTTAATACGTCTTATTGGTGTGCGGTTAAGCGGTTTGGTTCATGGAAATCATCAAATACATCTTTTTGAAGACACTGAGGAAAACGTAAAGCTGTGTGAAGAAATGGACTGGATTAAACACCGGCATGGTATCGATAAAGTAATTCGCGCCATAACCATGGACGTTAATAACCGGGTGCGAATGAATATGAATGCCTTTAAAGGATAACAAAATAATTAACAGTAATCATGTACCTGAATTGTCATACGCATTTTAGTTTCAAGTATGGAACATTGACTGCGAACGAGTTAATTGATGAAGCGGTACGCTGCGGGGTACGAAAATTTGTTTTAACTGATATTAATAGTACAGCAGCTTATATCGAACTGCTGAGAATCATCAAGGAAAGAGAAGCTACCGACAAACTTGAGGTAGCTTTAGGCATTGAGTTTAGAAATGAAAGTGAGTTGCAATACGTTGCCATAGCGAAAAACAACGCAGGCTTTCAGGAACTCAATGCTTTTCTTTCCTTTCACGCAAATGAAGAAACGCCACTACCCAGGCGTGCACCGGAATTTAAAGATTCATGGGTTATTTACCCCTGGAGAAAAATCCAACCCGAAGAATTACGTGATCATGAGTTTATCGGAATTAAATTACATCAAGTAAGTCAATTCGTATTTAATCCTCAACCTCATTTGCATAAGTTCGTTGCCTGGCATCCGGTTACATTTAAAAATAGCGTGGCTGAAGATTCAAAGACAACTGCAACTATCAGTTTCAATACTCATCGGCTACTGCGGGCTATCGATAACAATGTCATACTCAGTAAGCTGGATCCTGTTCAGCAGGCGCTCGAGAATGAAGTGATGATGTCCGAAGAAGCGCTTCATCGTCATTACGCTCAATGTCCTGAGCTTCTGAAAAATGCCAATACGCTACTTCACCAATGTCATGCTCATTTTGAACTGAACCAAGATAAAAACAAGCGATCGTTTACAGGCGACGAAACTTCTGATTGGGATTACCTCGTTTCACACGCGCGGAAGGGTATGGAAAAACGATATCCTTTAAGCAACGCTTTAGTAGCGGAGCGATTTGATAGAGAATTAAGAATAATCAAAGCAAAAAAATTCTGCACCTATTTTCTGATAACTTATGACATTGTCGAATTTGCCAAAAAATCAGCATTTGATTACGTCGGTCGAGGAAGTGGTGCTAACAGTTTAATAGCATATTGTCTGGGTATCACTAATGTTGATCCGATAGAACTTGATCTCTATTTCGAGCGATTTCTTAACCCGGAGCGCTCTTCGCCCCCCGATTTTGATTTAGACTTTTCCTGGAAAGATCGCGATGCTGTAATCGAATATATCTTTAAAAAATATGGAACAAAACATGCCTGTCTACTTGGTACGCATACAACCTATCAACGAAAATCAATTGTTCGGGAGTTGGGCAAAGTTTTCGGTTTGCCCAAAGAAGAGATCGACGATATTGTAGATTATCCTGAGCAAAATAAAAGTAGAGACAGTATCAGGAAACTAATACTCAGGTACGCCGATCGGTTAGTAGATAAACCCGCCAACATTTCCATTCACGCCGGCGGCATCTTGATTACCGAAGAACCCATCTATGCTTACACGGCAACTACATTGCCGCCAAAAGGCTTCCCGGTTTCTCACATTGAAATGCACAATGCTGAAGATATCGGCATTTACAAATTGGATATTTTAAGTCAGCGTGGACTGGGTCATATCAAAGAATCAATCGGCATTATAAAAAATAATACAGGAATCAATGTTGACATTAATCGATTTGAACATTTTAAAAAAGATAAGAAGATCCGCGCCCTTTTGGAAAGTGGAAAAACCATGGGTTGTTTCTATGTTGAGTCACCAGCAATGCGAATGTTACTTGGCAAACTTCAATGCAACGATTATATCACGCTCGTCGCCGCCAGTTCCATTATTCGTCCCGGCGTAGCAAGTTCAGGAATGATGCGTGCTTACATAGAGCGTCATCATAACATGAAAAACGGAGGAACGTATGAGTCCATTCATCCCAAAATGGATGAGCTTATGAAAGAAACGTATGGCGTTATGGTGTATCAGGAGGATCTCATTAAAGTAGCCCACTATTTTGCCGGCCTAACCCTCGCCGAAGCGGACACCCTGCGCCGGGGTATGTCAGGCAAATTCAGGTCGAGACTTGAATTTGAAAAAGTAAAGGCAAAATTTTTTGAAAATTGTAAAAAACTAAACTATGCCGACTCGGTAACCAGGCGCGTTTGGTTTGAGATTGAAAGTTTTTCGGGTTACTCGTTTTCGAAAGGCCACTCAGCCAGTTATGCCGTTGAAAGTTATCAAAGCCTTTACCTTAAGGCACACTATCCTCTGGAGTTTATGGTGGCTGTGATCAATAATTTTGGAGGGTTTTACGCTTCTGAATTCTATTTTCACGAGGCACGGATGAGTGGTGGTGTATTAGAACCGCCCTGCGTTAATTCCAGTTATCCTCATACCTCCATTACTGGTACCAACATCTACATCGGCTTCATTCATTTAAAAAGTCTACAAGCCAATATAGCCCATGCCATTGACATTGAGCGTATGCAGAACGGAGATTACAGAAGTCTGAGTAATTTTATCAGTAGGATCAAGATTGGTCTAGAGCAAGTGAGAATACTTATCCGGATCGGTGCTTTTCGTTTCACAGGAAAATCAAAACAAAAACTTCTATGGGAAGCTATGTTATATTTCAGCGAATTCAACGCCCGCAAGCTCATCGCCGACGAACTATTTAATTCCGAACCCGATGACTATCCGCTACCGTTACTTGAGCGAAATGAACTGGAAGATGCCTTTGACGAGATGGAGTTACTAGGTTTTGCACTATGCGACCCCTTCATGCTTTTAACCACCAAAGACTATGGCGACACATTAGCCGCCGCGTTAATGGATAAGCTCCATAAAAGAATTACCATCGTGGGATATAACATCACCCGTAAAGATACGCGGACAAAAAATAACCAACTTATGTACTTCGGTACATTTTATGACCATCGGGGAAATGTCTTTGATACCGTGCACTTCCCTGCCGAGGCTAAAAAATTTCCATTTCGTGGCAGAGGATTTTATCGAATACACGGGACAGTAACCGAAGACTTTGGAGTGCCTATGATTGAAATAATCAAAATGGAACGTTTACCATTTGTGTCAAGAATAGACTTGGTCAACACTAACATTGCGTTTCAAAAATTATAAGATTAAAAAAAAGATTAAAAAAAAGACATTGAGCAACTATCGACAGTCGATAGTATAATGCTCAATGTTCTTTTTTCATCACGTCCCAAACCTAAAGCACAGCGTTAGTTGACACTGTATTTGTTACCAGCGCGGTATTCGTATTTATCAAAAATAAGATTAACGGCTTCCTTTATCTTCGCTTCATCTTTTATAAATTCATTATTATTTATTAATCCGGAAGCAAATCCCTGCCATACAATCTGACCTGTTTTTACATCAACAAATGTAACGAGTAAAGTTCCTGCCTTTACTTCATACATTTTTGCATCGGCAGCATCGCGCATTTCAACACCACTCCAGTACGACACTCCGTAACTTTCGTAGCCTTTAAGTGTTACGGGTTTATCAAAAACACGAAAATTGACAACAAGGTTGGGCGAAGTTGACTGCAGTTTATAACCCAAGCCTTCCATTTCCGATTGGATAGCCGTGCGTACATTGGTTTTCAAAATCAAATCGTTTAAAAAGTAAAATCCTTCATCCAATTTGCTGTCGACCTGAGAGGCCCAATAAAAAGTTTTATACTTACTGAAGTCAGTATTAAGTTGCTTATCGGCCTGTACCGTTATATTTTGTGCGCGGGAAAAACTGATGCCTATTACAAATAAGCTTATCAGCATAATTGATATTGTTTTCATAGAAGTAGTTGATTACTGTGAATATTAAAATTAATTAGTATTCTTTCTATGAAACCAACAGCGTGCCAATAAAAACTATGTTGGAAGGCAATGAGGTTTTAAATAAAAAATTTAATGAAAATAGGTGATAAGTCTTTTCTCGTACTGCTAACACGTATTTATAGAACGGGAACGAATGACACCAAAAATGATGTCTGCTGTGGCGTTCATTCCTCAAGGAATATTTAATCAAACGATAACGGAATTGGCGCTAAGTTATTCGAGGGCCTTAACTTAATCGTCTTTACTTTGTCGAGATGAGATTTAACCAGGGGATGATATTTATTACTTAATCGCGCGATGTCAGCATCTTCAGCATCGATCATACTTTTGAATTTGCGCACATCGCGCCGATGATCATTTCGTATCATCTTAATGAATTTCTTGTCGAACTCGCCCGTCATCAACGCATCAAGTTCTTTTAATTCTTCTGCCTGTCTGTGATCTAATTTTGTAGCGATATCGATCCGTCTCGCACGCGCAATTGTCGTCAGTTCTTTGATCATATTTGCCTGATCTTTAAGCATCAGTTTACCATAATCTCTAATTTCTTGTGTACTACCACGTTTAGCAGCAAGCTTACCGGCTTCCATGCTTTTAAGACGGTCTACCGTAGTTTCGTTGAAGAATTCGATTGCTTCCTCACTATTGGTGATACTTACAGTTCTGAAAACGCCTTTACTGTTTTTACTTTTTAGTCGCGTTGACGACCTCGCTGGAGATGATATAGTGGCATTTTTAAGCGACGGCGACGTGTACTTACTTAAATTTGAATCGTTCGCATTAAAAAATTTAGCCAGAAAGACCATTATCACCACTTGGATTACAATTAACATATTCTTCATGGAAAAAATCCCTGAAAATATTATGCCACAGGCTGTTGTTCATTTTTAAAGCTATAATGCGAAAATTCAGGAACGACTGTCAATAGTTCCACAGCATGTGTGTGTAATTTCTACACCGATTACAAAAAAAGGGCTGTTCTCGTAGAACAGCCCCCTTTTAGCAAAGAATAAGTTTAGGTATTAATAACCCTCGTTCTGATAGTCTTCTTTAGTTGTACCCGCATCAGGCACAAAATTGTCTAATTGTCCCTGCGGAATTGGACGTAATCTATGGAAAGCTTGTACGCCTTGAGCATCGGGATTGAATTTAACCCTTCTCAAGAAGATATCATCTCCCCTTAATGCTAAATCTGGCCATCTCAAGTTTTCACCGCAAAGTTCTCTAGAGCGTTCATCCAAGATAAAATCAAATCGATCTCCACCTCTTGTAGCTAGCGCATCCATATCAGCAACGCTTGTAAGGGCAATCAAATTGTAACGAGCGTCTACCTCGGTTGGTGTAAGCGTGGGTCTAAATGCAGCTCTCTTTTTGAGCACGTTAACAAGTGTAACAGCTTCGGTAGGACGGTTCGTTCTAAGCGCTGCCTCAGCCGCTAACAAGTAAGTTTCTGCAAATCTGGAAACCGGAATAGGTCTTCCGCTAGCACTATTTCCATCGGCGCGGTTAGAATCATCGAATTTAGAAAGCGCTGGATAAATATTCCGCGTAAAATTTTGATTTGTATACCATTTACTAGGTCCAAACACAGTATACTTAACGCTTCTCGCTACTGCAGCAGCTTCTGCTGCATCGGTTTTAGTAAGGTAGAGTGCCGTATCACCGATCGCAGCTCCTACAGCAGCCAAGGCGTTGGTAAGCGCTGTGTGGCCAGCAGTTCCTGGTGCCGCTAACGATGCTGCTCTCCACATAGTTCGGAACGTACCATCATAACGTGAATCATTGGTCTTTTCGGCAAAAGCTTCCATCAATAACCATTGTGTGGGAGCGATCTTTCTCAACGGGCGACCATAAACCAGCGGCCTTCCATTGAAAGGAGCAACACCAGATATCGTTACAATTGAGGCCGTGTATTCCGGATTGTGGTTAGCCATTTGTATGTTTTCTAACTCACCTAAACCTGTAACGTTAAGATCATTATACATGTTATTTAGGAAGTCCCTTGGGATTCGCTCTATTGCAAACATGACTTCACTGTTATAGTCGTTTCCTTGACGGAAAACTTCAGAGAAATTAGCCTGTAACTCAACACCATACAGCGCTTTGTTATTAATAAGCTCCATTGCTGTTTGGTACGAACTTTCAAAATCCGCATTTGCATTGTCCGTCACATCAGAATACGCACGGAACAAATACATTTTAGCAAGCAAATGCAAGGCCGCGGCCTTTGAAAGCTTGAACGCACCAACCGGACGTTTATCAGGCAAATTCGCTACGGCAACAGTAAGATCATCAATTATTGCCTGGTAATTTTTCTTAAGAAGGTCTGGTGTTAATCTTTTGAAACCTAAATATGGAACGGTGTTGAACTTTAATTCACCGGTTCCAAGATCAAGCGGCACAGGACCGAATTGACTTACAAGGAGCATATAATAATGTGCTCTCAGATAACTTGCCTCGCCTAAAATAGTTTGGCGTTGCAACTCAGTTAACGTACCGACCTGAGGCAAATACTCTAGGACCGCATTACACGTATTAATGAACGGGAATGTACGGTTGAACGGTGTGTTAATAAAGTTATTCGTCGTAGTTATTGCATACGTACCCAACTCTCGGTGAGGAAGGTTGTCACCACTAGATTGAAGCCTAGGCTGATCACCATATGTCCATTCGTCGGTTCCTGGAGCAAATGTACCTATTGCACCATTACTTCCGTAGTGAAATCGCATGCCGGTGTATGCTGCGTTTATACCATCCTGAAGACCTTGTGCCGTCGTAAAATACGATGCAGTAAAGGCAGTTCTTGGTTTTTCCTCCAACACATTATTACACCCTGCAACCACAAGCAGTACCAGGGTAAAAAGTGATATTTTATAGTTTGTTCTCATAATTAATCGCAATTAAAATGTAATGTTAAGACCAACAATGTACGATCTTGTAGGCGGCGTTGATAACGCTA
>WUUC01032513.1_pt1 | contig 11226 bp, 13 predicted proteins | sample 6278441 | NCBI WGS metagenome assembly WUUC01 (sample SAMN13675441, study PRJNA597444) | soil metagenome | isolation source: soil | place: USA: Washington | collected 2017-10 | reverse complement strand
CGTGGTCGATCGTCATGCCGTAGCGCACCGAGCCGCTGCCCGCGGAGTTGTTGCCGATCATCCCGCCGAGGGTGGCCCGGTCGCTGGTGGAGGTGTCCGGGCCGAACATCAGCCCGTGCCCGCGAGCCGCCGCGTTCAGCTGGTCCTGGACCACGCCGGGCTGTACCCGCGCCACCCTCGCTTCTGGGTCCAGCTCGAGGATCCGACGCATGTGCCGGGAGAAGTCGAGGACGAGGCCGGCGCCGACGGTCTGCCCGGCGAGGCTGGTCCCGGCCCCGCGCGGCACCACCGGCACACCGTGCTCGCGGGCGGCGGCAACGGCCAGCGCGACATCGTCGGCGTCCCGGGGGAACACCACCCCGACCGGTGTGATGGCGTACATGCTGGCGTCGCGGGAGAACAGGTGCCGCGTGTAGTCGTCGAAGGCGACCTCGCCGGACAGGTCGCGGCGCAGCCGGTTCGCCAACTCCTCGGTCACGGTGTCCCCAGAACCCTGAGGGCGGTGTCGATCCCGCTCGCGTCGATCGGCACGCCGGTGAGTTGGAGTCCCATGTGGACGCCGGCGATGGTGCCGGCGAGCGAGATGTCGTTGAAATGGCCGAGGTGTCCGATGCGGAACACCCGGCCATGGAGCCGACCGAGCCCGGTACCCAGCGACAGGTTGAACCGGTCGAGGATCACCTCACGGAGCTTGTCCGCGTCGTACTCGTCCGGCATCAGGACCGCGGTCACCGTGTCCGAATGCTCGCGCTCGTCGAGGCAGAGCACTTCGAGCCCCCACGCCCGCACGGCCGCGCGGGTGGCCGCCGCGTGCCGGGCATGCCGCTCGAACACCCGGTCCAGCCCTTCCTCGGCGAGCAGTCGCAGCGCCTCGCGCAGCCCGTAGAGCAGGTTCGTCGGCGGCGTGTACGGGAAGAACCCGTGCCGGTTCGCGGCCAGGATGGGCTCCCAGTCCCAGTAGGACCGCGGGAACCGCGCCGATTCCGCCGCCCGCAACGCCTTCTCGCTCACCGCGTTGAACCCCAACCCGGGGGGCAGCATGAGCCCCTTCTGGGAGCCGGAGATCGTGACGTCCACACCCCACTCGTCGTGGCGATAGTCGATGGAGCCGAGTGAGGAGACGGTGTCCACGAACAGCAGCGCCGGGTGGCCGACCTCGTCAATGGCACGCCGCACGTCCGCCACCCGGCTGGTCACCCCGGTCGAGGTTTCGTTGTGCACCACACAGACGGCCTTCGTATCGGGGGTGAGCCGGCTCCCGACGGCCGCCGGGTCGACCCCGTGCCGCCAGTCGCCGGGCACGAAGTCCACCGAGAGGCCGAGGCTGGTGGCCATGTCCCGCCAGAGGGTGGCGAAGTGCCCGGTATCGAAGGCCAGCACGCGGTCTCCCGGACTCAGCGTGTTGACCAGGGCGGCCTCCCAGGCCCCGGTGCCGGACGACGGGTAGACGATGACCGGCCCCGAGGTCCTGAACACCGGCTTGAGCGCCTCGAGAACCTCCGTCGTCAGCCGGGCGAATTCCGGCCCTCGGTGGTCGATCGTGGGCGCGGAAATCGCGCGCAACACCGATTCTGGAACATTTGTCGGCCCGGGAATTTGCAAAAAGTGCCGGCCGGCCGGGTATGGCATCGCCAACTCCTGTCGGTTATTGCGAACTATTGACTATACGCGTGGTTCAGGTCATAGTCGGGGTGTCCTCACGAGTCGGTGTCGCCTCGGGGAGTTCCCTATGTCCGCACAGGTTCTTTCCATTATTGGACTCGTCCTCATCATTCTCCTCGCCACCGTGCGTTCGGTGAATATGGGAGCGCTCGCCTTCCTTGGCGCGTTCCTGGTCGGCACGCTCATTTTTGACGAGAGCGCGGACGACCTCTTTTCCGGTTTCCCCGGCGATTTGTTCGTGGTGCTGGTCGGGGTGACCCTGCTGTTCGCCATAGCCAAGGCCAACGGCACCGTCGACTGGCTCATCCACGCCGGGGTCCGCGCGGTTAAGGGCCGGATCGCCCTCATTCCGTGGGTGATGTTCCTGGTGACCAGCATCCTGACGATGGTGGGCGCTGTGGTGCCGGGAGCGGTCGCGATCATGGCGCCGGTGGGCATGACCTTTGCGGTGCGCCACCGCATCAACCCGATGCTGATGGGCCTGCTGATCATCAACGGCGCGAGCGCGGGAGGCTTCTCGCCGATCGGCGTGTTCGGCGTCATCACCAACGGTGTCGTCGAACGCAGCGGCCTGCCGGGAAACCCGGTGCTGCTGTGGGTGAGCTCGTTCGTGTTCAACGCGCTGCTGAGCGTCGTCGCGTTCCTGATGTTCGGCGGGCGGGAGCTGATGAACCGCCGGGCGCTGGAGGAGAGTCCGGAAACCGAGGCGCCGCAACCGGAAGCCGAGATCGGTGAACCCACCGGAGCCGGGGCGACCGGGGCCGGGGCCACCACCAAGACGCGCACCACGACCGAGGTCGAGGTCAGCACGCTCAACGCCGAGCGGGTGGTCACCCTCGCCGGCCTGATGGTGCTGGTGGTCGGCGCGCTCGCGTTCGACATCGACGTGGGCCTGCTGGCGCTGAGCGTCGCCACCGTGATCTGTGTGCTCTTCCCGCAGTCCACCAAGGCGGGCATAGCGCAGGTCGCCTGGCCGACCGTGCTGCTCATCTGCGGCGTGGTGACCTACGTGGCGCTGATGGAGCGTGAGGGGACCATCGAGATGCTCGGCGACTCCGTCGCGGACATCGGCATCGCGCTGCTCGCCGCGCTCGTGATCTGCCTCATCGGTGGGGCGGTGTCGGCATTCGCCTCGACCACCGGCATTCTGGGCGCGCTCATCCCGCTGGCGGTGCCGTTCCTGCTCGCCGGTCAGGTCGGTGCGGTCGGCCTGATCATCGCGCTGGCCATCTCGTCCTCGGTCGTCGACTCCTCGCCATTCTCGACCAGCGGTGCGCTCACCGTCGCCAGCAGCCCGGAGGACGTTCGGGACCGGGTCTTCCGCGGCCTGATGATCTGGGGTATGAGCATGATCATCGTCGCCCCGGTGCTCGCCTGGACGATCTTCGTCGCGCCCGGCTGGCTGTGAGTTCCTTACACTGCGGCCATGAGTGAGGGGATGCGCACCGTGCTCTCCGCTTTCCGGGTGCTCGAGGAAGTGGCCTACGCGCAGCCCGCCGGTGTCGGCGAGCTTTCCCGGCGGCTGCGCATGCCGAAGAGCACGGTGCAGCGCGCGTTGCAGACATTGTGGACGGCGGGCTGGATCTGCCCGGACGGCGCCGAAACCACCCGATGGGTGCTCACGACCAGGTCGCTGCACATCGGGCAGCGCGCCATGGCGGATATCGGCGTGCGGGAGGCCGCCTTGCCGGTCATGCACGAGCTGCGCAGGGAGACCGGCGAGACCGCGCACCTGATGGTGCTCCAGGGAGATCAGGCGGTGCTGATCGAGCGGGTGGAGACCGAGCATCCGATCCGCGCGGTGATTCCCCTTGGCAGCGCCGTTCCCCTGCACGGCTCGTCGAACGGAAAGGCGATGCTCGCGCACCGGTCGCCCGACGAGGTTCGGACGATCATCGGCGACCGTCTCGACCGCTACACCGAGAAGACCATTGTGGACTGGGACGAGTTCCTCGCCGAACTCGCGCGCGTCCGGGAACGCGGCTTCGCCATGAACGTGGGGGAGTGGCGGACCGACATCACCGCCGTCGCCTCGCCGATCTTCGATCACGATGGCGGGACCGTGGCCAGCATGTCGGTGTCCGCACCGGGAAGTCGCATGCCGAGGAAGCTGCGGCTGAGCTACGGCGCGGTGGTCACCGAGGCCGCGCAACGGGTCAGCGCGACGCTCGGCTACCGGCGTCCCTCGGCTGGCCATGATCAGTGACCGCGCCATCGCGGCGGGCGTCTGTCGAGGAACGCGGCGACGCCTTCGCGGAAGTCGTCGCTGCCGTAGCACAGCGAGATCAGGTCGTCGCCCGGTGGGAGCGTGTGGTCCCGCAGCCGGCGCAGCGCGATCTTGCTGGCCCGCATGGTGAGCGGCGCGTGCCCGGAGAGCTGCGTGCACAGCTCGTCCAGCCGGGTGTCGAGGTCGGCGACGACCTCCGAGGCCAGCCCGATGCGGTGTGCCTCGCCGGCGTCGACGAACCCGGCCGTGTAGATGAGCTGTAGCGTTCGCGCGGCGCCGATCAGGTGCGCCAGCCGGGCGTAGGTCGCCATGGACACGCAGTTGCCGAGCGTCCTGGCGATCGGCAGCCCGAACTTGGCGTTCGGCGTGCAGATCCGCAGATCGCAGGCCGCCGCGATGGAGAGCCCACCGCCGGTGGCGTAGCCGTCGATCACGGCGACGGTCGGCACCCGCACCCGCTCGAGCCGGTCAAGCACCGCCTCGATCCGCCGCTCGTAGGCGACACCGTCCCCGGCGTCGCGGAAGTCCCGGAAATGATTGATGTCCGTGCCCGCGATGAACGCCTTGCCGCCGGCCCCGCGCAGCACCGCGACCCGCACCCGCGGGCTGTCGTCGACTCGCGCGCAGAAGTCGGCGAGGGCGTCATACATCGGCATGGTCATGGCGTTGCGCGCGGCCGGCCGGTCCACGGTCGCGGTGGCGACCGGTCCGGAGAGGTCCACGACAAGCGTCATCCCACGACACCCTCGGAGCGCATCGCGTTGATCTCCTCGGTGGAATATCCCACCGTGGCAAGGATCTCGTCGGTGTGCTCACCGAGTCCCGGTGGCGGCCGCCGGATCGCCGCGGCGGTCTCGCTGAGCTTCACCGGGATACCGAGTGTCCTCATGCGACCTTCGGTCGGATGATCCAGCTCCACGACCATGTCGCGGGCAAGCGTGTGCGGATCCTCGCACGACTGCCGGTAATCCTGGATCGGCCCGGCCGGTATCCCGGCGTCCAGCAGCAGCGTGACCCATTCGTCGGTGTCGCGCTCCCGCAACGACCGGCCCAGTTCCCCGGCCAGCTCCGCACGGTTACGCACCCGGTCGGTGTTGGTGGCGAACCGCCGGTCGGCAAGGAGATCTGGCCGCTCGAGCACCGCGCAGAGCCGCTCCCACAGCCGCGCGTTGTTGGCGCCGATCGTGAGATAGCCGTCCCGCGCAGGGAAAGCCTGGTACGGCGCGTTGATCCGATGGGCGGAGCCGAGCCGCTCCGGTGCCCGCCCGGTGGCCCACAGCTCCGCGGTCTCCCAGACCGACATCGCGAGCGCCGCGTCGTAGAGCGAGGTGTCCACGGCCTGGCCTCGTCCGGTGATCGTGCGAGCCAGGCAGGCGCTGAGAATCCCGACCGTACACAGTAGACCGGCGGACAGGTCGGCGACGGGGACGCCGCACTTGACCGGGTTGCCATCGGCGTCACCGGTCACGCTCATGATTCCCGACATCGCCTGGGCGATCAGGTCGTAGCCCGGTCTGCCGGAGTACGGCCCGGTCTGGCCGAAGCCGGAGATGGAGGCGTAGACGACCAGCTCGTTGATCTCACGCACCGCCGGATAGTCCACGCCGAGCTTGGCCGCGACCCCGGGCCGGAAGCTCTCCACCACCACGTCAGCCGACCGGACAAGGCGACGGAAGGCGGCCAGCCCGGCGTCGGTCCGCAGATCGAGGGCGATGCTCCGCTTGTTCCGGTTGACCGCGACGAACGCGGCGCTTTCCCCGTGTGGCAACCGGTGCCCGGTGGCCTCGCGAGTGGCATCGCCCCGGCCGACCGGCTCAACCTTGATCACATCGGCGCCGAGATCACCGAGCAGCTGACAGCAGAACGGCCCGGCCATCACCTGGGTCAGGTCGATAACTGTCAAGTGCTCCAGGGCGAACGCCATCGCCTCCCCGCCGATCGAGCTCCGGTGGCCCGGCCGTGCCGTGTAGCGGAACGACAACCGTACAGTGGAACACCCACGGTAATTGCCGCTGCTGGCTCTGGTCAAGCGGCGCGGGGGTCGAGGCTTCACTGTCCACATAGGACGATTGGGCGTTGTTCAGCGCACCCCAAGGGGTTAGCGACCCATGGGTGGGTCATACCCATTCGACCCTTATCCACGCTGTGGCGGACGGTCGTTCGCCGGTGTCGGCGTACTCCTTGACGATCACCTGAAGTCGGTCGGTGGGCAGCAGCGCGGTTGCCGGCAACGTGACCCGCTCGGGGTCCCACGGGTCGTAGACCACGGTAGGCGGGTCGACCGGAGGTTGCTCAGCCTCAGCCAACCAGGCGCCCACCGGCTCGTGCGCAGCGTCGGCATTGGAGTAGTGCGCAGCGCCGACCCCGTCCGCGTACACGACCTTGAGCTGCTGGCGCGGATATTGGCCGCTGTCCCCGCCGGCCGGGCGGTCCCACACATAGAACAGCACATGCCGCGCTGCTCACCGAGCAGCTCCCGGATCAGCCGGTGCCGCTCCTCTGCGGTGCGTGCGTAGTGCCAGGGGCGATGAGCCCCCACCTGAAATCGCGGACACCACCCGTGGGGCAACGGTGGTCACGTCACCCTCCTCCGACGAACGTCTGCTTGTGCATGCCCGGCCACCACACGGTAAGCGTCGCCCCGGCGGGCAGCATGGCCGGCAGGACCACAGTGCACGAATAGGCACCCGGGCACGGCCCCTCCTCGGCGGAGTGCGGACCAACCGGCGGCATGTCCACCTTGCCCGACGACTTCAGCAGCGCCAGGATGCGCGCCGAGATCTCCTCGGTGCCGCTGGTGACCGTGTGCTCCATGCCGTCCTGGTCGTAGAACACTCCGGTGGTCACCTTGTCGCCCTTGATAGACGCGTACCGGTCGGCCGCCCACCCGGGATCATTCGCGGCGGCATCGATGCTGTCCGGGCATCCGTCCTCGCTATCTGCCTGCGCTTGTGGCCACCATGACGGCACGTAGCTACAGGAAAACCGGCCACAGCTTGGCGCGTAGACGAAGGTCAACAGCGCCCACAGCACGGCTGCCATGACCACGATGCCGGTCAGTGACGAGAGGGTTCTTCCGGCCGGTTTCGGAGCCACGAGTCGTAGCGTCCTGTGCACTCAGCGTGTCCACAAGGTCAGACCCCGTTTGGGGTAGCGCCTGCCGCGATGACGGCCCCCGGCACCAGGTCTGCCGGGGGTCGTCTCGTCGTGCGGTCAGCGGTTTAGGTGTCCCGCCTTGGCCGCGGCCAGCATGCCGGACAGGTCCACGGCCAGCGTCGGGCCGTTGGGGTTCTTGCTGTCCCGGATGGCGGCCAGGTTCTGCCTGACCTGCACACAGTCGCCGCCAGACCCGCTGAAACCTGACTTGCGCCAGTCCATGATCACACCTCCTTCAGCATCGATCGGAGCCCTAGTCTGGCTTTCACGGGTGGGAAGGGCTATGTGATCCAGCCTGGTGCGGCCGCGCAATGAGGGCGGCAAAGTAAATAGCCAGGTAGTCGAGCTGCGAAATGAAGGTCAGGACACATGATTACTCCGTTTGAAGACGCCGTCTGGGTGCTGCCGATTCCGAACGACTGCCGGCTGGTCGGCGAGTTCGAGGTCGGCCATACGGTGCCCCACATCACCATCTCCGATGGTGACCGCGACGTTCGCCTGCTGTTGCAGCGGGAAGTGCTGGACCGGCTAGTGCGGCTGTCCCAGCAGATGCTCGCGGTGCCTGAAAACAGCGACAAATCCCTGCCACCGATCATCTTGGAATCCACTCGCGGGAATGGCGTTCAAGAACTACCTCGGTTGGCCCTCGCCCACGACGCGGGGTAAAGGTTCGCCGGCCATCCCAAAATCCTCATCGCGCGGCGTGCAGCCGACGGTACTCGGCGGGAGCCAGCCCGTAGGTGTCCCGGAACAGGCGGCTGAAATGGGTGGCGTTGAGAATTCCCCAGCGGGCGGCGATCGCGCTGACCGGTCGGTTCAGCTGGGCCGGGTCGAGCAGGTCGCGGCGGCAACGCTCCAGGCGGCGTGACCGGATCCAGCCCGCCACCGTCGACTCGTGCGTGGCGAACAGCTTGTGCAGATAGCGCAGCGAGATGTGATGCGCGGCCGCCAGAACCGCGGGGGAGAGTTCGGGGTCGCCGAGGTGCTCCTCGGTCCACGCCCGGATCCGCACCAGCAGGGCGTGCTGCCGGGTTTCCGGGGGCACCGCGCCGGTGCGGTCCAGGCGGGCGGCCAGGCCGGCGGTGAGCAGGTCGAGCACGGCGGTGCCGAACCGGGTCCCGGCGGCCACCCCGGGTTCGTCGAACAGGCCGGGCAGCTGGAGGGCCAGGGTGGAGATCAGCGCCCCGACGCCGCGGTCGCCCGGGATCGTGACGCCGGTCAACCGGGCCAGGTCGTCGGGGCGTAGCGGCAGCAGGGTGCGCGGGAAGGACACCGCCACGATCCGCATCGCCGACATCCGCCAGTCGGCCGGCCGGGACAGGTCGACGGAGACGAAGTCACCCCGCCGCAGGCTCGCCTCGCGGCCATCCTGTACGACGACACCTTCACCGCGCGCCAGGATGTCGATCTTGCAGTAGTCGGGGTCGTCCTGGCGGATGTGCTTGGCGGTGCGGCGTGCCCCACCCGGCTGGTAGGCGGACATCAGGCCGACCCGCACCGCGCCCAACTCGCCAACCACGAGCTCGTCGCTGACATCGATCTCGCCCGGTGACGTGCAGATCGAGGGGGCCCAGCGCGGTCATCGCGACGTGCTGCCAGTACTCCCGGCGCGACGTCACGGGCACATCCCCGGCCCGAAACGTGGTACTCACCACCCTCCGCGATCCACACCAGCAGCAGCTGGTTCAGACGCGGCCGTGCAGCGACAGGTAGCGCTGTCCGTCCGCGTCCTGGTCGACGTCGAGCACCTTGTCGGTGAGATAGAGGGCGGCATCGGGTTCGAGGAAGACCTGCGGGCCGTCCTCGGACGTGATGACCTGGTCACCCTCGGCGGGCTGGGCGGCGATCGCCGAGTTCAGCATCGCGCCCTGCTCGGTGGTGGAGTCGACGCTGATGCGCAGTCCGCCGGTGTCCGATACGCCCTTGGCGGCTGTCGCGGCGTTGATCGCTTCGGCGGCTGCCGGGGTCACTTCCAGCATGGCTCGTTCCTCCCGGATCGACTCTGCTCGCCTTCCACCGTAGCCGTGTTGGCGGTTATCCGTGTCGCGCACGGGTATTCACGGCAGGTGGGAGGTGGTGTCGATGTCCACCGCGGGAGTCGTGGTCGCTGGTTTCGACGGTTCGGAGGAGGCCCGGCTGGCCACCGTGTGGGCGGCGGGTGAAGCCGCCAGCCGGGGGTGTCGGCTGGTGGTGGTCGATGTCGTGGTCTGGCCGGCGATGCCGGCGCTGACTCCTGGGCCGCCGCTGCCGCCATCGGATGTCACGCAGGAGGAGCGGGCGTTGCGCGAGCAGGCCGAAGGTCAGCTTGCCGCTGTCGCCGGGGAGGTTGGCCGGCGTTGGCCGAATCTCGAGGTGGAGACCCGGTTGGAGTCCGGGCGGGCGGCGGAGACGCTGACCCGGGATGGGGCGGACGCGGACTTGGTGGTGATCGGCTCGTCCGGCCGGACGGGGCTGTCCCGGATGCTGCTCGGTTCGACCGCCGCGCAGCTCGTGCACAGCTGTCCGCGACCGGTCGTGGTGGTTCGGCACGTCAAGGATCCCGCGCCGGCCGACGGGGGTCGGGTGGTGGTCGGCGTGGACGGGTCGCCGACCGGCGCCCGGGCTGTGGGCTTCGCCTTCGACTTCGCCGAGCGGCACGGGCACGAGCTGGTGGCCGTGCACGCCTGGTCGGATCTGCCGATGGATGCGCTGGAGCCGGTGCGCGCCTGGGACTACGACTGGCACGACGTGCGCGACAAGGGAGAGCGGCTGCTCCACGAGGCCCTCGCCGGCCACCACGAGCGGCATCCGAACGTCCCGGTACGGCGCGTGGTCAGCCTCGACCGACCCACTCACGCGCTGCTCGAGCACGCCGAGAACGCGACGCTGCTCGTCGTCGGCAGCCACGGCCGAGGTGCACTGCGCAGCGTCCTGCTGGGCTCGGTCAGCCACGCGATGCTCTACCACGCCCCATGTCCGGTGGCGATCCTGCGCGCGACGACCACCGCGTGAGGTCAGGTGTTGGCGGGTGCGGCGCTGATGTCGGCGAGGGCGGAGTTGGGGTCGCGCTCCAGGGCGGCGTCGCCGAGGGAGATCACTCCGACCAGCCGGTCGCCCTCGACGACCGGGATGCGGCGCACGGCGTTGTCGCGCATGCGGAAGATCGCGGCGTCGGCTTGTTCGTCGGGGACGGCGGTGATGACGTGTTCGCTGCACACATCGCGCAGGGTGCACGTGGACAGGTCGTCCCGGTCGGCCACCGCGCGGATGACGATGTCCCGGTCGGTCACGATGCCCTTGAGCCGGTCTCCGTCGACGACGAGCACGTCGCCGATGCCCTGCTCGCGCATGAGCTTGGCGGCGTGCCGGACCGGGGTGTCGGGTGACAACGCCACCGGGTCCGAGGTCATCACGTCACCTACGAGTTGAACCATCGTCATGTTCCTTCCTCGTCTGGTTGACAGGTCGGACACCAGGTGGTGGCGCGGCTGTTGATGCGGCCGTGCGCCAGGGTGGTGCCGCAGCGGGGGCAGGAGCCGGATGGGTCGTCACGGCGTCCGGTCAGCCAGGACTTGCGTGGTGGCACCCGTCCGTCCTTGATGGACTGCCGGAGCACCCTGCCCATCGCGGTGTGCAGGCGGCCGAAGTCATTGGATCCTAAGTGGACACACGGCGTGCGGGGATGGATGCGGGCCCGCCAGAGGACCTCGTCGGCCAGCAGGTTGCCGATCCCGGCGATGCCGGACTGATCCACCAGTGCCGCCTTGACCTGCCCGCGTCGGCCGCCCAGCAGCTCGCCTAGTGCGCGCCGGGACACCTCCATGGCGTCCGGTCCGACGTCGGCGAGGGCCGCCTTCAGTTCCCGCTGATCGTCGACCAGCCGCAGGCCCTGGAGTTTGCGCAGGTCGCGGTAGCGCAGCTCGCCGTCGGAGAAGGTGAACGTGACCCGGTCGTGGCGGTGCCGGTCCTGGCCGGGGTCGGCCCAGTACAGCGATCCGGTCATGCCGAAGTGCAGGAGCATCGTGTCGTTGCCGGTTGGGGTGATGAGCCACTTGCCGTGCCGACGCGGCTGGCCGAACCGCCTGCCACGCAAGGTGTCCGACAGCCGGCGCGCCGTCACGTCCCGGAGTATCCCGGCGTCCAGCACGTCGACACGCTGGATCGGGCGACCGACCGCGTGCGCGGCCAGCACCCGGCGAAAT
>WUUC01092136.1_pt1 | contig 11230 bp, 8 predicted proteins | sample 6278441 | NCBI WGS metagenome assembly WUUC01 (sample SAMN13675441, study PRJNA597444) | soil metagenome | isolation source: soil | place: USA: Washington | collected 2017-10 | reverse complement strand
TCATCCGATGCCGTCACGGACGCCGCCCGCCGGTGCGGCATCGGATGAGCGCTTCCTTGACCTCTCGGGCGTGGCGACGGCTGACCGGTAGCTCGTGCCCATCCACGACGACAGCGCTGCCGGCGCCGGTGGCGGATCGCAGCTCGGTGACGGCCCGGAGCGCGACCAGGTAGCTGCGGTGGATGCGGAAGAACTCGGCCCGTGCCCACCGGGCCTCGAGCGTCGAGATCGGGATGCGGACCAGGTACGTCCCGCCGGAGGTGTGGAGGCGGGTGTAGTCGCCGCTCGCCTCCGCATAGCGGACGTCCTCCCTGGTCACGAACCTCGTCCGTCCTGCCGTCTCCACCGTGAGCACGGCAAGGTCGTCTTGGTCGGCGGTGCCGGGCCCGGCCGAGCGGCCAGCAGCCGCGGGGGCCGAACCGGGCGGACGGGAGGTGGGGCGGGGGTGGATGCGGGAGAGGGCTTCGTGGAGGCGCTCGGCCCTGACGGGCTTGAGGAGGTAGTCGCAGGCGCGGAGCTCGAAGGCCTCGACGGCGTGCTCCTCGTGGGCGGTGACGAAGACCACCTGGGGTGGGACCGCGAAGCGTTGGAGGACCCGGGCCAGGTCCAGGCCGTGGAGGCCGGGCATGCGGACGTCGAGGAAGACGACGTCGACCTCCTCGGTGTGGAGCGCCCGCAGGGCCTCGTTGGCGTCGGTGGCGACGGTGACCGAGGCCACCGAGTCCTCACGGTCGAGGAGCCAGGACAGGTCGGCCCGCGCGGGCGCTTCGTCGTCGACGACGAGGGCGTGGAGGCGGGTCACGAGGCCCGGACCCCGGCCCGGTACTTGGGCACCCGCAGGCTGACCTTGGTCCCCGCCCCGACCGCGGTCTCGACGACGATGCCGAAGGGGTCGCCGAACACGGTCCGCATGCGCTCGTCGATGTTGGCCAGGCCGATGCCGTCGGCCCCGCCCCGCCCGGCGAGGTGGTCGCGCAGCTCGTCGGGGTCCATGCCGCACCCGTTGTCCTCGATGGAGATGCGGCACTCGGTGCCGGCGTCGTTGGCCTCGATGACGATCTCTCCGGGACCGGCCCGGCCCTCGATGCCGTGGCGCACCGCGTTCTCGACCAGCGGTTGAAGCACCAGGAAGGGCACGGCGACGGGCAGCACCTCGGGGGCGATGCGCAGCCGGACCTGCAGGCGGTCGCCGAACCGGGCCCGCTCGAGCTGGAGGTAGGCGTCGATGGCCCGCAGCTCGTCGGCCAGCGTCGTGAACTCGCCGCGGCGGCGGAAGCTGTAGCGGGTGAAGTCGGCGAACTCGCCGAGCAGCTCACGGGCCCGCTCGGGCTCGGTGCGCACCAGCGAGGCGATCGCCGTCAGCGCGTTGCAGACGAAGTGGGGCGAGATCTGGGCCCGCAGCGCCCGCAGCTCGGCGGCCGCGGCCCGGGCCTCGGTCTGGTCGAGGCGCCCCAGCTCGACCTGGGTGGCGACCCACGCGGCGACCTCGGACGCGGCGCGGGCCGTGCCGGCCCTGAGGGTGGAGCCGAAGGCGGCGAGCGTTCCCACCACCGCCCCGCCGGACTCGATGGGCACGACGATGCCCGCCCGCAGCGGGCAGAAGGGCTCGCTGCAGGTCAGGTCGCTGGGACGGACGACGACGGGGCTGCCGCCGTCGAGCACCCGCTGGGCCAGGGACATGACCACCGAACGGTGATGTCGCTCGCCCACGCCGTCCCACGCCAGGACGGCGCTCCGGTCGGTGATGGCGAGGGCCTCGCTGCCCAACAACCGGCGCAGGGTGCGCACCGCCTTGGTGCCCGTGGCGACGGTCAGCCCTTCACGGAAGGGAGGCGCGGCTTCGGAGGCGAGGTGCAGCACCTCGTAGACGGCCTGCTCGGCAACGGTCCCGAACGCCCTACGCCGTGCCAGCCCCCACCACAGCGCGACGACGGGCCCGGTGACCGCCGCGGCAAGTGCGACGGCAACGATGACCCCCCTCAAGCACTCTTCAGAGTACGCCGACCCCCATCGCTCAGCCCGGGGCTAGCGGCCCTATCCCCGGTTTCCTGCGACGAACGGTCGTCCTCGGGGGATGAACGGCCTCTTTCAGCGGCGGACCGGTCGCCCCCGGTCAACCGGTCACCCCGGCCGGTCCGGTGGTCCGCCCGGCGTTCTGTCTGCGCTCACCCGCGGCGCGGGCCGGCGAAGACGGAACGCGGGTCGGAAGGTCAGGCGACGACGGTGGCCAGGTCCTCGACGTGGGCGACGATGCCGTCGGCGATGTCGAGGGGCGAGGCGTCGCGGGGCTCGCGCGGGGGCAACACGATGAGGCGGGTGACGCCGAGCTCCGCGAAGGCGGCGATGCCGGCCTCGTCGAGCGGGGCCTTGGGGTGGGGCGTGATCGAGATCTCGAGCGGGCCCAGCTCGTCGGGGCGCTCGTGGCGCGCCTCGGCCTTGCGCAGGTCGGCGACGCAGGCCTCGGTGCCGGCGACGTCCAGGGCGAAGCCGTACCAACCGTGTCCCCGGGTCACGGCCCGACGGTAGGAAGCGGGTGCGTAGCCGCCGACGTGCAGCGGCGGACCCGGGCGCTGGATGGGACGGGGCTCGGCCATCACCTGGGCGTAGCTCACGTACTGGCCGTCGAACCGGGCGAACCCGTCGGCGTCCCAGATGAGGGCCATGGCGTCGAGGTACTCGTCCATCCGCTCGCCTCGGCCGGCCAGCGGCACGCCCAGGGCGTCGAACTCGGGGCCGAGGTAGCCGGCGCCCACACCGAAGAGGAACCGTCCGCTCGACACCCGGTCGAGCGACGCCACCTTCTTGGCCAGCACCAGCGGTTGGTGGACCGGCACCACGGTCACGCCCGTGCCCACCTGCAGGGTCGAGGTGTGGGCGGCGATGTTGGTCAGCGCCACGAACGGATCGAGCAGCGGCGTCTCGGGCGGTGCCGGTGTCCGTCCCAGCGCCGGATCGGGCAGCACGTAGTGCTCGCCGGTCCAAACGCTGTCGAACCCCGCGGCCTCCGCCGCCCGCGCCACCCGCACCGCCACCGACGGATCGGTCCCCAACAGCCCCTGGTTGATCCCGAACAGCCCAAGCTTCACGGCCGCCAACCTACGGACTCGGGCCCCGGTTGGCGCCCACCCCGAACAAGCGACAGCGTGACGGTCATGCCATCAGAGGTCGGACCGAGAGACATCCTGGGCGTGCCGGCGCTACCGCCGGCCGGGGCCACGGCGGTGACCGAGCGGGTGCGGGCGGCGATCGCCGCCGTGCACCGGGCGATGGCGCCGCCGCCGATCCGGGTGTTGGAGGGTGTGTTCGGGCTCCTCGACCACGTGGCGCTCTCCGCGCTGTGCCGGCTCGGCATCCCCGACCTGCTCACCGGACCGACGCCGACCGACGAGCTGGCCGCGGCGGCGGGAGCGGAACCGGACGTCGTCGAACGGGTGATCCGCTACGCAGCGGGACGGGGCTGGCTGCGCATGGACCGGCGGGGACGGGTCCGTCCCAACCGGACGACCAGGTTCCTCCGGAGCGACCACCCCGGCGGATGGCGGGCCTGGGTGGACTTCGCCTCCGGCCCCGAAGTGATGGCGGCTGCTGCCCAACTCGCCGCCGACCCCTCGACCGCCGACCCGTTCGCTGCCGCCAACGGAGCGTCGTTCTTCGACTGGTACCCCGCCCACCCCGACCGCCACGCCGCGTTCGACGCCGCCATGGCCGCCGGCGGACGGATGCACGGCCTCGTCCTCGCCGACGCCCTCGACTGGTCGGACATCCACCAGGTCTGCGACGTGGGCGGCGGCACCGGCGCGCTGCTGCGGATGCTGCTCAACCGCCAGCCCCACCTCCACGGCGTGCTCTTCGACCTGCCCGAGGTCGCGGCCCGGGCCCAACGGCACGGGCGCCTGGAGGTCGTGGGCGGCGACGCCTTCGCCGGGCTGCCCGAGGGCTGCGACGCCTACCTGTTCGTCAACGTCATCCACGACTGGGACGACGTCGCCACCGTCCGCCTGCTGCAGTCCGTGCCCGACACCGCCCAGGCCATCGTCGTCGAGGGCGAGCGCCGGGTCCGCCCGGTCGACAACATCGCCCTGCGGACCGACCTGCTCATGCTCGCTCTGGCTCCCGGCGGCCGTGAGCGCACCACGGCCGAGATCGGCGCCCTCGCCATGGAGGCCGGCCGCGCCCTCAGCTCCACCGTCGCGCTCGCTTCGGGCGACCGGGCCCACGTGCTCGAGGCCAGCACCGCCCGTTGACCCGGACGCCTCGCCGCGGGGCCGACGGGCGAAAGGCAGGCCAAGCGCACAGACCAGGAACAGAGCCGGCGCGGCGACCATGATGCGGGACATGAGCAGCGCCATCTCGAACGGCAGGCGGCTGACCGGGCTGTCCCGGTCGGTGGCCGGGAAGCGGGCCCTCGTCACCGGAGCGGCCAGTGGCATGGGGCGGGCCACCGCCCACCTGTTCGCCGACGAGCGCGCCCGGGTGGCGGTCGTGGACCTGACGGCCGACGGGGTGAAGGCCGTGGTCGACGAGATCAGGGAGGTCCACGGCGAGCAGGCCGCCTGCGGCTACGACGTCGACGTGGCCGACGCCGACGGGCTGGTGAGCCTGGTCGACGACGTGGTCAGGGACCTGGGCGGCGTCGACATCCTGGTGAACAACGCCGGGGTCAGCCTCATCACCTCGGCCTTCTCACCCGAGGACGACTTCGAGGAGGGCTGGGCCCGCACCCTCGACGTCAACCTCACCGCCCACGCGCGGCTCATCCGGCTGTGCCTGCCCCACCTCCAGGCCGCGCCCGACGGCGGCCGGGTCGTCAACATCGCCTCGACCGAGACCGTCGTGGTCACGGCCGGCCTCGCCGCCTACGCCGCCACCAAGGCCGGCGTGGTCGGGCTGACCAAGTCGTTCGCCGTCGAGCTCGGCCGGTTCGGGATCAACGTGAACTGCGTGTGCCCCGGCCCCATCAACACGGGCATGACGGCGGGCATCGACGACGAGGCGAAAGAGGTCTACGCCCGGCGCCGGGTCCCGCTCCGCCGCTACGGCGAGCCCGAAGAGGTGGCCCACATGACGCTCAGCCTCTGCCTCCCGGCGGCGAGCTACGTGAACGGGGCCACCGTCGTGGTCGACGGCGGCATGACCGTCCGCCACACCTGACGCCGCCCAGCCCGTCGGACGCCGTGCGCGTCGCCTCTCCCACGAAGCGCGCAAGTTCACAAAGTTACGCACCGTTACGTTGGGGTAAGATCGCGTCATCGGCCCACTTGGGGACGCAGGGCCGAATGGCACACGCCGGGGACGGTCAGCACACGGTCTCCTCCGGTGTCCTGCTGGGGAGGGGTGTCATGGCATTGCACACGGGTCCGTTCGCCGACCAGGGCGAAGGGGCCGGGGGAAGCGACCAGGGCCTGCGGTCCGGGTCGGACGGGCGCGGCCGCGCCGAGGCCGTCGCCGACCCCGGCACCAGGACTGGGACCGGCGACGCCGGAGGGCCCGATCCGACGGGGATCAGGGGCCTGACCGACCGCACGAGGCAGTGGCTGAACAGCCCACTGCCGATCGCGTCGGCCACGCCGCCCATGGTCCGCCGCCTGGGCGTGCTCTGGGTCTGCGTGTCGCTGCCGGTGATCAGCGCCATCTCGGGCTTCGTCGTCGACTCGCGCGACAGCTACATCTTCGTGCTGATCTTCATGGGCTGCGGGGCGTACACGCTGCCCGGGCTGTTCGCCGCCCGGCACGCCGTCCGCTGGGCCCGCGACGGCGACCGGCCAGGCTTCAGCCTGATCGGCGGCGGCCTCTTGGCCGTCTTCCTCATCGGCTGCGGCATGTTCTACGGCATCGTCACCGGCTGGAACGGCCTCAACTTCCTGGGCGTCCCAGCGGTGTGCGTCGCCGGCAGCCTGCACATCTGGGGACTGACCGTGCTGGTGCGGCAGCGCTCCGGCTACCGGGCGCTGTCGGTCGACATCATCGAGGCGGTCGGGTCGGTGATCGCCGTCGCCGCCCCGATGGTGGTGCTGTGGGGCCCGGCCGTGGTCGGGGCCGAGGAGTCGTGGTACACGATCCCCGCGGCGGTGATCGTCCTGTTCATGATCACCGGGACCTACTGGGTGGCGCTGCTGTGGGTGCGCATCGGTCCCGGTCCCCGGGGCGTGTTCGAGGTGGCGGCCATCGTGCTGGCCCTGGTCGGGGCGTTCAACGGCATCCTCCAGACGGCCCAGGGGATCTCGGGGTTCACGCTGCCCACGGTCCCGCTGATCGCCCTGTGCGCCTTCTGCGCCAGCAGCTACCTGCTCATCCCGCTGCACGTGCCGCTGATGCTGCGGCGAGGGCTCGACCAGCTGCCCCCGCAGGCTCAGATCCGCGGCGGCTGGCTGCCGACCGTCGTCCCGCTCTGCGGCCTGGGGGCGCTGCTGGGCGCCACCCTCTGGGTGCACGACGAGCGACCGTGGGCCGTGCCCTTCTCGCTGGGCGTCGTGTCGCTGCTGGTCGTGCTGGCAGGACTGCGGCAGATGGAGGCCCTGCGTGAGACCCGCCGGCTCTACAGCCGGGTCGAGGAGGCGTCGGACGAGCGGCGCCGGCTGCTCACCCAGCTCCTGGAGCGGTCGGTCAACGACCGGCGCCGGTTCGCCGAGCAGCTCCACGAGCAGGCGGTGGTGGCGTACACCTCGTTCTCGGCCCTGACCCGGGCCGGACGGGCAGCGCCGGTGGTCGCCGAGGCCTCGCAGCTCGTGCGCGGCGACCTGGGACGCCACGCCGACTCGCTCCGCGAGCTCGTGCTGTCGATCCGCCGGCCCGAGGACGAGGCCGGTGCCGGCATCGGCGCCGGGTCGAGCGGGCAGGGGCCGCGCCTGCTGGCCCCCGTCCAGGCGTACCTGGCCACCATCTACGGGGACCGGCGAGCCCCCGCCCTGTCGATGCGCGTGGACGACGAGCTGGTCCTCGACTGGATGGTCGAGACCCTGCTCCTGCAGATCGTCCAGGAAGCGCTGCACAACGTCTGGCGCCACAGCGACGCCACCGAGGTCGACATCGTCATCGAGCCCACCGGACCGGCCCACGCCCAGGCCGTCACCGTCCGCATCACCGACGACGGCGTGGGCTTCGACCCCGCCACCACCCGCGAGGGATCGGGCCTGCCCACCATGCGGGCCTCCGCCGGCGTGGTCGAAGGCTCCTTCCGGGTCGAGTCCCGCCTCGGCACCGGCACCACCGTCACCGCCCGCCTCGGCCCAACCGACGACGACGACATCCCCTTCCCCTACGCGCCCCCCTCGGCGCCGCCGTCGTTCTCCTCGTCCGACCCCTCCTCCCCGCCCGTCCTCCGCCTCATCCGCACCACCGCCACCGACGACTGACCGTTCTGTCTTTCCTGGTTCGCACTGTGCGGCTGAGCGAAGACAGAACGAGCACCAGAGCTCGGACCCTTGACGGGCCGACGGACGTTTCGTCGCCGCCCTGGCCGGAGCCGGACTCACGACATCGACCTCGCCACCTGAGGTTCAGCGGCGGGCCGCCGCGAGGACGTGGGGGACGGCGTAGGTGGCGACGGCGGTGGAGCCGGGGAAGGTCCAGTGGATGCCGTCGAGGCGGTGGACCGAGGTGATCTCGCCGCCGGGCTGATGGCGCAACCAGCCGGCGATGTCGAGGGTGGCGAAGCCGGGGCGGGTGGCGATCTCCTGGGCGACGATGCCGTTGAGGCGGTCGACGCGGTCGGGGTCGTTCTCGGCGACGGAGGGGCCGCCGGATCCGGGGCCGCCGGGTTGGCAGTCGACGTGGGTGAGCGAGGCCCACAGGACGGGCCGGCCGCCGGCGGCGAGGATGTCGGCGAACCCGGCGACCTCGTCGGCCATCCAGCTGTCGAAGGCGGGATCGCCGAGGTGGCGCCACTCACCGCCGACCATGCGCTCGCCGATGTCCTTGTGGCCCATCTGCACGACGACCACGTCGTAGCGGTGCTCGGCCAGCGCCCGGGCCAGGCGCGAGCGGAAGGCTTCGCAGTCGGGGTAGACGTACGTCTCCTCGCCGAGGAACCGTGAGGTGCCGGGCGTGGCGAGCGTGCAGCCCAGCGCCATGACCCCGTCGACCCGGATCTGCTGGTCGGGGTGCGTGTCGTTCCAGTCGGCCAGGCCGGGCCACATGGTCCACGAGACCGAGTCGCCGACCAGCAGGACGTCGGCCCGGACCACCGCCCCCGGATCGGGCTCGACGATGCCCTGCTTGAAGGGGTCGCCGCCTTCGTCCGCCGTGGCGGGCATCTCGATCAGGCCGGACCGGTGGACCGGCACGATCAGCACGGCCCCCACCAGCACGACGGCCGGTGCCGACAACACTGCGATCAGCCGGCGGGGCGAGTCCTCGAAGCCGAAGCGGAAGGGCGCCTCGAGCAGGTGGTACGAGCCGATGGCCAACCCGATGGTCACGGCCAGGCGCAGGGCGAACAGGGGCTCGCCGCTCAGCCCGGTGCGCGGCTCGTCCAGCAGCAGGAACAGCGGCCAGTGGAAGAGGTAGACGCCGTAGCTGATCTTGCCCAGGTTCCGTAGCGGCCAGCTCCCCAACCCACGGGGGACCGTGCCCGTCGCCTCCTCCGCCGTGGAAAGGGGTCGGCAGGCGAGGATCACGAGGCAGGTGAACAGGGCGTTGAGGGCGGTGGCGCCGCGGAAGACGGCGGTGTTGGTGAGGCCGACCGATCCCCAGAGCCACAGCAGTCCGGCCAGGCCGACCACCCCGCCGATCCGGGCCGAGCGGCGGCCGAACGCACTGGCGAGCATCGAGCGAACCGACGGGCGGGCGATGACGAAGGCCAGGGTGACGCCGGCCAGGACCTCGCTCGCCCGGGTCCAGGTGGCGTAGTAGGTGAGGCCGTCGTTGCCGTAGCGCCCGGCGCTCCACCAGGCCAGGGCGAAGGTGGCCACCGTGGCCGCTCCGAAGACGGCGCCCACCTTTCGCCACCGGCCTCCCGCTACGGCCAGGAGCCCCGTGAACAGCAGCGGGAAGGTCAGGTAGAACTGCTCCTCGACCGCCAGCGACCAGAAGTGCTGGACCGGCGACTCGGTCTCGGACAAGGCGCCGTAGCCGCCGCCCTCGCCGGCAAAGCGCCAGTTGGCCACGTAGCCCAGCGCGGCGAGCAGGTCGCCCCGGAACCGGCCGCTCGATCCCACCTCGAACCGCGCCTGCAGCACGACCACGCCCGCCACCGTCACGAGCGCGGCGGGTAGCAGCCGTCGGACCCGCCGCTCCCAGAAGCGGCCCACGGCGAGCCGGCCGGTGCGGGCCCACTCGCCCAGGGCCAGCGTGGCGATCAGGTAGCCGGACAGCGTGAAGAACATCGAGACGGTGAAGATCCCGCCCCGGGCCGCCGGCATCCCCTGGTGGTAGGCGAGCATCACCAGCAGCCCCAGCGCCCGCAGCCCGTCGTACCCGGCCACGTACCCGTGGTCGACGACCTGTCCGTCGCCAGGATGGGGTCGGCGCGCCTGCCAACGTCGCTGGTCCTGCGGCGGCGAGGGCTCCTCGACACCCGTGCCCGCCCGCTCGACCGGGCCACCGGACCGGCGACCGTCGTGACCTTCGGTCGGCGCCGAGCCGGGACCGGGATCGGTCATCCGGCGGGCGACCGCCCCGCCGATCACCGCCGAGCGGAGGCGGTCCTCCTCCGCCGGACGAGCGCTGCGGTCGCCGAGCGGCGCGTTTCGCCCGACGACGGTCGGCGAAGGCTCGCCGGGCCCGGCCGTGGGTCGCCCGACGACCCGGTGGCGCAGGGCCGAGATCCCCGGCGGCACTCTCTCGGCCCACGGATCGGGAGCGGGCGACCGGCCCACGAACCGGCTGTGGTGAGAGATGCCCAGCGGGATGTGCACGACCGGCACGTCGTCGAGCCCGCCGCCCTCAGGCGGCTGCGACGGGCCCGGGTCGGACTGGTCGATCCGGTCCCACGCGCTGGGCACCGCGGGTGGAGGCGGAGGCGGGGGCGGCGGTCCCGCCGTGCTCATCGGTTGGATCCGTCGGTGACCGCGACCGCTGCCTGGGCGCGCTGAAGACGACGCTTGCGAGTCATGGCCTCTCGCCTTCTTCCCCACAGGGCGGGGCCCGGGTGATGGGCTCCGCTCGACGGGCAGCATCCGCGTGCCGCCGGTCAACTGTCAAGGATTTTATTAACCGCCAGTAGCTTTTCTGGCGGTGCTACTGACCCTCCGTGGGCGCCGAACCGGACGCGAGATCGGTGAAGAGCGCCGTGGTCTGATCGCAGGTCATCCGCCACGCCACCTCGGGCGCCAGCTGCCCGGACAGGCACAGCTCGACGTTGGCGAGGGCGTAGCCCAGCGTCCCCGAGCTCGCGGCCACGAGATCGTCCGCCGACAGGCCCGACGGCGCCATGACGGCCGCCAGCTCGCCGGCGATCTGGGCCTGGGTGGCCAGGGCGGACGCCTCGACCTGCTCGTCACCGCTGGCCCACGGATCGCGGAACAGCATGCGATGGGCCGCCGGGTTCTCGTCGAAGAAGGCGAACAACCCACCCAGCAGGTGGTGGAGCCGAGGCTGCACCGAGAACGGCACCCGGGCCGCCTGACGCAGGCGCTGCTGGAGCTCGGCCCGCATCTGCTCCATGACGCTGACGAACAGCTGGGGCCGACCGCCTGGGAAGTAGTGGTAGAGCAGGGCTTTCGACACGCCCAGCGAAGCGGCGACGTCGGCCAGGCTCACCGAGGCGTAGCCCTCGTCGGCGAAGACGCCCCGGGCGACTCCGACGATCTCGGCCCGCCGGGCGTCGGGGTTCTTGCGCACCCGCTTGGAGGCCCCCGTCCCGGCGGCCGCCGCTGCGCCTCGCCGAGCAGCCTCGTCCGTCACCGGTCGGACAGTACCGGATCGCCCCTTTGACGGCGGACCGGCGTGGGCCCGCCACCGTCGCCGGTCGCCCACGGCCCCGCCGGGCGTCGCCCGGTCGTCCCCCGGAGTCAACAAAAGTCAGCTTTGATTGACACCGAGTGACCGAGGGTGGTTACGGGCCGCCGACATCCAGAGGGGGACAGCGATGGAGAAGCCAGCCCGGTAACGACGAGCCACCGCACGGGAACCGACGTGGCGAGCGGCTCCGCCACCGGCACCTCGCCGGGATCGACAGGCGCATCGGTCGCAAGGCGAGCGGCGGGTCGGACGGTTGCTCCTGACGCACCGACCGACGCCGGCGAAACAGCGACCGGCCACGCCGGACCGGATGGCCGGATGGCCGGATGGC
>WUUC01191739.1_pt1 | contig 11233 bp, 7 predicted proteins | sample 6278441 | NCBI WGS metagenome assembly WUUC01 (sample SAMN13675441, study PRJNA597444) | soil metagenome | isolation source: soil | place: USA: Washington | collected 2017-10 | reverse complement strand
AGGTACTGCTCACCGACCGCTATGACCTCGTCAATCACTTCCTGAATGGCGTCCGTGAATCCCACCTGGTGGAAAGCTCGGGAATCCGCGAGCAGCTGGTGAGCGCTCTCGGCGGAGAGGTGGTGCCCGAGGTGCGGTGCAAGCTCGCGATCAACGCGGTGGATGCGAGAACCAACAGCGCCGTTCGGTTCGTAACACAGCGCACGGCCAGTATGCAGTCTGACGAGTATCTCGTCACGGACAAGATCACCGTGGACATGGTGCTTGCGAGCATCAGCATTCCTATCCTATTTCCGGCAGTTCAGCTGGGAGATAAGCTTCTCTGGGACGGGGGCGTGCTCAACAACACGCCTTTGGCGCCAGCCGCCAGCATGGGTGCCGAGCGCGTCGTTACGGTGCTCAGCACGGGTCTCAGCCGCTACCGCGCGCCGACGTTCTCCTCGCTGGGAGATGCGCTCGAGCGGCTGTCGGAGGCGTTGCTCGAGAATGCGTACAACGTAGACCGCAAGCTTCTCCTCAGCCGCAACGAGATCGGCGCCTTGAGCGCCGGGAGCAGTGGCAAGCCATACCGCGAGATCGCGCTGTACGAGACCATTCGCCCCAGCACGGACGTGGTCTTCGACGCCGGCTCATACCTTTACTTCGAACCCACCAGAATTGAACGGATGTACCAGCACGGTCAGCGTGCTGCCGTGCAGTGGCTGCGCGCTGGTCCCCGCTTTGACCGTATCGAGCGGCCCGAGCCTTCACCCAGACAGCTCGTCGTCGAGAAACGCCATCAGATAGGAGATCGCCATGTTGCAGATTGAGAGCACGAGTCCACTCACGAAGCGCGCCATGGAGAGCAGCTCCGCCGAGATTCACGAAGCGGGGAGCTACGACGAAGCCGCAAATCTCATCACACTGGGCGCGTTCGGCGCGGCCGCCGAGTTGCTGGAGAGCGTTGCTGCCGGCCGGACTGACGCCCGCGTGTATGGGCTACTGGGCACCGCCTACATCATGCTGGAGCGCTACGGAGATGCCAGGTCGCTGCTGGCGAAAGCGCTCGAGCTCGAGCCGGAAAACGCCTCGTGGCAGGAGCTGATGACCAAAGCGTGCAGCAATCTGTTGATTGATGTAGTTGCTGATCATCCGTCCGTGGAACTCTTCAGTGCCGAGGCGTTGCTCGGCCCGCCCGAGGACCAGGAGGGCGTCCTGCCGTTGCCTCCTCCACCGCCGCCTGCTTCGGGCCTGAGCGAGAGGGCCAGGCGCAGGCTCGGACAGGTCGCAGGTCGTGCCATCACGGCCGTGCTCCGCCTCGCGACGCCGGCCATCGCCATGCTGGGCACCGCTGACGAAGTCTGGACGAACTGGTATCACCGCCCCACCGCGCTGGGGATTCTCACCCTGTCGTTCATGCGCGAGCAGCTGTCGCGACGGAATCTGAGCAGCACCTATCCCGAGGGCCAACTGGTTGCGTTTCAATCACGGGGACTCGTTCCGCCGACCGGCGTCAGCCACTTTCGTACTGCCGACGGTAGCTGGAACAACCTCGATAACCCCAGGGAAGGTGCGGCTGGCGTCAGGTTCTCGAGAAACGTGTCTCGCGAGCTTACCTGGCCCCGAGGCTCCGCGCAGCTGCTGACACCCAACCCGGCGGAAGTGAGCCAGCGATTGCTCGCTCGTGATGGTGCGGGCATGCAGGAGGTTCCCTTCCTGAACTTGCTCGCTGCGGCCTGGATCCAGTTCAATATTCACGACTGGGTGAGTCACAAGGCATCGCCCAAGCTGGGCGTGTACGAAGTCCCGTTGCCCCGCGAGCATCCAGCGCGCCGCCTGTACCATCAGACCAAGATGTTCGTGCCTCACACAGAGAAAGATCCCACGCGCACGGGTCACGACGAGGGTAGCGCGCCCACTTTTATCAACGAAGTCACTGGCTGGTGGGACGCGTCTCAAGTGTACGGCAGCGATCTGCACACGGCGCGTCGGCTCCGCGCATTGGATGGCGGAAAGATGAAGCTCGACGCCCGGGGCAGGCTTCCGCTCGCCAAGGGCGGAGTGGAGGATGCCGGCTTCAATCGTAACTGGTGGCTCGGCCTGAGCCTGCTGCACACGCTGTTCGTACGCGAGCACAACTCCGTCTGCGAGATGCTGGCGAGAGCTCATCCCGATTGGGACGACGAGCGCATCTACCAGGTGGCCAGGCTCATCAACGCTGCGGTGATCGCGAAGATTCACACGATCGAGTGGACTCCCGCCATTCTGCCCAATCGCACGCTGCAGCTCGCCATGAACGCGAACTGGCACGGCATCCTGGAAACGGCGACAAAACATCGCGAGGACCGGCGGGCTCTGCCCTGGCTGAAGCTCGAGAGTCCAGAGATCGGCGGCATCGTGGGCAATCCGGTCGACAAGCACGGCGCGCCTTTCGGGCTCACCGAGGAATTTACCGAGATCTATCGACTGCACGAGCTCCTGCCCGATCGCCTCACCTTGCGGCACGTGCACGGCACTGCGGTGGAGACGGTGCCCCTGGCAGATGCCCGCCTCGCGGGCTCACGCCGCATCGTCGAAGCTACAGAGCTCCATGACCTGCTCTACTCGTTTGGCACCATGAGCGCTGGGCAGCTCGTGCTGAACAACTACCCTGACAGCCTCAGGGAGCTCAGCCTTCCTGGCAACCCCGTGTACGATCTGGGCGCGGTCGACATTCTGCGCGCACGCGAGCGGGGGGTCCCACGCTACAACGAATTCCGGAGGCAGCTTGGCCTCAAGCCCATTCGCTGCTTCGAGGATCTCACGCAGGATGCCTCGCAACTGGAGGTTCTCAAGGATGTCTACCATCACGACATCGAAGCTATCGACCTGTTGGTGGGCACCCGGGCCGAGTCGCAGCGCCCCGCCGGCTTCGGGTTTGGCGAGACCATGTTTCAGATCTTCATTCTGATGGCGAGTCGACGGCTGCAAGCCGATCGCTTTTTCACGGACAGCTACAACGAGGAGACCTACACCAAGGAAGGGCTGGCCTGGATCGATGCAGTCGATTTCAAGTCGGTCCTGCTGCGTCACTATCCGGAGCTGGGCGCGACGGGTCTCATGAACGTGGAGAACGCTTTCGAACCGTGGGACACCGGTGCGCTCGATCCGGTGCGCCACCCGCTCCGCGCGTTCGGGTAACCGTCAGCTACGGATGCGACCACGACCTCGGGTTGGGCTCGTCCATGGCTGCCTGCATGTTGCGCTCAGCGCAAGCTGCGCACCACGAGGTCGATGGCTTCGTCTTCGACGTCGATCCGCATGGACAGCGGGTGCGTGCGAGTATCGACTTCCGGCGCGAGCAGGGGCTCAAGCGCAAGCGTCTGTTCCGAGTGGACAAGGTGCTCCACGTCGAGCCCGCGGGGGCAGGCCGGCCAGACGTGGCGCTGCTTCAACGATCACTACCTGCTAGTGGGGCTGGATACGGGCTACGTCGAGCATGACCTCGACGAACAGCAGGTCGATTGGCTCGAGCGCACGGTCAGTGCCGCGGGCGACAGGCGGCTGATTCTCATGAGCCATCACCAGCTGTTCGTTCCGGGAAAAAACGCCGAAGAGCCGCTGGTCAAGCGGCTCGGACCGCTGCTCGCTCAGCGGCGCATCTTCGCCTGGTACTGGGGTCACGAGCACGCCGCCGTCGTATACAAGGAGCGCCATCCCAAGTGGGGCTTCTACGCGCGCGGCGTAGGACACGGCGGCTTCCCGTTCTTTCGGCATCGCGGTTCCGAGCGGGTCGAGCCGGGCTTGCGGGACTCGCGCTGGCGCATGATTCCCGCCAGCGGCGCGGCTCCCGCGGCTATGCTGCTCGACGATCCCAATCCTTACGTCGCCCCCAAGGCCGACCCGGAGCGCTACGGCGCGCAGGGCTATGCGAGCCTCTTGCTGGACGGGCCCGCGCCGACCGAGCGCCTGCATCGGCCGGATGGCACGGTGGTGTACCAGAGCAAGCTCGCGGTCGAGTGAAGCCAGGACGCCGACGTGGCGGGCGCGCCGCGCGCCCTCGAGAAGCTCGAATCGAGTCCGGGCGCGGCGCTGATGCGTGCCACAGGCGCCAGCCGCCGCCCATCAGGCCAAAGGATCGATGACCTCGACCCTTCCCCCGCTGCGCTTCCAGTTTTCGAAGGCATCCATCGTTCCGCCGCGCGCGTCGCTGCTGGTGCGCCTGTAGACGGCCAGAAACAGGGCATCGGCGTTCTCTCGCTGCGAAAGCTCGCGTGCGGTCTTGGCGATCACCTCATTGCACTCGGCAAAGGCACGGTTCCGCTCCTCCTCGGATGGCGGCAGCACGTGGTAGAGCGGAGGCAGCACCGTCACGCGGTCTGCACCCAGCAGCTCGTAGAAGCTGTTCTTCCAGCCTTGTCCCACCGAGGTCTGCTCGAAGTCCTGCGCCGGAAACGGCAGAACGATGATCACCGAGCCGCCGAGCGCGAGCACCGTACGGGCAAAAATGTCATCGGCCCCCCGTGCGGCAGAGCTCACGCCCGTCAAGGGCGCGCCGAGCGTCTCGAGCACCGCGCGAATGCGCGCGCGCACCTGGGGGACGCGCGACTCCGGAAAGCGGGGTGAGGCTCGATCCGGGGCGTCTGTCATGTGTCCGGAGAATGCAACGACAGCGCGCTTTTCTGGCATTTGAATCCTCTCGGCAACGGCTCGCTGAACGATAGCCTTGCGGTGTCAGCCGACCAACACGGCTGCGTCGATCTGCTCGATCTTGACCGAGCCTGCTTCGCGCGCGATGCGCACCATGTGGCCCGTGCCTCCGCGCGCGTCTCCATCGGGCTTGCCATCCCACAATGCCAGCAGCGTGGCTTCGCCCAGGCCGTCGGAGCGAGCCATTTCCAGTGTCCACACGTTCCCGCGTTCCCAGGCGTCCACGTCCGAGCTCCGCAGCCAACGCGGCAGGCCCTCTTGATCGCTCAGCTGTAGCAGCTTGCCGCTGTTGACCAGCTTGAAGAAGCGGTTGCGCCAGCCGTCGAGCACTCCATAGGCAAGCCGCGCGACCGCGTCGGTGGGCATCGGCAGACAGATGATGCTCTCGATCCCGAGTTCCCTGCACAGCTCGTGACAAAGGATGTCGCTGCCCGGTGCCGCCGAAGCCAGGACACGCAAGCTGGGCGATTCCTGCTGCAGCCTCTGCAACGCGGCTCGGATGGCCGTCCGCGCTCGCTCCTCGGACGAGGCGGGAAAGCGCGGCGACTCTCGTCCTTGCTCATCGATGCGATGGCCGGCGAAGACGACCACGCGTGGCGGCGTGCCGGGAGGCGTCACGATCTTGTCCACACTTCGAATCACCTGCTCGGCGAGGTCCTCGTGAATGCCGAGCTCCGCGAACAATGCGAGCTGCCCGCGTGCCGCACCCCAGGCGAAGGCGTCCCGATCGGTCAGCGCGTCTACGTACGCCTGCTCCACGCGTTCCGGATTGTCGTCGAACAGAAACTGCAGGTCCGCGCGCGTGATCGCGAGCCATGCGTCGACCTTCTTGCCGGCCGAATAAGAAGTGTCGCTGACGGCCAAGCTCACCGATGCACGCAGACCAGCGATCTCTTCATCGAGCCTCATTGCGTATTCGCCGGCTTTCGCGTCGCTGGCAAACAAGCGGCGCCAGCCAGCCTCGCGCGACAAGCTGCGCGCGATGATTGCCATCTGCAATGCCGCGATGCCCGACCAGTAGTGGTTCATGTCGAGCAGATAGGCCTCGCGATAGGCCTCGTACGACTCGCGCAGCTTCGCGGTGATCGCCTGCTTGCGTCGCTCTTCGAGCGTCGTCCCGCTCAAGCCCACGCGCCAGCGCGTCTTTGCGTTGCGTCCTTCCAGCGCACGCACCTCGGCCTTCTGCTCGCGACGTAGCTTGGATTTATTCAGCCGCTCGATGGCCTGATCAGAACGCGTCAGCCACTGGATGTTTCGATCCTTCCTGTACTTACGCTCGAAGAGGTTCGAAAGGGCCAAGTTCGCCTCGACATCCGTGCGCTCGTGATTGTCGGCGATGTGCGACCAGCGGTCGATGGCTACGTCGACGTCCTGCAGCTCCCAGAGCGCCCGGGCGATGCTGCGTAGGGCTGCCCACTCGAAGCGCATGCCGCCCACCTCTTTTGCGAGCAGGCGCAGCCAGCCCTTCATGCCGGAGCTCTTGGCGCGAGCGACCTCCTCGTTCAGATCGTCCGGAACCTCGCCGAGCGCGGCCGCTCCCGCTTCGGATAGCTGCGGCAAATAGGTGAAGACGGGGCTGTCGTTTTTCACCAGCTTGTTGCGGGTGGCGGCGATGGTCGCCGCTAGCTGATCCACGCTCTTGTCGGGCGCGTCGCTGTCGTAAGTAAGAAAGCGGTCGGTCAGAACGTCGAAGGGAGGCGTATCGGCACTGCCCCCTCCACGAATCAAGATGGTGTGCCCGCGCCGGAGGGCATGGCGGATCCCGAGCTCGTAGAACACGTTGGCGTTGTGGACCGTCACGTCACATACGACCAGATCGGCCTCTGCAATGAGCGCAAACATGTCCTTCCGGATATTGCCGGCCTCGATGATCTCGCCGACAGTGTCGCCTAGAATACCCGCCTTGCGTAAGGCAGGTGCGATCAGCAGATCGTGAACGGCCTGAAAGTTCACCTCCACGCCTCGGGAGTTCTTCTTGACGTCAAAGGGACGAATCACGAAAGCTCTTGTCATAACCGCTCCGGTGCACACGACGGGCACGCGATTTGGGGGTAAAGGCCGCGGAAGCTGAGCTCCTCATCGTAGCGAACGTGACCGCGATGATCGGCCGTCGAGAGCCAGGATGACTGTGGGCCCGCGGGACGGTATCTCTGCGCGGGATGGCTCCAGCGTGTCCAGTCGTGCTCCATGGTCCCTCTCTGCGCGCGTCCACAACGCGTGCACCACAGCGCTAGGACGGCGCACCGGCACGATCGGTCAGAACGAGGCGGCGTGGCTACCATCTTTTCCAGAGAGGCAACTGCTCCGACGTGCAACGCCGGTCTGGACGCGGCCGGCGTCTGTTTGTCGCCTCCGCGGAAGCCGGGTCCCCTGAACCCGCGCCGAAATGCGTGGTGTGGAACCTGACTACATCGGGCGAAGGAACTCTATTTCGCTCCTCAGAGCACGAACCGTCCTGACCGTACGTCACGGACCACCGTCATCTAGGAAGTGAGAAGGCCGCTCTCGTGGTCGCGAGCGCCAGCCCGTTTTGCGACGGCGAGGTCGAGTCATGCGCGACGTATTTGCAAGCTACAGCAGGGTCGACGACTCCATGGTTCGACACCTCGTGAGCGACATGGAGAGCCTCGGCTGTACCGTCTGGCTGGACAAGAGAATTTCGGGCGGCGAGCAGTGGTGGCGCGAAATCCTAGGACGCATTCGTGATTGCGACATCTTCCTTTGCGTCATCTCGCCAAATTCACTCGACTCGAAAGCGTGCCGCATCGAGTACGAGTACGCTGTCGCCCTGGGCAAGCCGGTCCTGCCCGTTGTCATCGGGACACAGCTGTCCACCAACCTGCTTCCGGCGCACTTCGCGCGCCTGCAGGTGCTCGAGTTCAAGACACAGAGCTACGAATGGGCGCTCACGCTCGGACGCGCTCTACGCAATCTACCGTCGGCACCTCCGCTTCCGAGCTCGCTTCCCGCGGAGCCAGCTGCGCCCATTTCTTACCTCGTGGATCTACGCGATCGGGTCGATACCGCAGGGGAGCTGGATTTCGAGCAACAGAGCAGCCTCCTGATGAGGATCAAGGGTGCGCTTCGCGATCCGGAGACCGCGACCGACGGTCATGTCCTGCTCGAACGCCTGCGTGCGCGTCGAGACCTGCTCGCGGAAATCGCGCGAGAAGCCGACGAGCTCGTGACGTGGTCTCGGCCGAACCCACCCAGCGTGCCCCAGCGGCCCGCGCGGTCAGCGCGTCTGCTGCTGGCGGGCGCCGGCGCGACCGGCTTGGCAATCGTGGTCATCGCGAGCTTGGCGCGTCACCCAAGTGAAAGCGAACGCGGCCGCGATGCTCCCCTAAGCTCGCCGGTGGCGGCCAGTGCAAGCGCTGTGAGCACGCCACCGACTCACACCATGGAGATTGCGCCCGACGCGTCAGCACCGGACAAGCTGCCTGAGAGCGTCGCCGCTGGTGAGGACGACGCTTCTGTCGCAGCTGGAGTTCAAGACGCTGTTCCGCAGGGGAATTCCGTTGCGAAGCGCGAACGTTCCGCCGCCAGGCCGCGGCGGGGTGGCAAGTCGCCAGGGGGGAGTGGAGAGAGCATGTCCCCAGCGCCGGCGCACGTTCCTCGGGGGGATCCGCCCTCGTCTCCCGAGCCGATGAGTGACCGGCTCCAATTCTTTCAAGGCTCCTGGATGGTCTCGTGGAAGGACCAGGCCGGCGCTTATGAAGGTCTGATGAACGTCGCGGGGCGCGGCGGCACGTTGCGCATCCGCTACGTTTCCGTAGCTGGCGGTCCGCCTGAGTCGATCCGGCAATCGATCCGCATCGAGGAGCGGCCGGACGAGTTCGTCATTCAGGGAAGCAATCCGCGCGTTCTCAAGGACAACAGCACGAGCACGACCTATCAGGCCGATCATGTACACATCGCCGTCTCGGTGGGCCAGGACAACCCGAAGGCTATGTTCTGCACTCCCACGCATGAGTGCTTTCCGGGCCTCGTGATCCGCGCACGATGACGCGCCAACCGCAGCAAGCCCGGCGCGCGCTCTCCTGGCTCCGGCCATGGGATGGATTCCATGCATGAGGGAGGTCGTCGTGAACAGCCAAAGATCACTGATCGCAATTCTATTTGCGAGTACCGCGCTGCAATGCAGCGGATGCGCGCACGGCTCCTCCAGCCGGCTAGCATCGGCTGCTCCAGAGGCGAACATGGCACCCGTTCCAGGAGAAGAGGCAGGCGCTTCCGCGGACAACGAGGAACAGGCTCTCCGCCGAACCGTCGTCGCCAGCATCGACGCATTTTTTCGAATCCTCGCTGCTGATTCCACTTCGGTGCGCCTCGCGGAGTCTCACGTGGGGAAGTTCTTGAGTGATGCATACGATGTGGCGGCCGCGAAGAAGATGCTGTTACTCAAGAAAGTGGACCTGGAGATGAACCTCACGGCCGAGGAGCTGCTTGGGCAATCGCTGAGTCTATTGGACTGCTTCAAGCTCTGCAGAGAGCTCAAGAACGAGGCCGCCTGCAAACTGTACAATCTGGTACTTCAAAGGCAGGGGAAAGAGGCCAGTGACATCGAGGCCGCAGCCATCTTCATTGCCGACAAGGAGACCATGATTCGCGCGATGGCGAAGATGCTGTTTGGCGGCGAAGTTACTCAATACGGTGTCGACGGGGTGTACGTCAGCGATGGCAAAGTGCACGTCAATCTCGCCATCCGCAGCCAGAACGGTGCTGACGTGAGCGACGCGAAATGGCAGTTCCACATGGCGTTCGCGCACAACTACTGGCACATCACCGATGTCACCAAAGAGGGCGCTGGAGCTGGTTCAACGCCCGTGGATGCCGGGCATATGGTGAAGCAAACCTCACTGTGACTTGGACGGTCGCCGGCCACGCCATCCGCCGATGCCCTCCAGGCGAGCGGAACGCGAGAGCGGCAGCCGGAGCGGTGCCGCAGTTGCCTCTTCCACGCTGGGTAATTCGGAAGCAGACTGCGACAAGAGATGGCCTCAGTAGACGGCACGGATGAAGGTTTTCCGATCAGTCGCAGGAAACAAAGGCGGCCAGGACGGGTCGTCGCCTCGCATTACTGATTGCCAACGGTACTCACGTTGACGCGGGTTATACTCCTTTGTGCGGACCCGCCATGGATCTTGATACCATGCAGCGGGTGCTGGGCAGCAACGAGGCTGCCCGACTGGTACGTGTTCGACTATGGATCCATTCATCGACGCGCGCTCGCGCGCGATAAACTGGACGATGGGCTGGACGCGCTTGCGCTCGCGATTCGCAATGCGCGACCGGCTCGGCGGTAAAGTGGCGAGTCGAAGCAGTTTTGGCACCCCGAAACCGCCAACTCGAGACTAGCGGCGTCGCTTCTGCTTGCGCTCATCTTTGGAGCGCCGCTGACGCCGGCGCTCCAGCTTCTGCTCGTCGGTGCTGGCCGTCGCCGCCACGCGCTTCTTCTTCTGCGGATGGTGCTTTCCCCAGCTCTGGCCAGCGCTCTTGCGCTCTTTCTCGCGCTCTTTCTCGCGCTCCTTGCGCTTGAGTCGATTGGGTCCGCCTTCGTGCACAGGGTCGAGACTGCGGCTCGGCAGCTCGTCTGGATGCACGTAGACGACGGGAGCGGCGAGAATGGCGCGCTCCGTGACGTTGACGCTCTCCAGCCTGACCGTGAGTCGATCGCCCAGGCCGTAGCTGCCGCCCGAGCGCCGACCCACCAGGCGCAGGCCGTGCTGGTCGAGCTCGTAGAAGTCGTTGCCCAGCGCGGTCACGTGGCACAGCGCTTCGACGAACGGGTCGTCGAACGAGCAGTAGATGCCGTGCGGGGCCACGCCCGAGACGGTGGCTTCGAACTCTTCGCCCACGCGCTCCTTGACCAGGATGCAGCGGTAGACGTCGATCACCTCGCGCTCGACCTGCATGGCGCGGCGCTCCAGCTTGCTCGCGTTCCTGGCCTGCTCGCTGAGCTTGCGCTCGAGGCCCAGGCTGTCGATCGGCTCCCCGCGCGCGAGCTTTCGCACGATGCGATGCACGGCCAGGTCGGGGTAGCGACGGATTGGCGACGTGAAGTGCAGGTAGTGCTGCGCGGCCAGCCCGAAGTGCCCGATGTTGACGGTGTCGTAGCTGGCCTGCTGCATCGAGCGCAGTAGCAGATAGGAGAGGGCGCCCTTGTGTGGTGAGTCGTTCAGCGTGGAAAGGAATCGACTCAACTGCTTGGGGCTGGTGGCTTCCTCGGGATCGAGCGAAAAGCCCAGCACCTGGGCCAGCCCCGCGAACTGCTCGAGCCGGTCGGCGTCGGGCAGACCGTGCACTCGATAGATGGCAGGTACCTTGCGAGCAGCCAGGTCTGCCGCCACCGTCTCGTTGGCCAGCAGCATCATCTCCTCGACGAGCTGATAGGCGCGCCGCACGCCCGGGTCTTTGCGCGAGCGCTCGATCTTCCTCGGCTCGCCACTGTCCGGATTGAGATCGACGTACGGCTCGGGCAGATCGAAGTCGAGCGAACCGCGTTTGAGGCGGCGGCTGCGCAAGGTCATCGCGCATTCGTGCAGCACCTCGAGCATGGGCACGT
>WUUC01107835.1_pt1 | contig 11233 bp, 11 predicted proteins | sample 6278441 | NCBI WGS metagenome assembly WUUC01 (sample SAMN13675441, study PRJNA597444) | soil metagenome | isolation source: soil | place: USA: Washington | collected 2017-10 | reverse complement strand
CGTCTTAAAGCTACGTAGGTGACGATCAGTGACACTCGCTTGACTCAGTGCTGGGGTCTCTACCTCCAGAAAAGCATGTTTGGCAAAAAAATGGCGGATTTGAGCGATCAAGGCGGCGCGGCGCCGCAAGGTGGCAATTGATGCGCTGGGCCTCCAGGCAGGCGGCTCAAGATCAGGCTGAAGGTCGTTGAGCATGTTCGGTGAGTTAGGGTGCATCACCAGTTACGCTATCGCCGGCGGGAATAGACCCAAAGCTTGGTGCACTTGCGCTAAAGTTTTATGCGCCCGCACCGTCGCTTTAGCAGCGCCCTGCTGCAATATCTCCATTAATTGCGCTTCATCACGACGCCACTGCCTGAAGCTGCTCTGCAATTCACTTAACTGATCAACCACTGCTTCTGCAACGGCCTGTTTTAAGGCGCCGTAACCCTGACCGTGAAAATGCTGCTCTAACTGCGTCAGGCTTTGCTGTGTGAGAACCGATAGCATCCCCAATAAGTTAGAGACGCCCGCTTTCTCTGCAGGGTCGTGATAGATACGTGGTGGATCATCTGAATCGGTGACTGCTCGCTGAATCTTTTTGATGATTTTTGAGGGCTCTTCTAATAGACCGATCCTATTATTAGGATTACTGTCCGATTTAGACATTTTTTTATGGGGCTCTAGCAGGGACATGATCCGTGCCCCTACTGATGGGATCATCGGTTCAGGGATCTGAAAAATAGGGCCAAACAGCGCATTAAAACGCTGCGCTAGATCGCGACTAAATTCCAAATGCTGCTTCTGATCATCCCCCACCGGTACATACTCCGCTTGGTATAGGAGGATATCTGCTGCCATCAAGACCGGATAGGTGAATAACCCAGCATTAATATTTTCCGCATGGAGACGAGATTTATCTTTAAATTGAGTCATCCGGCGCAGCTCTCCACAGTAAGCGCTGCAGTTTAGCAGCCAGGAGAGCTGGGTGTGCGCCGGAACTTGAGACTGCAAAAACAGTGTACTTTGGTTTGGATCAATTCCGCAGGCTAAGTAAATGGCCAGCGTATCTAAAACAGTGGCTCGTAACTGAAGTGGATCTTGTCGAACCGTCAATGAATGGAGATCTACCACACAGAACAGGCACTCATAGTGTGCTTGCAGGTTAACCCAGTGACGGAGCGATCCTAAGTAGTTCCCTAAAGTTAAGGCCCCAGAGGGCTGGATACCGCTAAAAATCACTGCTTTGCGCATGCTCACTGCTCCAGTGTATTCGCCTATTGGCTAGGCTTTCGGGAGTTTCGCCAATTGATCGCGCAGCTGATCAATTGCGATTCGATAGTCTGGTTGACCAAAAATAGCTGAACCCGCAATAAATCCTTCACAGCCTGCTGCAGCGATGCTGTAGATATTGTCTGCAGTCACGCCACCGTCAACACTCAACTGAACCTGGAAGCCGCCCTCATCAATACGTTGGCGTACTTGGCAGATCTTCTGCAAGGTATTCGGGAGAAATGTCTGCCCTCCAAAACCGGGATTAACCGCCATTAATAGCACAAAGTCGAGTCGGTTGAGCAGGTAATCAAGGTAATGGAGCGGTGTGGCAGGATTAAAGGCGAGACCTGCTTGGCATCCCTGCTCTCTGATCAGCTGTAGGGTTCGGTCAATATGCTCCGAGGCTTCTGGATGAAATGAGATATGGGTGGCTCCTGCTTGTGCAAATCTCACCACGAGTGGATCGACTGGCTTCACCATCAGATGAACATCGATAGGTGCGGTGATACCATAGCGTCGCAATGCTTGGCAACCCATAGCCCCTACCGTCAGGTTGGGCACATAGTGGTGATCCATCACATCAAAATGGATCCTATCTGCCCCACTCTGCAGTGCGGCCATCGCCTCTTCCCCTAAGCGGGCAAAATCTGCCGCTAAAATAGAGGCGGCTATCCAGGAATTGTGCATCACTGGCTCCTTCATAAGGATTGGGATCCCAGGGTGAATACCTCACTCTGGAGGGAGGCAGTAGCTCCAGGTAAAACCTCATAGGGCTTATAACGTGCTAATAACTCAGGCACCAGAACCCGCCCTTGCCCCTCCCTGCTGATGAGGCGACGTACTGTCACAGGAGTCAATTGGGCGTGTTGGTACCAATGGCGTGTTTGAGTCGTATCGTGGTTGGAAATCACGACGGTGGCCCCGGTCTCTAACATGGTCTGGTGTGCTAGCATGGCCAACTGCTGCTGATCGATGAGGGTAAATCCCTGAGTGTGGTAAGCAGTAAAGTTGGCTGTGGTCGAAAGTGGTGCATAGGGGGGATCGCAATACACTACGGCACGTTGTGATGCACGGCGCAGCGACTGCGTATAATTTTCGCAAACAAAGGTAGCTCGTTGTGCCTTCTTAGCAAAGCAGTAAAGCTCCTCTTCTGGAAAGTAGGGCTTTTTATAGGTGCCGAAGGGCACATTGAAATTTCCACGCGAGTTATAGCGGCATAACCCATTATAACCATGACGGTTAAGATATAAAAATAGCAGCGAGCGTTGATAGGGATCAACACTCTGATTAAAAGTTTCCCGCAACTGATAGTAAGCCCCTGGCGAATTATATCTCTCCTGAAACCAGTGACGGGAGTCGCTGACAAATTGTTGAGGAGAGTGTTTCACGGTATTATACAAATTAATGAGATCACGATTAATATCTGCAAGCCAGTACTCCGGATAGTCGGTATTTAAAAACACCGAACCAGCACCGACAAAGGGTTCAATCAACAGTGAACCGGGCGACAGATGTCGCTGGATCTCCTCAAGTAATCGATATTTACCGCCCGCCCATTTTAAAAAGGCTCGCTGTTTCTTCATGGTGTGCAGGAGTTTCTCTGCTGAGGCAGCATGCTAGTAATGGTGGGAGTGAGACAGGAGCGCAACCCTATCAACCGCTGCATGTTTCTAGCATCGCTGCCAGTAGGCTTTGATCGATGTTCTCTACCAGAGTCCCATCTCCAATGCAGGTTGGTAATGCCCACTGCAACTTCTTTGCAACCACTTTCTTATCACGCTGAAGATAGGGCCAGTAGGCCTCAGGTGACATTTCAGCAGGGCCAGTGATCGGTAAGCAAGCACGACCCAGCACCTTTTTTAAGCGCTCTACCACGTTTGAGCGAATCAACCCTAAGCTTTCGGCGAGTCGAGCCTCTAACACCATGCCTGCGGCTACTGCTTCGCCATGGTGCCAGTTATCGTAACCAGTATAGGCTTCAATGGCATGCGCAAACGTATGGCCAAAATTAAGCAGCCGGCGTTGACCATGATCGCGCTCATCTTGTGCAACTAGCGCTGCTTTTAAGGTGCAGCAACGCCTGATTACCTTCAGTAAGGCAGGCGGATCTCGGTGTAATAGTGCCTCTATATGCTGTTCTAGCCACTCAAATAGAGATGCATCCAAAATCATGCCACTCTTGATGATTTCAGCCAACCCGGACGACAATTGACGGGGAGGCAATGAGTTCAAAGTATCAATGTCTATCAAGACGGCTGCCGGATGATGAAAGGCGCCGATCATATTTTTACCCAACGGATGGTTAATCGCTGTTTTGCCACCAACGGAGGCATCGACTTGCGCCAATAAAGTGGTAGGCAGCTGTAAGTAACGGACCCCACGCTGGTAACAAGCGGCCGCGAAGCCTGTAATATCGCCGATAACGCCACCACCCAGCGCCAGCAGTGTCGTATCTCGACCATGCTGCCGCTCCAGCAGCCTGTCAAAAATTTGTGCAACCGCTGGCCATGCTTTGTGTGATTCACCCTCCGGAAGGATCAGTCGATCAACTTTTACTCCAGCGGCGGTGAGGGGCATGGTGATTGAATCAAGATACAGAGGGGCCACCGTGTTATCGGTGACCACTAAACAAGTTTGATGACGCTGTAACTGTGTGAGCGGCAGGAAATGATGAAATAACCCAGCTGCAATCGTAATGGTGTAGGAGTGGTTACCAGTAACCACGTCAAGCTGCTGCATGCTATTCGATCAACGGCGACTACTTCAGCTGCTCGATAATATGGCCAGCAACCACTTTAGCGCTTTGTTGATCAGTCTGGATAGTAAAATCAGCAATTTCCTCATAGAGTGGATTACGCTCCAGAGCCAACTTCTCTAATGAGGAGCGTGATCCACCCCCACTGCGCAGCAGTGGGCGCTTCTTATCCCGTTGGGTACGCGCTAGCTGCTTATCGATGGTGGTCTCTAAATAAACAACCACACCACGCGCTGAGAGGCGATTACGTGTCTCTCGTGAATTTATGGCGCCGCCACCCGTTGCTAATACGATGCCCTGCTTTTCTGTTAACAGGTTCACAATATTCTCTTCGCGTTGACGAAAACCCTCTTCACCCTCTACGTCGAAGACCCAGCTGATATCTGCTCCAGTACTTCTTTCAATCTCTTGATCAGTATCGTAGAAGGTCATATTGAGCTGCTGAGCGAGCTGTCTACCGATGGTACTTTTTCCAGCACCCATAGGTCCTATTAAGAAGATGTTGCGTTTTTCTGCCATATTGTTCTGTCTTACTCACCCGATAATTTATCGTGAATGACGTCGTGCTGAATGAATTCGCTGTGGATCCTCTCACTTGAAAAAGCGATCTGCAAAATTATCTCAAGAGTGCAAGCCATTTGGCAACCAAATAAAATAAGTGCCTAACAGAATGTTTTTACAGTCCAGTGGGTTGTAGGGAGAGTAGTCGTGGGGTTACAAAAATAACCAACTCTCGTTTAGTAAACTGTTGGGAGTGGCGTTGAAACAGCAGACCGATGAGCGGCAGTTGCCCCAATAGCGGCACCCGCTCCCGACTCTGCTGCCCAAAGCGTTGAAAGACGCCACCCAGTACAACAGTCTCCCCGTCCGCCAGTCTGACTTGGGTACGAATTTCCTGTTTATCGATAGAGATAGCCTCTCCCTGGGCTACTTTAACAGACTTTCCAGGCGTATTCTGACTGATTATCAACTCCAGGACGATAGTACCACTAGAGGTGATGGTAGGGGTCACCTCTAATCCTAAGACAGCTTCTCGGAATTCAATCGACGTCGCCCCTTTTGATTTGGCCACTGCATAGGGAATTTCCGATCCCTGCTTGATACTGGCAGTATGGCGATCGAGCGTTAATAGTTTGGGCGTGGCAATAATTTCTACCCGATTCTCCTGTGCCAAGGCGGAGAGCTCTAAATCCAGAATCCGGCCATTAATTTTAGCGATCTGTAAACTTCCTTGGGTCGTGGCATCGCTAATGGGTAGCTGGATAGAGAGCGGTAGCTTGGTTGAACTGAGTAACGCTGCTGGCGATGCGGCAAGGCGCCAATGTACGCCTAATTTGCTTAAATCCTCATGACTCATGGTGACAATTCGAGCTTCAATTTGCACCTGCGCCGCTGCCTGATCAAACCGGGTGATGAACTGCTTGATAGCAGCCAAGCGTGTAGGCACTTCTCGCACCAGTAACTGGTTACTCCGTTTGTCAACATACACGGTACCGCGTGGAGATAATAGCCCTTCCGAACGAGCGCTTTGTAATAAAACAGCGAGATCAGCTGCTTTGGCATGCTGAATAGCAAAGTAGGTGGAGATGATAGCTTCTCCAGGCGCTGGAGGAGTAGCATATGCCGGCGTAGGTGTAGGCGTAGGCGGCGAGGCGGGTGGGATTGTCGTCACCAGTAATAAGTTATCTCGGATCACAGTTTGCAAACCATGGATCTGCGATAGGCTCTCCAAGGCTTGTTGCCAAGGAACCTCCACCAGCCGTAAGGTGACCGATCCACTGACGGCTGCTGAGATCACTAAATTAAGCTGTTGGTAATCCGCCAGTGTCTGTAGGGCCAGCTGTAGAGGCACTTGTTGTAGCGTCAGAGTGATCGCCATTTGGGAGGCAGGAGTCCCAGCATGGCTGGCTAATCCCCATAGACACCCAAGCGTGAGGCAGCAGTGCCGCCAGACGTTCATGGGTGTTCTGCCGCTAATTCAGCTGCTTCACAGCCCACCCAGGGTAGACTCAAAGGGGGTGCGGTTGTCTCTGATGAGTGCTGAAGCCTTTGCAACAACAGACGCCGGCTCCCAATAGCGATAACTCGATAGCCCATAATAAGTTCTCCTACCCGTAAACAGTGCCAGTCGCCCGTTGGCGTACGGACTAACCCCCATAATCCACGCTGCGGGTTGCCCAGCACCCCATGTAGCCGCCACTGGCGAAGCTGTTGGGCTACACGGGAGGTTGCTCGGTTGGCGAATAGCGTGGGATCTATAGCCTGCTCTTGCTGTGGTGTTCTAAAGGGATCTCGGTGGGCTTGGGCGCTCCTGGTATGCTCAGAGGCAGCGGGCGCCAGCAGCGAAGGGAGCAGTAACCAGCTGAATGCTAAATAGTTCATCAAGGAACCTCCATCGACTTAGTTAGAGATAAACCCAGCATCAATTTAACCTCACCCATCTGCTCTTCTCTCTGTAAGAGTAAGGAGTCGATCGCCAAGGGATGCCTAGTAGTTCTCAAGGCGTTTAGGAATGCCAAGAGTGCCTGATAGCTTCCCACGAGCTCTACGGCCAGTGGTGTAGAGGTGTCTCCCCCCTGATAAGCCGTAGCGGGTTGTTGCAGCGCGATCAAGCAGAGATTGTGCTGCTCTGCTAGGCTGCTGATCTGCTTGACTAGCAGCGCCAAGGCTGCCCTAGGCGCTACCGTGGTTACAGTGGGGAGGGCTGCCGGCAATAAGGAGCAGGGTGGCAGTGCCGCTATCTGTTGCAGGAGCATCTGAGTATCGCTGATGAGCTGTTGGTACTTCTGCCAGCGGGGGGCTAACCCCAAAGCCAATCCGCTGATCAGTAGGCTGCCACTCAACAGTAGCAGGAGCCACTGTCGGTGTGCTGGCCAATGGGCTGGCTGATACCAGCTAGAGATCACCAGGGACATGAGGGATCCTCCGGCCAACAGCCATGCAAGCAGAACTGTATCATCGCTTGCTGAGTCTCCTCAGTCGTTGCCTGAGAGAGCTGGAGTTGTGGGATAGTGGTGGTGCTGTGCAGCGTTTCGATAAACTCTGCTAATATGGAGTAGCTCAGAGCAGCTCCTTTTAACGTTAGCCGCGGAGGCTGCCATTGCCACTGCTGTAAGTAGATCCCAGCTGGGATCAGTCGCTGCAACTGCTCTAATAGTTGCAACGGTCGTTGGTAGCGTTGCTGCTGTTGGTCGCTCTCTGAGCGCACTGCATCGATGGCATCTTGAGAGGTTTGCTGCTGCTGGTATTGCTGGTTTGCCACGCGCCAACGCTGTTGTTGCTGCTGGATCAGCTGTCGCAGTTGCTGATCAGCAGCAATAGTGAGGCCTAGGAGGCTGATCAATAGGGCTCCAGCGCGGACATTCCAAGCGCGCTGTCGGCGCCGAGCGTTGGCTTGACGCCAGGGGAGTAAATTAACCCGCTCCACTTAGAGAGCATCCTCATGATGACGGGTGGCTAACCCACAGGCTACAGCAAACTGCTCAGGCCTCTCAGGTAGCCTAGGCGAGAGTGTGCTAAAATGGCTGAACGGCATCCAGATGGAGTGGGGCAGATCTCCAGCCTCCTGTCTGGGCTCACGCACTTCCCCACTGAGTAGCAAATTGGAAGGGGTTAAACCACACTGGGTCACACACCACTGGAGTGCAGCGGTGAACAGGACCGCATCTGTTGGCAAGGTGTTAAACCGACAAGGGCTATCAGGGGGACTAACCACTAAGCTACTATCAGGGTGTAGATGCAGTAATAGTGCGTTGGGGGAGTGCTGCTGTTGGCGTGCTAGGGCACGTAATACGCAGGGAGTGATCTCAACAATACTCGGAGAGAGACGAGCCGCCTGCAGAGCAGCTAACCACTCCGCGACAACCGAGCGTCGCGCGACAGTAATGAGCAGTGGTTGTGCTGCACCATTAGGGTAACAGTAATCATAGGCTAGATCGTCAGCTGGCAATGGAAATAGCTTGGGCAGCGAAAGCTGAACTGCCCAGGCAGTTTCACTCGGAGCAATGGAGAGAGGGAGCGATAGCTGGGCTTGCAACACCAGCGCCTGCGGCAGCGCACAGTGTAGCCGATAGCGTGGTGGCAACTGCTGTTGCCAGGCTGTTAAGCTGGCTCTCAGAGCCTCAGGTTGCAGCAGCTGCCCCTCGTAGAAGGTGCCGGGTGGGAGAGGCAGTTGCCACCAGTGTGTCAATTGCCAGCCAGATCGATACTGTCGTGCTGCTACTGCGAGCAGCTGCCGCGATTGGATCTCTAAACCCACCTGCCACTCTGATCGCCACATGGTTAGGCTTCCACAAAAATAGCACTGCGTTCTAATGAGTTTTCTCTTTATACTACGATTTTTTTATAAGAACAGTGGCTAGGCCACTCGGTGTGAGTATTTTGCGGTGCGTTTCCTAAAAATTTGTGCTTGGTTCACCTTTATCGGCTTGCTAGTAGGGAGTAGTACGCTAGGTGGGATCTATTGGTTTATTATCCGAGATCTACCCGATGTTGCTTCGCTTAAGGATGTGCGGTTGCAGACGCCGCTGCACGTTTATACGCTGGATGGCCAACAAATTGCGCAATTTGGAGAAAAGCAGCGTATCCCGTTGTCGCTAGAGCAGATCCCAGAGCGCTTAACCCAGGCATTTATTGCGATTGAGGACAACCGTTTCTATAGCCACTATGGGGTAGATCCCTTAGGGATTTTGCGAGCACTCTGGGTAGATCTCACCTCGGGCAGCGCCAAACAGGGGGGAAGTACCATCACCCAGCAGTTGGCTCGGAACTTTTTCCTCGATTCAGAGCGCCGTTTGCTGCGAAAAATCAAGGAGGTGATCTTAGCGGTACAGCTAGAAAGAAGCCTCTCCAAAGAGAAAATTTTCGAACTCTATTTGAATAAAATTTATTTGGGTTATCGGGCCTATGGGGTTGGGGCTGCCGCTCAGATCTATTTTGGAAAACGGGTCGATCAATTGGAGTTAAGTGAAATGGCTCTGATTGCTGGATTGCCTAAGGCTCCGTCGACTCTGAACCCGCTGCATTCGCTAACGAGGGCCACGCAACGGCGTAATTTAGTGTTAGCACGTATGCTAGAGCGTGGTTACATTAGCATAGAAGAGTGCCAACAGAGTAGCCAACAGCCCCTGGTCGCTCGGTATCATGGGATTAATAACCGCGTCGATGCACCGCATGTAGCGGAGATGGTTCGCCAAGAGCTGGTCAGCCGTTTCGGAGAGATGGCTTATACAGATGGTTATCGGGTGTACACTACTTTGACCTCTGAGCGGCAACATCAGGCTCAGCAGGCGCTAAGAGGTAACCTATTCGCTTATGACCGACGCCATGGTTACCGCGGTCCTACTGCGCTGCTCTGGGATCCACTCAGCTCTGCCTGGGATCTCCATACCATCCAAGCACATTTGCAACAGCAACGTACCTATGGGCCACTGCAGGCTGCAGTCATTCTGAAAGTGCACCCCAAGAGTACCGAAGCCTGTCTAGCTGATGGCACTCTCATCACGCTACCCTGGGCCGTACTGAGCTGGGCACGCCCCTTTATTGATGATCAACAACAGGGGGTCAGACCACAACAGGCCAGTGAAGTGGTTGCTATTGGCCAACAGGTCTGGGTGCACCAGCAAGCGGGGCAGTGGTGGTTGGGGCAGATCCCCGAAGTGGACTCGGCCTTGGTAGCGATGCATCCTGATACTGGTGCTATTCAAGCGTTGGTCGGAGGCTTTAACTTCTCCAACAGCGCATTTAATCGAGCAACACAATCCATTCGACAAGTGGGGTCGACGATCAAGCCATTTATTTATGCCGCCGCATTAGAAAAGGGGCTGACTTTGGCTACGATTTTGAATGATCTACCGATCACCCGCTGGAATGTGAATGCTGGCAAAGAGTGGCGTCCTAAAAATGTTGTCCCGGTGTACGATGGACCGCTCCGATTACGGGTCGGTTTAGCCCGTTCGAAAAATATGATGGCAGTCCGGGCGTTGAGGGTGATTGGAGTTGACTTTGCAGCCGATTATATTGAGCGTTTCGGGTTTCCGAGCGTGACGGTTACCCGGATGGAGTCACTCTCTTTAGGTGCGATGGTGGCGACACCCCTGCAGGTTGTGCGTAGTTACGCGGTGTTTGCCAATGGTGGTTATCTGGTTGATCCCTATTTTATTGATAGAATAGAGGATGCCCAAGGTCGTCTCGTCTATCAGGCTAACCCTAAAGTGGCCTGCAGGCACGGAGAGCAACCGCTACAGTATGACTCGCCGACTAAGGCGGAGGTGCTGCTGCATGCAGAGCGAGATCTGCCCCAAGAAGAGCCGTGGCCACAACCAGAGCTTAGCCCTGAGGAGGAGCTGCTGAATAGCGTGCAGCCTCTACCACAGATTGACTGGCTTTCTACACCGTTCAGTGAGGAGAGGGTAGCGGAGAGTCCAGCGCCCCGTTATGCTCCACATGTGATCAGCACCCAGATAGCTTTTCTGATCAAAGATTCTTTAACCAGTGCTATTTGGGGTGAACCGCAGGGCGCTTGGCGGGGTAGTGCCTGGCGCGCCCGCTCAGTACTCAAAAGACGGGATGTTAGCGGCAAAACTGGGACCACCAATGATGCAAAGGATGCCTGGTTCACCGGCTTTGGTCCCGATTTAGTCGCCGGCGTGTGGATTGGTTTTGATGATTATCGGCGTGATTTAGGGAAGGTCCAACCTGAAAACCCCTCGGGGTCACCATCACCGCCTACTCCAGAAGGGGGGGCTCGCAGCGTGCAGCCTGCTTGGAATGAGTTTATGAAGCAGGCATTGACCGATCAACCCGAGCAGCCTCATGAAATCCCTGAAGGCATTAGCACCGCTTTAATCGATATGAAAAGCGGTCAACGCGTCGAGGAACCGGGCCCTGGTGTCCGTCTAGAGTATTTTATTCCTGGCAGTGAGCCGGATCTTAAACCAGAACCGGAACGGGGCACTCTGGTCCTGGAGGGCGACGCAGCACACGATCTGTTTTAACAACCCTTGTGAACCTCTGGGAGGGATTCTAACGCATTACTGATTTTATAGAGATTTATTACCAGAGCCTTGAATGGGCTGGGAGCAGCCTCGCACTCGATCATCTCCCTACTGAAGAGGAAGGTTCGGTCAGGCTGACTCATAGTACGCTTCTTAATAACGCCCCGTTAACCCACTGGTATTGGTTAATTAACAATCAATTTCATTGTCGCGACGAACCATTCGAGCT
>WUUC01055527.1_pt1 | contig 11233 bp, 14 predicted proteins | sample 6278441 | NCBI WGS metagenome assembly WUUC01 (sample SAMN13675441, study PRJNA597444) | soil metagenome | isolation source: soil | place: USA: Washington | collected 2017-10 | reverse complement strand
GGAAGACCACCTCGATGTCGAACAGGATGAACAGCATCGCGATCATGTAGAAGCTGATCCCGAAGCGGAACGTGCGGGAGACCTCGCTCGGGAGCCCGCACTCGTACGGCTCGTCCTTGACCGGATTGGGCCGCCGCGGGCCAAGGACCCTGTTGAGCGCCCCGAACGCTCCCCCCACGATCACGCCGAGGCCGATGAACACGATCACGGGGAGATAGCTCTCCAGCAAAGCCGTGCTGTTATACACCAACTTTGTGGCAAAGTGTTACATAGTGCTTTTCCGCATCAGTATGGGGACTCCAGGGGCCTCGGAGCCCGTCTGAGTCGCCGCAGGTGAACACTCTGCACCTCGTCCTCGGGGTCGCCGTCGTCGCCCTCAACCTGCTCGCCGGCGCATGGGGCGGGATCGCGTGGCTCCAGCAACGTCCCTCGGTGAGCTTCTGGTACATGCTGCGCTCCGCGCAGGTCGCGGTCGTACTCCAGGTCCTGGTCGGCGGGGTCCTGGTCCTGCTTGGCGAGGAGGCCACCGGTGCGCTCCACTACATCTACGGTCTCGCGCCGTTGCTCGTCTCGCTGCTCGCCGAGAGCGCGCGGGCCGGCGCCGCCGACCGGGAGCTCGGGGAGACCGAATTCCAGACGCTACCCCGCGAGCGCCAGCGCGCCATCGCGCTGGCGATCGTGCGCCGGGAGATGGGGATCATGGCCCTGTCGGCTCTGGTGATCTTCTTCCTCGCCCTGCGGGCCGCGGGAACGAGCGAGGCGTTCTGAGAATCCAGACCGAAGGAGAAGCATGAGAGACGACAGATGGGCGCCCTACGGCGCCGCCGCGGGCGCGATCGCCATCGCCCTTTACGTGCTCGGGTCCCTGGTCATCGGGACACCCCCAGACTTCGACGCAACCGGTGCCGAGGTCGCCGCATACCTCGACGAGCACCGCACGCGGATCCAGGTGGGAAGCGCCATCCATGCCGCATGGGCGCCGCTCCTCGTCTGGTTCCTGGCCACGGTCGCGTCGCTGACGCGCGCCGGGACGCCCCAAGCGCGGCGCGCAGGCGCGGTCGCCTACGGCTGCGGCCTCGTCTTCCTCGCGCTGTTCCTGGCCGATGTCACCTCACTGGCGGTCGCCGCCCTCCGCCCGGAGAACATGCTCGCGGCGCCGGAGCTCGCCGCCGCCCTGCACGACTTCTCGTGGCTCGCGATGGGAATCGCCGCCTTTCTCGTCTCCGGGGTGCTCACCGCCTTCGCGATGCTGGCGCTCCGGGACAACGCGATCTGGCCCCCGTGGGTCGGCTGGCTTGCGGTAATCGGCGCAGGCGCCTATTCGTTGCGGGTCGGGACCCTGTTCACCACCGAGGGCGCATTCGCGGCCGACGGGGTGCTCGGCCTATGGGTCCCGGTGATCGCCGCCGCGGGGTGGCTCCTGATCGGGAGCGTGGTGCTCGCGCTCAGGATCCGCAGGGTGTCCGAGCCGGACGAGCTGTTCGGACGCTGACGGAGCTGCACTCGGTTTCACGCTGAAGCGGGAGAATCGCTGCATCACCGAGCGCTACCAACGCCCTGGCTGGTTCACCGAGCACATCTTCAACCGCGCCGTCGCCGGGCTCACCCGCCTCGGTGTCAGCGTTGGGGGATCTCGGGTGCTCGAAGTCCGCGGTCGAAAGACCGGCCAGCCGCGACGTACCCCCGTCAACCTGCTGACCCTCGAAGGCACGCAATACCTCGTCGCGCCGCGCGGGCACACCCAGTGGGTCCGCAACCTCCGCGCCCGGGGCGAGGGCCGCCTGCTCCTCGGCCGCCGCGCGGAGCACTTCACCGCAAGCGAGCTCGCCGACGACGACAAGCCCGCCGTCCTGCGCGCCTACCTCGAGCGCTGGAAATGGGAGGTCGGCGCGTTCTTCGAGGGGGTGGGACCGGATGCCGCCGACGATGAGCTCCGGCGCATCGCGCCCGACCATCCGATCTTCCGCATCACCCGACCGGCGGCCGACCGCGGCGCGCTAGACGGTCGCCACGCCTGAGTCGACCGAGCCTACGGCGCCTCGCCGAGGCCCATGTAGGAGCCCTGGAAGAAGACGAGCGGGTCTCCGTCTCCCGCCGCCACGTCGAGCACCGCCCCGGTGACGATCACGTGGTCGCCGCCGGCGAGCACGTCCCGGAGCTCGCACGCGACCCACGCCACGACGCCCTCGAGCGCCGGGATTCCGTCCCGCTCCCCCCACGCGATCCCCTCCCACTTCTGGTCCATCTCCAGCTTGGTCGCGAAGGTGCGCGCCACCTCGGCCTGGTCGGCAGCCAGCACGTTGATGCCGAACCGACCCGACTGCTCGACCGCGCGCAGGGTACGGGAGCCACGGTCGAGGCATGCGAGCATCAGCGGGGGGTCGAGGGACAGCGAGGCGACGGCATTCGCGGTCAGCCCGGACGGACCCCGCTGCCCGACGGCGGTGACCACGGTCACCCCGGTCGGCATGCGGGCCATCGCCCGCCGGAACGCCTCTTCGCTCGTCGTGGGAGGCTCCGCGCCGCTGTCCGAAGCGCTCGGTTGAGGCTCTCGCGCGGGCATGCGGCGCCATTATGATCACGCGCGCGTGCGCCCCGCTCTCGTCCTCATTCCGGTCGCTGCGTCGCTTGCGCTTGCCGCGTGCGGTACGGAGAGCATCGCGGTGCCCGAGGGCGATCCGACCCACGAGGGGGCGGTGCTGTTCGCTGAGCGCTGCTCGGGGTGTCACACGATCGCGGCCGCCGGCACGCAGGGCTCACAGAACCGCAACCTTCGCAATCAGGGCCCGGACTTCGACCAGCGCGAGGTGAGCTACTACGACGCGCTGTTCGCGATCCGCAACGGCGGGTTCTCCGGCGCGATCATGCCCCAGAACATCGTCGTCGGCGACGACGCGAAGGCCGTTGCCCGCTTCATCGCGCAGTGGTCGGGGAGTGAGGTCGAGGAGCCGCCGCAGCCCGGCGGGGGGCAGGGCGCCGGCCAAGCCGAGGGACAGTAGGGGATCGCAGGGGAGGTCGGGCCTGCTCGACCTGAAGCTCATTCGCGAGGATCCGGAGGCGGTCAAGGCGGCGCTGGGGCGCCGGGGAGCCGCCGGCGCGATCGACGAGCTGCTGCGCCTCGACGAGCGACGCCGCGAGCTGCTGCCGCAGGTGGAAGGGGGCAGGGCGCGTCAGAACGAGGCCTCTGAGGCGATCGCCGAGGCGAAGCGGGAGGGGCGCGATGCGGAGTCGGAGATCGCCGAGATGCGGGAGTTGGCCGGCGAGATCAAGCGGCTGGAAGGAGAGCTGAGCGAGGTCGAGCGGGAGCGGGACGAGCTGGCGCTCATGCTTCCCAATCTCCCGGATCCCGATGCGCCGGAGGGGGAGAGCGAGGAGGACGCTGCGGTGTTGCGCGAGATCGGGGAGCGTCCGTCATTCGACTTCGAGGTCAGCGACCACGTCGAGCTGGGCGAGCGGTGGGGTGTGATCAACATGGAGCGGGCCGCCCGCGCCTCCGGCTCGCGCTTTGCCTACCTGCTGGGCGAGCTGGTCACCGTGGAGATGGCGCTGGTTCGGTTTGCGCTGGGTGTGCTCGCGAACGAGGGGTTCGTGCCGGTGGTGCCGCCCGTGCTGGTCAGGGAGAAGCCGCTCGAGGGGACGGGGTTCTTCCCCGGCGAGCGGGAGATGATCTACGAGGTTCCCCGCGACGAGCTGTTCCTGGTCGGCACCTCGGAGGTCTCACTCGCGGCGCTGCACATGGACGAGATCCTCGCCGCGGCGGATGTACCGCGCCGCTACGCGGGGTTTTCGACCTGCTTTCGGCGCGAAGCCGGCGCCGCGGGCCGGGACACCCGGGGGATCTTTCGGGTGCACCAGTTCGACAAGGTGGAGATGTTCTCGTTCGTCGAGCCGGAGGTCTCACGCGAGGAGCACGAGCGCCTGCTCGCTCTCCAGGAGCGGATCCTCCAGTCCCTGGAGATCCCCTACCGGGTCGTGGACATAGCGACCGGCGATCTCGGAGCCGCCGCGGCGCGGAAGTTCGACTGCGAGGCATGGATACCGAGCCAGCAGCGCTATCGCGAGGTCACCTCGTGCTCGAACACGACCGACTTCCAGGCCCGCCGGCTGGGATGCCGGTACCGCCCCGAGGAAGGGGCCTCGCCCGTCCACTTGCACACCCTGAACGGGACCGCGGTGGCGGTGGGGCGGACCCTGATCGCCATCCTCGAGAACCGCCAGGACTCCGAGGGGCGGATCTCGATCCCGGCGGTGCTGCGGGAGCACGGCGCGCCCGCCGGCATCCCGGCGGGGTGAGATCCAGCGCGCGATGTGCGAGCACATCGCGCGGTCACTGTCGACTCTTAATCGCTCTCGTCGAGATTGAGGGCGGCCGAGTTGATGCAGTAACGCTGGCCGGTCGGCTCGGGCCCGTCGTCGAACACGTGGCCCAGATGGCTTCCGCACCGCCCGCACAGGACCTCGGTGCGCCGCATCATCAAGCTGTTGTCCGGCCTGGTGATGACGTTCGCGTCGTCCATCGGGTCCCAGAAGCTCGGCCAGCCGGTGCCGGAGTCGAACTTCGTGTCGGAGCTGAACAGCTCCAGCCCACACGCGGCGCACCGGTAGGTGCCGTCCTCCTTGGCGTCGTGGTAGATGCCGGTGAACGGCGCCTCGGTTCCCCCCTCGCGCAGGATCTCGTACTGCTCGGGGGTCAGCTCCGCCCGCCACTCCCCTTGCGTCTTCTCCACCTTCTCCATCCAGACTCCTTTCGGCTCGCCGCACTCCGACTACCACGTTACGGTCGGTCTTCCGACCACGCGTTACGGGCAGTTTCGTTGCCCCGACCAAGGGTAGCCCGAGTACGGCCATGCCCGAACTACCCGATGTCGAGGGGTTTCGCCGCTACTTCGCTCGTCACGCGCGCGGAAGGCGGGTGCGGGGGGTCAGAGTGCCCGCCCGGGACGTGCTTCGCAACACGAGCCCCCAGGGGCTCGCTCGGGCTCTCCGGGGCCGGCGCTTCTCGAAACCACGGCGCCACGGCAAGTGGTTGCTCGCCCCGGCGGGCGGGCCGATCCTGCTGTTGCACTTCGGGATGACGGGAGGCCTGCGGTGGACGACGAAGCCGAACGGCGATCACCGCCACGACCGCGTGATCCTCGAGTTGGAGGGCGGGTCGCTTCGCTACCGCAACATGCGGAAGCTCGGTGGGGTGTGGCTGGCCCGCGACGAAGGCGCGGCTGAGCGAATCACGGGATCCCTTGGGCCCGACGCGATGGAGGTGGACGGCAAACGGTTCGATGAGCTGCTCGCAGGGCGACGGGGCGGCGTCAAGTCCGCGCTGATGAACCAGCGGGTGCTGGCGGGAATCGGAAACGAGCTCTCCGATGAGATCCTGTGGCAGGCGCGGATCCGGCCCACGCGAGCCCTATCCTCGCTCGACGATCGCGAGCGGAGCGCCCTGCACAGGGCCATGCACCGGGTGCTGAAAGAGTCGAACCGCCATGGGCGGATCCCGCGCAAGCGCACCTGGATCACCTCGCAGCGTGGGGTGAAGGCGCCGACCTGTCCCCGCTGCCGAGGTGAGGTGCGGCGCTCGAAGGTCGCGGGCAGGACCTCCTACTGGTGCCCGCGCTGCCAGCCCGGGTAGGCGCGTCTCGTGCTTGTCCTGGGACGTTTGCCGTTCGCCGTCAGCGGGGAGACAGCGCGTGAGGCGGCGCCGCCGGCACCGCCCACCCGACGGCTGCGAGACCGGAGGATCGCGATGAGGAATGCTGCGACGCAATGGGCAAACGATCTCGTCGATCGCGGGCGGGTGCAGATAGACGAAATCGGACGTGACGTGCGCAAGCGCGTGATCGAGCCGCTCGGCGAGGGCCTGCGTGCGGGCGCCGCCGCCACCTCTTCGAGCGCCCGCCGGATCGAGAAGGGGTCGAAGCTGAGCGCCCCGGTTCTCGTGCTGGCGGGGCTGGCCGGCGCCGCCGGCGAGTTCTTCCTCGACCCGCAGAGTGGCCGTCGCCGGCGCGCGGTGGCCAAGGACCGAGTGGCGGCCTTCCTCCGTCGCCGCGCGGCCGAGGCCGAGCGCGAGGCGCGCCACGCGGCTGGCGTCGCAAAGGGCGCCGTGGCCGAGGCCACCCCGTCGCCTCGGGACCCGCAGGCGCTGAACGACCCCGCACTCGAGGCGAAGGTCGAAAGCGAGATCTTCCGCGATCGCGGTGCTCCCAAGGGGGACGTCGCGATCAGCGTCGAGAACGGCGTGGTGCAGCTTCGCGGCGAGCTGGAGAGCGAGGGGCAGATCGAGGAGCTCGTCGAGGCGGCCCGTGAGGTCGAGGGGGTTGGTGGGGTGGAGAACCTTCTCCACCTCCCCGGTGAGGAGGCTCCCTCGAAAGCCGACGGTCGCGCGAAGCGCTCCAAGCGGCGGCGCGGCACCGCGAGGTCGAAGGAGTAGCCGACTGAGCTACTCGACCAGCACGCGCTTTATGTCGCTCAGCTTCAACGTGTAGGAGGTGCCGTCCGGCGTGTAGTCGAGACGCTCGGCCTCGCCGGTCTCGAGCACCAGCAGCCCGCAGCCGGCCCCTCCCAGGGGAACGCAGGCCCCGTCGCCGCTCGCAGCGTCAACCTCCGAGGAGACGAAGAAGATCGCCTTACTGCCGTCGTCCGACACACCCACGAAAACGGCCACCGGGTCGAGGGCGTCGAGCGGCTTGACGTCCTTCATCTTCTTCACGCGGTCGGCCGGGCCAAAGCGCACGTCGACGCGGAAAGTCTCGAGCTTGGTAATGGTGGTCGTTGCCGACTCGCCATCCGAAGTCGAGCCGGAAACACCGGAGCTGGCCGTCTCGCCCGACGCTGCGGTGGCGGTCGCCGAGCCGCCGCTCACGGACGGCTCCCCGCCGGAGACCGCGCTCCCGCCAACGGCGGAGATGGCCCCAATCGCGGTCTTGCTCAGGCCGCCGGCCTGGAACTGCTGCTGGAACGGGTTGCGGCGATTCAGCTCACCCAGGCGCTTGCGGTAGTCGCGAACCTCTTGAGCCTCCGCCAGCACAGCGGGCTGTGTCTCGGGTGCCTCGACCCGCGCGCCGGCGTCCGCACCCAGAGTGGAGGACGGCGGCGCCCCCGAAGAGGCTGAGAGCCCGACCGGCAACGCAACGAGCGCGACCAGGAGCACGGCCACGACCGGCAACAGCCGGCGATCGCGGAGGTCGCGATAGAGATCGATCAGGACCTGTGGCATGCGCGGGCTGCTCATGGGCTCACTCCCTCAGTCGCGGCCGGGGCGGAGGCGGTCTCGGCCGGCGCGGTCTCGGCCGCGGTGGTGGTGGTGGTGGTGCTCGACGTGGGCGTCGCGCTCGGGACCGGCGGGGACGTGGGGCCGGCGGGAGTCGCGCCGCCAGTGAGCCCCTGTGCCGACGGCGTCACGTAGGTCGTGACCGCAAGGGTGGCGATCAGCGAAGGGAAGCCCTTCTGGAGGTCCCGCGAGAGCACGAACCCGTCAATCGTCAGCAGCCTGCCTCGCGACCTGACTCTTCCTTCCCTCAGGCTCACGAGTGAGTCGAGCCCGCGCATGAAGTCGGCGATCCTGAAGAAATCGCCCTGGAAGTCGAGCGCGTACGGCATCACGGGCAGACCAGCGGAGCCGACCGTCGCACCGATCGGGAGGCTCGCGGCCGCGGCCTCGGTTGGGGCGGCGGTCCCCGTCGGGGTCGACGTGGTCCCCTCGCCCCCGGGAACCTCAGCCGTAGCCTGCTGCTGCTCCTGGACGGATCCCTCTTCTTCTGGAGGAGGGGAAGGGGGAGGCGCAGGTGCCGGGCCGGTGGCGCCCGCCGCCGCTTCCGAAAGCTCGAGCGCCCGGAACCCGACGCCCGCTCGCCGCGAGATCCCGCCGAGCTGGACGAAGAGGCTGGACGTGTCATCGTCCTCTGGCACTGCCTTGCCCAGGGTGACCAGCCTGCGGTAGTCGCCTGGGAACTTGCGCCGCGCCTCCTCGGCGAAGGCGATCGTCTCCTGCTGCTCGGCGACCGCGGACTCCAGCTGCTCGACCTCCCCCTTCAGGTCGCTCGCCTCCTGGCGCTTGGGCGCGAGGAGCACGAACCAGAACACGGCGATTAGGGCAACGGCCGTCAGCCCGATCATGACGATGCGGTCGGCGAACCTCATCTTCACGACCCCGGGACCGCGTCCGCGGCCTCGGCGCCCTCCTGAACGGTCGAGTCGATCTGCCCGCGGGACTGCGCCTGCTGCTGCTGGGCCTCTGGGACGCCCCCGTCGTCGCCCGAAGTTGGAGTCGGAGCGGCGGGCGGGCCCGCGGGCGCCAGCGTGGAGGGGTCGAGCGGCACCTCGTCGAACGCCGCGACGACTTCGAAGCGGGCAATGGAGTCGCGTGTTCTGCAGTCGTCGTCGCTCTCGCCTCCGGTGCTCCCGGTGCCCACCGCGTCGGCGCTCGAGAGCTCGGGGCGCTCCGACTTGGTGGCGGTGACCCTGGTCACGCCGTCGATGTCGTGCAGCGCCGCAACGAAGCGCCCAACCGAGTCCTGACTCGCGGCGCACCCGATGATCTCGAGCGCCGGGCCGGGGACGTCGTCGCGCGCCGTTATCTCGGCTCCGTCCTGGACCGTCACCTCGGGGGTCACCGTGCCCGTGAGGTTGATCAGCCAGACGTCCTCCGGCAGCACCAGCGACAGCTCGCGCAACACGCGCTCCCAGTCGAAGCGGCTCTTCGCAAGGGCGGTGACGGTGGCCGTTCGGCTCTCCTCCATGGTCCGGAAGGCGGTGAACGGCTCCAGCTTCGCGGCCTGCTCGGCCAGCGCCGCCTCCTGCTGCTCGAGCCCCGCGACCTCGGCCTTCCGGTCGGAGATCGACCTGTCGGTGAGCACGAGGGCGGTGACCCCGACCAGGGCGGCGACTAGCACGCCGACCAGCAGGTAGGAGAGCGGGCCCGTACGTGCGACCTGCCGCGCCCCACGGCGCTCCTCGGGCGGGATCAGGTTTACGGGCCGCATCCGCCTATTCCCCCAGGGCGAGCCCGTAGGCGACGGTCAGGCGAGCCGCCGCGGCGGGATCGAGGTGCTCGAGGGGGCGGGGCCGTGCCACCTCGAAGGGTTGGCCCAGCTCGTGCTGAAGGCGGTCGGTGAGGCCGGGGATGTTGCCCCCCGGGCCGCAGGCAACGACGCCCTGGATCGGGATCGCACCTTCCTGCGCGCCATAGAAGTCGAGTGAGAGCCGGAGCTCGTTGGCGAGCTTCGAGGCTCCCTCGGCAAGCGCCTCTCGCGCCGCCTCCACCGTCTCCGGGTCGCCCTCGATCTCGTTCTCGGGCCGGTCGAGGCCGACTTGACCAAGCCATTGCCGGGCGTGGTCCAGGGTAAGGCCGCGGCGTTCCGCGAGCCGCTCCGCGATCCCCTCCACCCCGACGGGGGAGATCCGGGTGAAGAGGCACGTCGTCCCTCGGGCCACCGCGAGATTGGTCACGTCGCCGAAGTTGCAGTAGAGCTTCGTCGGCTGAGTGCCCAGTCCCGGCTCAGGCGATGTTCCCTCCGGGGTCGCCGCAGGGTCCGCCTCAATGGCCGCGGGGGCGACCCGCTCCGAGTCCGACGGGGCGCCTGGTGTTGCGGCGTCCGATCCTTGGGCGAGCGCCCGGATCATCCCGAAAGCCGACAGGTCGATTCCCACTGGGCGAATCCCCGCCCGGCGGAGCGTGTCCAGGAGGCGCTCCAGCATGTCCCGCCGAGCCGCGACCGCCACGACCTCGACCTGGGGGGTTCCGGCCTCGGGCGTCGCGCGGCCCACGACCTGGTAGTCGAGAACCGCGTGCTCGAGAGGCATGGGAATGTGGTCCTGGGCCTGAAACCGGATCGCGGTCTCCAGCTCCTGTTGGTCGTCGATCTCGGGGAGCCGCAGGGTTCGCACCGCGACCCGTTGGTTGGCGACTCCGAGCCTTACCGACTTGCCGAGCTTGTTCTCGGAGAAAAGCTTCCGCAGGGCGTCGGCCAGGGCGTCGGAGTCAGTGACCTCCCCCTCGCGAACGGCGCCGGGCTCCATCGGGACCACCCCGGTCTTCGCGATCTCCACGGCGCCGTTCCTCCGCAGCTCGGTGGCGGCGATGCTCCCGGCCTCGAGGTCGAGGCCCACGACGCTCCTTGTGCGCTTCGTCGAAAGCATGTTGTCTGAGGGCGCGAGGCGCGCCCGTTGAGCAGTCCATCGACAGGAACCCCGGGATCTTGAGGAGGCTCGTAGGCGGCGATTTGCCCAGCTAATCGCCGAAAAACGTGTCCAGGTACCAGTCCACGATCTCGTCGCCGGCCCACAGGCCGACGACCCCGCCGAGGGCCAGGAAGGGGCCGAAGGGAAGCGCGCGCTTGCGTGCGGAGGCTCCGTGGCGGAGCATCAGCGCGACGCCGACGAGGGCCCCGGCTGCAAATCCCACCACCAGCGCGGCTGCGACCGCCCGGCCGAGGTAGAGACCCATGAGCGCGGCGAGCTTTACGTCTCCCATCCCCATACCGCCCGGGCGGGCGAGCGCACCGAGGAGCAGGACGCCGCCCGCGGCGACCGCCGCGATGGCGCGCTCGGGGAGGCTCCCCGGGTCCGTGCCCGCGACGATGGCGATCCCGATCACTGCGCCCGTGAGCACGATCGTGTTCGGGATCACGCGCCGCTCGAGGTCGGTCAGGGTCACGGCGGCGAGCACGGACACGAAGACGAGCCCGAGCGCAAGCTCGGCTCCGTCGTCCCAGAGGACGAGGACCGTGCCCGCGAAGAGAATGCCTAGAGCAAGCTCGACGAGTGGGTAACGCGGGGAGATCCGGCCTCCGCAATGCCGGCACCGGCCTCGCAGGAGAAGCCACGAGAGCACCGGGACGTTGTCATACGCCGCGATCCGGGTGCCGCAGTGTGGACAGCGTGAGCGCGGGCCGACGATCGACTCCCCGCGGGGAACCCGGTGGGCGACCACCCCAACGAAGCTCCCGGCGACCAGCCCACCGGCGAAGGCGAGCGCTGCGAGCCCGATCATCGCGGAAGCCTATTCCGGACTACTCGTCAAGCGGAGTGGTGGTGTCCACCTCGAGCCGGGCCCTGAAGTCGGGGTGGTCGTACGCGAACTGGACCGCATCCGCGGTGGTCCCGTCCCGCTCGACCGCGATCGCGAGTCCGAGACGGTCGTCGAGCGGGACAGGGACTTGCGTGAACTCGAGCTCGATGCGGAGCTGGGCCCAGCGGTCGCTCGGCCAGGTCGAGGTCGCGCAGCCGACGTCCGGCGTCT
>WUUC01102636.1_pt1 | contig 11235 bp, 10 predicted proteins | sample 6278441 | NCBI WGS metagenome assembly WUUC01 (sample SAMN13675441, study PRJNA597444) | soil metagenome | isolation source: soil | place: USA: Washington | collected 2017-10 | reverse complement strand
TGGTGGACGATCTCGAAGCCGCGGGCGTCTTCGTCAAGAGCCCGGTGTTTCCGTTTGTCCGGTTCCCAGGGGTCGACACGATTCTCGGCCCAGAGATGAAATCAACGGGTGAAGTGATGGGCGGTGCGAGCAGCTTCGGCCTGGCGTTCATCAAAGCGATGCTCGGTGTCGGGCAAGAACTGCCTGATACCGGGACCGTGTGTCTGAGCGTTAACAATGAAGACAAACCGCAAGTGCTGCCGATCGCCCGCGACCTGGCCGAACTTGGTTTCGACGTCGTCGCCACCCGAGGCACCGCCGCATTCCTGCGCGCGCACGGTATCGAATGCGACGTGATCTACAAGGTGAATGAGGGGCGTCCGAGTCTGGCCGACGAGATTGTCAATCGTAAGGTGGCAATGGTTATCAACACCCCGCTCGGTCGCGAGTCGTTCTTCGACGACAAGGCCGTGCGACGTGCAGCGATGATGGCCGGCGTCCCTTGTATCACCACCATCACCGGCGCGGCGGCGGCGGTCGACGCCATTCGCGCGCTGCGCACCGAGGGGCTGGATGTGCGGGCGTTGCAGGATTATTACGCGTCCGTCGGCGCGACATAAGGCTCGACGCCTCACTTTTTGCCGACTCGATCCCGACGCGCCTTGCGAATTTTGCCGGCGCTCGAAGCCTCCTGCGCTGATTTCCTAACCATTGTCCCTGTCGCGCGGCTTGCACCTCAGACAGGGCATGCCGTACCTCTCGCTTGTTCTATCGATCGCGCTCGCCGCGGGTCTCGCAGGCGGTGTCGCCCTTGATGCGCCGCTGACGGGCGTCGCGTCATATCTGCTCGCCGCGGCGTGGCTCCTGGCGACGGTGGCGTTTGTGCGCGAATGGCCGCGCGTGCAGCTGACGGCGGTCGTCGTCGCCCTGGCTGCGGCCGGGTGGCTATTTGGATCGCACGCCATTGAGGGCGCGCTGCATCCGCCGCTTCGCACGTTACTGCAGCAGCGATTGGGTGGGCTGGTCCTGGAAGAACCGCTGGTCGTTGAAGGCCGTCTCGTGGAAGACGCGGCACCGACTGAGAGTGGCGCGGTGCTGCGGATACAGGTCGAGCGCGTCTGGATCGGAGCTTGCCCGGAATCGACGAGCGGTGGGGTATCGATCGGTGTCGGTGGCGCGCTGCATGGCCAGCATCTCCTGGCGTGGACGACGGGACGCCGGCTCCGCGCGCCCGTGCTCTTACGCCGGCCGGCACGCTATCTGAATGCCGGCGTTCCCGATCAAGAACGCGTGCTCGCGCGGCGCGGGGTCACTCTGGTAGGAACAATCAAGAGCGCAGCGCTTGTGGAAGTGGTAGCGCCGGCACGCTGGTGGGAGGAAACGGCGTCGGCCGTAAGAGCGCGGACGCGAGCGGCGCTCACGCGCCACGTGCATCCGCACGCAGCGCTGTCGTCTGCCATTGCCACCGCGATTCTCATTGGAGATCGCGCCGGGCTCGACGTTGAGACGGAGCAACGACTACAGCAGGCCGGCACCTACCATGTCATCGCCATCTCCGGCGGCAACATAGCGATACTGGCCGGCCTTGTACTGGTGATGTTGGCCTGGATGGGAGTGCACGGCCGTATCGCGGCGCTCACGACGATTGCTGTCCTTGGAGCTTATGCGCTGATCGCAGCCGGAGGCGCTTCTGTTGCGCGAGCGACGCTAATGGCGGCAGTGTATCTCGCTGTGCGACTGATCGATCAACGTACGGCCGCGACGAACACCATCGGACTCACCGGAGGCGCACTGCTACTGATCAATCCGCTCAACGTCGTCGATGTCGGCTTTTGGCTGACGTACGGCGCGTCCGCCGCCATTGTGATCGGGGCGAGTGCCGCGAAACGATCGACGGGCGTCGTCAACAACGTGCGCCCTATGCTCACGTCAATTCTTGTCGCGACGATCTGTGCCGAACTGGCGCTGGCACCTATTGGCGCAAGCGTGTTTCAGCGCGTGACGCTCGCAGGGTTGCTGCTGAATTTCGCAGCGCTGCCCGCAATGACCGTCGTGCAGATTGGCGCGATGACGGTGGTGGTGCTCGACGCGATCGGCGCGATGACCTTTGCCGGTTGGATCGGCGCCGCTGTGCATGCGGGCACGGCAGTGTTGGTGGACAGTGCACGGCTGTTGGACTATGCGCCATGGCTTACGTGGCGCGTCCCTTCGCCCCCCGGTGTCCTCGTTGCGTCTTATTACTGCGCGTTGGCCTGGGCAGTGTGGGGACGGCGACGGCTCGCGATGGCATTAGCCGCGCTCCTGTTTGCCGCGACAGTCATTGCGCCAGTGGCGCGCGTCCGCGCTCTCGGCGATGGGCGTTTACATCTGACGATGATTGACGTCGGCCAGGGTGACGCGATGCTGGTCACATTCCCCAATGGCCGGAATCTGGTTGTCGACACCGGCGGTGTCAGCGTACGCGGTGAGTTCGACATTGGCGAGCGCGTCATCGGGCCGGCGTTGCGTTTTCGTAACATCCTGCACTTCGACTACCTCGCTATCACCCACGGCGATCCAGATCATGTCGGCGGCGCCCGCGCGCTGGTGCGTGACTTTACGCCGCGTGAGGTGTGGTGGGGTGTGCCCGTACCGGGTCATCAAGCGGCCACGATCCTGGGACACGAAGCGGCGCGCGCCGGAGCGGCGTGGCGGACGCTGCAACGCGGCGATCGGATTGAAATTGGCGGCGTTGAACTGCGCGTCCACCACCCGACGCCTCCCGATTGGGAGCGTCAGAAAGTGCGTAACGACGACTCCCTGGTCCTGGAACTGCGCTTCGGCGGAGTGTCGATGCTGCTGACAGGAGACATCGGTAAGGAAGTGGAAGCCGCTCTTCTCGCCACATTGGATCTGCTGCCGACGGTGATCTTGAAGGTGCCGCATCATGGCAGCGGCACGTCAAGTTCCGGGCCGTTCTTGCAGCAACTTCGCCCGGTTATTGCCCTAGTCGGTGTTGGCCGCGGCAATCCGTACGGCCATCCCGTTCCGTACGTGCTGGAGCGTTATAGATCGGTGGGTGCCGAGATCTTTCGCACTGACCTCGACGGGCAAGTGGCGGTCACCACCGACGGCCGGCGCGTGTCCGTGAACACTTTCGTTGGCCGCAATTGGAGCAACTAGTGGAGCGTCTCAACGATTTCTGCAGGGTCCGCAGCAGGCTCGGCCAACGTTTATCGGCCGTTCCTACGGAACGGCCGCTTTAGAATTCGACCATACATCCCACTAGTTCGTCGGTGCGTCGTGCGTATCTTCAGAACTCTTTACGACGCGCCATCGCCGTTCGAGCTCGTCGAGCGACAGCTCTTTGAGTCGCTGCCCTGAACTCCGCGCCTCACGCTCCATCATGTCGAATCGCTTCTGAAACTTGTCGTTGGCGCGGCGTAATGCGGCCTCGGGCTCGACCCCCAGCTTGCGCGATAAATTGGCCAACGCAAAAAACAGGTCGCCCATTTCCTCCTCGACGCTGTTGGCGTCGATATTCGGAACTGCGAGTTCTTGCCGTACCTCGCTGATTTCTTCCTCGATCTTGGCGAGCACGTCGGTCGCTTTCTCCCAATCAAACCCGACCGCAGCGGCGCGTGCACTCAACTCATACGCCCGTAGCAACGCCGGCAGCGTGCGCGGAACGCCGCTGAGAATCGTCTGCTCGGGTTTTTCGGACTCTGTGCGCTCGCGCGCTTTGAGGTCTTCCCATTTCTCGATCACCGCCTGCGATGTCATACGCGCACTTGCTGTGCTGAGCGGTTCGCCATCTGGCGTAAACACGTGCGGATGCCGTCGCACGAGTTTGTCGGTGATCGCCTGGATGGCGTCTCCGATCGAGAAGTGCCCATCGTCTTCCGCGATACGTGCCAGGAACACCGCTTCGAAAAGAAAGTCGCCAAGCTCTTCGCGCAGGGCGTCCATGTCACCGCGATCGAGTGCATCAAGCAACTCGTAGGTTTCTTCGAGGACAAACGGCCGCAACGAGCGAAGCGTCTGCTCGCGATCCCATGGGCATCCTGCGGGACCACGCAATGTGCGCATGACGTCGGTCAGTCGATCGAAACGCGCGCCAGCCGTATCGGTCATGTTCGATGAGAGCCTCGAGCGCTATGCTACCATCGGGACGAAATACGAATTTCGCGAGTGCGTGCGCGCTCGAGAGCCAAAACCGTGAGTGAGTCCCACGATCGTCCGCAGGTCAGCTTTGTCGCTTTTATCTTCTCGCTCGCGAGCAACGCCGCGGTGCATTTCGGCGATCTACCTGACCCAATCACCAATGAACGCCGTCCTCCGGATCTCGAAGCGGCCGGGCAGCTCATCGAAGTCATCGCCATGCTCGACGAAAAAACGCGCGGCAATCTCACTGCCGAAGAGCGCCAGCTAGTCGACCAGGTGCTGTTCGAATTACGCATGCGTTTCGTTGACGCCAAGAAAAGTCAGAGCCCGATTATTCAGCCGTGAGCGCCGCGTCGACTCCGGCAACGACACGGGGACGGGTGACGTTTCTCGGTACGGGCACGTCGCAAGGCATCCCGATGATCGGGTGTCCGTGCGCGACATGCAATTCGAAGGATCCGCGCGACCGCCGTCTGCGTCCGTCGATACTTGTCAGCGCGCACGCCGGTGCTTCGGTGCTGGTCGATACCGGGCCCGACCTGCGGCAGCAGGCGTTGACGTATGGATTGACGCGCATCGACGCGATTCTGTACACCCACAGTCACGCCGACCATGTCATGGGTCTGGATGATGTGCGGCGGTTCAACTCGATGCAGGGCGGCGCCATCCCTGCGTACGCGGATGCGCAGGCAGCCGCCGATATCCGCCGCGTGTTCCAATACATTTTCGACCCGCCGAAACAGAAGGGTGGAGGCATTCCGCAAGTCGATCTACAAACAATCGACGGCCCCGTTACAGTGGGCACGTTGCGAGCAGTGCCCATCCCGCTGTTCCATGGTTCACGACCCATTCTGGGATTTCGGTTCGGGTCGTTCGCGTATCTCACCGACTGCAATCGAATCCCGGACGATTCCTGGCCACTGCTCGCAGAACTGGACACGCTCGTCATCGACGCGCTGCGCCATCGTCCTCACCCAACTCATTTCAGCGTCGCCGAAGCGTTGCAGGTTGTTGAACGCGTCGCGCCGCGGCAGGCTTACTTCACACACATGTGTCACGACCTTGCCCACGAGGCCACCAATGCCGCGTTGCCGGATGGGGTCGCGCTGGCATACGACGGGTTGCAGCTCGACATCGACCTCCGTTAGCGAGCGCCGCGCGATCATCGCGGAGCCTACGGCAGTTGACACGAGAGCAGCCTGATATGATTCACCGTTTGTAATGGACGTTGCCCGGTTCCCCGACGATGCTCGTCCGCCGCGCTGGTACCAACCGGTGTTGGCGCTGGGCAATTTCGACGGCCTGCATCGTGGCCATACCAAGATCATCGAGCGCGTTCGCCGCGTCGCGGCCGAACGCGGCGGCACTTCCCTGGTGCTCACCTTCGATCCGCATCCACCGCGTATCGTCCGTCCCGATAAGGCCCCGTTACTGCTGATGACGCTGGAACAAAAGATCGAGGCATTAGCGAAGGCCGGCATTCAGGGCGTGGCAGTGGTCCGTTTCACCGCCGAACTCTCGCGGTGGCAGCCCGAGGTGTTCGTAAAAACGGTGCTGGTCGACTGGTTGCGCGTGGCGGAGGTGTGGGTAGGCGCGGACTTTTTGTTTGGCCGCGACCGCTCCGGCAACTTCTCGCTGTTACGGACCCTGGGTGGTCAGTACGGCTTCCGGACCGAGAAGATTGACCCGGTCCGCTACAAAGAGTTTGTCGTGTCGAGCACGCGCATCCGGCGTCTCGTGGCGGAAGGCCGTGTCGACGAGGCCGGCGCGTTGCTTGGCCATCATTTCTACCTGGATGGTACGGTGGTGCGCGGCGCAGCTCGTGGTCGTGAGCTCGGCGTGCCGACCGCCAACATCGAGACGGTCAACGAGTTGGTGCCTCCGCATGGTGTGTATGCGACGACGGTGACGATCGAGGGGGTTGTGTATCCGAGTGTTACCAACATTGGCACACGGCCGACATTCGATGCGTCGCCGAGGACAGTGATTGAAGTCCATGTGTTCGGCATTGACCGCGATCTGTACGGGCAGGTCTTGCGCGTCGGCTTCGTCCAACGTCTGAGGGACGAACGCCGGTTTGCCGACGTCGACGCCCTCAAAGCGCAGATTGACGCCGACGTACGACGGGCAAGACGATTGTTCGATAGACTCTCGGTGTAAACGCCGGGTACTGGGTACTGGGTGCCGGGTACCGAGCGGGAGCCGTAAGAACGGTACGTCGTACCCGGTACCCCGTACCCGGTACCCGTCAACAAACTCCATGACGCCAACATCGTTTCAGTTTTCGGTATCCATGCCAGGTGATGCCCGGCTCTCCGGTGTCGTTCGCGGCCTTGCCACGCATGCAGCCAATTACGTGCAACTTGCGCCGGATGCGGCAGAGAAATTGGCAGAGCAGGTGGAGCAGGCGACCGAGGCCGCCATTGCCGCAGGCAGTTCCAACAGCGACGCCATCGATGTCCGCTTCGATGGCAAAGACGCCAATCTTACAGTCACGATTTCTTTTACCGGCCCTGATGGATCGCGCCAGACGAGCGAGATCCGTCACCGCATTCCCGCCTGATCAATAGACCTTGGCCGAGCATGCCGCTGACCATTCCAAATATCGCTGAGCCGCTCCATTAGTATGCGCCTCTTCAACACCCTGACGCGGCAAGAGGAGCCCTTTACGCCGCTGCGCGACGACACGGTCCGGATGTACACCTGCGGCCTCACGGTGTACGCCCGTGGCCATATCGGCAATTTTCGGACGTTCGTGTGCATGGACGTGTTGCGCCGCAGCCTCAAGTACATCGGCGGCTGGAAGATGCGTCACATCATCAACTTCACCGATGTCGATGACCGGACCATTGTTGGCGCGCAGCGTGAAGGCGTCTCCTTGCGCGAGTACACCGACCGTTATATCGCGGCGTTCCATGAAGACGCATCGGCACTAGGGCTGGAACAAGCCGAGGAAATGCCGCGAGCGACCGATCCCGCGAATCTCGAGGCAATGGCGGGTGTGATCCGCGCCCTCGATGAGCGCGGCCACACCTACGTGAGCGACGGGTCGATCTATTTCAAGATCGCGACCATGCCGAATTACGGCCGGTTAGCACGGCTTGATCCCGAGGGCATGCAGGCTGGCGCGCGCGTCGATTCCGACACCTATGGCAAAGAGGACGCACGTGATTTTGTGTTGTGGAAAGCAACTAAACCGGGCGAACCGACGTGGGATGTGGGTGTTGGTCCGGGCCGACCGGGGTGGCATATCGAGTGCTCGGCGATGGCACTCAGGCTGCTCGGCGAGGCACCCATAGACATTCACACCGGCGGCATCGATCTGATTTTCCCGCACCACGAAAACGAGATCGCACAGAGCGAGTGTGCCACCGGACAATTGTTTTCTCGCTTCTGGGTGCACGCCGAGCATCTGCTCGTCGATGATCAAAAGATGTCGAAGTCGCTCGGCAACGTCTACACCGTGCAGGACATTCGTGATCGCGGTCATCGTGTATCGGCGCTGCGCTATTTGTTGCTCTCGTCGCATTACCGCAAGCAGTTGAATTTCACCTGGAAGGGGCTCGAGCAAGCAGAGGAGTCGCTGACTCGACTCACTGACTTCCTTGCCCGACTCGGTCTCGTGGGGGCCGGGGAGCCCCACACGGCCATTGCCGAGCGTGTGGCAACGGCCACCAAGGCCTTCAACGAGGCGTTAGCCGACGATCTGAATACGTCCGGCGGACTAGCCGCTGTGTTTGACTTGGTGCGCGACCTCAATACCGCCATTGATGCACGTCAGGTCACAACTGCTGATGCCGCAGTCATTCAAGGTGCGTTCGAACATTTCGATCGGGTGCTTGGTGTCCTTGCTCTGCGACGCGCGGAAGATGACGAGCCGCCAATTCCGCGAGCGGAGATCGACAAAGCGATCGAGGACCGCAATGCCGCCCGTCGGCGTCGTGACTTTCCCGAAGCCGATCGCATTCGGCACGATCTCGCCGCGCGAGGCGTGCTGCTCGAAGATGGTCCGCAGGGGACCAGGTGGAAACGGAAGTGACACGTGCCGGTGCCGGGTACCGGGTACGGGGTGCCGGGTACCGTCCGTACCCGGCGCCCGGTACCCCGTACCCGTCACCCAGGCGCGGTACCCGGTACCCGGCACCCCGTACCCGATAAGATCACGTGATGGACGCCCCGCAGATCAAGACTCCGTTACCAGGACCTCGCGCCAAAGCCATCATCGATCGCGACAGCCGCGTCGTTTCACCGTCTTACACACGCAGTTATCCTTTCGTCATCGCCAAAGGCAGCGGTGCCACGGTCGAGGATGTCGACGGCAACATCTTCCTCGACTGCGCCGCCGGGATTGCCGTCAACTCCACAGGTCACTCCCACCCCGCCGTCGTCAATGCCATCGTCGAGCAGTCGCACAAGTTCTTGCACATGTCCGGCACGGACTTTTATTACGAGCCGCAGGTGCGTCTGGGCGAGGAGATGAACCGCATTGCACCGTGGAAGGGCGACAAGAAATCGTTCTTCGGCAACTCGGGCACCGAGGCGGTGGAAGCGGCGTTGAAACTGGCCCGCTATCACACGAAACGCAATGGCATCATTGCGTTTCTTGGCAGCTTTCATGGACGTACGCTCGGGTCGCTGTCGTTGACGTCGAGCCGCGCAATCCAACGCAAAGGGTTCGGTCCACCGCTCGGTGGCGTGTATCACGCGCCGTTTCCCAATCCATATCGGAATTCAAGCCCCGAGGCGGCAGTCGCCGCGACGCTGGATTACATCGAGGAGCAGCTTCTCGTGCATCTGGTGTCGCCCGACGAAGTGGCCGCCGTGGTTGTGGAATCGATTCAGGGCGAAGGCGGGTACGTGGTGCCGCCGCCGGAATTTCACCAGCGCCTGCGTGAGCTCACGAAGAAGCACGGCATGCTGCTTGTTGTCGACGAAGTGCAGTCGGGCATGGGTCGCACCGGAAAGATGTTTGCGATCGAACATTTCGGCGTCGAGCCAGACATCATTGCCGTCGCGAAGGGGATCGCCTCCGGTTTGCCACTAGGTGTGACGACAGCGCGGGCGGAGATTATGGCGTGGCCGCCTGGAGCACACGCCAGTACGTTTGGGGGAAACCCGGTATCGTGTGTCGCGGCGCTTGCGACCATTACGTTGATTCGCGACTCCCTGATGGCGAATGCCGCCGTCGTTGGCGATCACCTGATCAACGCGTTGCGCGACTTGCAAAAGAAGCATCAGTTGATCGGTGACGTGCGCGGGAAAGGCCTGATGGTTGGCATCGAGCTCGTGAGCGACCGTCAGACCAAGGAACGCGCCGTCAAGGAGCGCGATCAACTGGTGGACGAGTGTTTCAAGCGCGGTCTCCTGGTGCTTGGCGCGGGTCGCAACACGCTGCGGATGTCGCCGCCGCTGGTGCTCAGTCAAGCACAGGCCGACACGGCGGTCCGCATCATCGACGAATCCTTGACGGCGATGCGTGCATAATCGGCTGTCCAACAGGCGGAGTTCGGCCGGATTGCGCCGATCTGATCGCGACACGACGGGGCAGCGCGCGGCGCCGGGCACGCGGATTGCCTTATTGGCCGCCATGACACAAGCGCGGCAACAACTCGGCTTGGAAGGCGAAGACCTCGCGTGCGACGCTCTGCGCGATCGTGGATATGCCGTAATTGACCGGCGTTATCGCACGAAGCACGGTGAGCTCGACATCATCGCGCGTCACGGCGAGTACTTGGTATTCATCGAAGTGAAAGCCCGAACCGATGGCAGTTTTGGCGATCCGCCGGAGGCGGTGACACTGCAGAAACAGCAACGCATGGTGTGGATGGCGACCGATTATCTGGCGCGACAGGGGTTGCTGGAGGCGGCTTGTCGCTTTGATGTCGTCGGAATCGAGACCGAGGGCACCACGCCCACGGTCACGGTTATTGAAGACGCATTCAGGCCGGGATGGTGATGGGCGGCGGTCGGTTGCATGTCTGAACTGCGTCGCGATCCTGTCACCGGCCGCCTGGTCGTCATTGCGCCCGAACGACTCACAGGCACGGTATCGGCAGCTGCGCCCGATCGCCATGTCACGGCGCGTGATGGGGACATGTGTCCATTTTGCGAAGGGCATGAGGCTGTGGCTGGGCGAGAGATCCTGGCGTGGCGGCCATATGGATCGCACGCCAACACCCCGGGCTGGGAATTGCGGGTCATCCCCAATCGCAATCCGGTATTACGCGTCGAACTCGATCTCATCAGTCCGAGCAGCGCGCTGTTTCAAACGTTCGGCGGCCTCGGCGCGCACGAAGTGATCATTGAAACGCCGCAGCATAACGCGACGCTGGCGTCGATGCCTGTCGATGATGTCTGGAAGATATTGTGGGCGTGGCGCGAGCGCATCCGCGACTTGAAGCGTGACCTGCGTTTGAAGAGTTTCATCATCGTCAAGAACGTGGGCGGCGCCGCTGGCGCGCGGCTCGATCATCCGCACTCGCAACTCGTGGCGTTACCGCTCGTGCCGCAACATCTCGAAGAGGAGATCGCCGAGGCCGCGCACTATTACGCCAAGTCCGAGCACTGCGTCTTTTGTCATGTCGCCGAAGAGGAGATTGCGGCAGAAAGGCGAATCATTGCGGCTGACGCCGACTGCGTAGTCTTTGCGCCCTTCGCATCGCGCGTACCATTCGAAACGTGGGTGCTGCCGCGAGTGCACCGTGCGGCGTTCGATGCCAGCTCGGATGATGAGTTGCGATCGATCGCGCGCCATTTGCGCGAAACCATGCAGCGGTTGCATGGCACGCTGGTCTCGCCGCCGTTCACGTTGTTGTTGCACACGGCGTCTGTGGGGCAAGAGGCAAGTGAGTCGTTTCACTGGCATCTCGAGATCATTCCGCGACTGGCGCCGGTGTCGGGATTGGAGTGGGATGGCGGATTGCACGTGAATCCGGTAGCGCCGGAAACGGCAGCGGAGGCCTTGCGCAAGGTGTCGTTGTGAGGGTTTGGCGGGGGCGTCAGCTTGCCCGGTGCTGAGCCGGTTTGCTACACTGTGGGACTGCACCCGCGGGCGGGAATAACTCAGTGGTAGAGTGCGACCTTGCCAAGGTCGAAGTCGCGGGTTCGAATCCC
>WUUC01054487.1_pt1 | contig 11235 bp, 10 predicted proteins | sample 6278441 | NCBI WGS metagenome assembly WUUC01 (sample SAMN13675441, study PRJNA597444) | soil metagenome | isolation source: soil | place: USA: Washington | collected 2017-10 | reverse complement strand
GTCCGAGCGAATGGGACACTCGTGCACTGGCCAAGCGACATCCAACCTTTGGCGGAGCCCTGGCCCCACAGCTCGGTGGACTCGCCTCGGTCCGTGTTGTCCCCGTCCTGGCTTTGTTTGGGTCGTCTCGACGTGTTCGCCCGGCCGCCCACGGCCCACCCAAAAAAACCGGACATCAATATAGTTCATAGAACATAACTAAGGCGGGGGCGAGGACCGGTCCCGCCGAGCCGCTGGCATTCTCCATTGGCGGCGTCCGGACAACCGCCGCGGGAGAGAAGCCCATGACACGAGCAGGTGCGCCGCGCGCCAGGAAGAACCGCTGGCGGATTGTGGGGGCCGTGGCGAGTCTTGGTGCGCTCGTGGCTGTGGCCGGGCTCGGCTGGCTGGTGATCGACGAACTGCTGGACCGGCCACCCACGGCGGCGGACCTGACCGAGCGGGCCGGGCTGGTCGGCAAGGCGGAGCTGCTCGTCGGCGTGAAGGACGACATCCCCGGCATCGCGTACCGGGACCCGGAGACCGGTGAGTTCAGCGGGTTCGACATCGACGTGGCGTACCTGGTCGCGGCCGACCTCGGGTTCCAACCCCACCAGGTGCGGTTCATGGTGATCGAGGACGAGGACCGGCCGAAGATGCGGGCCAGGGACGGCGACCGGCACATCACCGTGGACCTGGTGGTCGCGCACTACAGCATCACCGACAGACGCGAGGACGAGGCGCGGGTCAGCTTCTCCGCGCCCTACCTCTACACCGAGCAGTCCGTCATGACGCGGCGCGGCCATTCCCCGGTGCACGACCTGTCCGACCTCGCCGGCACGAAGGTGTGCACCGTCAGCACGGCGACCTCGCTGGAGCCGGCCAAGGAGGCCGGGGCCGAGGTCGTGCGCAAGCAGAACTACGCGGAATGCCTGCGCGGCCTGCGGGACGGCGAGTTCGAGGCGGTCACGAGCGACGCCGCGATCCTCGCCGGGTTCGTGGCCGCCGAGCCGGACGTCTTCGAGCACCACGACATCGGCCTCGCGCTGACCGAGTCGTGGGGCGTGAACACGGGCGGGAACGAGGAGCTGCGCACGCTGGTCGACATGTCGCTGCGCTGCTCGCTGACCGACCCGGACGACCGCGACTGGGAGGACGCCTACGACGAGCACCTGCGCCCGCTGGAGAAGGTGAACCTCCCGCAGCCCGTGGCGATCGACGAGCAGCCGCAAGTGGGCGAGGTGAACGTGCGCGGAACCCCATGCGACTAGGGACATGGCCTCGCCACGCCCGGCGTTCGCGGACCTCGACCCGCACGCGCAGGTCCCCGGGCTCGTCGGTCCGGTCCGCGGCGGCCCGCTCGGCGGCCGTGCCGGAGGAGCGCGGTTTCCAGTGGACACTCGCACTGCTGCCGGCGTTCCCCATCGTGCTGCTCGTGCTCCGGCTGTGGCACCTCGGCCGGCAGGACCTGAACACGGTGCTGGTGCTGGTGCAGAACGTCGGCCCGCTCGACCTGGTCAGCTCGCTGGTGATCTCCATGATGTGGGTGCCGCCGGTGGTGCTGCTGACCGGGCACGCGCTCGGCCTGCTGTACCAGGTGAGCGCGCCGGCCGCCGCGGCGAAGCGGCCGACGTGGCTGACCAGGACCGCGGACCGCACCCCGGACTGGGCGGTCGGCTTCACGGTCATGTGGGCCGCGCTCACCTGGCAGCTCCGGTTCCTGCCGGCGCTCACCATGGTGGCGGTGGTGGTCCTGGGGCTGACCGTCCGCAAGCGTCACCCCGACGACGTGCGCCGGGTCCGGGTGGTGTGCCGGTACCTGCCGCTCGCGGTCGCCGCGATCGCCTACCCGTTGCTGTGGCCGGCGATCGGAGCGGCGGCCACGCACGGGGAGGTCACCCTCGCGCTGTTGCTCGCCCTCCCTCCGCTGCTGGGAGCGGCACTGACGGGCCCCATCCCGGCGCGGGTCGCGCGGCCGGTCATCCACGCGCCGGCCACCGCGGCGGCACTCGTCGGGCCGTTCGTGCTCATCGCGGTGTTCCTGCGAACGCCCGTGCTGCCGTCGGTGGCGATCCAGCTCGTGGAGCGTGACGTGGTGCTCGGCTACGTGGTGGCGGTCGACGACACGGCGACCACCCTGCTCGACGACAGCGGCACCGTGCGGTTCGTGCCGAACTCGGCGGTCACGGCGAAGGTGCTGTGCGCGGGCGCGGAGTCCGTGCCCTACAGCGACGTCGACCTCTTCGGCTGGCACGTCGAGGAGTCGTTCATGGAGTGGTACCTGCCCGACCGGGACCCGCGCCCGACCGACGAGGTCCGCTGCGCCGGCCGGCCCCGGTGATCACCTCGGCTCGTCGAGGGGCAGGCGCAGGGCCGTGATGGTGGTGGCGAGCAGCTCGTAGTGGCCGGCCAGCAGACACAGCTCGATCGCCGCGCGTTCCGGGAAGTGCTGGCGCAGCGAGGACCACGTCTCGTCGGTGAGGTCCCGGTCGTGGTGCAGCTCCTCCACGGCGGCGAGCAGGACGCGGTCCCGTGCCGGCCAGTCCGGCGCGGTCGAGCCGGTGCGGAGGTCGGCCAGCTCGCGGTCGCCGAGGCCGACGCGGCGGCCGAGACGCACGTGGTGGTCCAGCTCGTAGGCACAGTCACGCAGCAGGGCGACCCGCAGGATCACGAGCTCCACCTCACGCCGCGACAGCACGGTGCCGCGCAGCAGCCGCGCGGAGAACGGCAGCCAGGTGCGGAACAGCGGCCGGTGCCGGCCGAGCACGAGGAACAACCCGATCGGGCGCAGGCCGAACCGGCGACCCGTCACGCGGGCGACGAGCTGCGGCAGCAGACCGGTCTCGCGGGTCGTGCCGGGGCGGACGCGGGGCGCGGTCACGGCTGCTGCGGAGTGGTGAACGGGACGTCCTCGTCGCGCGCGATGCGGACCGCCTCCGCCACGCGGCGGCGGACCCGCAGCTCGACCACCCGCTGCGCGACGCCACGCACCGGCAGCACCAGGCCGACCCACCGCGGGGCGACGATCCGCCGTGCCCGCTTGGCGATGCCCCGCTCGAGCGCGTCGATGGCCACCCGCAGCGGCGCCGGGGAGGTGAAGGGGCCGCCGCCGGTCAGCGCTGTCGTGGCCGCCGTGCCGAAGCCGCGCGAGGTCATGTCCGTGTCCAGCTCGGCGAAGTACGCGACGCCGGCCCGCGCGCCGCTCGGTGCGAGCTCGGCACGCAGCGTGGTGCCCAGCGCCGCGACCGCCGCCTTCGAGGCGCTGTAGGCGCCCAGCAGCGGCGGGTGCACGGCCGCGGCGAGCGAGGCGACCACCAACGCGTAGCCGCGCGGGTGGGCGATGTGCTCGCCGGCCACCCGCAGCGTGTGGTACGCGCCGAGGAGGTTGACCCGCACGGTCTCGGCCATCACGTCCGGGTCACCGCCGATGATCGGCAGCTGTTTGGCGATGCCGGCGTTGGCGACCACGACGTCGAGCCCGCCGAGCTCGCCGACCAGCTCACCGACCACGCGCTCGACCTGACCGGGATCGCCGACGTCGCAGACCCGCCACGGCGCGTCGCAGCGGCCGGCGACCTCGGCGAGACGGTCGGGTTCGAGCCCGGCGAGCGCGACCCGCGCGCCCTTGCCGTGCAAGCGTTCCGCGAGCGCGGCGCCGATGCCACGAGCCGCACCCGTGATGAGCACGCGGGAAGAGGCCATGACGCACCCTAGCCCGCGGGCGGCCCGACAACGTCGAGCATCGCCCACGGGCCAAGGATTTCGCCGGACGGACCCCCGGTTTTTGCGCCGGAGGAACAAAATCACGCGCAGATGAGGTCGTCCACCAACCGGAAGATCCGTTCGTACACGGCGCCTTCGACGGCCGGGTCGGCCAACCCGGTGTTCCGGTACAGGACGACCGCCCGGTCACCGTCGGCGGTCACCGCGTTCATCGTGCTCGTGCCGGGGACGTCGCCGGGATGCGCCCAGTACCCGCCGCACCGGTTGGGCACGAAGAAGATCCCGAGCCCGTTCCGCAGCCCCGGCAGGAGGTCCTGGTCGGCGAGCACGGTCTGGCGCATCTGCGCGAGCTGCGCCGGTTCGAGCAGCTCACCGCGCTGCAGCGCACGCCAGAACCGGACGAGGTCGTCGGTCGTGCTCACCATCCCGCCGGCCGCGCCGCCCGCGGTCGAGTTGAAGACGGAGACGTCCACGAGCGGACCGCCGGGAGCGAACTGCTGGTAGGGCCGTGCGCTCGGCCGAGGGAGGACCGGCCGGTCACCCGGGTAGGAGGTGTCCCGCATGCCGAGCGGGCGCAGGATCCGCGACCGCACCTCCGCCGCCCACGACCGCCCCGTGACCGCCTCGACCACCATGCCGGCGAGCGTGTAGTTGGTGTTCGAGTACTCCCAGCGCGTGCCGGGGGCGAAGACGGGCGGGTGCGCCATCGCGATGGCCACCAGGTCGGCGTCGTCGTAGTGGTCGAGCCGGTGGGTGTGGTAGCCCTCCTCGGAGGACAGCACCGCGAGGTCGGCGGTGTAGTTGTAGATCCCGCTGGTGTGCTGCAGCAGCTGCCGGACGGTGACCGTGCCGCCGTCGTTGCCGTTGCCGGCCACCACACCGGGCAGCCAGCGCTCGACCGTGTCGTCCAGCGACAGCCGGCCCTCGCCGACCAGCTGCAGGACCACGACGGCCACGAACGTCTTGGTGTTGCTGCCCACCCGGAAGTGGCCGTCGAGCGGCATCGGCGCGCCCGTGCGCCGGTCGGCGACGCCGCTGCGGGCGACGACGTCCCGGTGCCCGGTGCTCACCTGGCCCTGCGCGCCCACGACGCCGAGCTCGCGCAGGTCGTCGAGCCCCTGCTGGAGCGGCTGTGTGGCCGGCGCCGCCGTCGCCACGCCCACGCCGGCCAGCACCACCGCGGCCGCCGTGACGAGCACACCCACCGTTCGAACAGTTCTTCGTCGCATGACCTGCCCCCAGTTCGAGGTCGTCGGAACACCGACGACGCTAGGAGGGCCACCCCCGCCGAACCATCCGGTCAGCCGGTGTCCCGGTGGTGGGGCCAGCCCCATGGTCAGGGCGTGCGCGGCCCGCCGACCTCGATGAAGGCGCGGATGCCGGCCACGATGCCGTCCAGCGGGACGGGTTTGGTCGTGCGGGCGGCGATGTCGCCGAGGACCTTGGCCGGCAGCTCCGGCGCGCCGGTGAGGTCGGTCGCGACCCACGCGGTGGTCCGGCTCGTGACCTTCGGCAGCCGGGACAGGCCGTCGGCGACGGCCGCCAGCTCGGCGTTCGCCAGCGCGGTGTCGGAGCGGGGCTCGTCGCTCGGGGCGGGGCGGCTCACGCGGGGTTCGGCGCCCTTGCGGAGCACGACGCTCTTCGCCGCCGGCAGGACCACCAGGGGTTCGGCGCACACCGCGCACGCCTCGTCGTGCCGGCCGAACGGGCCGCGGACCACGCAGCTCAGCCGGTCCGGGGTGGTGCTCAGGAACCAGAACGCCCAGCAGGACTGGCAGCAGAACACGTCGGTGAGCGCGCCGTGCCACTGCCGCGTCACGGCGGCCTCCTGCTCGCGGACGAGCCGCTGCGCGAAGTCCTCCCGTTCGGTGACCTCGCGCAGTGCCGCCTCCTCCAGCTCCTCGACCTTGCCACGCAGGTCGGCGTTGGCGCCGCGCAGGTCGGCGTTCGCGGTGGTCAGGTCCTCGACCTGCTCGCGAAGCCGCGCCAGCTCCCGTTCGGTGCGGTCGAGCGCGGCCCGGTGCCGTTTCCGCATCCGGGTGTGCGCGTCCTCGGTCTCGTCCATGACCAGCTCGACCGCGACCTTCACCTCGCGCCGCACCGCCTCGCGGGCAGGCTCGAACTCGAGCAGCCACGACCACACACGCCCAGCCATGGCGCAACCGTATCCACCCCGGCACTTGATCGACTAGGGGTCATCAATTTGACACTTGTCAAATATTGGACAGGTGTACATACTCGCGTCGTGGACAGGCGGGTGCAGCGGTCGCGGTCCGCGCTGCTGACGGCGGCGGTGCGGCTGGTGTCCGAGCGCGGCACGACGGCCGTCCCGGTCACCGATCTCGCCGAGGCCGCGGACGTGAGCCGACAGCTGGTGTACCTGCAGTTCGGCGACCGGGACTCGCTGCTCGTGGCCGCCGCGGCCGACCTGGTCACCCGTGAGCTGGTCGAGGAGGACATCAGCGACCCGACGCTCGGCGCGCTGGCCACGGCGCGGCACTTCGCGCGGCACCGGTCGTTCTACCGGGCGATGCTGACCGGGTCGTGCGCCTACGCCATGACCAGGACGCTCAACGGGGTGTTCGGCCCGCTCAACCAGCGGCTCCTCGACCGGTGGTTCACGGGGCTGGACGAGCACACGGCGGCCGACCTGGCGACGTTCCTCGCCGGCGGGGCCGGCGCGATCATCAACGACTGGCTGGTCGACGGCGCCGACCCCCTCGACCCGCAGGAGCTGGCGGACCGCCTCCGCCGCCTCATGTCCGCCTTCCCGGGAGGTCCCCGCGATGAACCTGACCAGCCACCTGATCCAGCGCGCGCTGCGCCTGCCGCCGCCGCTGACCAGGGACGTGGTCGTCGAGCGTGACCTGCGGGTGCCGATGCGGGACGGCGTCGTCCTGCTCGCCGACCGCTGGGCGCCGCGGCAGGGCTTCGCGGGTCTGCCGACCGCGGTCATCCGCTCCCCCTACGGCCGGGCGGGCCTGTTCGCGCTCGGTCTGGCCCGGCCGCTCGCCGAACGCGGGTTCGGGGTCCTGATCCAGAGCACCCGGGGCGGGTTCGGTTCCGGTGGCGCGTTCGACCCGCTCCGGCGTGAGCGTGAGGACGGCCTGGACACCCTGGACTGGGTGGTGGCCCAGCCGTGGTTCGGCGAGGCGATCGTGCTGTACGGGGGCAGCTACCTCGGCTTCGCGCAGTGGGCCATGGCCGACCAGCTGCCGCCGCAGGTGAAGGCGATGATCCCGTGGATCTCCGAGTCGGCGTTCACGCTGGAGTTCGTCCGCTCCGACGGGCTGTCCCTGGAGGCGCCGTTCAGCTGGGGTGTGATGATGGCCGGCATCGAGGGCAGGATGGCCATGCTGCGCCAGCCGCTCCACGCCCGCAGGCACCGGCGGGCCATCGCCACACTGCCGCTGAACCGGGCGGACGTCGCCGCGATCGGGCGCCGCAGCGACTACTTCCAGGAGATGATCGCCGGCGACGCGCGGGACCGCTGGTCGGTGCTGGACAACAGCCACCGGGTCGCGGACGTCACCGTGCCGGTCAGCACCGCGGGCGGCTGGTACGACATCTTCCTGCCCGGCCAGCTGCGTGACTTCCGGGCGCTGCGGGACGCCGGCCGGGACGCACGGCTCACGGTCGGGCCGTGGGCGCACCTGTCGCAGGGCTCCGGCGGGGTGGCGATGCGGGAGATGCTCGGCTTCGGCCTGGCCCACGCCCGGGGCGCGCGGCCGGCCGACCGCGCGCCGGTCCGGCTGTACGTGATGGGCGAGGAGCGGTGGCGGGATTTCCCGTCGTGGCCGCCACCGGGCTACGAACCGACGCGCTACCACCTCCAGCCGGACGGCGCACTGTCCACTGCGGAGCCACCGGAGTCCACTCCGGACGGTTACCGGTACGACCCGGTCGACCCGACCCCGGCAGCCGGCGGGGTCCGCATGTCCGTGGGCGTCAAGGCGGGCCGGGTCGACAACACGACACTGGAGTCCCGCGCGGACGTCCTCACCTACACCACGCCGGCGCTCGACACGGACGTCGAGGTGATCGGCGAGGTCGGCGCGGAGATCTGGTTCCGCTCCAGCCTGCGCCACGCGGACGTGTTCGTGCGCCTGTGCGACGTGGACCCACGGGGCCGATCGCACAACGTGTGCGACGGCCTGGTCAGCCTCACCACCGCCGACGAGACCGCCCGCGCGACAGTGACGCTGTGGCCGACGGCGCACCGTTTCCGGCGCGGCCACCGCATCCGCGTCCAGGTGTCCAGCGGCGCGTTCCCCCGCTACGCGAGAAACCCCGGCACGGGCGAACCCCACGCGACGGCCACCACCCTGCGAGTCGCGGACCAGTTGGTCTTCCACGACCCGGAACACCCGTCCGCGGTGATCCTCCCGGTCCGGTAGACCGGTCGGTCGGCCACCCCACCCGCCGGACGACCGAGCCCGTCGAACACGTGACCACGCAGCGACTTCCGGCACAGCGGTACAGGTCCCGCTTGCCCGAAGAGGCAGGTTCGACTGTCCGGAGCGGTGTCCACGCTGAGCTGGTATTCGCCGACGAAGCCGGACATCGTGACCGGCATGGTCGTAGGACCGGAGCGAGTCGGGGAGCCCCCACGAGAGCGGGAGGTGCGCCGGCGCGGCGAACCGCGTCCGGCCGGTGCTGTCTCACTGGGCCGCGCGGCGACCGCCGGCCCGCACCACCCCCGGTCAGTGGCGAGGCTGCAACGTGTGGCGGGAAACGCGGCGGTGGCCCAGTTGCTGGCTGCCCCGTACCGGCCGGTCACCATTCAGCGCGACGGCCCGCGCGCACCGGCGGCGATCCGCTTCCGCGGCAGAGTTCTCACGAGGACGCGGCCCAGCTGCGGAGGTTGCTGGAGGAGCTGATCGCGACGCGGGGCCACGCCGAGATGCAGACGTTCGCCTATGGGTTTCTCCGGATGAGCGCGGAGGAGAAGCTGCCGTTCCAGCTCGCTGGAGTCACCCCGGAAGCGCTGACCCGGGTGCAGCAGGCCATGGAACCGGTCCTCGACAAACTCGGGTCCGAACACAAGGAGTTCCTGGACACGTTCGGGCCCAAGGTCCTCGCGGACACGAAGATCGTCCTGTCCACGAGCAAGGAGGCCTTGCACCAGGAGGAGGTGAAGTACACCAACACCTTCCCGGCACAGTCGGTCAAGCCTGACCTGGCTGGTCTGCGGAAAGCGTCGAAGGCACTGGCGGCCAAACGGCGGGCGGCCGACTCCGCGGCGAAGGCCGCCCAGGAAGCGCGGCGCGCCATGGTGGACCAGAACCTGCCGAAGGCCGAGTTCGGTTCACCGTTCCCCGCGCCGCAGATGCCCTACTTCCCCAACCCTGAGCTGCGCGCGAAGGCCGGGACCGCCAACGTGGCGTGGTGGCGGCTGGAGCAGGAGTACGGAGCGCTGCGGACCGAGCAGGAAAAGGTCTTCCCGGTCCTGTCGATGTACGCCGAGAACGAGGACGGCGGCGCGGCCGAAAGACTGGAGGACCTGCCGACGTGGGGACCGCTGGCGGACTGGCGCATGACCGACAAGCTCGTCTCCGAATGCCGCAGACGAATCATGAACGTCGAGGAGGCACAGAGCCAGCTCAACGTCAGCAAAGCATGGCAGCTGCCACGAATGGTGGATGCCACCCTCAAGACCATGACGGCGCCGCCTCACCAGCAGCGCTGGGCGCACGACCAGGCGGCGACCCTGAGCGCGGAGGCCGCGGACCGCGAGAAGCTCATCGCCGCGGTGACTTTGGCGATCATCGTGGTGACGGCCGCGCTTTCCGGCGGGGCGGCGCTGGCGGTGGAGGGCTCGGTGGCCGCGGCGACGCTCAGCGCGGCGACGGCCGTCGGCTCGGGCCTGAGCGCGGGTATGAGCATTGCCACCGCGTATCACGAACTGCGGGACTACCAGTTCAAGGAGGCGGCCAGGGAGACAGCGCTGAAGAACGCCGAGTCCATCTCCGCCGAGAGCCCCGAGTTCTTCTGGGTCGCGGTGGCGATCGTCGGCGCGATCGCTGACCTCGGGGCGGCGAAGATCGCGTTCCAGACCGCGACCAGGGCAATAAGATCGGTGCGTTCTGGTGAGGCGGTGCTGCGAAACCTCAAGGCGATCGAGAGCGCGTCCGGCGGCGCCGGCGAGAAGATCATCGGCAAGGTACTGGAGGAAGCCGACGCGAGCGGCGCGCTGCAAAAGGCGATCGTAGCCGAGGGAAAGCAGTTCAGTGAGGCCACCCTCACGCAGATGAAGGATCTGATCGGCCAGAGCCTCGGCCGGGTCTGGGACGAGGAGTTCGAACTCCTCAAGGCCAGGAAACGGGTGCTGCCCTTCACGAAGGAAGGACTCGAAGGCGTACTGGGACCCAGGACAGCAGCCAAGGTCATGGGCGAGAAGGGCTATGAGCAGACCATCGGCATGTACCACCTGGACAGCGGAAAGGCCTTCGTCCGCCCCATGGCCGAAGGCGATCTCGCTCACTCGATGGTGCACGAGATGACCCATGCGATCCAGGGGCCACAAGCCGCGAAATACGCGAACTTCACCAGAGAGTTCGAAGCCTACGCGGCGCAGCGCGAGATGATGCGCCAGCTCAGCACCCGATACGGGTGGCAACCCAAGAGCAGCGCATGGCTGCTGAACGCCAACGACTGGGACGTCGCCAAACATATCCGGCTGGAGTACGGCCACCCCGTTCCACCGTGGGTGCTGGAGGATCCACTCGCACCCGCACAGCTCGACAAGGCGTTCCGGGAACTCACCAAACGGCTGGCCCGCATGTGATCGCCTCAGCCCTTCACCGCGCCCTGTGTGATGCCGCTGACGAAGTTGCGCTGGAAGATCAGGTACAGCACGACGATCGGGCCGATGACGATGAGGCTGGCGGCCGACAGGAGCGGGATGTTGGCCGAGTACTGGCCGACGAACAGTCCCAGTCCGGTCGGTGCGGTGCGGAGGGCCGGGTCCTGCATCAGCACGATCACGAGCAGGAACTGGTTCCAGGACCACATGAAGTACAGGACGCCGAGGGTGGTGAGCGCCGGCCACGAGATCGGCAGCAGCACGCGGGTGAGGATCGTGAGGCTCCGTGCGCCGTCCACGCGGGCGGCGTCGAGCAGTTCCACCGGCAGCGCGGCGAAGTGGGTCTGCATCCAGTACACGCCGAACGGCATGAACAGCGCGGTCTCGGCGAGGATCACGCCCAGGTAGGAGTTGGTGAGGCCCACCTGTGTCAGGTCGAAGTACAGCGCGACCACGACGAGTTCGATCGGCAGGGTGAGGCCCAGCACGAACGTCACGGACAACACCTTGCCGCCGAACGGGTTCAGGGTCGCCAGCGAGTACGCGGCGAGGGTGGCGAGCAGCAGCGAGAGCGGCACCACGCCGGCGGCGATGAGGAAACTGTTGGTGACCAACTGGTCGAAGCCGTTGTCGGTCCACGCCCTGGCGAAGTTCGACTAGGTCCATTCCGACGGCCAGTCCAGGCCGGCGATCGGCGCGCCGGACGGGTGGAACGCCGCGAGCGCCAC
>WUUC01231358.1_pt1 | contig 11236 bp, 8 predicted proteins | sample 6278441 | NCBI WGS metagenome assembly WUUC01 (sample SAMN13675441, study PRJNA597444) | soil metagenome | isolation source: soil | place: USA: Washington | collected 2017-10 | reverse complement strand
TGCTGGTTTCGCGCTCGCGCACAGCTTCGCGAAGCACCTTCAGCACGATGCCCCACTTTGAATCAGGATTGCGAAGCACGAAATGCAGCGCCACGTATTCGAGCACAGTGTGCCCGGCCACAGTGATAAACGCGCAGACAAGGCCTTCGTTCACTGCTGCGCCCCGTGAGCTCACGAAGTCGCACGCGGGCATTTCAGGCCAGCCAAGGCCCCACAGCGCGCCGACGACAAAAGGATGCAGCGGCAGCGAAGCGCGCATGAATGCAACGAAGACGCTGTGCGCTGCACGCTGCTTCGTCCAAACACGTTTTTTGAACACCTGCCCGAGCGTCCAAATCGTGACGATCTTCGCGATCGCCGGCCACCATGGGCTAAGCGATCCGAGTGTCGACAAAATCGTTTCGATCATGGGTTTTCCCCCAATCCGGGCGAACGGAACGAAGGCCGGAAGTTCCCGCCCATGTACAGCACGCCGAAGCCGCCAGCATTGCGACCTCCGGCGAAAACTTGACCGGCTATGTGCGCCACGAAGCGCGCTTCGAATGCAGGCTCGACGAGCGGCAGCACGCACACGTTGCCGTCAATGGCGGGCACGTCGAGCACGGGCATCGTAAATGCCGTTGAGAAATAGGTCGGCGTCACTGTCGCATATGATTTGATGAGCGCCAGCTGCCGATCGAGTGGCGCCATCACAATATTTGCTGACACCATAGGAGTTAGGGCTGAAGTGAGCCACGTTAGGCCGTCTGTTGAGTACGCAAGGCCGACATTCGCGCCCCCGCCTGTATGCGTCAAGCAGACAAAACCAAACTCCGGCGAGTAATACAAGCTTCTCTGTTGAATGACTGCACCGACGTATCCGCGAAACGTCCAAGACGATCCGTTTGTCGACGTGATGATTTTGCCGACACTTGTCAGCGCAACGATCAAAGTCGGCGAGCAGGCAACGCCGACTATGTCTTCTGTGCCAATCTCTGCGGGTGGCGTCGGAGTTGTCCAGGCGCCGCCCGTAACGGTTCGATGAATGCGAGCGCTTGGGCCCACTGCCACGTATGCATTTGCCGCCGCGCTGTAAGCGATCATGCTCATGCGGCCGCCCGTCGATTGCGAGAGCACCCACGCATATGTGCCCGGCGTGCCTGTCATCTGGTAAATGTTGCCGGTGACGTTTGTGTCGTCTCCTGCTGCAAACCACCCTGAAGGCCCGTATGCAACGCTTGCCAAAGGCAAGGTGTGCGTAACATGCGTAAAGCCTGTGTTTGCGTCCCAAACGGTGCAGCACTGCGAGCCCACACATACGATCATCGTCAAAGCGCCACCTGCAGACAACGAAGCTGCGATGCCCATAAATTGACGAGTCGCTCCGCTTGGGCTCGTCGCCACAAGGCGCAGCGCTTGCACGGCTTGATTTTCGCTGCTTCGTTCTGCGCGCCTAGTCGCGGCGTTTGTCGCATCAAGAATCTTTTGCAGCGCTACGTCTGCGCGTGCTGCAGCGACAGGCACAGGTGTACCTGTCAAGTCCGGAGCAGTTATCTTTGCGAGCCCTCGCCCTGTACCGACCTCGACTGACGTGAGATCCGAAACGATTTTCGCGACAACACCCTGCACATAGCCGGAGGGGTTTAGCGTGCCATCGGCCCACGCGCCAAGCGCAGCCATCGTGACAAGCGCTGCATCTTGCGATCGGATCACGCCCTGCGCCGTAGTAACAAAAGAACTTGGCGTGCCGCCGTTGCCGGTTACTGTTCCAAGAAAGAAAAACTTCGCAGGTAACAGGCTTGGGCGATTCGTGGCCTGCAGCCGAAGCACATTCAGGCCGCTCAACTGCACGACATAGTCGGCCGGCGTCGTCGACACGACTGTCTGCCCAAGCAAGCCTACAGTTGTAATGCGATTGTTGGCACCGTCATACGTCACAGTTGCAACTTCGATAGCAAGTGCTTCCGTGCGCGCATTGGGAGCAAGAAGTTTTTTGAAGACGCGCACGCTGCGCCCGGCATGGCTTGCGACCGTTGTGCCCGCCTCAAAGAGCGAATTGATAAGAAACGTCAATGTCGAGCCGTTATTGATGACTGTCGCAGGTGTCGCCTCGACTCCGATGCCTTCGACGTAGCGATCGTACTCGGGCGCGCCCGTGCGCGGATTCGTACGGATGCCCTTTGGATATTCGATGTAGCCTGCGCCGACCTCGTAGACCTGTGCATTCGCATTCGCAAATACTGTGGACGTGTCGATCAGCGACAGATCGAGCAAGTGCCCGTCGCCATCATGCGCCATGCGATCGCCATAGGTCGGCTTCGCGCCGACTTGAATCCGATTCGCGCTTGGCGCAGACAATGGCATGCGCTCAAGAAATGAGCCTTGAATAAAAAGCCGCTTGATGGCCTCGCGCGACTCATTGCGTAGGTAACGGAAAAACCGCGCATCGAAATCGGTCGACCCCAAAAGTCTCTTGTCGGGAAAATGTGCGAACTCTGCGGCTGTCGGCATGGCTTGTCTTCTCTCTTAGCTGTTAGCGTCGACAACGTCTTCGGTCATCGGATTGAAGAATAGCTCGACCTCGTCGAGCTCTGTGCTTGTAGCGTATGAACCCACGACAGCGATGCTGCCCTGTGCGTGTGACGCATCGAGCGCGCTGACAACTAGGTTTGCATCGACATAAACCTGAATGCGATTTGAATTGGCTTCCGGCGTCACCTCGACGCGCAGCGCGTAGAAAAGATCAGCACTGACGAAAATATTGAACGGCGTAAGCGACACGGTCGCAAGCACTGTCGCTGTGCCTGCAAGGTGCTTGCCAAGGCGCACGACATTCGAGGCTGCTTCGAGCGTCACATAGTAGTTGTCACCGTCGCCCGTGCGATAGAACTGCACCATGGCCGCAGCGCTCTTCACACGGAAGGTCACGACGTAGTTTTGCCAGCTGGAAGCGCCATCAAGGTTGACATAGACGGATGAATCAGTGCCGAGCGTCATCTTTCCGCCTGCCACTGTCGCGCGCTCGGCACCTTCGCTGACGGCCCACTGACTATCATCTGTGTCCGTCACAAACTGATCGAGAAGGCCGAGATAATGGATCACAAAGCGCTCGCCTGACGTGCGTGTCAGCTTCACGAGATTGCGCACGAGCCGACGATTGAGCGTGCCGTCGTCGACGATGCGCACGTCTGTTTCCGCATTGTCGTCGATGTCGAAGAGCCATGAGTCGTGGCCTTGATGCTCTTCTCCGATGCCTGTATCTCCCGAGATCCATCGCACATCAAACCAATTGAAAATGCGCAGGCGCGCGCCCGTGGTAAGGCGCAAGATCTCGACGAGCGCATCTTCGGTGCCTCGAACGCGCCAAAACGGAACCGACGCAGCGATCAAGCGCCGCAGCGTTACGCTGTCGAGCTCGTCTGTGATGTAGTCGAGCTCGCTTGTCCAGCCAACGATCCACTTCAAGAGCGGCAAAACTCGATCGTCGCAATCCGTTACCGACCACATGAGCGGCAGCGCACGGATCGCGCGATCTGTCTTGAGCCATGCCGCTTGCGGCCCTTCGAGATAGCGCTCGACAAAACGATTTCCACGCAGCTGATCTTCTTCTCGGATGCTCTCGATCAGGAAGTTATAGATCCGAAGATTGAGCTCGCGCGTCGACGTTACGACAGGCTCGACGTAGCCGATCATGGGCGACGTCAGAGATTCGAACGCATTGCCGGCGATATCGGTGATTGCCATTTTACAAGCCCATGATCACGGTGTTGATGTCTGACAGGGCATTGCCCACGAAGCCGCCTGCATTCGATGGCGTGCGCTGCGTCCAGGTGTTTGAGGAATCTGTGACGCCGTGCTGCGCAATCAGGCCGTTGTCGCCTACTGCAACAAAAGAACTCAAAGGATCGCTCGTTTCGGACAGCACCGTCACGCTCCGAAGCGCAACCGAGCCAGCAAATGGCATTGCGACCATGACGCCCATGACAGGATCGAAGCGCAGCATCAGCGCGCCACTTGTGCCGCTTCCAACGGCGCAAACAACAGGATCGTCTGCGAAGCTTTCAGGCCGCCAAACCGCTATTCCGTACAAGGTTTGCGACACAGTCGAGGCCAGTCTCTCCCACGTCGCCCCGTAGTCATAGCTCGCCTGCACCTCGCCCTGATCGCCGGCAAGATAGTAATAGTCGCCATACAGTGGGTGACTCATCATGCATGCGCCATGAAAGTCGCCCACGTAGCCCTCCGCTGGCGTGCGCCGAATCCAGGCAGGTGTTGAAGGGGGGCTGTCGAGCCAAGCTTGCGACCATATTGATCCGCCTCGACCTGCGACAACATGGCCGCCGTAATTGCTGTTTGGGTAGCCGAAGAAAACGCCTGCCTCCGGCACTTCGTCGCCGCCCGGTAAATCAACAAACGTCCAGGCCGTATTGAGCCCGAGCGGCGCATAGTAGAGGCCGGCAGGATTGTCGCCAGCTACCCACCATGATCGAGGATCGGCCCATACGGCTTTCGCATTGAAGCCGGCCGGAAGCGCCAGCGGGCTGTGATGCCAGCTGTAGCCCCGATCAGTCGAGCGCAGGAAAAGCCCGCTGTCGCCCACAAGCGCCAAATGGCCGGCGTATCCTCCGCCAAACACCGCGCCCGAGCCTCGCACGATGCGGCCGGCAGCGGGCCGCACGGCAGGCTGCCAAGTCACGCCACCTTTCGAGATCTGAATCTCGGGCGCAGCATACGGGCCCGGCCGATTGCCGGCGAAGACAAGCTGCTTTTTGAAGTCGGCCGCCGTGATCCACTCCGACAGCGGAGACACGTCGATCGTGTCACTCTGCTGTCGCGCATAGGTCGCACGACGCACGAGGCTGTCAGTGAGCGCGACCGTGTCGACGCGAGCTCTCGCAAGCCCCGGCTGCTGCCGAGTCGTCTGCTCGGAAATGGTCACGGCGTCAGAGATACGACGAAGAAAACCCTTCGTGAGCTGCAGCTGCTCGGTGACAACGGCCGTATCGTTTTGCCTGCGCCCAAAAGTCATGCGCCGCAAAACGCTGTCGCCCAATGCAATCGCGTCAGAGTGAATGCGCCTCGCCGGCTGCTGCCGAATGGCGGAATCCGTGACGGCCACGGCATCGGAAGCCAAGCGAGTGATTGACTTCGCGAGTCGCAGTGAATCAGAGACGACAATCGTGTCAGCGCTTTGCATGTGCGGATTAGAGCCAAGCACGACGAGCTCATAGAACGCGCCGGGCGCTTGGGCGCTCGTCTGTAGAGTGACGATATTGCCCACAACGCTTTTGACTGCGAGCGTCGTAAGGCCGTTACTCCACACATAGCGATACACCTGATAAGCCGATGCATTGTTCACGATCGTTTCGCTAAAATGCACCTGCACTTCGGATGGCGACAGGGCTATTACGAGCACCAATTTCGGCGCCTCGCCTAGGCCCACATACGAAAACAGTGCGCCCGATCCGACCTCTCCCTGTGCGCCAAGGATGCTCGCTGACATGGCAACGCCGTAAAGCTTGCCGTTCGTATGCTCTGAAACTTCAAGCTCAACATAAGTCGGATTGATCTGCCCCACGGGCACGTGCACGGCGAGCACGGACACTCCGACAGTTCCGGGCGCCATGCCGACAATCGTGTAGCTTGACGGCTGTGAAAGCGCGGCACTCGCCAAGGCAGGCGCGGAAAAGTCGACACGCACGCGCGTCGACGTCAATGCGCGCGCATTGACGATCGTCAAAGGGATGATGCGCGTTCTAGTGACAAAGTCGCTGATCAAAAGCGATTCACTTGTAACGCGCCCTTGCGTTACTGTGCGCCGCAGCTGATCGCTGACGCTGATCGAAGGATCGGTGTGGGTGCGAAGGATGGGCATAGATCAGGCCGCCGAAATAGTGATGTTGATTGCTCCGGCGACCGGAAGCGAACGATTGCTAAGCACGACATCAGATGCCGGCACCGTGATGTCGACGTCTTCGATCAGCGCTTCGTCGACCTTGAAGATCACGTGCTGCAAGCGCGACACAGGCACTCGGCCGGCATATTCCCATTCAGGTGTGAGGCCGTCCGATTTGAGCGCGTCAGGGTGCAGGATCTGATTCAAGCCGTTTACGATCTGCTCGACCGTCACGCCTTCGCGCGCGACGACGTGCGCCGTCACATTGATGACATGCGGATCGAATGCGACAGCGACAACCTCTTGATTGGCAACGAAGCGCTTCGCCACAGGGGGGATCGCGTATTTGTCGCCGTTGAAGTATCGCTCGATCTCGCGCAGGTGCGTAGCGCTTGGGATGCCGCCGCCTGCGCCCGTCAAGATCAGCTCAAGCGTCTTCGGCCCGAATCCGCCTTCGATATACGTCGCTCGGCCGAAAGGCTTCGTGCCGTCTGTGCTGCGAAATGCCTTCGCGAGCACGACGGCATCGTCACCATTGAGCGCGACCTCTTTCGTGCGAAGTGACGCAGGCCCGGCGAGCTTCGCGCGCGCAAGACTCGCTTCTGATGCGCCTTCGGCCTCTGCCCATCCGGAAGCCTGCCGCGGATTGAAGATCTTCGTGATGTACGTCAGGCCCGTCTTGTCGACAGAGATCGTGTTAGCGCCGACGTTGCCATTCAGCGCAGCATCGAAGCGATAGTCGATCGAGATGTTGCCTTGCCCGAGCGGAGGAATGCGCCCGGTTGTGCCGTCGCCCATGCGGATCGTCGCCCGGTCATTGTTGCCGAGCAGAATGCGATAGTGCTTGTCGAGCGGGCCCGAGCTCAGGAAGTTGTCAACACGGGTCCATTCTTCGCCGTCGACATAGACGATCTCGCTGCCGTCAACGAAATAGTCACGCGTCGTCTCAAATTCTTGATTGGGCGCCCCGTTTGACGAGCCGACAGGATCGTCGCTCACAGTGCGCCCCTGCGTCGCTGTCGCGATGACGTACTGACGGCCCACATCCATCCGGCACCGGGCAAGCACGGGCGAGGTGGGGCCGCTGACGGTCACGATCCGGAAGCGCAGCCAAAAGGCCGTGACGCCGTTGATCGCCGTCTTCTGCCAGTTGGCTTGCTCTGTCTGTGGAAGTACGTAATTGACGGCGAGCTCGCCAGCAATCGTCAGGCCCGCCGATGCGTCAGCGAGCGCGAGCTCAGCCGATAGCCCGAGCTCCGACCACTCTGAGCCGACCGAATAGTCGGATGCGACCGTCGAAGGCGAAGTCTGCGCGAGCAGGCCCGTCGTCGCAATATTGGCCGAGCCATTCCAGGTCGAGAGCACGTCTTCGCTCACGCCCGTCGTGTTGAAGGTCACGCGCACAGCCGCGCCCCTGCGATCGAACGCGCCCAAGAGCGACGTGAGATCAAACTGCAGCTGCGCCCCGCCGATGTCTACCACTGCGCTTGGCTGCGTATCGCGCACGTTGCCGTCGAAATATTCCCACACGCCCGTGATGTTCAGTGCAGGGCTGACGAGATTGAACCACAGCTGATTCCACATCACAGAGTCGTGGCCAAAGTAGAGCGCATCGCCCCCTGTCGGCGTCGCCCATGGCGAGAAGTTCGTGCCGTCATTGGCGGCCGCTGTGCGATCGGTGAAAACGCCGCCGTCGCTCGACTGCACAGACGTGAATCGATCAGAGCGCGAAATCGTAACGCCTTCGATCGCCTCGAAGTGAATCACCGGATCGTTGCCGTTGTTTCGCGTGGCCGCTTGCGCCGAATCCGGGATGACGTCGAATGGCGCAGAGAACACGCGCGCGAGCTCGTAGACAAGCTCTGTGCCTGCAGGCGAGGCCGACGCCAAATTGTAGCCGATCAGCTGCAGCTGATGACGCACTGTCTCGACGAGTTGTGCAGTCGGCAACGAAAACTCATTCGCTACCATGTCGAGAAGCGTGTTGTTCAGATGGCCGACGACAGCGAAGCTGCGCAGAAGCTGAATGTACGGCTCGAATTCGCTTTCGTCCGTCAGCTCCGGCACGTCTTGCCGCTTCTTGAGTAGCAGCGCCTCTAAGATCTGCGGATAGTAAAACGCAGCATAGTCAAACGACGGTACCTCGATCGCTTTGGTTGCCATTGCCTGCTGCTCCCTTACCTGCCGAAGCTCTGTCTGAAGTCGAGCTCTTTGTCGCTCTCAAGCGAAATGTATTTGAATGACAGCGTCGCCTCTTGCGTCTCCGAATCGGTCGACCACTGCATAGTTTCCCGGCGCAAGCGGTAGCGCTTCTGTGCTTCGAAGCGCCGAAACACTTCATTGCATCGGCGCATCACCATTGCGCGCATGACGTCGTCGGATGCGCCGAAGATCTGCCGCGCGCCCAAGCCGATGTTTTGCTGAAAAGCGTTTTCGTTGGCGTCGTCACCGAGCGCCATGCGAATGATCTTGTCGTCGTTCTCGTCGCCCGTCGCGATGCGCGCGCCGCCGTGACTGCCCACGCCTAACGGCATCGCTAGCCCCGTTGCCATCAGCTGAGCCCTCCCTTCAGCGGCCCGACTGCATCCGGATCGCCCGAGAGCGAAATAGGCAACGGATTGAGCACAGGCGCAGCAATCGGAGCTGCAGCAGTCACGACCGTGCCGGGCGGGATGAAAACCTTCGCGAGCGCCGTCTTCACGTATGCGTCGATCGCATCGGCCATGACTGTCGCCGCCTGCGCGACGGTCGAGGTTTCGCCTTCCGGCTTCTGCTCGGCCATGTCTTCGAAGGCTGACTGTAGCGCTGACTTCAAGCCTGCTTTGTCCAGTGCCATAGCTTCACCCTACCGTTGTGATGGTGCTTAGTGTGGTGTCAGGCATCGGCACGATTGGCGGCCCGCTCGGCCCCACGCCCGTCGGATGCGTGTGCGTGTCGAAATATGTCTTGAAGAGATTTCCTAGGATCGCCGCCTGCTCTGCCCCGTTGATCTCGATCTTGCCCGACGTCGCGATGATCTTGCCGCTGTCGGCTTCGATTGTGAGCGTCGCGCCGTTGCTCGCACTCAAGAGCACCGAGCCCTTCGCGTCGAGCGTGATAAACGCGCTGCCGTCTTTCCAAGAAAGCGTGATCTGTTCTTGGCCCTCTGTGTCGTCAAACATAAACACGTGGCCGGCCGGCGTCGCGAAGCCGCGTCGCTTGCCGTAGTTCTTGCCCGTCAGCATCGGATGGATCGGCGTCGGCGCTTCGCCTTCTTCGTTGCCGTAGTAGCGCGCGCTGCGCCACTTCAGATCGAGATTGTCGATCGACATCTGCCCCAATTGCTCGTCGTCGTCTGAGCCTTCGAGCACTTCGATCTCGACGACTTCGCCCACGTCAGGCACGACAAACCATCCCCAATCATGCACCGGCTCGACGTCAACCGGGCACTCTGTTTCTTCGTCGCCCATAAGGCCGATGCACGCCACGCGAATCACGCCCCGCTTATCGGGATCGGCATTGAAGGTGACTTTCGCTGGATAGGTTCCGGTGCTGACAGCCATTTGAAGCGCCTCCTAAGCGAGCTCCGGCACGACCTTTCGCATCGTGCACGTGAGCTCGTAGCCGCCGTTATTCGAGATCGCATGCTGCACGTTCGTGAAGAAATATTCGCCGTCGAGGCCCATGCCGAGCCCTTTCAGCTTGTGGATCTGTCGCGCCATCACGTCTTCTACGCCGATGATCGTGCCATGCGAGAGCACGAAGTTTTCGCGCTGCCTGCGATACCATTGCTTGGCCCATGAGATGAGCTCGGCCTCTGTGCGAAAGCGCCGATTGGCAGAGATCTGAAACGAGTAGTCGCCTATGAAGAGCTTCACTGTCGAGGCCGACTTGTATTCGCCCTGAAGCACGTTGCCCTCGACATCGAACTCGACGTCATCCTGCACGACAGCGAGCGGATCAGGCGTCTCTTCGTTCTCTTCGTCGAAGACAGCTTCGAGAATCCTGCCCGTCTTCGGATCCTTCACGCGCGCTTGAAGCTTCGTGATCGCGCCGGCAAGTGCGAGCTCGGCTTCGAAATCCATCAGCGAGCCCAAATTTTTGTTGTCATAGACGAAGGTATAGACCTTGTCTTGCAGCACATCGCGGCGCAGCGTCGCCGGATTCTTGAAGTGCAGCTTCCAAGTGCCATTTTCGTCGGCGTCGACCCAAAAGAAATAGCCCGTGATGTTGGAAAGCCCCTTGATGAAATCGTAGTCGCTCAGGCCCACCTTTTGAATGAAGGTGTGCGGCGCGCTCTTGTCGGGCGTTTCGTCGACGTCGCTGACGTCGAAGCCATACTCTCGCGCGCGCTCGCGCACGGCATCGGCAAATGTCGTGTCTTTGAACGCTCGGCCGTTCGCTGCCTTCGGCTGCGCCTTCTTGCGCTTCTTGCCCTTCGCCTTCGGCTTCGTATAGGGAGTGTTGGGCGCCCATTCATTCACAGGGGGATCGCGCTTCGCGCGAGGCGCGTTGTCGATCATCACCGAGTCTTTGCTGTAGCCGATCACCTCGACAGTCGGGATCTCATTGCGAGGAAAGTTCGGCCGCACCTTGCGGATCACAACGCGCCCGATGTGCCGAAGCTTCGTGCCGTAGCCGGCCCACAGGCTCATTTCGTTACCCGGCTGAAACACCTTGATGTCGCGCAGCGAGAGAGGGCTCGCGCCTCCGCCGCCGCCTACAGGGCCCATCGTGCGCGCGCCCTTCGGCTGAATGAGCGTCGGATCGCGAAACGTCACGCGCATCAAGTCGGCCATGCCATCCGACGATTCGAACTCGACTCGCTCGACAAGTCGCCGAATGCCGGCCGGCACGTCTGCGCCTTCAACTTGGATCCGGAAGTTCGGAGCGTTGAAAGAAACGTCGCCGGGCAGTGGGTGACTGACTGTCGAAATGTCGACCATAGGATCTACCTCACGATGTGCGAGACATAGGAGGTCGCGCGCTTCTCAAAAAACTGCAGACGCAGCTTGCGCTGTGGCGTGTTCTTGCGTCCGAAAGCGGTTTTCAACGCCACAGACTTCTGCGTGATCGCAACGCTGCGCACTCCTTCGATCGAAGGCAGCCGCACGATGTCGCCGGCCTGCAGGCTCTGCAGCTCCGGATGTGCCTTGCGGATCGCATCGCCGATCATCGGATCTCCATACTCTTCGTGCGCCAAGAGCTCGAAGTAGTCTCGCTCTCGCGCGCGCGCATAGCGCGTGTCTGTCTGCTCGCCGTCTTGGATGCTGTAGGGTGTGAACTCAAGCAGCGAAACGGTAAAGCTCACGTCTCGCAGCTCGCCAAGCATGCCCGGCCGGCCGTAGTTCTGCGCTATGTTTTGAATCACGCAGTCGACGC
>WUUC01116672.1_pt1 | contig 11236 bp, 14 predicted proteins | sample 6278441 | NCBI WGS metagenome assembly WUUC01 (sample SAMN13675441, study PRJNA597444) | soil metagenome | isolation source: soil | place: USA: Washington | collected 2017-10 | reverse complement strand
CGGGCGGCTGGTACGAGCTCGACTCGACCGACGGAGCGATCTCGCTCGATCTCCGCAAGGTCGTGTTCGTTCGCCGTGCCGCCGCGTCGCACACGATCGGCTTCTCGGGAGCTTGATCCGCCGACCCCTTGCCCTGGCGGCGCTCGCCGTGGTCGGCGTCGCCTACTGGTGGCGCAAGAATCCCTCGGCCTGCCCGTACAGCCAGCGATTCTGGGTCCAAGCGCCGCACCCTTTCATCACCCGGGACCGCCTCCGCGAGATCCTCGAGCCGGAGCCGGGGGAGCGCGTGCTGGAGGTGGGCCCCGGCACCGGGTACTACACGCTCGACGTCGCCGAGTGGGTACTTCCCGACGGCCAGGTCGACATCTTCGACCTCCAGCAGGAGATGCTCGACCACACGATGCGCCGCGCCACCGAGCGGGGGATCTCCAACCTGCGCCCGAGCCGCGGCGACGCGCAGGACCTTCCCTACGAGGACGACTCCTTCGACGCCGTGATCCTGACCAGCACGCTCGGGGAGATCCCCGATCAGGACGCCGCGCTCGGGGAGGTGAATCGGGTGCTGAAGCCGGGCGGACGACTGGTGGTCGGCGAGCTGTTCGGCGACCCGCACATGGTCACCCTGGCTGCCCTTCGCCGCCGCGCCGAGGCAGCCGGCCTCGTCTACGAGCGCCACCTCGGCCCGAAGCTCGGCTACTTCGCGCGGCTGCGAGCCTGAGCCACTACTTCATGCCGCCGAGCGCCGTCCACAGGCGCTCCTCAGCCTCGAGCACGCCTCCGGCCTCGCGGCCGACCTCCGACCACAGGTCCGCTACGGGATCGTCCGTCTCGCTGGCCGCGAGCAGGGGGCCGGCGAGCGAGCTCCAGTGTTCCGCCGCGGCCTCGGCCAGCGCGGCCTCCTCGTATCCCACCTCGTCAAGGAAGCGCGCGTACATACGGCGGAAGTTCCCGCCCCCGGTTCCGCGACGCTCGATCACCTGGTAGCCGAACCGGGCGCACCACCGCCAGTCCTCGATCGCGTCGGGCCAACCGGCGACCTCCGCGGCGAACCGGCGCAGCGCCGGGATACCCTGAAGCTCGCCCAGCTCGGGCTCGAGCATTCCGCGGGCCGCGTGTGCCACGGCGCGGGGGGCCGCCTCGCGAAGGTCGTTCAGCGCCGTGCCGTCCGGGAGATGGAACATGTGCCCCGCAAGCGGATAGGCAGGGTGCTGCTCGTGGCGGGCGAGGGCGAGGTTGTCCAGCCGCGTGGTCTGCAGATCCTCGAACGCCGTGTCCGAGAGGTATGCGAGCTCCCCGTCGTAGCCTGCGAGCACGACTGCGTGGCCCGGGAAGTGCGCCGAGCGCCCGTAGTGGTCGAGGTGATAGAGGTCGGTGAGCAAAAGCACCGGACGCCCCGAGTCGACGACGCCGCGTGCCAGCTTCCACGACGTCTCGGGGTCGCCCGCTGTCTCGAGCCGCAGCGGAGCGCCGGTGAGCTCGACGAACTGCTCCTCCAGGCGCGCCGTGCGCCCGTTGGTGAGGTGTGAGGGCGACTGGCCTTCCAGGATGACGTAGTAGAAGCACGGGCCCGCGCCGAGCCCGAACGCCAGCTCCTCGGAGCACTCGATGCCGTGGAACGCGAGCAGGTTCCGCAGGGCCGTGGAGCCGCAGTGATTGCCCGGTCGGTGACGGTAGCCCGGGACCATGGTCGGCGAGGTGATCCTCTTCACGGGGAGGGATTCTGCCCGTTTACAACCCAGGGCGCCGGGTATATCGCGAGCGAGCCAAGGAAGCCGACGGGAGGAGGGAGTCCTCGTGACCATCGCGATCATCATCGGCGTCTGCGTCGTTTTGCTTGTCCTTGCCTTCCTGCTCCCCCGCCTCTCGCGGTATCCACAGCGGGGCGTGGACAGAACGCTCGGGAGCGGCCAGAGCGCCGCCGGCAAGGCGCCCGGGAAGCTCGGCCAGTGGCTGCAGAAGCCGTTCTCCAGCTCTCGTAGGGCCGCCAGCAAAAGCGCCGCGAAGGGCCGGGAGGGCCGCCGCAAGCTCCCCGGCTGACCCCTGGGCCGGGAGCAGCAGCACCGCCGCGATCGGCGCGGGCGAGCGTATCCTGGCCGCGTGATCGAGCGGCTGAGATCGCCCCGGTCGAGGCGTCCCCGATCGGGATCGCTGCGTCATCGTCGGGTGGGGCCGCGCAACCCCTTGCTCGCGGCGCTGGGGCGGGCCGACCAGGCCGCGCTTCACCTCCTGCGCACTCGCGGCCACTCGGCGCCGATCGAGGCGGCGATGAGGGCGGTCGGCCACGCCGGCGAGTTCGCCGCCGCCTGGGCGGCGATCGGGTTGATCGCAGCCTCAATCGATGACCGCCGGAGGGGGCAATGGCTCGCCGCGGCAGCCACCGGCCCGGCCGCGATCGGAATCAACTACCTGGTCAAGGTCACGGTCGGACGCGAGCGGCCGCTGATCGACGAGCATCCGCCGCTCGGCCGGGCGCCGACCAAGCTCTCATTCCCCTCCGCTCATGCGGCCTCTTCGGTGGCCGGCGCGACCGCGCTCGGCCGGGTCGAGCCGCGTGCCCGACCTGCGCTCTTCGCGCTCGCCGCGGCGATGTGCGTCGGTCGCCCATACCTAGGCATGCACTACCCGTCCGATGTCCTCGCCGGCGCCGCGCTGGGCGCCGCGCTCGGATCGCTGATTCCGGAGCTCGGCACGCCGCCGTGAAGATAGGCATCGTCGGCCTCCCCAACGCCGGCAAGACCACGTTGTTCAACGCGCTTACCCGGACCGTGGCGGAGACCGCTGTGTACCCCTTCACCACCGTGGATCCCAACGTCGCCGTGATCGAGGTCCCGGACGAGCGTCTCGCCGCCGTGGCGGAGGCGGTTGGGGCAGGCCCCACCGTGCCCGAGACGATCGAGTTCCACGACATCGCCGGGCTCGTGCGCGGCGCGGCGGAGGGCGAGGGGCTTGGAAACCGCTTCCTCGCCGGGATCCGCGAGACCGACGCGATCTGCCACGTCGTCCGCGCCCACACGGACCAGGGAGTGCCCCACCCGGAAGGGGACATGGACCCGGCACGGGACGTCGATACGGTGGAGACCGAGCTGATGCTCGCCGACCTCGAGCAGGCCGAGGGACGGTTGGAACGGGTCGCGAAGCAGGCGGGCTCGGGGGAAGGGGAGGTGGCTGCCGAGCGTGAGTGGCTGCAGGACGTCGTCGAGTCACTCCGGCGCGGGGAGCCCGTGCGCGGCGTTCCCGCGCCCGAGGCGGCCGCCGAAGCACCGGGACGCCTCCAGGCGCTTACCTCCGCGCCCGTCCTCTACGTGGCCAACGTGGACGAGGGCGTCACCGAGGTTCCCGACTCGGTTGCCGCCCACGCCGCCGGCACCGGTGCCACCTCAGTCGCGATCTCCGCCCGGATCGAGGCCGAGCTGGCGGAGATGGACCCCGCCGAGGCCGCGGAGATGCGCGAGGAGCTTGGCATCTCGGAATCGGGGCTGGAGCGCCTGATCAGAGCCGCCTACGACCTGCTCGACCTGATCACCTTCTTCACCGCCCACCACGGATCCGAGGCGCGGGCGCGCAGCCTTCGGCGTGGCGGGACCGCCTGGGACGCGGCGGGGAAGGTGCATTCCGACATACGGGCCGGCTTCTCCCGAGCCGAGGTGATCCCGTGGCGCGAGCTGGTCGATGCAGGCGGCTACGCGGCCGCGCGCGAGCGCGCCCTGCTCCGGACCGAGGGCCGCGAGTACGCCGTCCAGGAAGGCGACGTGATCACGATTCGAACTTAGCCTGGAGCACGTTCCCCCGCCCGGGGCCGAGCAGGCGGACCTCGCTGACCTCGTGGAAGTCGATCGGGATCGACCCTCCGCCGGCCCCCTCGCCGCTCCTGATCCGAATCGGGCTCACGCCGTCGCGCTTCCCCTCGGGGGTGATCACCTGCACGTCGTAGCGCCCGAGCGGGAGGCGGCGCGACGAGTCGACCGTGACCAGGACCCAGGACGGCTCGCCCTGATAGCCGAAGACGGTGCCCGTCCGCCCTCCGCCCGGCGCGGAGAGCGGCGCCGCGGCGAGGTACTCGCCGTTCGCCACGGCGAGCGTCTCCTGGTAGCGATCCGCGATCTCGAGATCGTCGCGGAGCGCGAGCCACATTCCCACGGCGGTCGCGAGCGCCGCGGCCGCGGCCGCGCCGACCGCGATCAACGGCGTCCGGCGCCGGCGCCGGCGAGGCTCCCTGACCTCGCCCAGCACGCGCGACTCGAAGCCGGCCGGAGGCTCCTGAGCCGGCGCGAGCAGCAGCAGCTCGTCCGCGAGGCTCGACAGCTCCTCGAGGTGGCGCCGGCAGGCCGGGCAGCCCGCGAGGTGATCGAGGGCCCGGGCGCGCTCGTCGCCGCCCGCGATCCCCAGGGCCAGCTCGGGCGCCATGGCCCGCAGCTCCTCGCAGCTCGCCCTACCGCTCATCCGCCACCCCCCGCTCGGCCCGCAGCTTCAGCATCGCGCTGCGGATGCGCGACTTCGTCGTCCCCAGCGGCGCGCCCTCGATCTCGCTGATCTCATGCGCGGTGAATCCCCACAGGGCCGCCATCAACAGCGCGCGGCGCTGCTCCTCGGGGAGCGCCGCGAGCCCCTCGCGGAGGGAGGCCAGCTCCTCGCGCTCGTCGCCGCCGGGGTCCTCAGGGGCACGCATGAACAGCGCCTCCTTCGCGGCGAGGCTGTCCGGATCGATCGGCTCGCCGCGCCGCAGCCGCAGGTGATCGATCGCCAGGTTGCGCGCGATCGACAGCAGCCAGGTCTCCACCCGCCCACGGCGGTGGTCGTAGACACCGGCGTGCCGCCACGCGCGCAGCAGCGTCTCCTGGGCGATCTCCTCCGCGGAGGCGGCGTCGCCCACGATGGTGTACGCGAGGCCGAACACCCGTGCCTGGAAGCGCCGCACGAACGCCGCCGCCGCGCCGGGATCTCCCGAGGCGAGTCCCGCGAGCAGGGCTTCATCCGAAGCGGACCACATGGGGCAATACGTGAGGAATTACGGCCGGGCGAGGCTGGGGGATTGCTCGGATCGGTGCATCCGGCCTCGATCGGGCCAATCCCGATCGCGACCTGAGTCGTATCACCCGACAACGGTAGCCAGCCGAAAGGAGATCACCTTGCGGAGATACGGCCCGGCCGCGGGTCGCCACTTGATTTCGCGGTGGAGTGTGGTGGCGCTACTCGCCGTGATCGCCTCAATCGGCGTCGGAGCCTGTGGCGGCGATGACGATGAGGACACCGCCGCGACCACGGCGCCCACGGGCACCGCCGCCGAGGGAGGTGGCGGCGAGACGGTCGACGTCACCGCGACCGACTTCACGTTCGACCCCTCCGACCCAACGGTGAAGCCGGGGGACGTCACGTTCGACCTCACCAACGACGGCGACACCCTCCACAACATCGAGATCGAGGGACCGAGCGGCGAGGCGGAACTGCCCGAGGACATCGGGCCCGGTGAGAAGGGCTCGGTCACCGCCGACCTCAACGAGCCGGGGACGTACGAGTTCTACTGCCCGGTCGCCAACCACAAGGATCTCGGCATGGTCGGGGAGGTCACGGTCAAGGGCTGAGGCGGGACTGCGGTAGGGGGCCGCGGGGCCTCTCCCTTGCCCCGCGGCGCCCGCCGCATACATGGGGCGGTCGATGACCAGCCAAGCGACGGGGCTAATCCCGTAAGGCGGCTTCGATCACCGCCGGGGTCAGCTCCTCCAGCGACGCCACGACGACGTCCGCCGACTCGAGCGCGTCCTCGGCGGGCGGGAAGGCCCGGTTCGGGACCGCGATCACGCCGAGGCCGGCGGCGTGTGCAGCGTGCAGCCCGTTGGTCGAGTCCTCGACCGCGACCGCATGGCCCGGCTCGACATCGAGCCGCCTCGTCGCCTCCAGGTACACATCCGGCGCCGGCTTGCCCCTGCCCACCTCCTCCGAGGAGACGGTCACCGAGAAGAGATCCGCGAGGCCGGCGAGATCGAGCACCAGCTCGATGATCGGCCGGTTGGATGAGGAAGCGAGGCCGAGCGGCCAGCGCTCCGCGATGCGGCGCACGGCCTCGAGCGCCCCCGGGAGCAGCGGGAGGCGTTCGCGGTAGACGTCGCCCACCCGCTCTGCGACCTTGGCCGAGATCTGCGCCGGTGGCAGCGGAACACCGAGCTCCTCGCTCATGTACCGCGACCACTCGATCGAGCTCATCCCCATCATCTCGCGCTGGGCACCCGCATGCCACCGACCCCCGTGCCCGCGGACGAGCTGCTCCCGCACCTCGTCCCACACCTGCTCGGATTCCACGAGCACGCCGTCGAGATCGAAGATCACGGCTCGGACCTCCAGTTTCACCGCTCAGCCGCCGGTGAGAGACTCGGTGCGGTTCGACACCGTGACGTGGATCGCGTCGGGCTCGACCGCGTAGTCGATCACGCCTAGCGCCTGCAGGCGGTCGAGGACGAACTGGAACGACTCCGCCTGGCTTCCACTCTCGTACTCACGAAGCACGTCGAAGGACCACCCGGTGGTGTGTAGCGAGTAGGCGTCCGTCGCCTCCGGGTTCTGGTCTCCGAGCTGCCGCTGGTACTCACGGTCGCGCACCGCACTGGTCACGATCAGGGTCCCGGAGTCGCCGTTCAGCTCCCGCACCCAAGCGGACAGCCGCGCCAGCACCACAAGCGCCTCACCTCGCAGTCCGCGATACAGGGCAGGGTCCGCGTCGAGCTCGCTCGCGACCTCGCCGAGCTGATCGTCCAGGACGTAGCCGAGCTGCTCGCCGTCCGGGATCGGGACCACGTCTCCGTCCCGCCACCCGGCCGCCAGGTCGTCCGGATCGTCGAAGACCTCGGTCTCCGCGCGGGGATGGAACACCTCCTCGGCGGTCGCCTTCGCCTCGTGCAGGCGCTCCAGGCGGCGCAGCTCCTCTCGATCCTCGCGGTACAGGCGCATGATCTCCCGGGAGGCGAGCACCTTCCAGTAGTACTCGCTCGACTCGTCCCCGAACGCGGACAGCAGATCCCATGTCTCCGGGTTGCTGCTCGGCGAGGAGTCGAAGAAAAGCTGCGCGTACGTCAGCCCGTTCGCCGCCACCAGCTCGCTCACCGCACGGTCGGAGCCCGTGTACGTGCGGATCACGTTCTGGAGATTGCCGATCCCCATGTGGTACGACTCGACGGCGAGGTCCTCGGCGCCGAACCGCTCCCGCGCCAGCGCCAGATAGCGCACCGCGCCCTGGAGCGCCCTGCGGGGATCGAAGCGCTCGTCCACCCCCGCCCGCTCCCGCAGCAGGCGCTCGACCTCGCCGGGTTTTCCCTGCTGCAGCGCGCGCTGCGCCTGCTCGGTGAGCTTGCGGCTGCGATCCAGATCGACCCGCATTCCCAGGAGGGCCTGGCCTGTGGAGGCGACGATCTGGACCAGGCCCGAGGCCAGCGCCGGGTCGTTTCCCGCGATCACCTCGGGGCGCCCGGCGCTCTCGAGGAAGACGATCGCCTCGAGCAGATCGGGATCCGTCTCGGTCCCCGCCGTCGCAGCCTCGATCTCCCCCCGGAACCGGGCCACCCGCTCCGCGCTCGCGAGCGCCCCGCCCGGGCTGTTGGCGAACACGACGTGCGAGAGGCCGCTCGCCGCCAATGCCTCGAACTCCCCGCGGCGGGCGGAGTCGTAGGGGATCGGCTCCCCGGCCACCGGCTCGGCCGTGGGGAGCAGCTGCGTCGAGTCGCCGCCGCCCACGCCCGTCGCGGAGGCGAGACCGACCAGCGCCACCACCACGCTGGCGGCGAGCGCCAGCGCGCCGAGCATCGTCCTTCCCCGGCTCACGGGGCCCATGTTAGGTTCACCGCGTGCGCACCCAGGCGCGGTTCCCGGGCCTCGGCCCGAAGGCCGGTCACTACGAGAGCTTCTACATCAAGGCCTGCCGCCCAGAGGGTGGGCTCGGGGTGTGGATTCGCCACACGGTCCACAAGCGCCGCCGGGCGGAGCCGACGGCGTCGCTGTGGCTCACCCTGTTCGACGCCGAGGCGCCCTCCCCCGTGGCCGCGAAGGCGACCTTCCCGGCGACGGAGCTCTCCGGGAGCAACGACGCCTACATCCGCATCGACGACGCCGTGCTCGAGCCGGGCCGCGCGCGCGGGGAGCTCCGCGTCCAGGGGCTGGACGCGAGCTGGGAGCTCTCATTCACCGACGAGGCAGAGCCGCTCCGCCACCTTCCCTATGGATGGATGTACCGGGCGCCGCTCCCCAGGACGAAGTTCATGAGCCCCTACCCCAACGCCACCTACACGGGCCGGCTCGAGGTCGCCGGGAGGCGGATCGAGCTCGACGGTTGGCCCGGGATGATCGGGCACAACTGGGGCGCCGAGCACGCGGAGCGCTGGACCTGGATCCAGGGAGCGCGCCTCGACGGCGCCGACGATTCCTACTTCGACATGGCGGCGGGGAGGATCAAGCTCGGGCCATGGACCACGCCGTGGGTCGCGAACGGGGTTCTGGCTCTCGACGGAGAGCGGCACCGCCTCGGCGGGCTCGATCGGGTGCGGAGCACGGAGATAGAAGACGCGGCCACCGGGTGCGCCTTCGCCCTAACCGGCAAGGGCATCTCGGTGCGCGGCCGGGTGCGCTCGGAGCCCAAGCGCTTCGTCGCCTGGGTGTACGCGGACCCCGACGGTGGCGAGCACAACACGCTGAACTGCTCGATCTCCGATCTCGAGCTCACCATCGAGGGACCGGGACGCGAGCCGCGGCGGCTGGAGACCCGCGGCGGGGCAGCGTACGAGATCGGGATGCGGGAGACCGACCACGGGATCCCGGTGCAGCCGTACGCGGACGGCTAGCTGCTTCTCGACGCTCTACGCTGGGTAGAAGCGAGTAGACGACGCATAACGAGGAGGCTTGAGGTGGCAACGGAGACGATTCAGGCCGCGGACCACGAGCTTCTGATCGCCGGCGAGCGGGTAGAGACCGGTGAGTGGTCGGAGGTTCGCAGTCCGTACGACGGAGAGGTGGTGGGACGGGTTCCACTGGCGGACGCCGACCTTCTCGACCGCGCGATCAGCGCGGCGGGCGAGTCGTTCGCGGCGGAGGAGTTCCCACAGCACGAGCGCGCGGCGGTGCTGGAGCGGGCCGCCCGGCTGGTGGCGGACCGAGAGGACGAGCTCGCGGCGACGATCGCCGCCGAGGCGGGCAAGCCGCTGAAGACCGCGCGCGTGGAGGCGCAGCGCTGCGTCAGCACGTTGACGTACTCGGCGATCGAGGCCCGGACCCTGGCCGGCGACGCCGTGCCCATGGAGGGTTCGGCGACCGGGGCCGGCAAGCTCGGGATCGTCCTCAGGGTCCCCTACGGCGTCGTCGGTGCGATCACGCCGTTCAACTTCCCGCTCAACCTCGTTGCCCACAAGTTGGGGCCCGCGATCGCGGCCGGGAACGCCGTGGTCCACAAGCCGGCGGGACAGACCCCGATCTCGGCGATCAAGCTCGCCGAGATTCTCCTCGACGCCGGCCTGCCTCCAGGGTGGCTGAACGTGGTGTGCGGGTCGGGGTCCGAGATCGGCAATGCGCTGGTCGAGGACGTTCGCGTGGGCGCGATCAGCTTCACCGGCTCCGCACCGGTCGGGTGGGACATTCGGGCCAAGGCGCCGCGCAAGAAGGTGAACCTGGAGCTCGGATCGACGGCGCCGCTGATCGTGCACGAGGACGGCGACTGGGAGGCGGCCGCGGACGCCGCCAGGCTCCACGCGTACTCGCACGCCGGCCAGAGCTGCATCTCGATCCAGCGGATCCTGCTCCACGAGCAGATCGCCGACCGATTCGCCGAGCGGCTCGTCTCAAACGTCGAGGGCCTCGTGGTGGGCGACCCGATGGATCCCGACACCGACGTCGGGCCGCTGATCTCCCACGACGACCGCGACCGGGTCAAGGAGTGGATCGACGAGGCGGCGCAGGGCGGCGGCGAGATACTCACCGGGGGCGAGCTGACCGACGAGGACCGCTGCCTCGAGCCGACCGTGATCCGCGAGCCCTCACGCGAGGCGCGCGTGTGGTGCGACGAGATCTTCGGGCCGGTCGCCACCCTGCACTCGTTTGACTCCTTCGAGGAGGCGATCGAGCTGGCGAACGACGCCCGCTACGGCCTCCAGTCGGGGGTGTTCACCCGCGACGTCGACCTGGCGCTGGAGGCGGGGAAGCGGCTCGAGTTCGGCGGCGTGCTGGTCAACGAGGTGCCAACGTTCCGCGCCGACCAGATGCCCTACGGCGGCGTCAAGGACTCGGGCAACACCCGCGAGGGTCCCGCCTACGCGGTCCGCGAGCTGACCGAGGAGCGGTTGATCACGCTCCAGGGCTAGAGCTCGCGCTACGCCTCGGCCGTCGGCTGCGCCGGTCCCGGCGGCTCGGCGCTGGCGCCACCGGCCGCGGCCGGGCGGCCCACGGGGCCGGTAGGCACCGAGCCCCGATACATGCGCTCTTTCCCCTCATCGCGGAGGCGGAATCCATCTATTCCTCGAACCCGTTCCTGCCGACGAGGCGCACGAAATGCGCGCCGACGATCACGCGGCGCTTCACGAGGCCCTGGCGAGCACGTTCGAACAAGGTCACATCCTCGCTGCCGCCCGGCCCGAGCGGGTGAACCAGGCGACCGCAGGCACCCACCTGCTCGGCGAGCCGGCCGGGCACGGTGGGGAACGCCGCGGCCACGACGGCCGCATCGTAGGGCGCGTGCTCCGGAAGGCCGAGGCTCCCGTCCCCCACGACCACCGCCACGCCACTCGACCCGTAGCGCTTGAGGTTCGCGCGCGCGGTCTCGGCGAGGTCCGGCCACCGCTCGACGCTCCACACCTCCCGCGCCAGCTCGGCGAGGAGCGCGGTCTGGAAGCCATGACCCGTTCCAACCTCCAGCACCCTCTCGTCACCGGACAGCCCCAGCGCCTCGACCATCTTCGCGATCAGCGAGGGCTGCGTGGTCACCTGGCCGTGCGGGATCGGAAGCGGCTCGTCTACGTAGGCGCGCCGGGTCAGCTCAGTCGGCACGAATCCCGCGCGGGGGACGCGCCGAAATGCTTGCAGCACCCGTTCGTCGCGGACGCCCGCGGCGGCGATGACGCCGGCCAGGTCTTTCTGTGTGGGAGTGCGAGCTACGAGCCGAGAACGGTGCGCATCATGCCGGCGAGCCCACCCTGCTGACCCCGCTTCTCGAGGTAGCACTGGTGGTACTCCTCGGCGCGCCAGAAGCCGGTCGCGGGCTCGACCGAGGTCG